>Ga0247823_10003125_pt1 | contig 13532 bp, 10 predicted proteins | sample 13C_PalmiticAcid_2_FD_192426 | JGI IMG/M metagenome (GOLD analysis project Ga0247823, IMG submission 192426) | Soil microbial communities from agricultural site in Penn Yan, New York, United States - 13C_PalmiticAcid_Day30 | ecosystem: Environmental > Terrestrial > Soil > Agricultural land...
GTATATTAACATCACAAAGGAAGACTTCTTCGACGCATTTATCGAGGCATTCCACGCATCTATCACAGCAAACAATATACGAGCAGGCTTTAGAGCAGCTGGCCTTATCCCTTTCGACCCCAAATCGGTGATTTCTCGCCTCGATCCCAAGCCAATTACGCCATCTCCTCCGAACTCACGTCCCGGGACAGCCTCATCTTGGGTTCCAAAGACCCCGTCCAATGCATATGAAGCGACTTAGAGCACTAGCACTCTCAAACACAAGATCGAAAACCATCAAGGAAGCTCTCCTACCCACATTTTTGACATCATCGACCTGCAAGCGAAGAGTATCTCGAAATTAGCACACGGGATAGTATTGCTCCGGGCTGAGACCAAGGAGCTTCGTACAGCAAATGAGCGGCTAAGCAAGCGACGTAGGACAAAAAAGACACGTTTGCAGGATGGAGGATCACTTAGTTTACAAGAAGCAACAGTTTTGATAGCTGACCAGGGGCTTGGTGGTCAGGACTGCGAGGAATTATTTGGGAATGGTAGTTGTATAACCGTACATGAGCCACGTATTCGGCTCTGCAGCAACTGCAAGAAGCCTGGCCATAATGCCCGAACTTGTCAAGTAGTTGAGGAGACGTCCGAGGAAGGCGGGTACGAGTAGTTTTAATTGATTGAAGACGTTGTAGTTGAATTGGCTTATATAAATTAGAGAAGGTCTAAGAAAAGTGCGCGACTCGTTATGCTACGCGACTCGTTATGCAAGTACGTTAAGCATGATAGAGTCGTTGGCCAGGGGATGCCTAGGGGCCCCGTCAGGGGTTGGGGTTGGCCGAGGGTCGCCGAGGCCTCTGCAGGGCTCAGCCAGTTCCATAGACCTTCTTCATACTAGAGTAGGCAGTGACCCTGTCAGCCTTGATGTTAACTTCGTTAATAGCTTACTATAGGCTACCGTTTTCTACCTCGAGCTAGGTAATCTTGGCGTTGAGTTGCTCGAGCGTAGCGTATATCTAGGCTATAGTAGGTATTGCCGTCTAGGCCTACAAGGCTGGCGTTCTAAGTACGGTATTGGGAGCTATGTCGGATCACCTCCGTTCTGAACCGTGATAGAACAAAGGGAGTAAGCAACGCTGAGCATGTCGCTTTGTAGTGTGACGGGGAATTACTGTAGTAGTGGGTGAAATTGAGGGGAAAGGGGTTTAGGCTGGGGGAAAGGGTGGAAGGTTTCAGTTCTGGATGTTATGCCTCTTGAAAAAGAAGCGGGTTTTGTTGGTGTGTTTGGTGAAAAGGATGGATACCTGAGGAGAAGGGTAGAAAGGCCGATTTCAGACTGGGTTCTTAGTACATGATGAATCCTAACTTCAAACATACCGTTTAAGTTCAAGCAAGTGATCCACGCAGAGAGAGGATGTTCTATTCCCTCATCCTGTGCCGCACTATGGAAATTTGCAAGCCAGCCTCAGCGGCAAATAATGAGACGGTGGTGTTTTAGCTATCGCGACCTTCAACATGTGCCTGGCAACTCACTGGAGCACAGGCTTTCGCGGGGCTCCAAGCGGTGGGATCCAATTCGACAGGGTCAAGACGGTGCAGGAGTTCCCTATGCTCGGCGGCATGATTCGCTACGGCCAAAGCAAGCTGGGCGACGTGCTCTTGGCCAGTGAGCTGGCGAGGCGCCACCCCAATATCACCAGCGTGAGCGTGACCCCCGGCATCGTGAACACGGACCTCGTCAAGACCATGGGGGCCGTCCACCGGGGCATCGCGTGGCTGTCGGCCACGCTGGCCCAGGGCGGCTTCATGACGCCTGAAGACGGAGCCAAGAGCTTGCTGTGGTGCGTAACGGCCCCGACAAGCAAGATCAAGTCTGGCGAATTCTACGAGCCCATCGGAGAGCTCTCCAAGTTGACGACCAAGTATTCCCGGGATCCGAATCTCGCAAAACGGCTCTGGGCGTGGACGGATGCTGAGTTACAGAGCTGGAAGTAGTTGGGGGGGATTCGTTGTTGTCGTCGTCGTTGTTGTTGCTGTATCCGTTTGAATATTGTAAGTAGACTCCAGTATCCCACCAGGAATTGAAACGACATCGTGCGCCGGTTAGGACCACCGCTCGTAGAACGAGCGGAAGAGTAAAAATGCAAGCCGGTGACGAGTACGCCTTTATTTGTGACCGATCCACCCAGGGGCCGAACCTGGAACCTCCTGATTACCGACTCGTAGTCAGACGCTCTGCCATTGAGCCAGCGGACCTGTGATAGAGTTGTTTTCGAGGTGTCGAGGTGTCGGTCCTAAGACTTGGTTGTACATGTCATATGGCAAACGAAACATGAGCGTATCTCAACGGAGGAGGATATTTGTGTTTCGGCTAGATCTGCACTCGTATTAAGGAAGAGGGAAGAAAAGACGAAAACCATAACGGTGAGGAAAAAAAGATACACAATAGACCCCATGCACAGATTTCATATTGGAAAAGACGCCACCCCAGCCAGGACACGCGGAGAGCGAAAACTCGATGTGAGGAGCAGCGATTCCGAAACATTGGGCTCGCGCCGACGTTAGTAAAGAGCCGCTTTCCCTGCTCGGGTCGCTGGTGTAGGGCAGGGCAGTACTTCTGCCTCAAATGCACCGCCAACCGCCAGGTTACTCATGCGATATGCGTCCAAATAGGGTTGCACCTAACCTCTCAGCTGCCCAAACATTCAATACTGACTGGACTGCAGGAGACCCGGGAATCTTACACTCTCACAAGAGTCGCTCTGGCTCACGCCAAAAGCGGTAAGCTGGGCGAGCCAGGCGACCCCGCCGGAGCAGGGTTCAAAGCAAAAGGCTGAATCCTATCCATATGATCTCTCAGATGATGCGGTGCAAGCATCGCAAGCATTGCAACCATACGCCATAAGGTGGGGCTGTATCGTGGCCGGGGACTGCTGGGTTTATTCGTTGGTGTTTTGTAGCAGATCCTAGGATATTTGGATGCACATGCTGTATCACGGGCCGAGATAGCTCACCATGCGTGTTCATGACATTGCAGCAACGCCTGCCACTACGTCCCAAGGGAAGTAAGTACTCTGTCACTGGCATAGAGAAAGATATGATATCCAACGCCTGGTCATGGCCAACTGGTCCTGCACAGAGCTAAATCGAATCTCGTCCGCCTCGCATCGCCGTCGGCGTGCAGCTTTTGGCAGAGACGGGGCCTGCCTACCCACCCCTTCAAGATATTAGTTGAACTGCGACCTGTACCCTAGCCAGTCCGCCTCTGGGTCCGGGACAGCCGTGCCCCTGTTCCGCAGGACATCTGGTCCGAAGCCATGGGGTTGAAGCAAAATGCTCGTCTGTTCACCGCCCGCCGTCGCGGCCATGCTTCGCGGCCCCGGTTCTGCTACCTTGAAGTAGTTGAAAAAGTCAAAGACGTCGATGCTGTCGAGTTCGCTCAGAGACACTGACTGCGTGGATGTCTCGTCCAGGCCCGAGCGGCGTGTCGACGATGTGAGAACGACGAGGTCGTAGGCGCTCCTGTTAGGGCATCGTGTTAGTAACAGCTTTATGCGTTATATGACGACGCGTCGGAGACGATGTGCACGGCAAACACGATCCGGGGCTCACTTACTCTCTCATGACAGCATACGGCACGCCGCACTGCCGCCCTTTGTGCATTACCCGCGCGAGGATCCGCGCATAGTTGTCGGCCACCTCCCAGTATTGCCCAACATGCGTCAGGATGTCAATGAAGAAGTCAATCTTCCCGTCCACGGGGCAGTTCGTGGCCGATGCGTGCACGATGAGCAGCCGCGCCGCAGTCCACAGCGCAAACGCAAACGGAGGACCCACCAGGTCCAACCCGTTGGCTTCGTAAACGTCCTGTGTGATGTCGCGGAGGCTCTGCACCGCCGACAAGCACCGCTGCATGGCGTAGTGCGACGGCACGAAGATGTGAGACCGCACCATCGGGTACGCCGCCGACGAGTGCAGCCGCACCACCGACGTCACGTACGCGCTGTGCAGCATGAACCAGTTCGCCACGCGGCTCGCCGGATCCGAATGACAGAGCGCCGAGATGCGACTGTACTCGCTCGGAAGACCTTGCAACCAGTTATCGAGCGCAGCGTCCAGTGACCTGTATGTGTTTCGCCAACCCGCCATCTCCGTCGACGATGTCACGTCGATTGGCGTCTTGAGGAAGTCGTGTACCTGGCTGAGGATGCGCAGGATCTGGCAGTGGTAGGAGAAGCTGCCCAGGTTCTCGGGCTTTTTCACCACGTACGTCGTCCCGCGACGGCCGTCTGGCGTCGGGTCAAGCGACCCAGTCTCCACCGGCACGTTTCTCGAAAACAGATCGTATGAACACGGAAGCATACGCTTCATCCTCCTGTCGTCGAGCATAAAGTCGGACGTCGTTGTCGCCACCGTTGCGTACCGGTCAAGTAGGTACACCATCCAGCAAAGTCGCCGCCGGCCCTCGTCCTCGATCCAGGACTCGGGCTGTCCCACCGTGACCCGCCGCACCGAGCCCGTGTGGGGCAAATCCTCCCGACCCGCCGACAGGTACATGCTGTTCTCCGCCCAGAGGTCCAAGTGCCGCACGTTCTGTGCCAGCAGAGACAACAAGTTCCACCCCCGCGGACCGTTCGAGGTGCCCAGCTCGTCGAGGGAAAGGATAACAAGCGCTCTGAGTGCTGCGACACTGACGTGCTCCATGGCGTATATCATGACCGTATTTTTCGACACGGCGTGGTAATGGGCCTTCATCTCGGGCGTCAGTCGTGGGTCTTTCAGGAATCGCAGCGTCGTCGCCACAATGGCGTGCAGGAGGATGCGGTCGACCTCGCTCTGGGACGTCGAACCAAAGAACACGCCAAAGGTCGTCTTGCGGTCCAGGATTGGGCACCATGTGTTGCAGTGCTTGAAGTAGAGATCCACCAGCGTGTAAATCATGTCCTGAGGGGGGAGCTCTCGCCCGGGAGGCAGATGATTTGTCCCATTGAAGGGCGACGACTCCCCGCCTCCACCGCCGCCTATGGACATATTCGTCGGAGGTCCTTGGACGGACGGTCGCGGGCCAACTTGGAGCCCATCTTGGCTCTCCACGCCCTGCCAGGATGGGCTGGAGAATGCTACCGGGCTCCTGCCGGTGATGATGGAAATCCCCGCCGGGACACCCAACGGTCTCCTCGGCAGTTCAGCGCCCTCGGGATGCGGCGGGTAGCCATCGACCTGCGGCGCGTCAGGGTTGCTGACGGAAGGCGACAACGTCTGCTGTGATGGGCTGGCGTGATCATGGGCGATGTGGTCCTCCACGCGGCGCCATAGCGTCTGCAAGAGGGCATCGACGCGGTTCAGCTTGGTCTCGAGCTCGAGGGCGAAGCCGATGCGGCTTCCAGGTTTCTGCCGCTCGAGATAAACGCAGGTGCGGCTGTGGCGGGCACACCAGGAGCACGCAGGATCGGCCCTATCACACTTGACCTTGCGGACCTTGCACAGCTCGCAGCTTAACGCCGAGCAGTATTAGCCGAGCCACCATCAAGAGAGAAGAGGGGGGAGGACCTTACGATGTTTTCTGATACTTGGTTCTCTTCCTCTTGTTACCGGCGAAGGCGGTAGAGGCGCGTTCGTGGTGCAAGGAGTCGTCGCCGCTCGACATGCCCTCGTCGTGGCTGAAGCCCGAGTTCGGCTCGTCCTCGGCCATGGATACCGGCGGTGCATTTGACTCAGCCATGTCTATTCCATGATACTGCGGCGTGGAGAGGAACAAACTCCACACTGGTGGCCCCCCTTTTCTGCCGAGGTAAGGAGCCCAAGAGTTGGGCTGACCTTGACTCCGGGGGATCGTCGGTGTTTCTGGGATGTTTGATAAAAGGCAATTTGCGGCAACAATTTTGCCTCCTGTGCTCCCCGTCGTCGGCGATGCCGGCAGTGGTCGCCTTGTTTGTGATTGCGGCTGGAGCTGTGGAGAGGAGGGTGGGCGGCGGTTGGTGGTGGTGACAGTCGTGGCGCTATCGGGCAGCAGTACACTCCTAGCACCGCCGGGGGATCAGGGATGGGCCTGTACGTACTCGCCCTTGCCGCGGGGGGAAAGGGAGAGGGGGGGGGGTAGCACAATGCGCTTGTTGGACGCAATCAGGAGGTCAGTACCTAGGCAGGCGCCAAGGCAGGCTGCGATCCCTGTACCCGAGACGCCGGGAAGAAACAACGCTCGGGGTCGCTCGGCCGACGTTACACTGCAACCGTGAAGCGGATGTCGCCAGTTCGGTGGTGCTACCGAGGAGGTTGCGGGCACGTTGCCTGACCCTGATCTCTTGCATGCCCACAGCGGGAGCGCCGGTCTGTTGTTGTATGAACAAGCTTTATCGTCTCCGGTGCCGAGGCTAAAAACGTCGTTGCGTCTCTGCTAGCCGGCGCTTCTCTTTTTGCCTCTGGCCTGTTCCACTTATGGGGCTCGCCCACCAGGCTGCTTCGCCGGTCGTTCTCCTTTCACTCATTGGAAAAGGACCGGCCAGACCCTGGTCGGAGGATCAAACCATGCACGTGCGGGGAAGCTGCATTGATGAAATGTGACGATGGAAGAGAGGGGGAAAGCCTTGCTTAGGGTGCATGGGTTGGATGAGCTTGGCCCAAGAGTCGAAATCTGCGACAGGGAGGTTCGGCCCCTAAGGCTCCCCCAACTGGTAGATACCCCCGATGGCTTCTGGAAGGTCTCGCCAACCTCCAAGCGCACACGGGGTATTCCGTTGTGCCTGACAGGGGGCCCTGGCAGGCAAAAGCTCCTTTGGCAGGGTTCCCCACCAAGATCGTCAACACTTTGGGCGTATGCCGGACTGTCCGAGACTTCCACACGCAGCTCGACATTCTGGAATAGCGCTAAAAGACGCTAGAAGCCTCGCAACCCTGCCCACCTCCACCACGCCAGACTTGGACGCAGCTTTACCTCCGCGTGGCGCGCGACGAGCCGACCTCGTCAACGCACGTGTCCATCCACACCAATTCGTTCTGCCGGGTCGACACGTGGGGTGGCGTCGCGGCTGTGTGAGATCGAGGGGGATAAGATGGACCATGTGTTGGAAGTGATGGGTAATCCGGCGGCTTGCCGCGGGCCGCCCACCACCCAAAATTGGGTGTGGGGAACCTGGGGATCAAGGGATCCCCAGCCACGCGCAGTCGACCAGTTCGGTTCAGGTCAAGCAATCAAGACACAGGCCAATGAGGCCATCAGCAACGCTGCGAGCCACACCCTGCTCGGCCCGATCATCTGAGCCCATTTTGCTGTGCCTTACGTGAGGTCCACCCACTCATCCAACACTAGGGCCCCTGTCAACATGTGCACAGAATCTCGATTGTGCTGCAGTTAGCTCCAACCAAAAGAAAGCGCTCACCGCTTTCAGGCAAGGGACTAGACAGGGTCCCTGAGGCTTCAGGAGGTCATCTCGCCAACTGAAGATCGCGATTGCTGGGCTTTAGCGGCGTTAGTGAGTGACTAGACTAGCTAAAGAAAGGTCTGAGAGATCCCAGGGCCCGGTGGGGTACGCAATCAGAGTCAATCAATCAACGAAGATGCTCTCAGCCGCCACGAGGCGTCCAGGATAGCTGGCTCCCAAAAGGGAGCTCGGTGAGCTAGCGTCTCCGCTGATGTTGTTGATGTGTCTGTGGGCCCACGTGGCTTACACCTGAGGTGTGGCTCAGGAAGCTTCCATCAACAGTTCCGGAGCGATCGCTGGTCTGAAGATATCACGGCAATGCGAGCCTCTCGCTGGAGCGTGGCAACGTCTCTGCCTAGGGCGCACGGCGTCGTCGACCACGGCCGAAAACTCATGTACAGCAGCTTGGCATGGCAAAGGAAGTTTGTGATCTCGTCCAAATTCATTTCGAGGACATACGAAACATTGTACACACAAGCAAGCTCTCAGGCTTTGAGAAGCAAACGCATTGCCACCGAGACTTAACCCGGTCGACAAACACCCGTGGCCGGCCATTGGCATAGGTGGTGAACGTGTAAACGACACGACAGTGCTTAATTCGCCCATCCCTTGCTCATCTGGACCGCCTTTTCCCAGCGCTCAAACTGCTTCGACGCCTTTTCCTCGGAAGTCTGCGGCTTGAAGATGTTGCGGCCCTCGACGTTGACGTTCTTGAGGTCCTCGAACGACTCCCACACGCCAGCGGCGAGGCCGGCAGCGATGGCGGCACCGAGAGCCGTCGTCTCGCGCATGCCCGGGCGACTGACTGGGATGCCGATGATGTCGGACTGGGTCTGCATCACAACGCTGTCAGTAAGACCGTTTGCTACTGTCAAGGGGCATCCCGATTTGGCGTACCTGCATGATAAGATCCGAGTTGCACATGCCGCCGTCGACGGCGAGCTCGGTCAGCGCCTTGCCGCTGTCCTTCTCCATTGACTTGAGGATGGCCTTGGTCTGGAAGCACGTCGCCTCGAGCGTCGCTCGCGCAATGTGGCCGCGCTGCGTGTATGCAGTGATGCCGAAGATGGTGCCGCGGGCGTCGTCAATCCAGTACGGCGCGAAGAGGCCGCTAAAGGCCGTGACAAACGTGCAGCCGCCATTGTCCTCGACCGTCTCGGCGAGGGCGCTCAGCTTCGACGAGGCCTCGATGAAGCCGAAGTTGTCGACGAGGAACTTGACACTGGAGCCGGCAACCGCGATGCTGCCCTCAAGGGCGTACATGGTTTTGCCCTTGCCAAAGTCGAAGGCGACAGTCGAGAGGAGGCCGTGCGACGAAATGACGGGCTTGTCGCCGACGTTGTAGAGGAGGAAGCAACCCGTGCCGTATGTGTTCTTAGCAAGGCCGGGGGTGAAGCCCTTTTGACCGACAAGCGCCGCGGACTGGTCGCCCAGGCAGCCCATGATCTTGGTGCCGTGAAGCAGCGTGCTGGCCAAAGAGCCGTAGGCCTCGGGATCGGCCGAGCGCACAATCTCGGGCAGCTTGACCTTCTTTCGGTCGATGCGGAACCAGTCAAGCAGCTCAGCATCGTAGTCGAGCGTGTGAAGATTCATGAACATGGTGCGCGAGGCGTTGCTGGGGTCCGAGACGTAGACGTTGCGCGCCGGGCCACCGTTGAGCTTGTAGGCCAGCCAGGCGTCGATGGTACCGAAAGCTAGGTTGCCCTGCTCGTACGCGTCCTTCACCGCCGGAACGTTCTCGATGAGCCACAGCAGCTTGCCGACAGAGGGATAGGTAGAGAGCGGAAGACCACAGCGGCCGGTGAGTTCGCCGGCCCCGATGCGCGTCTTGAGGCGGCGGATCAGGTCCTGCGTGCGCGTGTCCGTCCAGACAATCGCATTGTACAGAGGCTTGCCCGTCGTCCGGTCCCAGACGACGGTCGTTTCGCGCTGGTTGGTGATGCCCACAGACACGATTTGTTCGCGCGAGTGGCCTTGCGTCTCAAACGTCTGGACGGCGCCGTCAATGCACTGCTCCACCGACGAGATGATTTCGTCGGGGTCATGCTCGTGCCAGCTGCGTCGCCAAGCGTCAGCAATTGACTGCACTGTGCCAATGGCTTGTAAGATGGGAAACTCACCCCGGGTTCGGGTAGATCTGCTTGAACTCAAGCTGGTGCAGAGCAACGACCTCGCCAGCGCGGTTGAAGATGAGGAACCGTGTGCTGGTGGTGCCCTGGTCGATGGCACCGACGAACTGAGTTGGGGAGGAGGAAGACATGGCAGCGTTTAATTTCCTAGGCGGCAAGGACTCGAGGATTCATAAGAAGATGAAGCGGCAAGACCAGAGACTTGGCCCACGGCACGAAGGCTGCGGAGAGGCGAGCTTGGGAGAGGAACGCGGGCAAGATGCGACCCAAATCTGGGGTATGAAGTTCGGGGCTGTGGGGGATGGAGCGCGATGTGGATGAAGAAACAAAGAGGTCGACAACGTTCGTGGAAGCACGGAGAGGGATACTAATAGTCGCGACTTTCACATGGGCGTGGCTTTTCTTTCCCACAAGTCATTGCGAGGCTCGTGAGCTCCCTCGTCGGCACTGCTGGTTCTGTGTATGGGAGACCTTCCCCGCCCCTCACTCGCCGGTGTGGCTTCCGACTCCCTACCTTAGGTACTGTACCTGGTACCTGGTCCCTGACCAGTCCCCAGGCGCCACTAGAGTCCTCGCACGGGCCCCACGTACATCGAGTCTTGGGGAGGTGTGGGGATGGGATGAGCGGGTGGAGAAATCACTTTGGTGGAAGTATCCACTTTCGCGGAAGGATCCGTCTGGGGTTTGTTTGTGATGTGCCTCGTGGCAGGTCCACCAGGGACAACGAGCGGGGCGACCCCTGGCGCGGGGGGGTCCAGAACTTTGCAATATCGGACGTCGCGACGGCTTCCAATGCCCTCGGGTTCCACATAGATTCATCGTCTCGTGAGCTTGGCTTTGTCAATGATTGTGGATTCGACGAATTATCGACGGCGGAAAAGAGCGGATTTCGGACCCGCGAGCAGGTCCGTAGGCGGCGGACAACAAGGGGCCGAATCCTGGGCATCATCGCGGGCCGTTTCGGTGTGTACCACCGAGGCTGCGTGCTGGCATCAACCGATAAACACGGTAGCTTGCATGCCGGTCGGTGAGCGGGTGTACCGCACGGATCAGGGTACGGTGTCGGGGTCGAGAGGCATCCTTGTCTGGCGTTGGCTGTCAATCCCGCTCCTTCGACGAACCAGCTCCACAGGGCAGCAGGACTGAGCATCTCGGGCCATGACTGCTGATGGTCAAAGAAGCTCGAGCGCGTTCAACGGTCAGAGGCAGTGTGGTGGTACTTGCTCGGTGTCACTTTTCCGGAGGCGTTTGTTCGCTGCCTTCTAGCGTCCCGAGGAGTGCAAGGCGGCGCTCCATCAGTATCTCCTTCATCGTTGGATTGCAAGCCTCTACCCCGTTCTCTCCGCTTCCCCTCAAGGCACCGGGGCAAACTTCCAGATCCAGCCCCAGGCCTTCACGCACTCTCCCGCATCGTGCCATACCCTACGCCTTCGTCCTTGTGAACCGTCACCCCTTGGAGCTCATCGTTGAACTGTTCCAATTAACCCCCGTCCCCTGTCCTTCCCCGGGACCACTTCGCGACTTCCTCCTTCGGTAGCTATTCGGGCTGCGCATCTCCTTCTTCCATCCTCACCCCCGTGGGGAGAAAACCCCGTGGGGAGAAAACCCCGTGGGGAGAAAACACATATAGCTGGCCGTCTTCCCCATGGCAAACGGATCTTGAACCACCCGTCACCGGCCAAGAGCGTGCGCCAGTTCCCACACTTCCCTGACATTATAGCATTATTCTTTGCCCCCAACTTTCCCTTTTACGAAACCGCTTCCATTGTTCACCTCTAGACTCATCTTCGGTCTCACCCGCACTGCTCCAATAATCATGTCCATCCTCCCACCTTCGCAGGATTCAGTGTCCGAATCCCTCGATGATAAATCTGTCCCTGTTCACAAAATCCAGACCGGCGGTTCATTCACCCATGACGAGGCTACCAACGGCGACTTGATGGCGCCCGAGAAGCAGCCTCGCTGGCCCAAGATCCGCACCATCTGGCAGGATGCGTTCTCCGAGTTCTTCGGAACCATGGTCCTCATCCTTTTCGGTGATGGTGTCGTCGCCCAGGTCGTCCTTAGCAACGGTACCAAGGGCGAATACCAGAGTATCTCGTGGGGCTGGGGGTAAGCTTCGCCACACGCACGTAGCTTCATATTGCTGACTCCATTTACAGCATCGCCGTCATGCTTGGTGTCTACGTCAGCGGCAAGTCTGGCGCTCACATCAACCCCGCCGTCACGCTGGCCAACTGCGTGTTTCGTGGCCACCCCTGGCGCAAGTTCCCAGTCTACTTCCTGGCCCAGCTCGCTGGTGCCATGATGGGCGCTGCCATCGTTTACGGAAACTACCGGTCGGCCATCGACGTCTTCGAGGGTGGCGCTGGCATCCGCACCGTCTCGGGTCCCAGCTCCACGGCCGGTATCTTCTGCACTTACCCCGCCGCGTTCATGACCCGGACCGGCATGGTCTTCTCCGAGTTCATTGCCAGCACCATTCTGCAGTTCGTCATCTTTGCGCTCGCCGATGCGAACAACATTGGTGCCGGGCCTCTGATGCCTCTATGCCTCTTGTTCCTCATTTTCGGCATCGGCGCTTGCTTCGGTTGGGAGACGGGCTATGCTATCAACCTGGCCCGTGACTTTGGCCCTCGCCTGGTTAGCTACATGATCGGATACGGCCACGAGGTGTGGTCGGCGGGCGGCTACTACTTCTGGGTATGGCCGCTCCAACGTCTCCCCTGACGAACGGAATTGCTGACCAGCACCAGATCCCCATGGTTATACCCTTCCTCGGATGCCTTAGCGGCGGCGCGCTGTATGATTTCTTCATCTACAGCGGCGAGAGCCCGATGAACAAGCCTTACCTCGGCCTCAATCGTTTCTTGCACCCCAAGAAGAACGTTTGGTCCAACACGTACAACAAGGCTGTTGACTCTAACGTTTAGTGGACGAGATGATGGCCAAAGTCTCTTGAGCCTGGTCTGGGGTAACCAGATCTCCCGATCAACCTCGTCCCTGGCGGAAGGCGCAACAACAGTGGATGCCAACTGGAAAACACAAGGAAAAACAACAAGAGACCCATGGGCGCCACAGCACAGAGACAAATACCTAGGGCGTTTATGGTTGGAGTTTGGATTGGTGTACGGGAAGCTCAGCGAGTGATGCGATGTATATCCCGTGCGGGGGGTTTTGTGCAGAATCAAATGTTGGAGGCATGGAGACGCCATGTTCAGATGTGGTTCAGGTAATTCCTAGCTCGAGAACGTTGCTACAAAGTTTCATCTCATCTTACCAAGTAATCTTGCGTGCGCCAATCCTCTTGTGACGTTGATATTTGCCCTCTACTCACTGGTGGACAGGCATTGGCGGGTGGCAGAGTCTGGCGCGGTCGGACTGTGGGAATGACGGGCTCGGGTCGCATGAAAGACCACTCGGATTCCCAAACCTGAGCCCGTGGCCATCTGCTGGCAATGGGTGATCCGGAACCCAGATGCTGAACGCAGAGCAGCAACTGGGAGAGGTGACCTGCATGGGGCACCGGAGGGGCCGGAGAAAGAGCTGGGCCACGCAGACGAAAGGAGGCACGATTACTTTCCCTCACGTGGAGTGAGGAGCCTTGCAGTAGGTGGGGGCGCTCTTCTCCGGTTAGGGTCGGCAAACTCCGATGGCGCAAAGGAAACATTGCCCCTGACATCACATGCGTGAATTACTAGCTTACCAGGGACGGGGGAGACAGAAGCATGTGAGTCCCTCGCCACGGACGGACTTTGCGCTCAACGAGCAAGCCAGAGTGTCCGGGCAGCCTGCGTAGCAGGGGTAATGCAGCTCCGGTGAAGCAGCATGGTAGGATGCGACGATGCCCGCAACGGCGCCGAGTACTGAACGAAGTTTGCCGATGAGGTGGATGTATTCGTGACGACTGCACGTGGTGTCTCGAGTTTGTGGGTGGTGGAACGACGTTGAACCGACCCCCTGGGCATCACTCGCTGTGGTGTCGCTGCCGGTTCTTCCA
>Ga0247823_10003126_pt1 | contig 13528 bp, 23 predicted proteins | sample 13C_PalmiticAcid_2_FD_192426 | JGI IMG/M metagenome (GOLD analysis project Ga0247823, IMG submission 192426) | Soil microbial communities from agricultural site in Penn Yan, New York, United States - 13C_PalmiticAcid_Day30 | ecosystem: Environmental > Terrestrial > Soil > Agricultural land...
GGACTATGGGTCATGGCTTACGGTGAGGTGGGCAGGGAGGGGTTGGTTGGGCGGGAAGGTGAGGTGTTCTTCTTCCAAGTCTGGGGAGTTGACAAAGGGGCTAGGAGGGGATGGGTTAGTGTTGTTCTGACTCGTGAGGGAGGAGGGAGTGGGCCATGTACCCGACACCGCGGATGTCCTTGTTCTCACGGGGCATCGGCCAGCCGCTCATCTTGCCAGAGACGGGGGTGAAGGTTGGCCACTCGCCCTTGGGCCAGCTGACCGAGGTCATGACCGTTTCCCGGCCCATGGGGTAGTGAAGGTATTCGGGTCCCGAGCGGGTGGAGAGGGCCACTGCCCACCTGTGTCGCGTGTCAGCCCTCTACGGAGACCTCCTCGACGCAGTGGGTTCCTCACCAGTTGCCATTGCCGTCCTGGAACAAATCAGAGTGGCCAATGGTTTGGACTATGTCATGGTTAGTATCCTCCTGGAGGATTGAGGGAATGGATCGGTCTCACATAAGCTGGTAGTGTTAGCGTTAGTCAACACGGGGTTTCCGGGGTGGGACTCATAGGGCCCAGTCAGCTTCTTCGAACGGGCCATGGTCACCATGTGGTTCACTCCAGTGCCGCCTGGATTCCATTAGCGCCGGGCCATGACACCGTGTTGTTGGTGTTGTCGAGGCGGCTCACCTTCAGCAGCCAGAAGGTAGTACCATCCGTCTTTGCGGTAGATGTGTGGTCCTTCAGGGGCCTATGCTGATGGTCAAACGAGACCAGACCTCACTCAACTCGCGGGAGCACATACCATACCACCCGTCCCATTCCAAATAATACCCCATTCTCCAACCTCGCCCGTGTTGAGATTCACCTCGGCTTGCTGGATGTACGGGCTCCACACTGTAAGCGCTTGAGAATCCCAGGGGTAAGTTGGGGGACACTCACCCAACCTGCCAGGCATGGGCGCCGGTAATGTAAGCCTTTCCGTCCTCGTCCCAGAAGGGCTCCGTGTCATAGCCGGTAAAGTTGAAGTGGACAGCATTCGACCATGATTTGTCGTTGTACGGATCCTTGGCCTTGAAGATGATCTGCAACCAAGTAAGGTTCATGCCTCAAAGTTACCGGCCACGGTATGCCGCACATTGTCCCATCTGGAGATGTCTGCCTGGGGCCGGTCATCATCCACTAGTGTCGTGACCAGCCAGAAGGTGTCATCATGATACCGGATGGTCGGTGCCCATATGCCGCTGCCAAGCTGTCAGTTGTGAGTTGCCTGGGGGTTTCCGAGGGTCTGTTACCTCGTCGACCGGTTGGTCTCGGCCAGTCGGGGAAGCTGTTCCTTCCGGTTCAGGACATGGCCGATCAGCTTCCAGTTCTGCAGGTCCTTGCTGGCGTGGATGGGGATGCCGGGGAAGGCGTTGAAGCTCGACGAGGCACAGAAGAAGGTGTTGTCTCGCTCAGGCACATAGATGCAGCTCGGATCCGGGTAGAAGCCCGGGAAGATGGGGTTGTAGAAGGTGGAATTCTGAGCATGTCCCCGTAAGGCGGACACGCAGGCCGAGAGACCCAGCAGGAGGGTGGCAGTGAGAAACATGGTGTGCAGTCCGACGATCTCTATCTCTCACTGCGAGGCAAATCTACACCCTACATCAGATGGCTCATCCTCAGATATGTACCACGGCGCATCACCGGGAACCCGGTAGCCGGCCCCCGCAGACGGCGTGGAAGACGTTGCATCCCCGGATAAAGGGGAATAAACAACAAAGACGGCGAGATGGATTGCTGCCGGCCGGGTCGAAATAGCCCGAAGGTTTAGGCACCTGGCTAAGGGCACCGTCACATTGCTGTCGATCTTGGGTTATTTCAGGCTTGGTGTTGGATGCGCTAGGTGTTCCTCTGCGGGGAGAGCGTCATCTCTCGACTTGCACCTTGTTCCATTCCATGGCCTGGCTCCCCGGCCCTGAAGATGGCATGGTCGGGGATGACACTGCATCAAAGCACTGAGGGGTGAGGGGTGAGGGGTGGTCATTGATGCCGTCCTCAAACAAAATATGGCTTCGGAAATAATGAGACCCCTTTCCCCTCCGCCTTGAAGATATCCATCACCTGGCCGGTGTGATGCCGGAAATAGTGCAGAGTGTGCTGAAGGTGTTGGAAGAATAAAGATTGGAGCCGGCAACTTACAGGGGCTGAGGGGGAAGATGCAGCCAAGCAAAAGTCAAAGGGACGAAGGGTTAGGGTCGAATGACTGCCGTGCCTTTCTGATCCCAGTTGTCGATCCCACCAAACCACAAGCACCTCTCAACTCTACAACCGCCACCAGCAGGACGAACACCCCCGAGGCGACCGCATCCCGGCGCAGTTGCGCCATCGCATACATCTACACAGAACGAAGGCGGCCGCGCTCCCACCACCCATCCACGAGCAATCAATACCACCCACCCGCGCCCTGGCTTTTCCCGCGACTCTCTCCGTCCACCCCAACCCAAACCACCAAACCACCAAACCAACCCAACCCCGTCTGCCGGCCGCCTAGGCCACCCCCGCCCTCAAAATGCAAGGCTTCAACATGGGCCGGTACATCCCGCCCTCCGCGGCGGGCACCACCACCTCGGGCAACAGCCTGCACAAGAAGCACCCCCTGGGGTCCCGCGCCGCCAAGCTCGCCTCGCACGGCATCCTCGTCGTGCGCTTCGAGATGCCCTTCGCCATCTGGTGCGCCCACTGCCCCGTCCCGACCCCCATCGGCCAGGGCGTGCGCTTCAACGCCGAGAAGCGCCGCGCGGGGAGCTACTACACCACCCCGGTCTGGTCCTTCACGCTCAAGCACGCGGCCTGCGGCGGCGCGATCGAGATGCGCACGGATCCCAAGAGCGGCGAGTTCGTGGTCGTGTCCGGCGCGCGGCGGCGGGACTATGGTGGCGGGGAGGAGGACGACAGCCTGGTGAAGACTGGGGTTAGCCCGGCGCAAAACATCATCCTGACGGAGCGGGAACGGGCGGAGCAGCGCGAGAGCGCCTTTGGCAAGCTGGAGCGGACGATCGCGGACCGGGAGCAGACCGCGGGCGCGACGCAGCGGATCGGGGAGCTGCAGGACACGGCGGACCGGCAGTGGGACGATCCGTACGCGCAGAACCAGCGCCTGCGGCGGGCGTTTCGGGCCGGGCGGCACGCGCGGGAGAAGGAGGCGGAAAAGGCCGGGGAGCTGAAGGCGAGGATGGGGTTGGGGATCGAGCTGCTCCCGGAGACGGAGGAGGATGCGAGGCGCGCGGGGCTGGTGGACTTTGGCGGGGTGGATGTCGAGAGGGATGACGGGGCGGACAAGGCGCTGGCGCGGCCCTTATTTGAGAGGGGGCCGGGGCAGAAAGAGAAGCGCGAAGAGGATGCCAAGGCGGCGAGGGGGCAGAGGAAGCTCAAGTCGGAGATCGCGGCCTCGAGGACACGAGAGAACCTCGTCTCCGAGATTGTCAGCAACACCCGGGCCGCCAAGGACCCGTTTCTCGATTTTGGGGGGAGGGAAAGCACACCTCGGGGACCAGCCCGGCTGCCTGGCCTCAAGAGGAAGAGGGTGGCCGAGGAGACACCGGGTTCCCCGCCGTCTGCTGCTGAGCAGGACGCAACACCAAAAGCGACGGCTGGCACCACCGCTTTGGTGGACTATGACTCAGGGTCGGATTGAGTTTGGCTCTCATTGACGATTACGACTACGATGTACAAACACTTACGGATAGAACATGATACCCCTAGATTTTGAATTAGCAGATGCTTGAAAGACAGGCTCCATAATACATTTACTCGCAGCCCCAGTGGCGTGCATGCCCCTGCTATCCTTTGCAGTTCGCTGCATTGCCTCAACATCGATGGAGTGGCCAACACCAACCGCACATGACATCGCCAGACCTTCTGCATCACCCTTGGTGGTAGCCTATTCATAGGTTTCAATTCCGCTCGTTTATAGTATCAACCAAGTCTGCAAACCCAACCCCCTTCGGCGCCAAAACTCTCGCTCACCCCGGCCGCCCCGTCCAGATACTCCATGTGAGCAGAAGAATGCGGGATTGGCAAGAAAAGCCAAGCAAAAAAACAACCAAAGCCAGCCATATACAACTCCAAACGAGCCCCATGAACGACGAAGAAACCCAGAGCCTGGTAACGAGGCTATGATGATGACCATGTATCCTTCTTCCCTACTCCCCAACACCCCCGACCGACACCCGCAAGAACATCATACGTCGTCCATCTGCCCCGCCGGCTGCGCCTCCTCGTCGTCGTCGTCAAAGCTCCCCACCGACGAGAGGTCGTCGTCGTCTTCGCTCTCGGCGCCGGCTTCGTCCGCTGCGTTCTTGGTCGCGTACCGTTGGACGTAGTCTGCATGGCACAGTCCCGAGTCAGTAATTCCTCCATTTCCTTCCCCTCCCTCACGGGGTGCGAAATATTTAGAAACATACCCTTGACCTTCACGTCATAGTTCTTGGGGTCCCGGAGCAGCAGGGCGGCCGCTTCGCCGTTGAGGGGGTCCGACGGGTTCGGGTAGCGCAGCAGCTGCGGGAGGAAGACCTCGAAGATGTTGATCATATCGTACATGGGCGACCAGGTCTGGTTGATGACGTCGAGGCAGACGGAGCCGGACCTGTGTTGTTCTCGGGATTAGTCGTCCATTTCCAGCCGTAGTTCCCATCCCGGTCGGATCCCCCGGGGTATGGCATGTCTCTCCTGCCTTACTTACAGTTCGTCGATGTTGGGGTGGAAAATCCGGTTCACGAAGCCGATACTAGGCGACTTATACGGGTATTGATCCGGCAACTCGACGTGGACTTTCCAGACGCCGCCTTCGAACGGGGCTGTATTTCGGGAGCCATGTCAGTAAAGGGCTAAGGTTGCGAGCTTTCGACGGGGGAGTGGCGGCAACTGACTTTCTGCGGGACCCTTGAACTTGACAAAGAATTCCTGCCTATGTAGTCAAAGTACCTCCCGTCAGTATCCATCAGTGTCGTCGGGGGGGCTGCGATCGTCGGTCGGGCTTACACTGGAGGAGAAGTCGAGGTTAGTTGTGTGTCATCAGGTGGGAGAGGATCCTAGACATACTGTTGTCATTGACCAGAGTCACCTCGTAGTCGCTCATGAGCCTGCACTAGGGTCAGCGCCGGTTCGCAGTGTCGTTTCTGGGCGTCTCGAGCAGGGGGCGCACATCTTCATGACCTAGATACCCATGTCAGTGAAGATCCAGCAAGGGATTGCCGAAGGCTCCGGCGCCGGGCAACTTACATCTGTCTCGATCCGGCGGCGTGGGGACGACATTCTGGCGTTTGGCGGTTTGGGTCGCTGGAGTTTCGTCGCTGTTGTTCGTGCGTAAAGTGTTGCTTCGGGGGGCCAGCGCTCAGATTGGTGAGGTTGGCAAGTAGACGATCCGGGTGCGACGGTTCAGAAGCGTGCGGTTTGTGGCGGGAGGTGGCGGATACGGTCTTAAGGCTCGAGGTTAAAAGGTGGGGAATGCGGGAGCTGTAATCGAGATACCGGCGCCCTTATTTTAAAGGCAAAGAGCAGATGAGGGGTTGATCAGTTGACTCAGAGTGTCGTGTCTATGTCCGAACCGGTACCTGATGCTCGTCGTTTGTGCCTTAATCTGCAGTCGAGGATCTGACGAAACAAATGGCAATCGAGCGCTGGAGATGGGCGATATGCACAACCCGACGTCAGGATGGGTCGGGCCTGAAGCAGACGCACACGATAAGCTGCTGCTGGTTTCGCTGCGATAACGTGGATGTGTCGAGACGGCTGCTTCGGGCAAGCTTCACTGACAACCACTCGGTTCCAGACCACCGTTGTGGGCGTGTTTCATGGGACAACTTGAAATGGCCACAGATTAAGTGGGTGCAACCCAAACGGTGGAATCTGAGTAGGGTCTTTCCAAACTTGGAACCCCCGAATGTGTAATGCCCAACACCCAGTCTCTGCTGTGTGGAAATTGAGTGGCATCAAAGGAGCTTCAGTCCTGCGTCAGTGGTCCGGCGGGGACAGGTGACGCCATGCCATCGACAGGGGTCTGCCAGCCTGTGAGTGCCTGGTGAGCACCTCTTTGTCCAACACTCACCTCGGTGTCGGTTCCGCCATCTGCAGGCTCAAACTTCCAGCCCGCTTACCTAACTCAGTCGCGAGCGTTTTCCATGCAGCCTTTGGATCATCGAAACTTCATGTAACCAACTGCTTGTTGTTCCGCCAGGTGCAACCTGCAAAGCCTTGCCAGAAATCCTAGGCCGGTGGCTGCTTTGCATGAGAACACGGCAATATTTGCTAATCCTACCTGGTAACCCAAGGAGCAGGCATGACGGATGGCAGGAGGTCACGCGCTTCCTCTCCTCTTGAGGGTAGATGGAAGTTGCGGCCACTCTGACTTCCGGGCCGGAAGTCGATGGCGGGGTATGGTGGGGCAACAACCCAAGTCGCAGCGGACCCTGAAACTCTTCCATTGACATTCAAGTTCATATTCGGGGAGACAAACGTGTGAAAGATCGGGTGTGGTTCAGCTGCAAAGATGAGCCAAAATCCAGAGATGTGAGAACATAAAACATGCAATTTGTCGAAATCCAACAGTAAATCCCATGTCAAGAGTCAAGAACACCTGCCTTGAAGAACCGGCTGCCAAACCCCAGTCAGTGACTGCCTCGGTTCCCCCCAGCACAACGGCGCCCCAACGAGGCCACATCATTGCCGTCGTCCAATCAATCCCCTCCAACCCGCGTGGGGCTGCATTCAGCACAAAATCCGATCAGCCGAATGCCAGCCCCGCCACAGCCGTTTTCGAGCAAAAGAGGAAACCTCCAGCCGAATCCTCAGAGATACTCAATTGTACGCAGCAAAAACCATCATGACCCGGTGAATAAGAGTCGCGAAAATTCGCCACAACCCTGGGGTCCCAGTCGTTCCCTCCTTTCTCCCTCTTGCAAGCGCAAGCCTGTTCGTCTCTTCCCACCACTTTTCATCCCAACTTTTTCTTGTCACTTTTCAAGTTTCTCTCTCTCTCTTGCATTGGACCCCTGCAGCGCCACCGTGCAACGACACACAGACACATCAAAGTACCCATGTACCTCTCCTCGGTCGCCAGGTCGCTGTCCAGGGGCACGCGACCACCCCGACTCGCCCTCACCCCTTTCCTTTCAGCCTTGTCAACTTCCCAAGGTCAACAACAACACCACCAACACCAGACCAGATGGAGCTCCCACTCTCCGATGGGCACCCCGCCGGCCAACCCCAGGAAGAAGATCACGGTGCCCCTGCTGCGTAAAATGCATGAGAGGGGTGACCCTATCACCATGATCACAGCCCACGACTTCCCCAGCGCCCACGTCGCCGACGCCGCGGGGATGGACGTGATCCTGGTCGGCGACAGCCTGGCCATGGTCGCCCTGGGGATGGAGGACACAAGCGAAGTCCTGGTTGAGGAGATGCTGCTGCACTGCCGGTCTGTCGCCCGTGCCACCAAGGCTGCTTTCACTGTATGTCTCGCCCTTGCAGCCCCCTTGTACTTCATTTTCCTCCTCCTCCTCAGTTGCCAACTAGTGATCTCTCCCTACTAGATTGGCGACCTCCCCATGGGTTCATATGAGATTGCACCTTCACAGGCGCTCGAGACGGCCATCCGGTTCGTCAAGGAGGGCCGCATGCAGGGCGTCAAGCTCGAAGGCGGCAAGGAGATGGCGCCCACGATCCAGCGGATCACGGCCGCCGGCATTCCCGTCCTCGGCCACGTAGGCCTGACGCCGCAGCGGCAGAACGCCCTCGGCGGGTTCCGCGTCCAGGGCAAGACATCAGCCAGTGCGATGAAGGTCCTCGAGGACGCCCTCGCCGTGCAGGAAGCCGGCTGCTTTGCCGTCGTCATTGAAGCCGTCCCTGCCGAGGTGGCCGCCATCATCACCCAGAAGCTGTCCGTCCCGACGATCGGGATAGGCGCCGGGAACGGCTGCTCGGGCCAGGTGCTGGTCCAGGTCGACATGATGGGCAACTTCCCGCCCGGCAGGTCCCTGGCAAAGTTCGTCAAGAGGTACGGCGACGTATGGGGAGAGAGCTTCCGGGCGATCGAGGCGTACCGGGATGAGGTCAAGACTCGGCAGTACCCCGCCCCTGAGCACACCTACCCCATTAAGAAGGAGGAGCTCGAAGTGTTTGCTGAAGCTGTCAAGGATGCCTGAGCTCGCGTCCTGGTTTGCGCAATTTGCATTTTTGGGCGCATGTGTGGGTTAAGCGTTGTCTGGCTTGAGCATGTCGGCGTCGGCGGTATTTTTTGACAGCATATTAGCGGATATCATCTGTTGGTAGCGACTTTTGTAGCAGTTGGCTTTTGCGAACGGCCCCCATAGGGGTGGAGCATTTGGCAGCGTCATAGCAATGAGGCAAAGCATTGCTACCCAAACGCCGGCGTCACCGAGTATGAAACGTTGAGGTGGTCGTTGGAATCTTTGAAGCACTGTGAGATATCAGCACCAACATGCCCCCCACCGCTTGCTCTCATCTCGCAAAGACCTACCCTCCACAAGTTCCCCACGACCTCGTCGAGCGCCGGAGCAAACGTGCTGTTGATGTACAGAAACACGCTCTCCGTGTCGGTGACCTTGAGCGTCTTCCGCAGATACGCCACGACCGACTCAAACTTGTGCGCGCTCGCGACCTTGACCAGCTCGCGTCGGATCGGCGGCGCGGACCCGACGGGCTTGAAGCGCACCACGATCTTCTCGAGCGGGAACGCTCCGGCAGCGGCGAGCGCTGCGGTGGCATCACGGGGGAGCGCCATCAGAACCGTAGATGCGGTCATGGTGAGCGGCAGGTCCGGGGAGTCTCGGCCTTCGAGAATGGGGGATGCTGGCACCGAGGAGGTGTCTGGGGCTGGCGAGGCCCGGGTAGCGGCATTCGAAGGCGAGGAGGCCATTTTGATCGAGATGAGTCTTCCGGGTTTTGTGGATGGTGTTCCGCGGGTAGTTGTTGAAAAACGCTAGAAGACCACACAATACATCTGCGCGTCGTCGGCTGTCCGCGTCCGTAAACTCTTTCGTTGATGATTTGATGAAGCCTGGAGCTTGAGCTCGAGCGCAGCCCCGCTGTTCGGCGATCGTTGTGAGTGGGAGCTCCAGCTCCGACCCCACTGTGGGATCCATAGGGTTAGGGATCCCTTAACTGTCCGTCATTGTTTCGACACCATGTGGAGCGTGCTGCAAGATGATCGGTTTCTTTCGAAACAACATTTCCCCAGAAAGCTGACTGCCGTCTCACTGGTTGAACCTGCCGCCATAAACCGCCGAGAACCTTGATTCCGTGCATAAGCTCGAAGTCGGCATCTGGTGGTGTCTTGTGGCTGTTCGCGGGAGATCCAGAAATCCCGGTGCAGGTCTCAGGCGGAGCAGCCTAGCCCTTGGCTTGGGTCCAGACCTCGGGCCAGGGTAAGGCTGACAGCCACAGTTCTGGCGTTGGGGACAGTCTGTCCAACCACAGACGGCAGGAGCACCAGCCACTGCCGTCTTGGCGGGCGGAGCTAGAGCCCCTCGCAGCCCTCCCCAAGACAAAAAGTGGCATGATTCTGCAGGCAAATGGGCCCAAAAATCAAAAGCACTGCGTCAGAGCACGGGGGCCGATTGGTCTTTGCGTGCAGCCCAGCAAGGGAAATCTCTGAGGGCATTTCCCATGGCGAAAAGTCAGACCATCTCGACCATATCTGGGCGGTGCGAACCCAATCGGTAGGTCCTTCGGCCAGGGTGCGCTGCGATGAGGTACATCACGACCGCCCAAACCGCAACTGCCCCGAAACGACTCGAGCAGTCTGGTGATTTGAGTTTCGAGGTCTGTAGGCGTCTAATGAGCGGCATCAGACAATGCTCGCTCCCAATTGCCTAGTTGGCTCAAGGCCGATTCTTACTGCTAATTGCTCTTCTTTTAGAGGTACTCTCGGTCTCGTAAAAGGTACCCAACTCCAGTCGTCGCCTGGGCGCGTCCTGAAGAAAGAGCCCTTGCTCCGGGTTGCAGGTTGCCAGGGTGTCATGCGAATCCATCCCCCATCTTCAACCCTTTCCCGGATCATCCCTCAGTGTCGGTTGTCTGTCTGATTCCAACATCTCCCGCTCACTTCACTGTCCCAACGACGGCCACCACCACCTGACATCCTTGACTCTTTTCCTCCAGGCCATCATCGCCACTGCGCTCACTGACTGAAGCTACCCTTTCGTTTCCTCATCTTCTCTCTGTCTCAGTCTCCATTCTATCTCGTGTTTCCAACCCGAATCCCGGGCTTACTCCAGCACGAGCAGTACGTGCCCGCACTGTCCTGTCCTACGATAATATCTCGTCTCCGCCATTTCGATCCCCTTCCTAGCTTTTCCGCTTTGTGAAAACCAGGCGCAACGTTGTGCACCACGTCCCGCACCCGTTCGACAGCTCTGCCTGCCCGGTTTGGTGGTTTAACTATCGGTATTACGGATACACATCTCAGCTGTCTCGATCCCTGTCATCTGGCGTCAGTGTGCTGCTGCTGTCCGCCGTCCGCTGCTCAACTCCGGCCCCTCGCCGCCTCCCTCCGAACTTCCTGATCCCCGATCCCCGTCTTGGACGTCACCAGCTGCTCAGGCACTCGCCCTACCTCCGCGACACTCCCGCCCACACCATCACATGCGGCAAACCGTCGCAGATCGCCCTTGTTAACGTCTGCCTTTCGCAATCGAGAACGCTTTGTGCGCTTGGCGCATTCGCCTCCCACTCTTGGCGCGACTCACGCAGCGCCGGGCATCACCTTATCCTTGTCCGTCACAGGTCGACATCGAAGCCTCACAGGCACATCCTCAACCCTCCGATCCGGAATCGCCATCTTCTCCTCACTCATCCAACACTCCACGCCGCCTGATGGCATGATCTGGCAGTGATGGATTCGGACCCACTTAGACACCTCGAGTTCTTCTCGATGCCCAACAGCCAGGTACACCCTCTCCAGACTCCCGCTCGACATGTCGTTCTCTTGCTCACGCTGCCCAGACCGCCAACCATGTTGACCAACCCTTTCTGGCTGGCACCTCAGCACAGCCTCCCTCAATATGGGATACCGCAGGCCTAAATGTTGACACGGGCTTGTCCGTCTCCCCATCGACAGCCCCCACCACCCTCTCGCTCGACTCCGCTCCCCAGCCATCCCCCATGACCGGGCTCACAACCATGTCGCCCGACCTCTCATCAACACCAAGACAGCAAGCACCGGGTCTTCAGTCCAGGCCAGTCCTGCCTGCGCGAGGCCCCAGACCGAGGGATGGGCATGAGAGGAAACGGTCCAGGCTCAGTATGGACGCCACAACACCCCTCGACTCGGTCGACTACTGGATCGATTTCGACAAAGACGATGGTCTTGCCAGCATACCCGAGTCGTATGAGGCCCCAAGGCCAACTACGGATGGAAGGGGACAACCTTCTATGGCGCGGAGGCGAGTGGGCCCCCTATCTGCCCCATTCTTCATCTCTAGAAGTCGGCACCGTGACTGATACCTTTGCAGGCCTGCCGTGTCGGCACATCCGGGCCCCGTGTTAAAACGTGATGATTTTATGGACGACAGCGCGCTTGAGAACGCGCTATCGGACGAAGACGGCTTCTCGTCTATCAACCTCGCCGACCAACTCTCCAGGATCGACACGGCGCCGCCTCAGGACGTGCCCCCGCGCGAGGGGCTCTATTCGACACCGCTCAGCTGGGAGAGGCCGCAGCCGGGGATACGCATGGACTCGTTCATCGGCCTCCACAGCCCGTCCCTGAACGAAGCAGAGCAGAGACGGCTGATCGCCATCGCCATGAATCCGGGGCCGAGCATGGGAGGGCTGGGGTCCAATATCAACCTCAATTTCAGCGGACTGGCTCCGGGCATGCCAATGACCTTTGGCGCCGGACTGGGGAGCACCGGGCCGGGCTCAGCGTCGAATCCGGTCTCCCCACCGCGGGCCTCTGCAGGGCCATCTCGTCCTCCGTCGGGCATGATGAAGAGGCAAGATAGCGTGAGCGCGAAGGGCAAGGAGCCACAGAAACTGGGAGACCGAACGGCGCATAACGATATTGAGCGGAAATATCGGACAAATCTCAAGGACAAGATTTCAGAGCTCAAGGATGCGGTGCCAGCGCTGCGGACAATATCGGAAAATGGGGGCGAGGACGAGACAGCGCCGTCTAGGACGGCCAAAGTAAGCAAGGTGCGTTGAGCTGGGATCCAACTTGAGAAGAAAGGCTAACATGAGTCTAGGGAACGGTCCTCACAAAAGCCACCGAATACATCCACTTCCTCGAACGGCGAAACAAGCAGATCGTCCAAGAGCACCGAGACCTCTCGCGACGACTCCAGGCTTTCGAGCAGCTGCTGAATGCAACGGCTCGGCAATCATACACCATGCCCACCTACAGCAGAACCCTGTTCGACCCCAGAGGGTTCTGCTAACGCACTTCTCACCAACCACTTTCCACACCAACTCACCTCGAAGTTTCCTTTTGTACATATTCTTGTTTCCCGAGTCTTCTTCTTGTCTTGTTCACTCCGATCATTTCTACCATCCAAACATGGCACGGCGGGAACGAAAAGGGGGTGAAAAATACGGCTTGGGCATTCCTTTGGCGGCGTGGGGGCGCGGTTTCCGTTCTTCCTAACGACCTATCATCAAAAGTTGGGAGGTGCATAAAAGTAAAGGAACGGGGGAACAGGAAGAGGGTAGGAATTGGGCCTGCACTCGCTTCGGCCTGCTCGAGCATTTTCGCGTGTCTTACTAGCTAGCGCTGAGTTTTTTTTCTTGTTGTTTCCTTTGTCCTTTTCCAACATACTGCATGCGTGGACTACACGACATGCCTGGAGTTATCTGGCATTTTTTGATGCGTGGACCGGATCGCATCTCACACATCTCCGCAAAATTTCTACGAGGGTTGATGGAAATCGTGTACAAAGAAGGGGGTATTTTGTGCATTCGTTTGGGCGGTTCACTGGCTCGTCTCGGGTGTCTTGGAGGAGGAGGAAATAGAGTCGATCAGGGGTTACGGATGCAAAATCAGGGGGCTGTAAATAATGGCGGTTGAAAGGAGGACGGTCAAGATACCCATCAATCCATCTTTTGGTACATCCTCGCTCTGCCTGCTCATGCATGATCTTACACCTTGCTCTACAAGTACATATACAACGCCCCCCAAGCATTGCCCACCACAACCCCATTTTAAACCAGACATCCTCCCTACCTCAACGCCTCGATATCCTCCACCTCCTTCACCGCCTCGGTCGTCAACACCACCGGCCCGTCCTCATCCACGCACACACTGTCCTCAATCCGCACCGCCAACCCCCTAAAATGCTTCGGAAACCTCTCATCATCCGGCACGTACACCCCCGGTTCAACCGTGACGCAGTGTCCCTTCTTCAACGGCACCGACCGCGGGTACCCAGGCACGTCATGCACATCCAAGCCAACATAATGCCCGACGTGATGAGGGAACAACACCCCCATCAGATCCCCCCCTCCGCCTCTGCCGAACCCAGACCCAAACCCGAACCCCAGCTACTCC
>Ga0247823_10003127_pt1 | contig 13524 bp, 31 predicted proteins | sample 13C_PalmiticAcid_2_FD_192426 | JGI IMG/M metagenome (GOLD analysis project Ga0247823, IMG submission 192426) | Soil microbial communities from agricultural site in Penn Yan, New York, United States - 13C_PalmiticAcid_Day30 | ecosystem: Environmental > Terrestrial > Soil > Agricultural land...
GTATGTCTACAACCCGAGCGAGACAATGAACGGTGCCCTGATTGCCGCTTTTGCAGGCGCTTGGGGTTTCTACCTCGGATCAAGCAACAGCAGCAACGAGGTGCGCGGACAGGTGGGGCAGGCGCTCGACCTTGCCCAGAAAGTCGCGCCAGACAAGCCCGACCCTAAGCCCGACGTGACGCTGCGGCCCGGTGAAACCGCGCAGGCAGCGCCATACCGCTCTTTTGATTTGCCGGACAACCCGGATGGAGAACGCACATGATCGCTCTCATCGCCCTAAAGCTCATGGAGAGCGGGCTAGGACCGAAAGCCGCCAAGCTGTTGGCCTGGGCGGCTGTGATCGGTGTGGCCCTTGCTCTCGTCGGTGCCGCCATCTGGTGGTTCACCGATACTGTCGATGACGCTCGCGACGATGGCGTCAAGCATGGCGTCACCACCGAACGGGTTGAGGCCCAAGGAAAGGTTATCGAGAATGTCCAAAAAGCCAAAGATGCTGCTGACGATGTGCGCCGGGATGGCGCTACTGTCGCTGAATGCCTGCAAGACAGTCGAGTCCGTGAGAACTGTTGATAGTTCCTGCCTGTCGTTTTCGCCGCTGACCTATGCCAATGCGAAGGCGGGGCAGGAGACGGCCGACGATGCAGGGAACAAGCTAGACACCGCTGAAACGGTTCTTGCGATCGCGGCGTTCAATCGGTCGTGGCGGGCGATTTGCGCGGTTAGCAAGTAAGGGTTGTGTATATATGCGGGGGGCGCCGAATGTCCGCCTGAAACGGCATTTCGCGTTCACCGTTCACAATCTCGTTAGCAATCTGTGTGAGGCTTGCGGCCCAATGCTTAGGCTCGCCGGATACGCGGACGAAGCCCTGCTCAACGCCGAACCAGCAAAGCCACCGTTCAAGCGTTTCGCACCACTTCCACGGTCGCCCATAGACCATCCATTCGCCGCCAGCCCATATAACTGACCCGTCTTTCGGTGCCGTTTCGATCGAGGGGTAATGCATCACGCTTTCCCTTCCAGCTTCTCAATCCCCACTATAGCCTCCTCCTCGCTACGGAAGGTTTCATCGAGAGGGGCTTCCTCGCCATCGATCACTTTCACGATGAAGTAATCACCGTCTGGATCGGGGCCGCGGACTTTGTAGGTCATGGGTCAGTTGCCTGACATTTTCGGCATTATGTAGCAAACGCACCAAGCACGGACTGCCTTTTAGCAGCCTGAGCCGGTAATGTGAATCCCATGACAGACTACATGGTGACAGGGCTGGTGAAGCGCCGCGCGGAACTGGCTGGCGAGATGAAGCGCACGCAAGCCGCGCTATCCCAAATGGCCCGCGATCTGGAAACGCTGGACGCTGCAATCAAGCTGGTAGCGCCCGAACTCGATATTCCCTCGATAGCCCCCAAGATGGTGAAGCCGCCGGAGGATTGGTCAAAGCGCGGTGAAATGTCCCGCGTCGTCCTGTCGATCATGCGCGTTGCGAACAAGCCGCTTACGTCCCGCGAGATTGCCGGTCAGATGATCGTACAACGCGGGCTGGCGAGTACGCCAAAGCTGCTCAACCTCATGTCGCGCCGTATTGCGGGGTGTCTGCGCGACAAACGCGATAGGGGGTTGGTCGCCAACGTGGAGACGCGGGGCGGGCAGTATCTGGAATGGGAGATTGCGCGCTAGACTTGGTTCGCCGACGGTCGCCGACGGGTCGCCGACGTGAACGGCTGCGAACTGCTGTGAACGACTACGAACCCCTGTGCAATTCCCCACATACACGGAATTACATTGACCTTTGGCGTACAGATTCCTATTTTGTACTCGGTAATTTTGCCAGAAATGGGAGAAGCGTCATGGCTAGACCATATTCTCCACTGGCCTTCGCAAACGAATTTATAGCGAAATCAGCGCCGCGCGGCGTCGTGCATATGAAGCTGCAAAAGCTGGTTTATCTTTGCTACGGCTGGTGGCTTGTCGGACATAATGAACCGATCATCGACGAAGCGCCGCAGGTCTGGAAACATGGCCCGGTTTTCGCTTCGCTGTATGATACCCTGAAAGGGTTTGGTCATTCGTCCATCACTACCAAGCAGCGGCGGTTTTGGAGCAATGAGCCCGACGCAATCGACGACGGCGATCAAGAGACTTTGGCGCTCATTGATTGGGTATGGCAACGCTATGGGCGATACGACCAATTCTATCTGTCGGATTTGACGCACCAACAAGGCTCGCCTTGGTATGTCACGGCGGAAAGCTACGATTTCCGTGTGCCGCATGATACCTCAATCCCGCTACTAACGATAAGGGACCATTTCCGTAGCATCGCTGCGGATCGTGGTTTTCACGCAGGATAAGGGTTTCGGCGTTGAGGGACGAGAAACAGGCCGAAGAGAATACGACCATTGTCGTTTCCCCCAACCCGTCCCCTGCGGATGAGTACCACGATTTTGACCCCGACCATCACCGCAAGAGGCTTCGCAACCAAGATCTTGCTGGCGATATCGAGGAGAAGAAGAAATTCGCTTGGCACGCCTACCGGCTCGCGTGGACATGGCTGGGATTTTTGGCGCTAGTTACATGGCTACAAGCGGTCCCTGACTCGTTCAATTTCAAGTTGGACAACTGGGCATTTCGCATCCTGTTCACGTCCGTCACAGCTGCAATTTTCGGTTTTGCCTATCTGATCGGAAAATACCTGTTCCCGGCAAGTGGTCGCAATCCGGACTAAGCTGCCCGCTGCCAGTAGCCTTCCACCAGTTCAAACGATGTTGACACCGAAATCGCCGGAGTCCAGAGGACCCCGGCGACCCACTTAGTTTTTCGGTCCTTTCGGGCCGGTGCGATAAGTCTCGACCACCGTCGTACGAGGACGGCGTTCGGCTTCGCGAACAGGGATGAATTGGCCGGAGCCAGCATCACGCCCGCGTTCGTGGTTATTGCGGTTTGCCATTGGTATCACCCCCTTCCTTGGCAAGTCGCCGGTTCAGAAGGGAAGGGAGCCCTGAGCGGGCGGCACGTTGGGATAGTGACGTCCGCGCATCACTTCGGAGACGCGGCCTTGGTTGACTCCAACGATAGCCGCCGCTTGATGCTGATAGAGGCCTTTCTCTATCACCAAGTAGCGAATTTGTGATGCAATTTCCGCCGATATGGGCGTCGAACTCCGTCTATTCATCGTTTTAGCCTTTGCCAAAAAACGATGTGGAGCGTTGACATTGACGTCGGGAAGAGTAGAATTGCCGCCGTTGATCAACATCTCCGCGCCACATCGCGGTTTCATCCGGGCCAGAGCGTTTGCCGCGCTCTGGCCCGCTTTGGTTTCTGACATATTAACAACGATTGTTCAAGCGCGGAATCCGCTCAGAAGCGTTTTCAGCGCATTTGGCGACTTTGACAGGTTGAACCATGCCCAAGGCGGGTATCTTCACCCAGCGGCGCTTAGAATGGCAATTCGGGCACGTTTGACATAAAGACCCCTTTATATCCCCGTTCCCCAATCGTTCTAACCAGTGCGCTGCCAATAGCCTTTCCAAGTCCCGCTAACCCGCGACCCCATCGCAGCCGCCGTCACCATCGCAGCCTGATCACCGTTCGACACGCGACGGTTATCTTCGCGCCACGATGCTTCGCGAGCGTACGCGCCGATGTACGGACCCGCGATATGGTGGTGCGTGCCAACCTCCATCCGGCGAAGGCGGCTGAAATAGCTTTCGGCCTGATTGGTACACGCACCTTTGTCGAAGAACTGGACAGAATGGTTGACACGGTGGGTCATCCAACCGGCGTGCAGCGCATCCCAGCCAGTGCCTTCGTCCGCGTGCAGGACGGCAAGATTAGCAACGTGATCGCGGACGTAGGGAATGGCATCGCCTTCGTTGGCGACAACGAACGGAAGTGATTTCCCGCCGCGCTCGCGCATCACTACGACGCACTGGCGCTTGCCCGAACGGTTGAAGGCAAGGCGGCGGTCCTTGCGGTCGTCTGCACAGCTTGCTGAAAAGCTGGCGACGGTTGGCGTCACAGAGAACGAGCGGAACCTTAATAACAAGATCAGCAGGGGCGGCTTTTCAGCCGCGTTCATGCTGCAATGCTTAGAGGCTATCGGGGCCTCTTCTTTGGCGCTCTCGCTGGACTAGTCCTAGTTTCATTTGGGATGGGTGCCTATTCCGTTGCCCTAACCTATCCAGAGCAAGAGCGGTATCAGTCCTATTCCAACGCCAGTCACGACAAGGGCGGGGCGGCGGCGCCCATCGCCGAACTGCCCCAGTCCCCACAGCGCCGCGCCCCATGCGTAGATCCACAGAGCGCAACTGACAGCGATCTTTGCGCCCAATGGCGCGCGGCTCGCGGCGCGGAAAAATCCGCGGAATGGGCCATGTGGGGCGTGTTGGCGAGTATTGCCGGGATCATTGGCCTGTATTGGCAAATCGCTCTGACGCGCGAAGCTGTGCAGGATACCGGCATGGCCACGGTCGCCATGGAGAAGCAAAACGCTCTCGCGAAAGACACTGCCGAGCGCCAGCTCCGGGCATATTTGGCGTTTGTCTATATGAGGCCCGCAGTGCCGGAAGTGCACACTCCCGAGGGACAAGTTTATTACAATGTGTTCAAAAATGTTGGTTTGACGCCCGCTCGAAATGTTCGCCTTATCTGTCATGGCGCGTTGTTCGAGAACGGCATCCCAGACAACTTTGATTTCGCCCTTCCCGATCCTATCGTCCACGGCACAACCATAGGTGCGGGGCTGGAATGGGCGGCCTATTGTCCTCCAATATCCCAGGCCCTCATAGGCGCACTTAATGCCGACCCTAAGCGCGTCTATTTGATTTGGGGCGCCGCGAACTATGACGACGTTTTCAACGATTCCCCGTCTCGGCGAACCGAGTTCGCGACCGAGATGTTCGCCTACAAAGTTGGAGACGACCAAATGCTCGGCATGCGGACACTGGACCGGTTCGGCGGCATGGACGAAGACTGTCGATTCCAGCCCCCACCACGCGAACAACGCCGCAAAGAATAATGACACGCTCAAACTCCTATCGGAGCGGCGTTACGTGCGCGGCACCTCTTGGTGCGTTTGCTACATAATGCCGGACTTGCGCAATCCCGCAAGAGGTGGAAGCCCTCTGCCTCAACCCCTGATAAGCCAATCCAGCCCATAGGCGATGGCGCACAGGACAAGGAACACGCAAAAGCGCTTCCCATCGAAGCTATATCCGGTGTTACCTATCTTCATTCTGGCAGCCCTTGTTGAGCGCGAGAGAGGATGGAGGTCAGCTCCTTGACCAGCGGATTGGTGCCGAGGTCTTTGGCGAGGTGCCACAGTTGGTCGGTCGCCTCTCCCAACGCCCCTTCCAGCGCAGCAACCCTGTCCCTGAGGGACTTGTTCACAGCGTCGGCCCCGGCGAGCGAGGCGCTTTCCAGCCAATCCAATCCGTCTGGTCCGAGCAAGACTGTGCGAGCAGCATCAGCAACCCGTCCCCATGCCTCTGCCGTCGCAGGGCACGTATGCGCCCGCATAGCCTCTGGAAGCTTGTCCACCGGCAGATTGCACCATGCAGCGAACATGGCGAGGGCGAGCGGATCGCGGTGCAAGACCGTCCGCTCGATCAGCTCCGGCGTATATCCCTCCGTCATGATGATTGCTCCGGGGTGAGAAGGGTCAGCAATGCGCAAAGGTCGCTGTGACGTAGCTCCGCCTCGCGTTGGTCGCCGACGTGCAGGCCGTAGACTACGTTGCCGTAACGCCCTCCGGACATGAGGACGCCCCACTCGGTTGCGAATTTCCGCAGGCGTTGCTCGGCCGTCATTGCGTTGAGATCAGCCACCCTCCGCTCCTTGTTTGGCGAGGAGGAATCCGCTGACGATGCGCAGCCGCTCGATCAGGTCCGGCGTATGTCCCTCCGTCATGATGATTGCTCCGGGTGGAGGGCCGCGCGGGCGACATGCTTACCCATCGCCTCGCGCGCCAGCCCGAGACGGTAGAGAACGCCATTGCCGCAGGGCAGGGTGACGGTCCCGTCGTCATCGACGTTGAGCTTGTCCCAACTTGCCCGATTGCGAAGATCATCCATGAAATCGTCAATGGCCTTGTCGAGCGCGATGACGTCGCGGATCAACTCGCTGTTCAATCCTCGGTCAGCCACGGGCTTGCTCCTGCGTGGTGAGGGGGTCGGTAAGCCCGCGCGCTTTGGCGATGGCTGCGCGAGCCACGGCGCCGTCACTCGAATTAGGCCCGCACCGCTGCGTCACGAGGACAAGGGCGGCCAGCAATTCAGGAGCAGCGGCGATCAGGTTGGCGTCTGCCTCGCTCGGCGTCTGGCAGCGTCCCCATTGCCATTGCCCATCGGCACGCTCTGCACAGGCTGGGCAGGGGCCGACAGTCATCACCAAAGGATTACCAAGGCCGGGATCGGGCAGGACGCCAAGCGAGGCCATCGAATGGTCCTCGATCACCCATCCCCATGGTCCCGGCGTAACACTGTCCAGTTTTGAATCATTACCCATGATGAAGATAGCTTTCTGGATTGGGGGAGGGGCGCCAAGCTTCGCAGACCCGATGTCCGTAGGAATATCCGGCAGGGCCTTTGGACATGTCGCCATCTAGCCGATCACCGGACCAGCATTCGCCAACGCCGTCAGTGTCGGGGTTCCGCCAGTCTGCGCAAGTGTCGCAGCGTTCCTTCATGCCGCCTTCCTCATGCGAAGCAGTCCCGTAGGCACGTTCGTCCCAGCGTCTGCAAAGCTGCCAACCGGAAGGTCGCGCCATTCGCCCTTAAGCTCGCCGTGGTCGTAATGGGCGGTCGCGGGTAAGATGCTCACCAGCACGCCGCCAGGTTTCAGGAACTCAAAGGCATGGCGGACATGCTTGACGTAGTGCCGACCGTAGAACGGCGGGTTCATCACGACCCGATCGAACTCGGGGACGGGCGTCTGCTCAAGGAAGTTGCCCGTCACGACCGAATGACCCTTGGCGCGAGCTTCGGCGGCGCGGGGCGCGTGATACTCAAAGCCGAGCGCGCTATAGCCCCGATCCCGGATGGCGTCCAATATCCGACCATCGCCGCAAGACGGCTCCAGCACGCGAAGGGCTGGGCGTTGCCCGCTATATTGCGTGCGCTCCCAAACATCGGCGCAGTCGAGAGCAGCGGCCACGACGGCGGGCGGCGACCAGTAGAATTGCAGATCCTTCGACACCGCCGTGCTTGTGCTGGGCTTCACGCCCTCTGGCTCGGCATCGGGCAGCACTTCGCCGTAGAACTCGGACAGCGCCTTGTTGATGTCGATCAGGGTCCATTTGTCGAAGAAGATATGGCAGTTGCCGTTCGCGAACTTCCGAATGGTCATGCCGCGATTGACGGTCGGGAATGCTTCGACATTGCCGCGCCGGTCCGTTTCCGTGACGGTGCGACCGTCCAGCACAGCATCTTCGCCGATGCGATGTGCTGCGCTGATCGCGCTCATTTCCTTATACTCGAAATGGGGAATGCCCTGATAGGCAGCGAGCGCGTTGCAAATGTTCGTGAAGCGGTCGCGCGCATAGCCATAGCTGAAATCGCCCCAGCCGGTCATGATGATCCGCTTGGGCAATCCCTTGACGCCGATCCGCACCTTGCTGTGGGATTTGTATGCCGGATCGAGGTCGGCGAAGACTTCCGCCATGCCCTTCAAGATATGGAAGCGGGGGCGCTCCAGATAGTCGCGAAAGGTTGCCTTGGCCGTGTCGAAGGTCAGGGGCGGGGGCGCGGCAAGGGTGCGCTCAAAAAGCTGCTTGTCCTTCGCACTCGCCACTCGGTCGATGTCGAGGCGGTTGTAGATTGCCTTCCACCCCGACGCGAGCAGGTTCTTTTGCAGCTCTTTTTCGTAGAGGTGGGATTTGCTGCCAACGGGCGCCACAAAACTGCCCTGCACAGTCGCAGCCATTCCGAGACGATCGAACGCCTCGTTATAGTCGGCGATAGCTTGGGGGATGTATGCGGCTTTGTCCTCATACTCGTGGACGAGATCGAGGACAGTCCGTTGCGTTGCGGGGACATTGGTCCCATGTGTGGCGTCAGCCATGGCGAAATAATCCTTCGTCATCGGTCAGGCCCGCGCTGGATTGCCGTCCAGTTGCGGGCCGATTTGGTTGGACATTTCGCGCTGGACCCCGCAGGATTCCGTAGGTCGGAAAGGACGGTTGGACAGCGCTATGCCCTTGGGAAGCCCAGATTACTGCACTTCGGCCAGGGGCACCAGTCTTATTTTCAAGCATCTGTAGTTCCATCACTTTTTTCAGGTTGGACAAAGCGGTGTCCGCCAAGTCCTCCCGATTGGCCATCGCTGCGTAGTAAGCGAACGTCGAATCCTTCTTGTGTCCGGTGACCGCGCGGCCCTGTGCATCGGTTGCGCCACTCTCTGCGAGCTGCCGACTCCGCGCTTTTCTGATGCCGTGGATCGAGCAATGGGGCAGACCAGCATAATTGCACCAGCGCCGCATCTTCTCGCCAAGCCCGTTGGCGGTGTAGGGCTTTCCATGAGCGCCGATGATGAGATAGCGGATATGCGTCGTGGGCATGGCGTCGAGCGCTAGCCGCGTTTCTGGCATGATCCGCACCTTCGTTTCGTTGTTGCCCTTGGCGTGCGCGACCGCGATCTTGTCACCGATGATCTGCTTGCGCTCCATGTCGTGAAGGTTGCAGCGGCGGGCTGTGGTATTCAGTGCCAGTTCCAGCACGAGGCGCGGAACAGTGCCGTAGGCGTGATGCGCGCGATACTGCTCAATCTCCTCGTCGGTCCATGTGTGCCAGCCCTTGCCAGCCGGAATCGGATCAGTGTCCTTGGCGGGGTTATCCTCGCGCCATTTCAGCTTCACCGCATAGGCAAACAGCCGTTTCATTTCCTTGCGGAAGTTGTCGGCCGCACCGGGCTTGTCGGCCATCTTGCCGAGAATGCCGTCGAGCGTGGCGATCGATACCGTGCGCGCGTCACGATCGCCAAGGCGGGTGCCGCTCTTATTCTTCTTGTCGAGCAGCCGTTCCATGATGCGGGTTTTGACTATCTGTCCGCGCGGTGCGATTCGCTTGAACGCCGGGGTGCGCCGAACCTTGGCCGCCAAATCGTCCATGCTGTAGGCCTTGAACGTCTTGCGCGCCTCGCCGGTCACCTCGACATCACCGCTCTCTAGACGGTCATATTCTTCCCAAAACTCTCGCGATTTGGGCGGGAATTTGATATAGGTGCTTTTGATCCCGGCGCGACGATAGCGGTAACGCTTCTTGCCGTGTCGGTCTTTGACAATGTTGACGTGCACGGGCGGCCAGTCCCTAATCATAGTCGTCATCCTCGTCGTGCTGGGGCGGAGCGTTGCCCGCAGCATCGCCGAGGAATAGGTCTATCTTCTTGCTGGCGAGGTCAATGGTAATGCGCGCGCCCGTCCAGCCCGCGTTCTTGCAGGCCTTTGCGGCTCGCTCGATGTCCGCTTGACTGATCCGAGCAGGCGCCGTCACCTCCGCACCCATTCGCGCATCCTCTGGAACAGGGGCTTCCGTGGATACTCCATGCCCAAGATAGGGCCGCGCATCCGTGACCGCTGAGCCTGCGTCTGGTAATGCTCGCTGCGGGTTGCGCGGAATATTCGGTCGGTTTGGCTCATTCACCGGCTCCTTGATGGGAAGGGAGGGCGGCGCGGAAGATCGCAGCCTTGTTCTTCTCAAGATCATCAGCGACGATGCGAAGAAACTGGTTTGTTTCAGCCGACAAGTGGTTGCCGCTCCATTGGCGCAGGGCGTTGACTGCTAGGTCAAAGGCCTCTCCGGGGAGGGAGCGAGCTTGTCGGTGGCTAAAGCGGTCGCACATGATGTCGAACACTTCCTGCGCGGTGCGGTTCTCGATGCCGATAATCGGCCGTAAAATGTCAGTCGTCATGGCTGATAACCCTCTCAAGATTGCGATGCTCGGCGAACTGGATCATGCCTTCGTCATCGGGCTCGGACGCTTCGCCGCGCGCTTCGACGACATAAAAGGCCTGTCCGTCATGGGTGCAAAAGCCGTTACCGTGGTTGATGGCGTTCTGGCGCGTTGGATAACGGCCCCATGTGAACTCGTCTTCGTGTGGTCCGGCGAACCAAGCCCATTGCGACCAATCGTGTTGCTGCAACTCGCGATCCTCGGGCGTCACCGGCAAAAGCGACTGCGTTGCGGGTGTGGTCGTCATGTTTCGTCCTTCCCATAATGGTAGCCGGAGCGAATTGCGGCGGCGATGCACTGACCGGGTTCCTGCCAGTCGGTTTCGAGGTAACGATCCTCAGCAACCTTCGCCGCCGCTTCCGTCGTCTCGATGATCGCGGCGAGGGCGCAGGCTTGTCCGCCGATCCAGCCGGGATGCGTGCGCGGATACATCTTGTCGGCGATACGATCAGCCAACTGCTCAACCGCCCCGGCTGTGGTGGTATTCCCTCCTGGGGTCTGTACGTTATTGGTCATGATGGCTCTCCAATATTGGGCGCATCCCCTGACGGGGTCGGGCTCTTGCCTACGGTCAAGCCCGTGCCGGTCTTGCCGCCTGTCGGCGCTGCGATCCCTTGCGCGGCGGCGAGGGAGAAAAGGGGCGTTTCCGCCCACCCTCGGTCCGGCAGCGTCAGCCAAAGCTCGCGGATGAACTTTACCGACTGGTAGCCCTTCTTCTCGTAGAGATATGCTACAGGCTCGCTCGAAAGGGAGTTACGCCACATGTTGGCGTCGTGGGTGAGGGATGCGATCTCGTCTTGCAGCTCGGCAATCGTCAGGTCGCCGCTGTCGATAAGCCGATCCTTGCGCGCAATCTCCTCCGCCTGCTTTGCGAGGTCGGTGGCGGCGCGTTTGAACTCGGCCTTCCAGTCGTCGCGCGCCTTTTCGACCTCTGCCCGAATGGCGTTCGCATTGTCGCGGCTGGCGGTCAGGAGACGCTCCGCCGCGTCGCTTTCTGCCAGAATGTCATCCAGCACCTCGATTTGCCGCTCATGCTCACTCACCCTCATCAATCCAATCCAAGAGAGGGGAGCGTTTAGGGCGCGGGGGATCATTGACCGAACCCCATGGAGACGCCGTTGCCAAGATCGATCTTGCCGCCGTAACCTTTTGGGCCAGTTGCTGAGCGCATAGATCCATCTTCGCGCCGCTCGACAGTGTAGCCGTCACGTTCATAGCCGTCAGCTTCGACACTCTTGATGAGCCGATAGACGCCCGGGTGATCTTCTGCCTCATATGCAGCCGTGATTGCGGGCCAAATCTCAACCAGCGCAGCCCACTGGCCACTGGCGGCGGCGGCTTCATCGATACGGCTTTCCCATCCCATGAACTTGAGGAGTCGATAGCAACGCCCAAAATCCCCGCTGTCAGACGGGGTGCGCTGAGTTGGGATGCCCGCCGCTAGGAACAGGGCAAGCGCTTCCGATGACATGCCGGTGTCGTTGCTGGCGAACCATTCTGCGAGCTTCTTATCCATCGTTCTATACCTTTCCCCCGGTCCAAAAGGGGCGTTGCGACGAGGACCGGGGATTGCGCCGTCGCGGCGGTGAAAGTCAGGCGGCCAGTGACATGGCCTCGGAAATCAAATCGTCAGGCGCAGTCCCGACCATGAACCGACCGACAAGCGGCGGGATCGCGGTCTGCACAAAGTCCTTGAAAGCGGCTTGGTCCATGCGGGCGAAACTGATCGAACCGGGCACGAACACATCGCGTCCGCGGCTATCGGTCACAAACTCGCCCGTCCCGGTTGCCATCTTGGCGAAGTGCAGGGCGGCGGCCTCCGAGATATGCGGATTGCTGTTCTCGCTCACCAGCCGGAGCATGGCGAAGAACAGGCGGTGATACTGTCCGTTGCGGACCTTCACGCCCTTAAGCTCGACAATCTCGCCGGACTTGACGCGGGCGTAGAAGTCTTGCCCGTCCTCATTGGCAGGGACGAAGCCGTCGAAGGTTTTGCGGAACAGGGCGCGATCAGCCATCACGGGCGCTCCGTTTCAAGATAGCGGACCAGCGTGTGCAGGGCCGCGATTTCCAGATCCACGCCATGCTCTTCGAAGAAGCCGCCATGGTTGAGGCGCTCGACCGAATCCTTGCCGTGGTCATGTTGGTGCAATTCGCGGACCAGCGGCACGACCAGCCAATGCGAGCGCGTGAACCTTCCCCCGTCGCGACCGGCGGTGACGTGGTGCTTTGTCACGTCATCGTAGCGGCCCGTCACAATGCACGGCTGCTGCACCACCCACTTGAGGTATCGTTGCTGTGCAGCGGTCGGTTCGACAGCGCGCTTATAGGGGAAGGTTTCGTGGCGCATTAGAACGGCACGTCGTCGTCGAGCTGGCTTTGGTCGAGCGGGTCGTTGCGTCCATAGCTTTCACGCGTCCCACGGTCGGCGTTCTGCTGGCCGGCGGGACGCTCACCCTGCAACGCGATATGATCGGCGCGGATTTGCAGATACTTCTTGCCGTCATGCTCGCGTTCGGACAGTTCGCCCGACACCGTGACCTTCGTGCCCCTGAGGATGCAGCGGGAGAGGCCCTCAGCGCCTTTCCCCCACTTGGTCACGTCGAACCACAGCGTCTGCTTGTTGTCGCCGTAGCCGACCGTTCCCGCGACCGAGAAGGCACAAAGCTCCGTCCCGCCTTGGGTGGTCTTATATTCTGCGTCTTTCCCGGCATTTCCGGCGACGGTCACGATAATCATGCTGCGTTCTCCATTGCGAATTTCTGTTCGAGCAGGTCTTTGAAGCCGGGGTATTTGTTCCCGTCGCCGTCGATCCCGTTCCAGCCATCGGGCCACGCGGCCTCAATCTGGGCGATCAGCGCCTTGTTGTCGGACTTCACGATGTCGAGTTGATCGGCGTCGCCACAGGCCGCGAGGTCGCGGTAGAGCGGGCGCGAAAGCTGCTTGAGCTGGTGAATGCCGGTGGCGGGGCCTTCCGGGAAATCCTTGCCGCGAGCCGCTTCGGGGTGCGCCTTATCCGGCTCGCCATCGCTGGCCCCCTCTGCAAACTCGCGGGCGACGGCAGCGACATACTTGCTGTCGTCAAACTGGCCCATGTGAATATCGGCACCGACGCCAAGGTGCTTGAAGGCGTTCATGAGCGCGTCGGTGAAGGATTTCTTGAACGCCTCGTCATCGGCGAACGTGCCCGACTGGCGCTTGGTCAGCACCTTGTCGCCGCCGACGCCATAGAACCGCGCGGGCGCGCCATCGGGGCCGATATTGCTGGCCACCCATGCGCCGACCGTGGAATAGACGAGTATCTCGCCCCCGGCTTCGACAACCTGGAATACCGGCTTATCATAGCCCCATCCTTTGCCGACCGGACCGAACGTCTCGGTGAGCATCTTGATTGCCCACATCGGCTTGAGCGCCGTTCCCTTGAACCCGCCAGCGCGATTGAACGGCTTGGTGTGCTTGGGATCGGTCTTGCCGAGCGCCTCCCATAGGGCCGCGTTCTCCGCCTTTTCGATCTTGGCCTTGGTTACGGCGTTCATGGGTTAATCTCCTTGGGTTGGGCGGCGGCAATGGCGGCGCGCATGTTC
>Ga0247823_10003130_pt1 | contig 13513 bp, 17 predicted proteins | sample 13C_PalmiticAcid_2_FD_192426 | JGI IMG/M metagenome (GOLD analysis project Ga0247823, IMG submission 192426) | Soil microbial communities from agricultural site in Penn Yan, New York, United States - 13C_PalmiticAcid_Day30 | ecosystem: Environmental > Terrestrial > Soil > Agricultural land...
ACTCTTTCGGAGCATTTCAATGCCTACCTTTGCCAACATCAGTGACATCATCACTGCGGGTATCCAGTCCCGTACCGGCGCGCTGGCCGACAACGTCAGCACGAACACCGCCCTCCTGCTTCGCCTGAAAAAGCGCGGCAACGTCAAGACGTTCTCGGGCGGTAACATCATCCTGCAGGAACTGGCCTATCTGGATGCCACCACGCGCAACGCTGGCTCGTACAGCGGCTACGACGTGATCGACATCACCCCGAACAGCCCGATTTCCGCTGCTCAGTTCGACATCAAGCAGTACGCTGCCGCCGTGTCGGTCTCGGGCCTGGAAATGCTGCAGAACGCGGGCAAAGAGCGGATCATCGATCTGGTCGAAGGCCGAATCATGGTCGCCGAGGCCAACCTGCAGAGCCAAGTGTCTGCCGGCATCTACTCCAACGGCACCGGCAACGGTGGCAAGGACATCACCGGTCTGGCTGCTGCGGTTTCCACCGCTCCCGGCTCCGGCACCTACGGCAACATCAACCGTCTGAACTTCGCCTTCTGGCGCAATGCTTCGTTCGGTGCTGTAACCAACGGTGGCGCTGCTGCGACCTCGGCCAACATCCAGTCGTACATGAACCGCCTGGCCCTCCAGTTGGTGCGTGGCACGGACTCGGCTGACCTGATCGTCGCTGACAACAACTACTACCGCCTGTATCTGGAAAGCCTCCAAGCCATCCAGCGCGTGCAGTCGGAAGAGATGGCAGGCGCCGGCTTCTCGGCGATCAAGTATTACGGCACCGGCAAGTCGGCTGACGTGGTGCTCGACGGCGGTATCGGTGGGTCGATCACGGCCAACACCATGTACTTCCTGAACACGAAGTACATCTTCTTCCGCCCGCACGCCGAACGCAACTTCGTGCCCATTGGCGGCGACCGCCTCTCGGTCAACCAAGACGCTGTGACCAAGCTCATCGGCTGGGCCGGCAACCTGACCTGCTCGGGCGCTCAGTTCCAGGGCGTGCTGCACGCAGGCTAATCAACCCAACACAAGGAGCTAAGAAATGGCTGCACCTTTCACCGTCTCGCCCGTGCTGGGCGTTGACCTCAACACCACCACGCTCGCCGCTGATGTCGGCGCATCTGGCTCGGAAGACGCGCCGCAACTGGGTACGCAGGTCTTTGCCTCCAACGGCAAGATTTACGTGTACGCCCAGGCGAACGCGATCATCTCGGCGAGCGACACCGATTGCTCTGTGAGCGCGACCACGTTCCTCGCAACCGCCTCGGGTGGCGCTTACCTGTCTCCCCCTGTGGCGATGGCAGTGGGCGACCGTGGCTGGTTCTCGCGCGCTGGCGTCTAAGGAACTGCAATGGCAATCCCTACCCGACTCATGGGGTCTGGGGCGCCTGCGCAATTGGCACAAAACATCTGCGGCGATGTGGTCGATTCGATCACTGCCGCAGGTACGACCAATGCCAACGCAACGCCGCTCTCTGGCGCGATCAACCGCGTCACCACTACCGCCGCTTCGACCGGCGTCGTCCTGATGGCCCCTGAACAGGGCTCGCAGGTCGTCGTCATCAACTCCGGCGCCAATGCCTTGCTGGTTTACCCCAGCACGGGCGCAGCAATCAACGCACTGACTGCCACGACTGGGGGTTTCTCCGTCGCCGCTGGCGGTCGTGCGCTGTTCATCGGCACGAGCTCGGCGAACTGGTTCGCCATTCTGTCCGCATAAAGCCCTAGCCCCGGCGGGCAAAGCCGGGGCATCACTTTTAGGAGACAGCTTTGGACAACTCCACGGCAAATCTGTACGTCGAATTCTACGAAGACGCCATCGAAATCCCGTTCAAGTCCGAACAGGCTGGACGCCCGGTTTACGAGCAGCGCGAATTCATCCGCATCATCGTCCCCGGTGACTCGACCAACATCATCGAGCGCTTGGTGAACGATCAGGACCGCAACGATTTTCCGCGCCAGTACGACCGCTTCAAGAAGGGTCAAGCTGCCGTGGTCGAGGGGACGCCTCTGGCTATGTGGCCGGTGGTGAACAAGTCCCAGGTCAAAGAGTGCGAGTACCACGAAATCAAGTCGGTGGAGCACCTCGCCGAGGCCTCTGATTCGGTGTGCAACCGCATGGGCATGGGCTACATGGAGCTGCGCAACAAGGCCCGGGCGTGGCTTGCCGCAGCCAAAGACGCCTCCATCGTCACCCAGCAAGCCGCCGAAAACGGTCGGCTCCAAGGTGAGATCGAGATGCTGAAAGAGCAGATCGCCCAACTGGCTGCACCAAAGCGCGGTCGTCCCGCCAAGGAAGAGGCCTAAGCCATGAACCTGCTGGAATTGGTGCAACAGACGTGCTATGAAGTAGGGGTTGCCGCCCCGACTCAGGTCGCCACGTCGCAAGATCCCCAGATCCAGCAGTTTTTTGCGCTGGCCAACCGTTTCGGGCGTGATCTCGCCCGTCAGTTCATTTGGCAGGAGCTCGACAAAGAGCACCTCATCACCACCGCCGTTCTGAATACGACCGGCGACGTGACGTTGGGTAGTCCGACGATTACCAACATTCCCGACACGACGGGCATCACTTCGGATTGGGGCGCGAACTTCGTTGGAGCTGTGCCTTTCTCGCAAGTGGTGTCGGTTGGGCCGAACACGGTCACTCTGAGCCAGCCATCGCAGGCTTCCGGTACGGGGATCGCGATCAACTTCGGCCAGGTCAACTACCCGCTCCCTTCTGACTGGCTGCGCCAGATTGAACAGACGGAGTGGGATAGGTCGAACCGCTGGCCGCTCAACGGCCCGAAGTCGCCGCAGGAGTGGCAGAACTTCAAATCAGGCATTGTCTACGCCGGCCCTCGGCTTCGCTTCCGCATCGCCGACAACACGATCCAATTGAACCCACCTCCCGGTGATGCATGGCTCCTTTCAATGGAGTACATCAGCCAAGATTGGGTCGTTGCTCTTGACGGCACGACGAAGCCCAAGTTCACGCTGGACACCGATGAGGCGGTGTTTGATGAGTCGTTGATGGTCGAAGGTCTCAAGATGCGCTGGAACAAGGCCAAGGGCTTTGCCTACGACGACCGGGCCTATTTCGATCTTCTGGCAGTCTGCCAAGCGCAGAACAAGAGTGCTCCTGTTCTGTCGCTTGCGCAGTTCCCAGGCTCTGTGCTGCTGAGCACGGCCAACATCCCTGACGGCAACTGGCCCGCATGAAACGCCGTATTGCTTCGGTCATGTCCATGCCTGCCCCGGTGGGCGGGTGGAACGCCAAAGATCCCATCGCGCAGATGGGGCCAAAGGATGCGGTCATTCTGGACAACTTCTTTCCGCTAACGACTGAGGTATCGTTAAGAGATGGGTCTGTAGACCATGCGACCGGCATCCCGGCCACGGTCGAAACCTTGATGGACTACAGCGCCCCGACGGGCGCAAGCACCATCTTTGCCGCAGCAGGCGATTCGTTCTATGACGTAACGGCCCCTGGGGCTGTTGGTGCAGCGGTTCAAACTGGGCTTTCGAACGCGCAATGGCGGTCGGTCAATTTCTCAACGCCTGGAGGGTCGTTCCTCTATGCGGTGAATGGAGCGGACGACGCTAGGTTGTGGGACGGAACTGTTTGGCAGTCCATGAATGCAGTCAGCGTCCCTGCCTTCACAGGGGTAGCTACCAACACACTCACGCATATCAACGTCTACGCGCGCAGGCTATGGTTCGTTCAAGAGAACACCATGAAGGCGTGGTATCTGCCGGTCAATTCGATTAGCGGCGCGGCGGCATCGATTGACTTTGCCTCCCTGTTCAACAAGGGCGGCTATCTGATGGCGATGGGTACATGGACCATTGACTCGGGGTCCGGCATGGATGACCACGCGGTCTTCTTCACCTCCGAAGGTCAAGTAGCGGTGTACCAGGGGATCGACCCATCCACCGCTTCAGGCTTTGTGTTGGTGGGGATCTACGACATAGGCGAGCCGGTCACGCGCAATTGCTTCGTGAAGTACGGCTCTGACCTGTTGCTGATCTGCCGTGATGGTGTGCAGCCTCTTTCTGCGGCGCTCCAGTCGTCCCGGGTCTCGACCAAGGTCAGCATCACCGACAAGATTCAACAGGCCATGAGCGAGGTCACAGGGGCCTATGCCGCGTCGTATGGCTGGCAGCTTCAGGTCTTCCCGGAAAAAAACGCGCTGATCTTGAATGTCCCCGTTCTCGGAGGGCAGCAGCAGTATGTGATGAACACCCTGAGCGGCTCATGGTGCCGGTTCCTTGGCTGGAATGCATCGTGCTTCGTTCAAAGCGGGAGTCGCTTGTACTTCGGTACTGCCGGCAAGGTGATCGAGGCTTGGACGGGATCTAGCGATTCCGGCATGGCGATCACGGGAAACGCTCTCCCTTCGTTCCAGTACCACGGCGGCATGGTCCAGAAGCGCTACACCATGGCGCGGCCCATCCTCACGACCGATAGCCCTGGCATTGGTGTGCTGCTCGGGTTGAACCTTGATTTCTCGATCTCTGAGCCTGTAGGTAGCCCGACCTTCACCCCAACGACTTCGGCGATCTGGGATGTGGCCACTTGGGATAACGGGATCTGGGCCGGCGGTCTGACGATCCGCAAGGATTGGAACACCGTTGGAGGTGTTGGCTACTGCGCCGCGATGTTCCTCAAGGTCCAGACAAGCTCCGCTCAACTCCGTTGGCAGTCCGTGGATTACGTCTTTGAAAAAGGCACCGGCATTCTGTGATCGTCTTCGGCGAAGAGGTTTGCTTCTGGACTGCAGAGCGAACCGGTGGGAGCTACTACGCCGGTAGTGGAGAAGGCATCGGCTGGGAAAAGAACGGCGAGTTGGTTGCTGGCGTGCTCTACGACTGCTACACGGGCCGGTCTGTGCAGATGCATGTCGCAGCAGTGGGCAAGAACTGGATGGTGCGCGAGTACCTGCGGATCTGCTTTGACTACCCCTTCAACAAACTGAAAGTGAACAAGGTCATTGGCCTTGTTGATTCAACGAATCTTGACGCGCTCCGCTTTGACCGACACCTCGGGTTTGTGGATGAGGCCGTCATCAAGGACGCCGGCAAGTACGGCGATCTTCACATCTTGACCATGACACGCGACCAGTGTCGGTTTTTGAGGACATAGACATGGGAAAGAGTTCAGCCCCTCCAACTCCGGACTACGCAGGCGCCGCTCAAGCGACCGCTGCTGGAAACCTTGAGGCGTCGAAGTACGCGACGAAGGCAAACCGGGCGGATCAATACACGCCCTATGGCTCGTTGACTTGGCGTGATCTTGGCGATGATCGATGGGCGCAAGACATCAATCTGACGCCTCAAGGTCAGGCCCTGCTCGACCAGCAGATGAAGACCAGTGGTCAATTGGGCAGTTTGCAGGACAAAGCATTTCAAGGTGTTGCAGGGCAGCAGGCCAAGGGCTGGGGCGATGAGAACCTTGTCCAATCTCCGTTCAACCCTGGAGAGACGGCGCAAGACGCGATCATGCGTCGGACTCAGCCGCTCTTGGATCGGTCCCGCGCCAGTGCCGAAACGCGCATGGCAAACATGGGCGTTCAGCAAGGGTCGGAAGCATGGAAAAACGCCCAAGACGACATTGGCCGCCAGGAAAACGACGCCTACAGCCAGGCTGCGCTGCAAGGAATCCAGACAGGCCAACAAGCCCGACAACAGGGCATCCAAGAGCAGCAGTATTTCAACTCGCGTGACCTGAACCAGTTGAACGCGCTGCGGACCGGTGCGCAAGTGACGAACCCGACTTTCGGCGGCTATGCGCAGCAGCAGGCGACGGCTGGTCCAGACATGCTCGGGGCAATGAATCAAACATATGCCGGGGATGTTGGGCTCGTAAATTCCAAGAATGCAAACTCGGCAAGTACCGCCTCAGGCGCGGCCGCTTTGGCCGGTATGGCCATGATGTTCTGATGATCGACTATCTGGTCTTCTGGTATCAGGTGATCGTCGCATCTGAGCCGCTGCTTGAGGATGCGATTGCATCGCTGTCCGACGATGGTTTCGAAGGCGAGCTCAAAGCCTTCTACAAACATCATCTGGAAGACGAACGCAACCATGCGAAGTGGCTGCGCGAGGACATCGGCGACCGTCAGATCGGGTTGAACATGACCGCCGCTGCGCTTGCAGGAACGCAGTACTACCTCATCCGGCATGTGCATCCTGTCTGTCTGATGGGCTACATGATCGCGCTGGAAGGCGGGGAAATTTCGCCCGCTGTCATAGAGGCAATTGAAAAAGAGCTCGGGCCAGACGCATCAAGAACGGTCCGTATTCACGCAGAAGCGGACCCGCACCACATCAAAGAACTGCTTGCTTTCCCGATCCCTGACGAGTTCAAGGATCTGGTTGAAGCGAGCAGGCAGCAGACGTTAAACATCCTTGGGGGTTTGCATGGCGCAAGCTAACTTCTTCGCACCTGGCTTTGATGACCAGATCGAAGCTCAGAACATCGAGCGTCAACGCCGGTATGCCGAGCTTCTTCGAGATCAATCCCAGCAGCAACCGCAAGGCCAGATGGTCAGCGGGCATTTCGTCGCCCCAAGCTGGACGCAAAGCCTCGCCCAAGTTCTGAAGGCCTACCAAGGTGGCAAAGGGATGCGGGAGGCCGACGCCAAGCAGAAGGCCCTTGCAGAGGCCGTGCGCGGTCGGACGGCAGAAGAGATGGGCACGTTCACGAAGTTGCTCTCAGGTGCTCCTGCACAAGCCACTGGACAGCAGTACCAGACTGGTGCCAACGAGATGGGCGACGAAGCGGCGACGGTGCCGCAGTGGTCTGGCGCTCAGAAGCCCGACATCAACGCCGCCTACCAGTTCGCCGCTGGCGCCAAAACGCCCGCACTGCAACAGGCGGGCCTGCAAGGAACCATGCAGATGGCGCAGCAGCGCGGCGCGCAAGAACAGGCAGCCGCACAACAACAACGCATCCTCGGCATCATTCAAAGCGCAGGAAGCCCGCAAGCGGCGATTGCTGCCGGCGCGCCTCCTGAGTTGGTGAAGCAGTTCTACGAAGCGCGCAACCTCGGTCGCGACAAGGTGACGTTTCAGGACGTGGGCGGGGAGAAGGTGGCTGTTACGGAGTACGGCGACCGTCCTGCGGGTGTGGCACCTCTCCAGAAGACCGGCAACCCGTTCTCGGATCTGGTGGTCCGGGACCAGAACGGCAACATCGTGCCAAACGCGCCTCTTGCCTCCACGAAGGCGGGTATTGCCCGCGCAGGGAAGCCGGAGATCACCGTCGACGCTCGGAACTACAACACGCAGGAAAGCGAGCAGTCCAAGGTGTACGGCAAGCAGCTTGGCGAGATTCGCGGCACGATCACGCAAGCCGGGATTGATGCGCCGAAGCGAATCGCCCAGATCGACCGCATGGACGAACTCTTGAAGGGCATCGACGGCGGCAGGTTCGCGCCCGCTGGGGCAGAGGTGGCGTCTGCGGCCAATTCGCTGGGCATCAAACTTGACCCAAAACTGGGCAACAAGCAGGCGGCGGAAGCTCTCGCAATTGAGATGGCACTGAAGATGCGCCAGCCTGGCTCTGGACCGATGACCGACAAGGACTTCGACAACTTCCTGAAGACGGTCCCCAGCCTTGCCAAGACCTCCGAAGGGCGTGCGCAGATCAGCCAGACCATGCGCGCAGCGCTACAGCGCGACGTGGAGGCGGCGAAGTTCTCGCGCGAGTACGCCAAGAAGAATGGCGGCGTCATCGACGACAACTACTTTGAGGCGCTGGCCGATTTCTACAACAAGAACCCGGTCGTCACGCCACAGATGCCGGCTACAAACGCGCGAGGCAAGGTTTTCCAAGACGCTGACGCCATCCTCAACCGGGGCAAAAAATGAGCGCTGAGAAGTACGCACAGTGGATCGTTGACAACCAAGACAAGCAGGGCACGCCCGAGTTTGAGACGGTCGCTGCTGCCTATCTTGCTGCTAAAGAACAATCGCAGCCCACGCTCAAGCAGAAGGTGCAGGCTTCTATCCCAGGCCGAATCCTCCAGGGTGCGCGTGACGCAGTAGATGCTGGCGCACAGTTGTTGCCTCGCGGCCTTGAGCAAGCGACTTCGGCCTTTGGGCTGTCGCCTAACCCTGTGTCGCGATTCTTCGGTGGCGAGGCTCAGCGCGTCGATCAGATGGTCAGCGACAACGCCCGTGAGTACGAGGGTGCTCGACAGGCGACCGGCCAAGAAGGGTTTGACGGGGCTCGGTTGGTCGGGAACATCGTAAGTCCTGCCAATGCCGCCATCGCCACCAAGCTCCCCGTCGCCACGTCGTTGATGGGTCGTGTGCTGCAGGGTGGTGCGCTAGGCGCAGCAGGAGGGGCTCTTACTCCGGTTGATACTCAGGAAAACCCCGACTTTGCTTCGACCAAGATGGGCCAAATGGCACTTGGCGCAGCGACTGGTGCAGTGGCTACCCCGATCATGGGGAAGGTCTCGGACTACGTCGGGAAGTATCTGGCTGGTCGCAAGGCTCCGTCCACCGTCGTTCTCCAAAAGACCACGGAAGACTTCGCCCGTGACATGGGGATGGACTGGCAGGCCATGGCGACCAAAGAGAAAGCAGATCTCTTTGAGATGGTCAAAGCGGCTGCGGCAGGACAAGCCGGGAAAGACCCTGCTGCCGTCACTCGCGCCGCCGATTTCAAAGCCGCAGGCATCCCCTACCTGACCGGACAGGCAACGCGTGACCCGCGCCAGTTTGCTGCTGAGAAAAACCTATCCCAGCTTCCAGGCGTCGGCGACGACATCACGGCGCGACTGTCCGAGCAAGCAAACTTGCTCCGCCAAAAGGTCGGCGCATATGCCGGTGGTGCATCCGATCAACAGGAAGGGGGCGCGCTGCTTGCCGAATCTCTCCGAAAGTTCGACGCAGCAAAGTCCAAAGAGGTAAGCGCCGCTTACAACGCCGCTCGAAACTCTGCCGGGAAGGATGTGGAGCTTCCCATGCAAGGGCTGGCTCAAGACTTTGCAGAGGTCTTGGACAACTTCGGCGACAAGGTGCCGAGCGGGGTGCAAAACCAGTTCAAGAAGTACGGAATTCTCCCAGGCGGAGACATGACGCAGCGCAAGCTGTTCACGGTCGAAGAAGCCGAAAAGCTGCTCAAGGTCATCAACGCAAACCAGAGCAACGACCCTTCAACCAACACAGCACTGGCCGCATTGCGCGAGTCGGTGAAACGTGCAGTCACCACCGATGGTGGTGCAGAGGATGTGTTTGGCGGAGCTCGAAAACTCGCCGCAGATCGATTCCGCTTGCAAGATGCTGTCCCAGCGCTTGAGGCTTCGGCGAGTGGCCGGGCGAACGCTGACAAGTTCGTTGACACGTTCATTGTCAGCAAGTCCGCACAGACTGGCCAAGTCCAGAAGATGGCCTCTTTGCTCAAGGAGAGCGACCCGGATGCCTTCCGTGAGGCCAGGACACAAATCGGGGCCTACCTGCAGCGCAAGGCGTTCGGAGAGAACCCGGCTGGAGATGCAAAGTTTCTTCCTGCTCAATATGCCAAGGCTCTGCGCGAGCTCGGCGACGGGAAGTTGGGTGCATTCTTCACTTCTGACGAAGTGGCCCAGTTGCGTCGGCTTGGTCGTATCGGCGCCTACGTGGAAAGTGTCCCAGCAGGCCGACAGCCGAACACTTCTGGCAACTGGGGTGCGATCACCAGTTTGGCGACCAAGATACCGGGCGTACCGGCTTCACTCGCGCTCGGTGGGGCGCTTAAGAACAGCGTCAGTAATCAGATGACGGCTACCAACGCGCTGTCGGGAAAACTTCCGGCCAAGATGTCTGCCGAAGAGATACGCCTGATGTCGCAGCTTCTCGCTGGTGGAAGCCTCGCCTCGGGCAATGCGGGCGCGCTCCCGCTTCGCTAACCAGGCAAACAAGCATCCATAGAAAACGACGCCGATAGGCGTAGCTGCCGCGCGCAGAGCAGTTTCCCAGACTTCCATTCATAGCCCTTTCAGGCCGCCATTGTGCGGCCTTTTTCGTTTCTGGAGCAACCATGCCATACAACGGTTCCGGCACTTTTACCCCGTACACCCCAGGAAATCCGGTGGTTTCTGGGACTGTCATCAGTTCGACAGCGTTCAACGCTACGCAGTCTGACATTGCTGCGGGGCTCTCCAATGCGGTGACGCGAGATGGTCAGTCGCCTCCATCGGCCAATCTGCCCATGGGCGGGAAAAAGCTGACTGGCCTTGCAGCGGGGGCCATTGCGGGCGACTCCCTCCGCTGGGAACAGCTTTTCAGCCAAGGGACCGAGCAGGACATAGCATCTGCGGCGACCACCGACATCGGGGCACAGAACACGACTGTTCTACGAATCACCGGTACGACAGGCATCACAAGCTTCGGCACGAACTACAACGGCCCCAGGTTCGTGCGATTTGCTGATGTCCTGACGCTGACCCACAACGCATCTACGTTGATTCTCCCGACCTCGGCCAACATCACGACCGCAGCGGGGGACCGAGCGATTCTGACGCCAATTGGGAACCCCGCCAGCGGATGGCAGGTGTTGGCATACCAGCGAGCGAGCGGCAAAGCCCTCGTGGAGACGGTCACGTTTGACTATCTGAACACGCTGCGCATTGACGTTGCTTCGGCTACGACGGTTGATCTGACCGCCAATGCTCCCAACACTCGCAACATCAACATCACGGGCGCAACCACGATCACCGGCTTCACGGTGGCGGCTGGACAGACCTACTTTGTCCGGTTCAATGCGGCGCTCACGCTGACAAACAACGCATCGATTGTCACGCAGACCGGCGCAAACCTCATCACTGCTGCTGGTGACACCTGCATCCTCCGATCAACTGCGGCCAACGTGGTGGAGGTGCTTTCTTACGTCGGATATGCCACGGCAGCACAGCCTGGTCGGATCGAGATCGCTACTGACGCAGAAGCAAGAAATGGCGTAGATGCATCTCGGGCTGTAGTGCCGGCGAACCTCACAGCCACGGTCCTTGGCATGAGTCAAGTGCTGACGGACTTTACTGGTTCGCGAGCACTCAACACCACCTACACCAACGGTGGAAAGACGACCATGATCAACGTCCGAGTCGTGACAACGGCTGGGTCAGGCACAGGCAACTTCATGGGCGTGACGACCACTGGCGGGCAACAACAAGATGGATCGGCATCAGGCGCAGCAGGAGCGGGCTGGGTGCTTACCGTGAGTGCGCTGATTCCTCCGAACAGCCCGTACAGCGTGAATATCAACAACGCGACCCTTCAGTCTTGGAAGGAGTTCGCATGACCAACACACAGACCGGCATGTTCACCCCATCGGGCCATGCCATCCACAGGATGCTTTTCATTCTGCGTCCCGACACCAATGGAAATTGGTACATCCAAGACGATGTTGATCACAAGAGCTTCGGTGTTCTTCCCACGGTTGAGCAGACCTCCGACTATCTGCGGGTGTACTTCGACAAGACGTACTCGCACGCCGGCATCGTTCAAATCACCAGCGATGACGACTTCCGAAACAGGGTCTCAGGCCATGGGAATCTAGGCCTGTCGTGCACAACGATCCGAGTCGTTGCTGGCGGGCAAATCATCAATCCTTCTGACGTGTGGCTGCACGTTCCGAACGGCGCCGGGAATTTCTGGTGCTCTGTTGAGATGTTTCGATAGGACTGGCGCATGAAGCAGGAAACCCAAGACATCCTTGCCGAAGCCGCCAAGGCTGCACCCGGAATCACCATGTCCGCAATCACCCTGAATGGCGCGGTGGCCATCGTGACCATTGTTTTTATCGTCCTTCAAGTGGCCTATCTGGTCCGAAAGTGGATCAGGGAAGAAACGGAATGGGGCTACCAGCTCAAGCGGTGGGCCAAAGAGAAGTTCACTCAACCCGGAGATTTGCAATGAAGCTGATCGACAACGCAAAGCAGTGGTGGCGCATGCTGGTTATTCAGGTGGCCGCTGTATGGGCTGCGGTCATCACCGTCTGGCCGTTGCTTACTGAGGCCCAGCGGTCCGACATGCTGGCCTTGGTTGGCATCCCGCCAGAGTGGCTTGGGGGCGTTACGGCGGCTGTGATGTTCCTCACTTTGGTGGCAGCTCGGATCAAGGCGCAGCCGGCGCTGCACCCGAAAGACGACCAGTGACCGACCGCATTCCCTACGTGCCTCCAACGATCACCGTACCGGACAGGACCGACCCGCTGGACATGGAGTTGGAAAGCATCCAACAGCACTGCCTCAAGTCGTGGTCCGAGCACGAAATCATCGCTCGCTTGGAGCAGTTCCGACGGATGCGGTACGTAGAGCGCAGCAGGTTGCACGACCAGCAGATCGAAGCCCGAAACCCGGGCAAGTACAAGCGCGAAGGCTCGAAATGATCCCTGACCAAGTGAAGCACGCCGTCTCTAAGGCGCTGTTCATGCTCCCGCCAGCCATGACCAGCCCGCAGGCTAGGGTGATGCTCTACGCCATTGGGCTGCAGGAAAGCCGGTTCACGCATCGCTTTCAGGTGGTGCAGGGGAGGCCAGGAGCAAAAGGCCCGGCTCGTGGTTTTTGGCAGTTCGAGCGTGGAGGCGGTTGCAAGGGTGTTGTAGAGCACCCGGCGTCTAGGTTCTGGATGAGCCGTATTTGCCAGGAGCGCAGGGTCGATTTCAACGCCACAGCGATCTGGAACGCCATCGAGACAGACGACGTGCTGGCCGCTGCTGCTGCCCGACTTCTGCTGTTCACCGACCCAAAAAAACTGCCAGAGGTTGGAGATGAGAACGGAGCGTGGAACCTCTACACACGCACCTGGCGGCCTGGCAAGCCGCACCCTCAAACCTGGCCGGCGCTGTACGCCGAGGCGATGAAAGCATGACCGCCATCTTGAGCATTTTCAAGCTCATTCCGAGCTGGCTGTATGCCGCTGCCATTGCCGGGCTGTTGGCGACCAACTGCACCACTATGCACAGGCTCGACGCCGCAAAGCTGGATCTGTCCGACCTCAAGGCCCAGCACGCTGAAGCCGCAAGAGCTGCCGAAGCCTCCGCACGTGCGAAAGAGCAAGCCGCAGCCACAACCCTAGCCACCATTGAACAGAAAGCCCGCGATGAACAAAAGCGTCTGTCTGCTGATCTTGCCGCTCTTGACCGCGAGTTGCGCAACCGTCCCCAGCGCCCCAGCGGTGGTGACTTGTCCAAGAGTCCCAGCAATAGCGTGGGATGCACCGGAGCCGGCCTTTTTGCCGAGGATGCAAGAACTGCTCTCAGGGAGGCTGCCCGGGCCGACAAGCTACGAATTGACCTCGCCCGGTGCCAAGCTGCCTACGACTCAGCGGTGAAGCTCACCAGCCCCTGAACTGCATGCGAATCTAGCCTTTTCTATGCATGTCTAGCCCGACCTGCATAGTTTTCCGCGTCTCCTGATCAGGTTGCCCTGATCCTTAGCCCCTCTGCCTTCGGGTGGAGGGGCCATTTTCTGTTTCTGGCACCATGGAAGCATGAAAGAGGTCGAATACTTCCACTGGATGCTTCCCCCTGATGTGTGGAGC
>Ga0247823_10003131_pt1 | contig 13513 bp, 10 predicted proteins | sample 13C_PalmiticAcid_2_FD_192426 | JGI IMG/M metagenome (GOLD analysis project Ga0247823, IMG submission 192426) | Soil microbial communities from agricultural site in Penn Yan, New York, United States - 13C_PalmiticAcid_Day30 | ecosystem: Environmental > Terrestrial > Soil > Agricultural land...
CTCGTTGATTCAGCATCATCTTTTTCCTTGAAAAAGAATGCTACCGGTTCCCCCCCGCAGCATTCGTTCGAACATCAGGTCAGAACACGACCGAGTCCGACAAGGATCGAATATAGGGCGGAGAAAGCCAATATTGTCGCAAAAGCGATCAAAATCGGCCAGATTATCCTTTCCATCAACCCATGCCGGTTGGCCGGCTGGGACGCGGTAGGAAATGGCGAACCAATGTCGAATAATCGCCGAAACGAACTGCGCCCCACATCCGCATCGGGGGGCGGAGATACGTCGCCAAGGTCGATCAATTGATATGTCAAAGGCTGATAGGGGGTAACATGATCGAAGACACCGTTAACAGCAAGGATACGCGCAGCCTCTATCCTGTTAGAAACATTAAGTTTCTTTAACACGCGGCGCACACGTTCGTCGACGGTGTGCGGCGAGACGTTCATCAGCCGTGCGATCTGCTTGGAATTTTTGTGCTCGTATACGTGCCGCAGCGTTTCAATCTGCGCGGCAGACAGCAGGCTTATGTAATTGTCGGGGTCGCCTTGCACGGGGTTGGAATAGAGCATCACGAGTCGAAATCAAGGTCAGTAGATAGCTAATTTCCTGCGCGGCCCGTTCTGGGGCACGAGCTCGGCGCCCAAATCGCACCGATCATTAGCGCGCAATATCGGACAGGCGGCTATCGGCTCTCCTTGAGCGTGCGATAGCGCAGAATCGATTTTTCGATATGCCGGCGCGCGGCGCGGCGCGCGGCGACCGGATCGCCCGCCTCGATCGCGACGACGATCGCCTCATGGTCGCGGTTGATCGTATGCGCATAGCGTTGGTGCAGGACCGGATCGTCGCCTTGCAGGTACAGCCGCCGCGACGGGACGAGCCGCACGCCAAGAAACTGGGTGAAGCGCAGGAAATAGGGGTTGCCCGTCGCGCTGGCGATCGCAGCGTGAAAGGCGGCGTCGGCGGCGACCGATGCGTCGACGTCGCTGCCTTCCTCCATCGCGTCGAGCGCGCTGTGCAGCGCCGCCAGATCGGCGTCGGTGCGCCGCCGCGCGGCGAGATCGGCCATTTCGGCCTCAAACCCCATGCGCATTTCGAGCAGCTTGAGCACATCGTCGATCTCGCCGATTTCCTCGGCAGTGACCTGGAAAGCGCGATATTGCGCGCCATCGGGGACATAGGCGCCCGACCCGCGCCGCGAGACGAGCAGGCCACGCGCGGCGAGGCGCGAATAGGCTTCGCGCACGACGGTGCGGCTGACGCCGAACGTCTCTGTGATCTCTTTTTCGGTCGGGAAACGCGATCCAACGGGCATTTCGCCCGTTTCGATCTGTTCCTCGAAGCGCTGGACCAGATCATCCGCCAGCGACGCCGCCTTGGTTACCGCCATGGATGCTGCGTTATCATCGCGCCGCGAAGCTGGCTAGGGCCGGAAATCGGGTCGCTGCGCGTCGACATAGCTATTCCAGTCACCCTGCCCCGCAAAATCGCCCCCGCTATCCCACGCCGCGCCGCTGTAATAGACAAAGGGCTGCCCCGGCCGGACGCGAAGCAGAATCAGATAATTGTCGGTGTCCTCAGCAAAGCCCGCGAAGGCGGCCGGATCGACGATCACCGCCGCCGCCATCCGCCCCTTTTCGCCGTCGACGGGTCCCCACCAGCTCAGCCGCGCGGCGGCGGCGTCCTTGCGGACCTCGCCCAGCTTGTTCCCGTTGATCGGCCGTTTCGAAATGCCGATCCCGACGATCATTTCGGCATCGCTGCTCGACGCGATGGTCGAGGTCATCCGCGTGAAATTCGTGCCCGCAGGCAGCGTGAAGCGCCGCGTCTCGCGCACCGTGCGCAGCGTATCGACCGGCCAAGGCTCGTAATCGACGATGAAGTCGGCGACGTCGGGGCCCGATTGCAGGATGCGCGGCCGCACATAGTTGCGCGAGGTCCACAGCTTGTTGTCGTACCAGATGCCAAGCCCGCCGGTGCCGCGCCCCGTCCCGACATTATAAAAGTCGATCCCCTCGCCATGGTCGGCGTGCTGGTCGCCCGTGCGCAGCTGGCGGTCCATGAAGGGCCAGCGCACGCGTTTCCCCCACGCGTCGATTCCCGACGACGAGGGCGGCTCGGCCTTCTCGAGCGCGCGGCCATAGATGCGATGCGCGATCCGGTCGTTTTCCCAGAGCAGGTCGTCGAAGCGATAATCGGCGATCACGATCGCCGCGCGCGCTTTTTTCTCGTCCGCCTTGGCGGGCTGGAACGGTTTGTGCTCCTGCGCGCCCACCGGCGCGGCGAGCAAAGCAAGTGCGAGGAAGGTCAAACGCATCACCAACTCCAAATCGTCCCGTCTTCGAGCCGGTTCACCGGCAGATAGGCGCGGGCATAGGGGAATGTTTCGGCGAGCGCCTCGTCGATATCGACGCCGAGCCCCGGCGCGTCGCCCGGATGCAGCATGCCGTCCGCGAAACGATAGGCGTGCGGGAAGACCGCATCGGTCTCGACGGTGTGGCGCATATATTCCTGGATTCCGAAATTGGGGATCGAAAGCCCAAGGTGCAGCGCCGCCGCCATCGTCACCGGCGACAGGTCGGTCGCGCCGTGGCAGCCGGTGCGGATCTGGTGGAGATCGGCGAGCGACGCGATTTGCCGCATATGGGTGATGCCGCCCGCGTGGAGCACGGTCGCGCGAATATAGTCGATCAGCCGGTTTTCGATCAGCGCCTTGCAGTCCCAGATCGAGCTGAAGATCTCGCCGACCGCGAGCGGCGTCGTCGTATGCTGGCGGATCAGGCGGAACGCCTCCTGATCCTCGGCCGGGGTCGCATCTTCGATCCAGAAAGGACGATAAGGCTCGAGATCCTTGCCGAGCCGCGCCGCCTCGATCGGGGTCAGCCGGTGATGCACGTCGTGGAGCAGGTGGACATCCCAGCCGAGCGCCTCGCGCGCCGCCGCGAACAGTTCGGGGACGATTCGCATATATTTCGCCGTCGACCAGACATTCTCGGTCGGCAGGTCATTGTCGGCGGGCTCGTAGAAATAGCGGTCCTTGCTGACGCCATAGGTCGACGCCATCCCGGGAACGCCGCATTGCAGGCGGATCGCCTTATATCCCTGCCGCTGATAATCGAGCGCCGCTTCGATCGTGTCGTCGATCGTCTTGCCGTTGGCGTGGCCATAGACCATGCAGCCCTCGCGCGCGGCGCCGCCGAGCAACTGATAGACCGGCAGTCCCGCGACCTTGCCCTTGATATCCCACAGCGCCATGTCGACCGCGGCGATCGCCGCCATCGTCACCGGGCCGCGCCGCCAATAGGCGCCCTTGTAGAGATATTGCCAGATATCCTCGATGCGGTGCGCATCGCGCCCGATCAGGCAGGGGACGACATGCTCCGACAGATAGGCCGCGACCGCGAGTTCGCGGCCGTTGAGCGTCGCATCGCCGACGCCGGTCGTCCCGTCGTCACACTCGATCTTCAACGTCGTGAAATTGCGGCCCGGCGAAGTCAAAATCACCCGGGCTGACACGATCTTCGGCATTCCATCCCCTCGTCGCCACATGGCTAGTTGTGTGACAACCTTATTGACACTCGACCCAAAAGGAAAGACATATGTCACCGGTGTCAAGGTAAAAGGCCGGCACCTCCATGGGAGAGGAAACGCGATGCGCAGCGCCAGATGCACCCCGCCTGCCGCAGGCGCGCGCCGTTCGGTCATCACATGCCTGCCGCAGCGGACGCCGTCGCCCAGCACCATGCGGGCGGTGCACGCGACCTCTGGCAAGATCAGGCCGGAACGTGCCTCCTTTCGCTGGTCACCCGCTTTTGCCGCAAAGGATATGACATGCCGCTGAGCTTTTTTGCCCTGATGATGACCGCCCCGGTCGCCGCGGTGGCGTCGGCCGAACCCGCGATGCCCCAGCCCGCTGCGATCCTCGCGCAGACCCGGCGCGTCGCCGACTGGCAGCTCGCGAACCGCACCAACTGGGCGACGATGCCTGCCGCGCGCAAGAGCGTGCAGGAAGTGCGCGACTGGCAACAGGCGACCTTCTGGGTCGCGCTGACCGAGTTGGCGAGCCGCGACAAAAGATATGCCCAACCGTTGCTCGACCTCGGCCGCGCCGAGAAATGGCAGCTTGGCGACCTCGCCTATCACGCCGACGACCAGCTGATCGGGCAGGCGTGGTTGTGGGCGGCGCGCAATGGTGCGGGCAAGGGCGTGATCGCGCCAACGAAAGCTTATTTCGACAATGTCCTCGCCAATCGCCCGACGATCGGCCTCGAATTCATTCCCGTCGCACCGGGCAAGGGCACGTCGACATGCACCGACCGCTGGTGCTGGTGCGACGCGCTGTTCATGGCGCCGCCGACCTTGCTACGGCTGTCGAAAGCGACCGGTGACAAACGCTACGCCGATTTCGCGCACGAGGAGTTCAAGGCGACGACCGACTATCTCTTCGATCCGTCGGAGCAGCTCTATTTCCGCGACAGCCGCTTTTTCGACATGCGCGACGCCAAAGGACGCAAACTGTTCTGGAGCCGCGGCAACGGCTGGGTCATGGGCGGCATCGTGCGGATGCTGCAGGTGATGGACAAGACAGATCCGAAGCGGCCGATTTACGAGAAATTGTTCAAGGACATGTCGGCGAAACTCGTGACGCTGCAAAAGGCTGACGGCTATTGGCCCGCCTCGCTGCTCGACCAGGATCCGGGCACCCTGCCCGAATCGAGCGGCACCGCCTTTTTCACCTATGCCTTTGCGTGGGGCGTCGACAACGGCCTGCTCGACCGCGCGACATACGAGCCCGCCGCGGTGCGCGGATGGGATGCGCTGCAGCGCGCGGTGCAGCCCGACGGGATGCTCGGCTGGGTCCAGCAGGTCGGCGACCGGCCCGACAGCGTGTCGGCGAAAGAGACGCAATTTTACGGAAGCGGCGCCTATCTGCTCGCCGGCACCGCGATCTACGACCTGTCGAAAAAACGCGTAAAGCGTTGATAAAACGGGCCGGTCCGCCGTGACCGGCCCGTGGCCGCCCTATAACGCGGGCGATTGACTTACTCTTTCAAAGTTGTCATACATCTTAGAAGTTGTATTACATCTAAAATTGACACCGGTATCAACCGGGTCGGTGCCGCCGCCAGAGGCGGCGTCAAAAAGGAGAGGGAAATGAAGTCACTATCGGCCTTGCCGACCCGCGCCGCCCTGCTGGCGTCCGCTGCGCTATTTACTGCGATGCCGGCCCAGGCACAGGAAGCCCCCGCCGAAATCGAGGGCGAACAGGCGGCGGCGGTCGATGGCGGCGACGAAATCCTCGTCACCGGCACCCGCGCGACACAGCGCAGCTCGATCGAATTCAAGCGCGCCGCCGACGTCGTCGTCGACGGCCTCGTCAGCGACGAGATCGGCGCGACCCCTGATAATTCGGTCGGCGACACACTCGAACGCATCGTCGGCGTCTCGGCCGACCGCTTCAAGGGCAACGCCAACGAGCTGTCGGTGCGCGGCCTTGGCCCAACCTTGAGCTTCTCGACCTTCAACGGGCGCGAGGTGTCGACCGCCGGCCCCGACCGTTCGGTTGCCTTCCAGCAATTCCCGTCCGAACTCGTCAACGGCGTGCTCGTCTATAAAACCCAGCGCGCCGACTTCCTCGAGGGCGGCGTCGGCGGGATCATCGAACTCAAGTCGATGAAGCCGCTCGACTATGGCAAGCGCCGCATCCAGTTCGAGGTGCGCGGCGATTTCCAGCCGCAGGACAATGACGCCTATCAGCACGACGGCCTCGGCTATCGCGCGAACTTCTCCTACACCGACCAGTTCGAAACCGGGCTCGGCGATATCGGCGTGTCGATCGGTTACCAGCGGCAGGACACGACCGCGCCCGAGGATTATTACAACGCCAATTCGACCTTCCAGCTCTGCAACACCTCGGCGAACAATCCCTTCCAGCTGACCGGCAGCGCCGCCGCGCAGATCGCGGCGGGCGCCAGCCAGAATTGTACGTTCGCGACCGGTCCACGCTCGGTTGCGCCGAGCGCCGGCGCGCCGCCCGTGGTCGTCGGCGAAACGCGAGGCCCCGCCTATTTCGCCAATACGTCGCGCAGCTTCCGCACCCAGCAGACCTCCGAGGTTCGCGACGGGCTGATCGGTGCGATCCAGTGGCGCCCGTCGCCCGATTTCGAAATCGCGATCGACGGCCAATATTCAAAGCGCAACAGCCTCGAGGACCGCAACGTCCTCGGCATCACCGAGGGGCTGCGCGGGGTCCAGCCGCTGGTCATCGGCAACGGCAGCAACGGCTATTCGCCAGGCGCGCTGATCAGCTATCGCGGCAATTCGAACCTCGAAAACCAGCTCGAAACGCGCCGGCGCGTCGAGGAGTATCTGGGCGGCGGTTTGAGCCTGATCTGGTCGCCCGACCGCTGGAACGTCGCGCTCGACGCCTCCTATTCGAACAGCCACCGCACCGAAACGCAGAAGCAGACGCGCATGCGCTCGACGCGCCGTGTCGGCTATACGCTGACCTATGAGGGCGACGATGTCGTGCCGGTCGTCGCATTCGACAATTTCGACATCACCGACCCCAATCTGTTCCTCGCGAACGCTGCCAACGCGGTCTACGCCCGGCGCCGCTTCGTCACCGACCGCACCGACCGGATCTGGGCCGCGCGGCTCGACATCGACCGCGAGCTCGACGGCTTCGTCACCAGCGTGAAATTCGGTGGCCGGGTCTCCGACCACAATCGCACCAACGACAATGCGCGCAACAACGACCTCAACACACTGGCCGCCATCAACGGCCAGACGCCGGCGCAGCTGATCACGCAGGCGAACCAGCAGTGCCGCGTCCCCTTCACCACGACCAGCTACATGAGGGGCATGGGTACGAACGTCACCAAATGGGCGACATTCGACAATGACTGCCTGTTCCGGACCTTCACCGGCAGCGACGATGCGCTGCCCACGCCCGAGGACGGCCGCGACCCGAGCGACATCGACGTCACCGAACGCATCTACGCCGCCTATGCGATGGCGAATTTCGAATCCGACATGGGCAATGTTCCGTTCAGCGGCAATGTCGGGCTGCGCTGGGTCAAGACCGACATCACGTCGATCGGTTTCCGCCAGCCTTACCGCATCACCATCGATACGGTGGGCGATACCTATTCGATCGGCGTCGACCCGACCCGTCCGCTCGAAACGAACCGCGTCAAAGGCAGCTACAATTATTTCCTGCCGTCGGCGAACATCGCCTTCGATCTGTCGCAGGAGGTCAAGCTGCGCCTCGCCGCCTATCGCGCCATCGCGCGCTCGGGGATCGAAAGCTTTGGCGCGGGGGTCAACCTCAACCCGACGACGTCGGCCACGGGGGTCGACAACATTATCTTCAACGCGACGACGGGCAACCCGAACCTCAAGCCGCTGCGCGCGTGGAACCTCGACGCCAGCCTCGAGCTTTACGCCTCGCAGGACACGCTGATCTCGGTCGCGGGCTATTATAAATGGGCGAAAGGCACGGTGATCAGCGCCGAGGAGCCGATCCCCACCGATGTCACGATCACGACGATCCGCGACGGCGGCGCGCCGGTGACCGAAACCGTCACCATCGCCCCGGTGGCCCCGACGAACGACGCCGAAACGCGGCATCTCTATGGAGTCGAGGCGACCGCGAGCCACGCCTTCACCTGGCTTCCCGATCCGCTCGACGGGTTCGGCATCCAGGGATCGGTCAACCGCGCGTTCGCCAATTTCGAATATCCCGACACCTCGCCGATCGCCGATTATGTCGACCCCGCAAATTTGATCGGGCTGTCGAAATGGACCGCAAGCGGATCGGTGTGGTTCGAAAAATGGGGCCTCTCGCTCCGCGCCAACCTTCGTTACCGCTCGGGCTATTACAAGCCCAACGGCGGCACCAACCGCGAGATCCGTGGCGGCACCTATCTCAACCTGTCGGCGCAATATGATCTCACCAAGAATGTACAGATCAAGCTGCAGGCGCTCAACGTCACGAACACGCAGGATATCATGTACAAGGGCGGGTACGACAGCATCGCCGAGGTGTCGCGCAGCGGCCCGCAATATTTCTTCGGCTTCCGGGTCCGCCTGTGAAGCCAGCGACTTTAGCCCGACTCCCTTGGGCTATCCTGGCCGCCGCCGCGTATTTTCCGTCCGCGGCGGCGGCTTTTTCCCCGGATTCCACCTGCAACGCGAGCGAGGGCTATTCGGCATCGTTCGACGGGCGCCGTACCTTCACGCTGCGCCCCGCCGATCTCGAAGCGATCAAGGCGGCGCTGCCTAATGATGCGGCGATCGGTGCCGCTTACCGCGAGTTGATCGCGCGCGCCGACAAGGCGCTCGCGGCAAAGCCCGCGTCGGTGATGGACAAGCGCAGCATCCCCGTATCGGGCGACCGCCACGATTATGTCAGCCTCGCGCGCTATTGGTGGCCGAACCCCGCCGATCCGAAGGGCGCTTATGTGCGCCGCGACGGCGACACCAATCCCGATATAGAAAGCAATCGCTTCGACCGCCTGGCACTCAGCCGCATGGCGCGCGAGGCCGACACGCTCGCGCTCGCCTATTATTACAGCGGCGACCGCAAATATGCCGAAGGCGCGGCGCGGGTCATCCGCACATGGTTCCTCGACCCCGCGACCGCCATGAACCCGAACATGAACTTTGCGCAGGCGGTTCCCGGCGTCTCGAACGGCCGGCCCGAAGGCGTGCTCGATGGCGGGAGCTTTATCGGCGCGATCGACGCCGCGGGGTTGATCGCGCCGTCGGGGGCGCTGACGGCGGCCGAGACGACCGCGCTCGAAAGCTGGTTTTCGCGCTATCTCGACTGGATGCTGAGCAGTCCGAACGGCAAGGCCGAGGGCAAGGCGTCGAACAACCACGGCCTGTGGTACGATGCGCAGGTCGCGCGTTTTGCGCTGTTCGCGCGGAGGCCCGACATCGCGCAAAAGATCGTCTCAACCTTTCCCAAGGCCCGACTCGCGCGGCAGGTCGACGCATCGGGTGCGCTGCCCGAGGAATTGACCCGCACGCGCAGCTTCCATTATTCGCTCTACGCGCTGGGTGCCGCCTATACGGTCGCCGATAGCGCGGCGTGCCTCGGCATCGACCTCTACCGCACCGAGGAGGAGGGCCGCTCGCTGCGCAAGGCGACCGACTATGTCGCCGCCTATCGCGGCCATGGCGCCGATTGGCCGTACAAGGAGCAAGGCTGGCCCGCCGACACGCTCGACGCGCTGCTCGTGCGCGCCGACGATGCATGGGGCCCCGGCGCCTATCCGCGCATCGTCGGCAGCGGCCTGTTGTTGCGCTATCGCACCCGGTAAGGACGGAGGATGATCGCGCGCCGTTCCCTGCTCCTTACCGCGCTGCTGATGGCGCCGGCAGCATGGGCGCGGCCGCGGCCCGGCGCACTCGATATCCGCGCGATCGAGCGCCGCCGCCTGCTGCCGCAAGCCGCAGCCCTGCTCGGTGCCAAACCGCGCACCATCGCCGCGATCCCCGCGCCGCGCAGCCCCGCGGGTCCGCAGGATTATTATTCCGAGGGCGATTATTGGTGGCCCGACCCGGCGAACCCCGGCGGCCCCTATGTGCGCCGCGACGGCCGCTCGAACCCCGACAAGTTCGACGGCCACCGCGACGCATTGATCGCCTTCGGTCGCACCGTGCCGGCGCTAGCAGCCTTGTGGGATCTCACGCGCGAGCCCCACTTTGCGGGCGCCGCGGTGCGCCACCTTCACGCGTGGTTCGTCGATCCGAAAACGCGGATGAACCCGAACCTCAACCACGCGCAGGCAATCATCGGCGTGAATAGCGGCCGCGCGATCGGGGTGATCGACACGCTGCAGATCGTCGAGGTCGCGCGCGCCGCCGCGCTGTTCGCGCGCAAAGACGCACCAGGCTATGCGGCGATCCGCGCGGGCGTCGAGCGCTGGTTTGCCGCCTATCTCGACTGGCTGACCACCTCGCGCTTCGGCACCACCGAACGCGACGAAAAGAACAACCACGGCACCTGCTGGCTGCTGCAGGCGGCGTGTTTTGCCGCGTTGCTTGGCCGCACCGATATTCTCGAGGATGCGCGGGGCCGGCTCCAGACCGTGATCATCCCGACGCAGATCGAGCCCGATGGCCGCCAGCCGCTCGAGCTCGCGCGCACCAAGCCCTATGCCTATGCGCTCTTCAATCTCGATGTGCTCGCCACCTCGGCGTGGCTGCTTGGCGGCGGCGAACTGATCGACTGGAAAACGCCAGACGGCCGCTCGATCGGCGGCGCGATCGCGTGGATGGCACCCTTCATCGGCGACAAGGCGAAATGGCCGCTGCCGCCCGATATCGAATATTGGGACGGCTTTCCGGTGCGCCAGCCGAGCCTGTTCTTCGGCGGCCTCGCGCGGAAACGCCGCGACTGGCTGGACCTCTGGCAGCGCCTCAATCCCGATCCCGTGATCGGCGAGGTCGTGCGCAACTTCCCTGTCCGCCAGCCCCTGCTCTGGCTCTAGTTGCGCCCGCCGACCAGCCCGCGCGCGATCACCTGCGCCTGAATTTCGGCGGCACCCTCGAAGATGTTGAGGATGCGCGCGTCGCAGAGCACGCGGCTGATCTCATATTCGAGCGCATAGCCGTTGCCACCGTGGATCTGCAGGCTGGCGTCGGCGTTCGACCAGGCGGTGCGCGCGGCGAGCAGCTTCGCCATGCCCGCCTCGATATCGCAGCGCTTGCCGCTGTCCTTCGCTCGCGCCGCGGCATAGCTGAGCTCGCGCGCGGCGACGAAATCGACAAGGCTCATCGCCAGCTTGTCGGCGACGCGCGGGAAGTGGATGATCGCCTTGCCGAACTGCTTGCGGTTCAGCGCATAGCCCAGCCCGAGTTCGAGCGCGCGCCGCGCGACCCCGACCGCGCGCGCGGCGGTCTGGATACGCGCGCCTTCGAAGGTGCGCATGAGCTGCTTGAACCCCTGCCCCTCGACGTCGCCGAGCAGCGCGTCGGCGGGTGCCGTCATCGCGTCGAACTGCAACGCATATTCGCGCATTCCGCGATAGCCGAGCACCTCGATCTCGCTGCCGCTCATGCCGGCGGCGGGAAAGGCCTCCGCGTCGGTCCCGCGCGGCTTGGGGACGAGCAGCATCGACAGGCCGGCATAGCCCTTGGCGTCGGGCACGGTGCGCGCGAGCAGGGTCATCAGGTCCGACCGCGCGGCATGGGTGATCCAGGTCTTCGCACCGTCGATCACCCAATGGTCGCCGTCGCGGCGCGCGCGCGTCTGCAATGAACCAAGGTCCGATCCGACATCGGGTTCGGTAAACACCGCGGTTGGCAGCACTTCGCCGCTCGCGATCCGCGGCAGCCATTCGGCCTTTTGCGCCTCGGTGCCGCCCGTCGCGATCAGCTCGCCGGCGATCTCGGACCGCGTGCCGAGCGAGCCCGCGCCGATCCAGCCGCGCGACAATTCCTCGGTGACGATGCACATTACCAGCTTCGACAGGCCCAGCCCGCCAAACTCCTCCGGAATGCAGACGCCGAAGGTGCCAAGGTCGGCCATCGCCTGCACCGTCGCATCGGGGATCAGTGCGTTCGCGAGGTGCCAGCGATGCGCGTGCGGGACGATCTCGGCATCGGTGAAGCGACGAAACTGGTCGCGGATCGAATCGAGATCGGCGTCGTGCAGCGTCTCGCTCGGCCAATGTCCGCCAACGAGCGCGGCGGCGACCTCGGCGCGCGTCGCCGCATGATCGGCGTCAAGCAGGTCGGCGGAGGCATCGGCGAGCGTTCGCGCGGCGCCGCTCAATCCGAGATCAGCCGGGCGGAACATTTCATTCTGCCCCATCGGCAACCCGCCGACGAGCTGCCCGATACCCTCGGCAAAGGCGAGCATCGCGATCTTCGCATCGAGCGGGTTCGTCTCCCGGCCGGACTCGTACCAGTTCAGCACAGCCTCCAGCGCTGCCACCGTCGTCGCGACCCACGCAAAGCCGTGCGCCGCACGCTGTTCGCGGTCGATCGGCGCCTGCGCCAGCCGTTCGGCAAGCGCCGTCTCAGCGGCGGCGCGATAGGCCTGCGCCGCCGTCAGCGCCTCGCGCAGATCGGCCATGTTCAGGCGGCGCGCTCGAAGATCGCGGCGATGCCCTGCCCGCCGCCGATGCACATCGTCTCCAACCCGTAGCGGCCGTCGCGCCGCACCAGCTCGCGCGTCAAATTGGCGAGGATGCGCCCGCCGGTGGCGCCGATCGGATGGCCGAGCGAGATGCCCGAGCCGTTGACGTTGAGGATTTCGTTGCGGCTGTCATTATCGGACCAGCCCCAGCCCTTGAGCACCGCGAGCACTTGCGGCGCGAAAGCTTCGTTGAGTTCGACGAGGTCGATGTCGTCCCAGCCAAGGCCATTGCGCGCGAACAGCCGCTCGACCGCGGGCACCGGGCCGATCCCCATCCGGCTCGGGTCGCAGCCCGCCGCGGCCGAGCTGTGATACCAGGCGATCGGTTCAAGCCCGAGTTCGTCGAGCTTGTCCTCGGCGACGACAAGGCATGCGGCCGCAGCGTCATTCTGCTGGCTCGCATTGCCCGCGGTGACGACCCCGCCCTCGAGCGGGCGCAGCTTGCCGAGCGTTTCCAATGTCGCGTCGGCGCGATAGCCCTCGTCGTGCGCGAAGATCACCGGATCGCCCTTTTTCTGCGGCACCGACACCGGCACCAGCTCGTCGTCGAACAGGCCGTTCGCCCAGGCCGCCGCCGCCCGCTGGTGGCTGCGAACCGCATAGGCGTCGCACGCCTCGCGGCTGATATCATAATCCTTCGCCAGGTTTTCCGCGGTCTCGATCATGCCGGTGATGACGCCGAAGCGCTCGACCGGCTGCGACATCACGCGCCCGCGCGTCAGCCGATCGTGGAGCGTCAGATTGCCAGCGCGCACGCCCTTGCGAATGTCGGTGCTGTAATGCTCGACGTTCGACATCGATTCGACGCCGCCCGCGACGACGACGTCGGACATGCCCGTCTGGACCATCATCGCGGCGTTGACGACCGCCTGCAGCCCCGACCCGCAGCGGCGATCGAGCTGGTACCCCGGCACTTCGAGCGGCAGTCCGGCGGCGAGCCACGACCAGTGGCCGATGCTCGGCGCCTCGCCATTGCCATAGCCTTGGCTGAAAACGACATCGTCGACACGCGCCGGGTCGATCTTCGTCCGTTCAACCAGCGCCTTCAGGATCACCGCGCCGAGTTCGCCCGCGGTCATCGAGGACAAGCTGCCGCCGAACTTGCCGACGGCGGTGCGGATCGGGGCGACGATGGCGGCGCGGCGCAGGGTCATGTCTTCATTTCTCCATGGTCAGGCGATACCGACGATACCGGCATCGATCAGCCGGGCAAGCTCACCCGATGAAAGCGACAGGCGCTCGCTCAGGATTTCCTCGCTGTGCTGCCCGTTGCGCGGCGCGGCACGCGGCGGCTGGCGTTCCTGCTGCGGCAATGTCGCAAAGACGCCCGCCGCGGGATAGGCGAAACCGCTAGGA
>Ga0247823_10003133_pt1 | contig 13508 bp, 8 predicted proteins | sample 13C_PalmiticAcid_2_FD_192426 | JGI IMG/M metagenome (GOLD analysis project Ga0247823, IMG submission 192426) | Soil microbial communities from agricultural site in Penn Yan, New York, United States - 13C_PalmiticAcid_Day30 | ecosystem: Environmental > Terrestrial > Soil > Agricultural land...
ATGGAAATCTCTACGCTCGGGGAGATCACTGGAATTGTCGCTCAAGGGAACGCTGACGAAACGCTTTGGTTCGATGTCGTCAGCAGCGACTTCGTACCGCGGTTCGGCCTCAAGGTCCAGTTGGTCCACGATGCTCCCAACGAGCTGTACCGCCTGATTCGTCCGGATGGAACCATCACCGAGTTCGACCACGGGAATGGAGCGTTTCTCCGGCAGATCTCCCCAGGGGGGGCCATCATTGCCGTCACCGAGTATCTGGCGAATGGATACAACATCGCCAAGGTGGAACGGTCCTACACGGCGGGTGGGCAGACGACCACCGAACAACTGTTCTACGAGTACAGCAACGCCTCCGGCGACCATCTGCTCTCGTCGGTCACCTTGCGGCGGAAAGTCGACGCCGGGGCCTGGGTGAACATCCTCAAGGCCAACTACACCTACTATGGATACGGCGATTCGAACGGCGGGGAAGAAGACCTCAAGACCGTGACGACGCAGTCCTGGGACGGTTCCGTCTGGATCGACACGGGGACGACGTACTACCGCTACTACCCCTGGTTCGTCACCAATGGCGGCGTGCAGGAAGTCAGCCCGCTCAATCACCTTTTGCTGTATGTTCTCAATCCCGCCTCGTACGCCCGGATGGTGGCGGCGAGCTTGGATCCGCTCACGGCGTCCGAGCTCATCCTGGCGCAGTACGCGGACAACTACTTCGAGTACGACAACCAGCGCCGCGTGACCAAGGAGATCGTTCAGGGGGGATCACAGACATTTCTGATGGAATATGCCGAGAGCGCGTTCAGCGACGGCTACAACCGCTGGAAGACGAAGACCACCGAGACCCTTCCCGATGGCAGTCGGAACATCGTCTACTGCAATTTCGCGGGCCAGACAATTTTGTCCGTCTTCCGGGCTCCGGGACCGCCGCTGACCTGGAATACGTTGTCCCTGGATGAGTGGGATGCATTGAGTCTCGACGAATGGTCGGAGATGGATGTCCGGGAGCGGGAATGGTGTAGCTACTACCGTTACGACAATGACGCTCACATGATCCTCCAAGCCGAGCCTTCGGCTGTATTGGGGTATGACGAAGCTTTGCCTGACCTCGTGAACCGCGATCCCGTCTCTGGAGAGGCGCAGTACCTCAAAGACGACGAGGGCTTGATCCAAATCAACACGTACCACGCCCCGAGCGGATACATTGCCAGCGAATCTCTTCAGAAGGGACAGCTCGGAACGCCGATCAAGCTCAGCGAGTACGAGTATTGCTGCTCTATAGTTGATTGCGAATGCGGCTCAACGAATCCTCCTCCTTCGACCTGCGAAGGGGGCGTGTGGATGCTGTCCAAGGAAATCGTCTATCCCTCGGATACGAACCAGACGCTCAAGATCGAGGCGTCGTATTGCTACTCGTTCTACGATGGCACCACACAGGTCAAGGAGCAGGTGACGACATTCCCTGTAGTGCCGACGAACCAGAACGGATCAGGGGTCGCCGCGACTCGGCGGAGCTATTTCGATATCTATGGCAATTTGACCTGGACCATGGACGAGCGTGGCTATATATCCCGCATGAAGTACGACGTCCCGACCGGAGCGCTGGTCCAGCGAATCGCCGATGTCGACACTGCCACCGAGACCGACCATCCCACCGGCTGGACCACACCGGGAGACGGCGGGCTGAATCTCGTGACGGACTACGAGCATGACGATCGGGGCCGGATCACGCAGTTGCTTGGCCCCAGCCATGTCATTGACATCGGTGGGACGGCAACGACGATTCGCCGGGCCACATGGATGAACTACTTGGAAAGCGCGTCGGCCCGGACGACACGGACGGGACAAGGGTACGCCACGGGCACGTCTCCCTCATATACCTACACGCTGGTCAATCCGATCTCGATCGCGATCACCGATCTGGCGGGCAAGCCACAGCAGCAAATTCAGGCCGCAAGAGCCTCGGCGAGCGGCAAGCTGCTCCCGTCCGACATCTTCGCGCAAGACACCTACACCCGCTGGACAACGATCCAATACACGGACTGCTGCCACAAAGCCTCTCAACGGGTCTATCACACGATTCCGACCAGTGGAACGGGAACCGAAGGCACGAACTACGACCAGACAGACTTCGGTTATGACCTCATGAAACGTCGCAACCGAACTGTGTCACCGGGCGGAACGATCACTCGGTTGGTCTTCGAAGTTCGGGGGCTCGTGACCTCGACCTGGATCGGGACGAACGATGAAGGGGGAACCCCTGACGATCCCTCAGGCGGAGGAGCCGATCTGGATAACAACATGGTCGTTGTGACTTCGAGCATCTACGACGCTGGGGTAGATGGCGGCGACGGAACCTGACCGAGCGGACGCAGCACGTCGACGCCACAACAACGCGAGTGACAACGTTCGTCTACGACTGGCGGGACCGCCGCGTCGACACGGACGGGGAGATCGACTTCTTTCAGCGGGTCCTGTACGACAATCTGAACCGGATCATTGAGACGCGGCGTTACAACACGTCCAGCGGCGGTAATCTCATCGCCAAGAGCGAGACCAAGTATGACGACCGGGGGCGGGTGTTCCGGACGACCCGCTACGGCGTCAATCCCGCCACGGGAACTGTCGGAAACAGTTTGATGGACGATATCTGGTACGACGCGGCGGGAAACACGATCAAGAGTCTTCCGTCCGGAGCCAAGCTGTTCGCAAAGACCACCTATGACAGCATGGGACGCCCGACGGGGCAATATCTGGGCTATGACCTGGACGAGACCGGCTACGCCGACGCAGGCAGTGTCGCGGACGACACGATCCTGGAGCAGTCGGAAACGCTCTACGACGACGCCTCGAACGTCATCGAGATGGTCACCCGCCACCGTTACCACAATGCACCCGCCAACCAGACCGGTCCCCTAGAAGATCCCGGCAACAATCCGAAGGCTCGTGTCACCTATGTGGCGACGTATCCCGATCCCGTGGGGCGGTCGCAGGCCACTGCCGACTATGGCACGAACGGCGGTACGGCCCTGACCCGCGCCAGCACGATCCCTTCCCTCTCGGACGACATTCTCGTGACCTTTACGGCCTTCGACGACGTCGGCAATCCGCTCTCAACGACTGATCCCTCGGGAATAGTCACCCGGATGGGCTACGACGACATGGGGCGGACCATTGAGCAGATTCAGAATTATCAGGCTTCACCTCCCGAGCCAGAGGAGGAAGAGGAAGGGTGCGGTGCCTCAGACGACATCAATGTGACCGTGTTGACCACCTACAACGCGGACGGCAACGTCGCGACCCTCACTGCGGTCAATGCCGAAACCGGAAACCAGATCACGACGTACACCTACGGGACAACACTCACTGACTCCGGGATTGCGACGAGCACTCTCAAACGGAAAGAGGCCTATCCAGATTCGGCGGGCGAAAGCGATACGATCCGGTTCACCTATAACCGGCAGAGTCAGATCGCGACCCGCACCGACCAGAACGGGACCGTCCACAGCTACGACTACGACCTGCTGGGGCGGATGGTGCAGGACCGAGTGACGACACTCGGCACCGGAGTCGACGGAACCGTCCGGCGAATCGGAATGATCTACGACGTCCGGAGCCTTCGGGCGAAAGTCACCAGCTATGACAACGAGGCCGTCGGCAGCGGAACGGTCATGAACGAGGTTCAGTCCGTGTACAATGACTTCGGGCAGCTCAACATGGAATATCAGGCCCACGGAGGAACGGTGAACATCTCAACGACTCCCAGGGTCGAGTATGGCTATGCCGATGGAGCGGAGAACACCATCCGGGCCACGCTCCTCGTCTATCCGAACGGCCGCGAATTGGCCTACTCGTATGGTGCGTCCGGAAGCATCGCCGATGTCGCCTCCCGAATCAATGCAATCATCGACGATGACGACACGCACCTCGTCGAGTATGAATACCTGGGACGGGGAACGTTCGTAGTGGCTGACGATATCGAGCCACAAGTGAAGTGGACACTGGTCGATCTCGCGGAAACAAACGATCTTGACACGGGAGACATCTACAGCGGTCTCGACAGGTTCGGACGGATCAAAGACAACCGCTGGCACAATTACGGCGCCGACGAGGACGTCGACCGCCTCCAGTACGGTTACGACCGGGCGAGTAACCGCCTCTGGCGAGCCAACCTCGTCGCTCAGTCTCAGAGTAAGGAATTCGATGAACTGTATATGTACGACGGCCTCCACCGCTTAAAAACGATGGGGCGTGGCTTGCTCAATGGCACGCAAACGGCGCTGACGAGCCAGACGTTCGCACAGTGCTGGGCGCTCGACAGTACAGGGAACTGGTCTGGAATGAAGCAAGCGGACACCGGAGCAGCCTGGACACTCGAGCAGGTCCGAACTGCCAACGAGGTGAACGAAATTACGGATATCACGAACGCGATTGGCTCCGCTTGGGCCGAACCTGTCTACGACCCAGCGGGAAGCACGGTGGCGATGCCAAAGCCGAATTCACCGGCTGAAACGTTCGATGCGACCTACGATGCATGGAACCGGCTGGTCAAGATACGTGACGATAACGGCACGGTCCGTGAGTATCAATATGATGCCATTCGCCGCCAAATCTCTACGATAGAGTATGAAGATGACTCTGCAACTGGAGTCAATCATGTTTATTTCACCGCAATGTGGCAAGTTCTTGAAGAGCGTAGTGGCACCACCTTGGATGCTAAATGCCACCATCTTTGGGGGCTTCGTCACATCGATGACATCTTGCTGCGAGATCGAGTAACTGAAGCTGAAAGCACTCTAAACGAGAGGCTCTATGCAGCAAATGACGCAAACTGGAATGTGACCACGACTTACACGGATCAGGCATCTGTGGTTCACCGGTATGTTTACACCAGTTATGGACAACCGACGCAGCTTTCTGACTCGTTTTCCACGTCATCCACTGTTATCAATTGGCCGTGGCTTGCATGGGGGTGTCCGTTTGAAAACGTTACTGGGAATATTTTAATGCGCAATCGCTATTATGCTCCCGGCATGGGGTGTTGGCTCCAAAGAGATCCCCTGGGATTCGATGCGGGAACAAATCTCTACTCCGCAGGTCACGTTCCCCATCAATCAGACCCATTTGGAACAGTTCCCACTTCGTCTTATTATGGCGACCCAGGCACGCAAGCGCTCTTGAACTGCTACAGCTGGTCGGCCGAGTTTGCGTACTGGAAAAGTAGAAACTCCAAAGGAAACAACGCCAACTGGGATCATTACAAAAATGGCTGCTTCGGAATAGCTGCGTGTTGGCTCGGGCGGGACCCGAAGAATCAGTATTCAGCGTGCTTCAAAACATTCGCGGAAGCCATTTTTAGACAAGAGTCGATGAACGATAGCAACGCGTGTTGCAAAAACGGGGAGACCAATATGAATGGCACGCCTGCCCGTGCCCAGATCGTGGAGCTTGCTTATAAGTACGACGCGGAAATAGAAACGCTTGAGGACGGGCGAGTTCGCATCAATACGAACCCCGAAGATCATAACAAAGATCCTCACAAGCGATACGACTTCAGTTTCTACGACCCAGGAACCGGCCTGTGGTTTGGCTCCGAAGATGCATATCACTATGGAGGCGAATGCCAGCGGAGAACAATGATGGAACAGATGGGCAACCTGGAACACTTTAACAAGCTGTATTGTGTGGTGTGCGAAGGAGACGACCCAGCTCCCAAAGACTACTCTCCGAAAGGTAAATAGGATGCAGCTTCACGCCTTAGAAACATGGAACATTCAGCGTTGTTTTCGGCAGCGAGGAACCACCATGGCGGCCGGTGCCATGGCGATTGCGATTATTTTGATTGCATTTTTCTCCTGGCGGGCCGCTAACAACGCCTGGACGTGTGACTCAATCGGCCGCATGTGCAGGGACACATTCGTGACACTAACCCTGTACAATGAGCTGTATTCGCGATTACCCAAAGACAATCGGCCTCCTCACGCGAACAGCTGGCGGTTTCAAATTCAGCGATTTATCGAAGATGTGCATACTCAGCCTTACGAATTAGACGCGTCGTGGGAAGCTTCAGAGAACAGGTCAATGCGCGAACAAAGGTCCGGTCCGCATTGCCTCACTTTTCCAAATTCAGTAATTCCAGTCGTTGTTGCCGTCGTGGGGCCTGACACCTGCTGGACGGAAAGTTCACAGGTGTCGTTCGGTCAAATTTCCGATGATTACATCATGTTGGTTGGTGGAATAGAATCGAACTTTCACTGGATGGAACCTAAAGATGTAGGTTCGGATGATTTTGTCAGAATAGTTTCGAGCGAGGCGTTGGGCGAGTTAGTGTGCCGCAACAGGATTCATGTATGTTTTGCTGATGGAGATGTGTGGGAACTGCGGACGCCCGTCCCAGCTAATCTCATTCGGCAGTTTGTCCAACTCTCGCAGGCAGCGAAGGCGGATCGAAATGTGCTGTTGCCATTTAAAATTTCTGATCCGACGTAACTTCTCGACACGGTGTGCGCGAAATGAAAAACACGTGCTGGAGATACTAACGGAGGCATTCACTGCAAATGAATTTAGACCAGAAGTGGAGCACCTGACTAGGCTTTTGCGATTGCGTTCACTTTGTTTAACACATTCCTTGGCGCGGTCAAACTTGATCCGCAAAAAGATGACAACTGAGTGCAAATAGCGTTCAAAAAAGCGGCCAGGAAGTGTTAGAGCCTATCTGGATTTCGCCACATTGTTCACGGCGTTACAGGCTTGGCCCGCAGAGGCCTGGCAGCATTGCACAGTATGCCCACTGAAGAACATAGCCAAGTGTACGACCATATATGGCCACAGAATTTGAACTGCTCGAACTGATTCGTTCGCCGCGCTGCTCTTGGACGTGGCATGGAGTATAATTTAACGACGGCTGGTGGGAGCGAACTTTGGCAACGTGAAGTCCGGGTGGGTACTGCCGAGCAAACACCTAGGCTATCGCTGCCAATGCGGTGGGAATTGTATGGTCACAGCGCCTGAATTGCTCGAACTCGTCCGTTCGCCGTACCACGTTGGTACATGTTCGCGCGCGGACGGTCAGTTTTCACTCTCCAGCCGAATCTGCGGTGACCGGGTGACTCTCTCTCTTCGCTGGGATGGTGACACCGTGACCGAGCTGTGGCACGCGGTCCAAGGGTGTATCATTTGCCAGGCTTCCGCATCGCTGCTGTGCCGTTGGGCTGAAGGGCGGGACGCGGCGTTCCTGTGGAACGTCGCCAATTCGCAATACCTCACCCACTTCGGCACGCTCTCCCCGTTCCGGCAGCACTGCGCCCTCTTGCCGCTCGAATGCCTGAGGCATCTTCTGGCTCGGGACGACGGCGCGGGCCAGTGATCGTCTCGTCTCAATCATCCTCCGGGCCGAATGGCAGAACCCTCTCTTTTCCCGGCATGATGGTGGCGAAACCATCCACATAGTGCCGGTGAAACTGTTTGTTTCGCTCGTGGATCGGACGATGACCGCCCATGTGACATAAAGCTTTCTCAAGTGACATCTCCCCCTCCTCGCGGAAGAGGGACCGGAGGAGAGATCGAGCCACCGATCGAAGTCAACTCACGGCAGACCGCACGTCACTTCATTCCGACAGAAAGGCCGATTTCACGCGATGTCGTGTGTCCAGCTACCCTGGCGCACTCCTCCCTCCTCTCGTGTCCTCGACGCAGTTTCTGGCCGATTGAGGTGGGTTTGGTCGGCTCCTGCCTTCCCTCCTGCATGCCGCTTCTTCCGACCCTCTTTGCTCCGGCGATTGAGATTAGTCATAGGAGACAATTCGTTAAAGGAGTCAGAAATCTCTAGAGATTAAACCGTTAGCGACTTGGCAACTCACTGCAATCTCGAAGAATTCTGGCGATCGCTACGCCTCATCGCCCGTGTCTCCGTGCGCCCATTCGCCTGAACCAATCCGCAGGCCGGGTGAGTGAGTGGCCTTAGATGGTCGCGGCAACTACTGTATCAGGCTGGGACGCGAAGTGTCCGAACGAAGTGATGGAACATCCGACGGGGCCGGATGCGCCTAGTCGCCCGAACGGTCGTTGTCAGGGAAGAGCCGATGTGGCCCCTGAGAATCCCTTCCCCTAGCCGACGGCATGGATGCCGGTCGAACTCCCTTTCAGGTGCGGCTCGCCGAGATGCACCCGCCAAAGGATATGGCGCACTCCTCGTGTTCCGCGTTCCTGCGGAGAGAGGGCTGGTACTCCGGCAACTGGTTCTCCTCCGCCACCTTACGGATATCGATCGCGAAGTCGGAGAACTGTGCGGTCGAACCCGATTTCTCATAGAGCTATTGCATCATGAAGCTCCACCCGGTCTCCTGACGGCCGGCATGCTTGCGGGCGACGTGGTACAACTAGCGTTCGAGCCCTCCGGTCAACAGGAAGTAGTCCTATGGATGGTGAGCCCCCCTCCCCTCTCCGTGCTTCCGGAATAGAGCCATTCCGGAAGCATAACCGTCATACCGGTCGGCTGGCCCGTCTTCTCGTCGATCGTCTCGGTGAGCTGGGGATCGGATCGGAATGTCAGCAAAGCTCGCGGCGAACTGGTCCGGTTGCTGTCTTTCCCTGGGAGGGTGAAGCATCGAAAGTCGACGAGAACAGCGAGGCGAGTATTTTCGTTCCTGGGTTTCACATCTAGCCGATTCTGTTCTCCACGGAAGATGTGCGGCGGGGCCAAATTTAACCGCTGAGGCACGAGAGACCGTCGAAGCGAGCCTCAAGGTGCCGTCGGGGCCTTCCGCTTCTCCTTGGTGCGTTTCCGGGCGACGGCGAGGCATGCCTCCGTGGACGAGCGACCCCCTCCTCTCTTGCATGCCATCTGCGATCGATGTAGCGCGTCGTGGCGGTTCGGGGAGGATGAGAATCGCGTCACTCATCTGGTTGCCTCCTTGGCGATGTTCCCTGCGGCGCGGGAGGCAACTCACCCTTTCTCCGTCCGATGTCTCTGTATCGGACTTGTCCACAGGCTCGATCGGGCTTCGCCGAGTGTTAAATACTTAGTGTTTAGAGAAGAGTTACGCTGTGGATAGCGCCCGCCAAGCGGCTGTTTTTCCGACGCAATCTCGGACGCCCGGTGGGTGAACCATCGAAAGCCAGTGTGTGAACTGTCGAAAAACGGTGTGTAAACCGTCGAAACAGCCCGGCGGTGTGTGAACCGTCGAAACCCCTCCCCCGCAACGTCCCGGTGGGTGATCTATCGAAACTTCTTGACATGGTGGGTGATCTATCGAAGTATCGACCCCGATGACCGTCGCCCCGAAAGAACGCCCCCCTCTCCTTCCCGACCGCCGTGCCGAATCGGACTTCTTCGTCTGCGACCTGATGGATGCCGCCCCGAAGGGGGACATGGCATCGATGGAGCACCCGATCTTCTCGCTCTCGACGAAGCCCGATCGCAACGTCCGGCGTTACGAACACGGCGACGTTTTCGTCGAGATCAAGCCTTCGGCGGACGGCCTTGCGACCGTTCACGATCGCGACATCCTGATCTACTGCATCAGCCAGTTGATGGCGGCGATCAACGCGGGCCGGCCCGTCTCCCCGGTCCTACGGTTCAGAGCGTACGACCTGCTCAAGGCCACAAATCGGATGACGAACGGCCAGGGTTACGAGGCCCTCAAGGCCGCTTTCGAGCGGCTGTCGGGAACGCGGATCAGCACCAACATCATCACGGGCGGCAAAGAGGAGTTCAACACGTTCGGCTTGATCGAGCGGGCGACCATCACGCGGGAGACGCGCGACGGTCGGATGCAGGATTTGGAAGTAAAACTCTCGGATTGGGTGTTCAACGCCATCCAGCACCAGGAAGTGCTGACGCTGCACCGCAACTACTTCCGGCTGCGAAAGCCGTTGGAACGGCGGATGTACGAACTGGCTCGGAAACATTGCGGCAAGAAGGAGGAATGGAAGATCTCCCTCCCCGTCCTTCAGAAAAAATGCGGCTCGGTGTCGACCGAGAAAGAGTTTCGGCGGCTGGTGACGAGCATCGTCGAGGAGGATCTGCGTTCGCAGCACATGCCCGATTACTCGGTCACGCTCGATGACAGCGATATGGTCACGTTCCGCAGCCGCGGAACCGTCCCGGTGGCCGAGGTTGCGATTGAGCAGATTCCGCTCCGCGGCCTCGACCTGGAAGCCTACAGCCAGGCCCGAATTGCTGCACCTGGATGGGACGTCTACTACATCGAGAAGGAATGGCGGAACTGGATCACGGAAGCCCCGCGCGACCCCGAAGCGGCCTTCATCGCGTTTTGTGCGAAGTGGTACGCCCTGCGTGGGCATCCACGTTGATGAGCCTCAGTGGGCTTCATGCCGTAAGGCTCTCTGGGGACCGCCGCAAAGTCGCCTTTCCACAAAGTCGTGCCTCCGCAAAATCGTAAATCCGCATCGTCGTATTCACGACGCCCCCGCCCCCTCGCCCGCCGGAAAGCGTTTGTCGAGCAGTTCGCGGATTTCATCGGCCATGACCAGCCCCTGCATGACACACTGGCTCTTGATCCGCTTGTGAAGGCTGACGGGAACGTCGATGGTGAGCCGTTTGGTCGCTTCTTTCTGCTCGACGAAGACGCGGCCTTCGACCCAGGCGTCCGCGTCGGGATTGCGGACGTTCGGCGGCATGCCGCCGAACGAAACCCGCTTCTTGCCCCCGCTCATTTCAGGAGCCCCAGCACTTCGTCCGCGAAGTCGTAAATCTCGCGGCTGGCTGCCATCTCAGGGTCGAGTTCGTAGACGGTTAGGCCCTGTGTGGCGCTCTCCGCGAAGGGAACACGCTGGCAGATCGCGCTTTTGAGTACGGGAAGCGGATAGTCGCCAAGGGCGTCGGCCGATTACCGTGCCAAAACTTTTGGCGATTCGTCGTAAGTGGAATCGGGCGGGCGGGATTGGAACCCGCGGCCTCCTGCATCCCCACCAGGGTCCCCCTGGACCGGGGAGGTCAACCGCGCTGGGACTACCTGTCCGCCCAAAGAGCACGATCGCCTCCTTGTCGGCTTCGACAGAGACCCGATAAATTCGCTGGAACGACGGGGCTGCCGCAAAACATGTCGAGCCCGCTCGGTCGCGATCAAGGGATCGTCAAAGCCGGCGTACCTCCCGACACGACACCCGGCCCCCCCGCCATCGTTCATGCGAAACCGCCCCTCCATCCTCGTCGTCGACGACGAACTCGACATCTGCCAGAACCTCGCCGACATCCTGGCCGATCAAGACTACGACGTCGACATCGCCGGCAGCGGCCAGGCCGCCCTCGATTGTGCCGCCCGCAAGTCCTACGACGTCGCCCTCCTCGACCTCAAGATGCCGGAAATGGACGGCATCACGCTCTACCGGAAACTCCGCGAGCTCCGCCCCGAACTCGTAGCGATCATCCTCACCGCCTACGCCAGCGACCCGACAATCCGCGACGCCGTCCACCTCGGAGCCTGGCAGGTCCTCCCCAAACCGATCGACCTCCTCCGGCTCTTCACTCTGCTGGGCGACGCCGTCCGGCAACCGCTCGTGCTCGTGGTCGACGACGACCGGGCCCTGTGCGAGAACCTGTGGGATCTGTTCCGGGAGTGGAACCTGCGAGTCTGCGTCGCCCACACGGAACAGGAAGCCCTGGGCCGGATCCAGGAGCGGGCCTACCAGGTGGTCCTGGTCGACCTCAAGCTCCCCGGAGGAGACGGGCGGAACCTGATCGGACAGGTCCACGCCACCCGCCCCGACGCCCGGACGATCCTCATCACCGCCCATGCCGAGAGCGTGGGGGACGCCGTCACGGAGACCCGGCCGCCGGACGCCGTCTGCCTCAAGCCATTCGATCTAGAGTCGCTGCGGACGACGATCGCTCGGTTGACCCACAGGCCCCCCCGAGAGGAGTGAGATTGGAAGCGCCGTCCCCGCTGTCGATCCTGATTCTCGAGGACGATCCCGACGCCTGCGAGAACCTGCAGGACATCCTGGAGTTCGACCGCCACCGCGTGACGACCTTCCAGTCCTCCCGGGTGGCCCTCGCGTCCCCGGACCTGAATACGGCGGACGTCATCCTGCTGGACTGGAAGCTCCCCGACGCCTCGGCCCTGGAGCTCCTCCCCCTCCTGACCCGTCAGGCCCCGGAGGCGGACATCATCATCATCACCGGCTTCGGCGACTTCGACCGTGCGGTCTTGGCCCTGCGGGAAGGGGCGGCCGACTACCTGCTCAAGCCGATCAACCCGGAGAGCCTGCGGGCCAGCATCGGCCGCCTGTCGCAGCGCCGCTGGCTCGCGAAGGAGAAGGTCCGGTCGGAGGAGATCTTCCGACATCTCGTGGAAGCGGCGCCGAGCCTCATCCTGATTTTGCGGCGAGACCTGCAAGTAGCCTACTTCAGCCCCCATGCCGAACGGGTCACCGGCTACTCCGCCGCCGAGATAACCGGCAACGGCCTGGAGCCGCTGCTGACCCGGCACGATCCGGAAACGGTCCGCGGCGTCGTCGACGAGCTGTTCCGGCGCGGGGAGTTGTGGGGGCGGGAGGCGGAGGTCGTCTGCCGCGACGGCACGCACCGCTGGCTGATGTGGAACGGACGGGTCATCGAGGACATCGAAGGGGAGCCGGCCCTCCTGATCGTGGGGCAGGATGTCACCGAACAGAAGCAGGCGGTCGAGAAGCTGGTCCAGTCGGAGCGGTTGGCGGCCATCGGCGAGGCGATGACCGGCCTGGCGCATGAAAGCCGCAACGCCCTGCAGCGGAGCCAAGCCTATCTCGAGGTGCTGGCGAGCGAACTGGAGGGGCAGCCGGAGCCGCTTGAGCTCGTCTCGCGTTTGCAGAAGGCGCAGAACCATCTGCACCAGCTCTACGAGGAGGTCCGGCAGTACGCCGCTCCACTCCGTCCGAGGCTGGCTCCCTGCGCGATTCCGCGACTGATCGAGGAGACGTGGGCGAATCTGGAGCACGTCTGGCGGGACCGCGACGCCCAGCTGTCGTTCGCGTCGCAGCATGGCCCGTCTCCGGTGGCGGTCGACCGGATCATGATGGAGCAGGTGTTCCGGAACATCCTGGAGAACGCGCTCGCCGCCTGTCCCGATCCAGTACGGGTGGAGGTCCAGTGTGAAACGATCGCCAGGCCCGCCGGCCCGCGACTCCGGATTGCCGTTCGCGACAACGGTCCCGGCCTGACCGCGGAGCAAAAGCGGCGGATCTTCGACCCGTTCTACACGACGAAGACCCGCGGCACGGGGCTGGGGATGACGCTCGCCCGGCGGATCGCGGAGGCTCACGGGGGGAGCATCGGCGTCGGCGGCGGCGGACCGGGCGCTGAGATCATCGTCGAGCTCCCCGCGGGACAAGCGAGCGGCCCCGCGGCAGGATGAGAGCATTTTCCGACGGAACAGTCCGTGAACTGTTGAGGGCGGTCCAAAATGGCAGCGGCGGGCGGGGATCGGGGCGGTCGAATCTGACAGCGCACAGTTGTGCATTTCAGGAACGCGGCGGGATGAAGGCGCAAGCCTTCTTCCTGTCTCACGTCC
>Ga0247823_10003134_pt1 | contig 13505 bp, 9 predicted proteins | sample 13C_PalmiticAcid_2_FD_192426 | JGI IMG/M metagenome (GOLD analysis project Ga0247823, IMG submission 192426) | Soil microbial communities from agricultural site in Penn Yan, New York, United States - 13C_PalmiticAcid_Day30 | ecosystem: Environmental > Terrestrial > Soil > Agricultural land...
GCATCAACTGGCCTTCTGGTCGGAACGGCAGATCGAACTCAAGGACGCCGAATTGCCGCGCGTCCTGGATGACTTCGCCCGGGAACGCCGCGAGGAATTGCAGAAGCAGCTAGCCGCCGCGAACAAACGCCAGCCGAAGCCGCCGACCGAGGCGAACGTCATGGCGGTGTGTGAAGTGACCGCGCGTGCCCCGGTGACGCATCTGCTCGCCACGGGCAGTTATGAATACCCGCAGGAAGAAACGCCCCCGGGCTTCCCTGTGGTGCTGCGGCGCGGCGAAACCGATGTGCCGAAGATTGTCCCACCGCGCGAGAATACGTCCGGGCGTCGCACCGCCTTGGTGGAATGGCTCACACGGCCCGATCATCCGCTGACCTGGCGTGTTGCGGCCAACCGCATCTGGCAGGGCCATTTCGGTCGTGGCATCGTCGAGAACGCGAACGACTTCGGCTTTCAGACACAACCGCCGTCGCACCCGGAATTGCTCGACTGGCTCGCGACGGAACTGGTCCGCGTTGGTGGGTCATGGAAAGCGCTGCACCGAGAAATCGTGTTGTCCACGACGTATCGCCAGCAGCCTTTCCGCAAAGATCTCGATGCGAAACTCGCGTTGAAAGAAGATCCCGGCAACTCGCTCTACTGGCACTTCCCAAGGCAACGCCTCACCGCGGAACGCGTCCGCGATGCCTGGCTCATGGCGTCCGGACAACTCAACGAGGTCATGTACGGTGCGGGCGTGCGGCCTGAACTGCCGCCCAAGTTCGGCGGTGCCGCGGCGTGGAAGGTGTCGGAGAATCCCGCCGACCGCGTTCGCCGTTCGGTCTATATCTTTGCCAAACGGAACCTGCCGTATCCGATGTTGCAGGTGTTTGATCTGCCGGACATGCACGAAAGCTGCGGCTGCCGCACGCAGACCACGATCGCCCCGCAGGCTCTCATGCTCATCAACAGTGAACTGGTCCTCGACGCGGCGGAACAATTGAGCCAGCGAGTGCGTGATGACGCTGCGACGGCCGATCCGCAAGCGGCGATCACGCGGTTGTACCGGGTCACCTTCGGACGCGATCCCCAGCAGATCGAACTCACCAAGGCCCAGGAATTCCTCGCCGAACAGCAAGCCCTTGCGGCGAACGCCGGTGGCGACATCACCGCCGCCATGCAATCCGCCTGGACCGATTTGTGCCACGTGATGTTGAATGCGAACGAGTTTTTGACCGTTGAGTAGGTGGTGGGTGACAGGTGATCGGGGACAGGCAGAACGATGCCCCGACGCCTGCATTTTCTTCCTACCACCAACCACCCGCCACCTACCACCTCTGGCCTGCTATGCACTACGAACACGCACTCTCCCGCCGTGATTTTCTTCTCCGCACCGGGGCCGGGTTTGGCGCGGTGGCCCTCAGCGGGCTGATGGCCGCCGAATCGCGGGCTTCGACCGCACGCAGCAGCCATGTTCTCGGCAAGGCGAAGTCGGTCATCTTCTGTTTCATGGATGGCGGGCCGAGTCATCTCGACACCTTCGACCCGAAACCCGCCGTCAACGAATACGCCGGAAAGCCGTTGCCGAAGACCATCCGCAGGGTCATCACGCCGATGGGCGTCGGCGAAAATCCGCTCCTCGAATGCAAGCGGACGTGGAAGCAGTACGGCGAAAGCGGGATTCCCGTGTCCGACTGGTACCCGCATGTGGGTGAGCACGCCGATAAACTGTGCGTCATCCGCTCGTGTGTCTCCGACGCACTTAACCACGTCGGCGGCATCAGCCAGATGAACACGGGCAGCATCCTCGGCGGCCGCCCGAGTCTGGGCGCGTGGGTGAATTACGGCCTCGGTTCCGAGAACCAGAATCTCCCCGGCTATGTCGTGCTGCTCGACAACGACCGTGAACCGCCCGGCGGCAACCGCGTCTGGGGCACCGGCTTCATGGCCGCGACCTATCAGGGCACGAAGTTCCAACCCACCGGCACGCCGATTCTGTATCTCGACAACCCCGAAGGCGTGACCGAAGCCCGTCAGCAGAGCAAGCTCGCATTCCTGCAGCGAGTCAATCGTGAGCATGCATCCTTCCGGCCCGGCGACACCGAGCTCGAAGCCCGCATCGCCAGTTATGAGCTTGCTTTCCGCATGCAGGCTCACGCGCCGGAAGCCGTCAACCTGGCCCAGGAAACGCAGGAAACCCAGCAGCTCTACGGCCTCGATCAGAAGGAAACGCAGGCGTACGGCAAGAATTGTTTGTTGGCTCGCCGATTGGTCGAACGCGGCGTGCGCTTCGTGCAGCTGTACTCCGGCTCCGGCAGCAAATGGGATGCTCACAGCAATATCGAAGGCAATCACAGCAAGTACTGCCGCGAGACCGACAAGCCGATCGCGGGGCTGCTCACCGATCTCGAACGCCGCGGATTGCTCGATGAAACGCTCGTCGTGTGGGGTGGGGAATTCGGCCGCACACCGATGTCGGAGAAGGGCGACGGCCGCGACCACAATCCGTACGGCTTCACGATGTGGTTCGCCGGCGGCGGGGTGAAGGGCGGCCAGATCATCGGCGCGACCGACGACTTCGGCATGCACTGCGTCAGCGGCCGCGCCCACATCCACGACCTGCACGCCACCATTCTCGCCGCCATGGGCCTCGACCACACCGCCCTCATCTACCGCCACCAGGGCCGCCCCGAACGCCCCACCGTCAACGAAGGCGGTGTGGTGGAGAAGGTGTTTGTGTAACACATAGTGGAACGACAGCCAAGCCCCATCTCTCCTCAGACAGGTACAATACCGGGATGCTCATTAAGATGATTGGCTTAAATGACAATTCGTCAAATTGCTTCTAGGACGGTATCTTGATTCGCATCTTATTTTGGAATGTAAACAAGCAGAATCTAACGACACATGTATGCAGCATTGCTTCGGGAACGCAGTCGGACGTAATTATCCTCAATGAGAATGTCATACCAAGCAGCCGAACTCTCCGATCACTCCGGTCATCCGTTACAAAGGATTTTTTTATCCCGCAAACGATCTCCGAAGATCGTTTTCATTGCTTCTGCCGCACAACTTCTCTTGACTTAATAGAACTTCACCACGGATTTCGACTTAGCGTAAGACGGCTCAAAGTCAAAGAGCATGATTTGTTACTAGCGATTGTCCACGGCGTCGACGTCAGAAATTACGACGCTGCAAACCGTCAGTCATTTGCTCAATCGTTGGCGAGCGAGATCGAATTTGCAAAGCAGGAACATAAGACGAATAAAGTCGTCGTTCTTGGCGACTTTAATATGAATCCCTATGATCCAGGGATGAATTTGGCTGCTGGGCTAAATGCAATGATGACTAAGCGGTGTGTAGCTAATGGCGTGCGAAGACATCTTGGCCATAACTATGACTTGTATTACAATCCGATGTGGAGTCATTTTGGAGACATCACACTCGGACCAGCCGGCACCGTGTACGACACAAGCAGCCAAGGCGCCTACGGCTGGAGCATGTTTGACCAAGCGCTTATACACCACAGCCTAGTGAATATTTTCGAGCGGGTTGACATTATTGACAATGCGGGGAACGTTTCATTAGCTGACTCTAACGGCCGCCCTAACAACACCATCGCATCAGATCACTTCCCAATCTTGCTCACATTGCGAGAGGAATAATATGAATAGGTATTGGCCGGCCGGCCTTGAGCTGAACGACACACAATCTCCAATGGAGATCTTAGAAGCAGCGAAGGCAGATTGGGAAGCTGGCAGCGACGGCAGGCTGACGTTGGTTCTACAGAAAACGATATCTCAGAACAACAACGAGATGATCATTGTGCATGCCAAGCACATTTCTACAAATCGAACGTCGTCGCTGTTTTCGGTTGTCCATCGCCCCGGATCGCCTTATCCAGTGACTATTCAACCACGAGACTCCGATATCCCGAATTTCTTGCGAAAGGAATACTACCAGGCAGGTACACCTAGTTTTTCGGCCTTGAGCGGGTCACTATCAGTTACGCGAGCATTAGAAGGTACACCGGGCCGTACTATCCAGAATCGCTGGGTATCAGAGAAGCCATCAGAGTTCCGCTTAAAGCTCGAAGAAGCGTTTAATCTAGGAGTTGTGACAACCGAGATTCTGAATCTTGTAAGCCACACTGCCCCAGCGGTTGATGAGACAACTGATTACGCAGGTGAGACTACTGATAGTGAATCAGACACAATCGATAATCAGCCGGATGCCGCTGGTTGAGTAAATATCGCTTTGTGAAGCGCCCGCACGGCTGACACAGCCGTGGCACACGGAGCGTGGGGACGTTCGCGGGCGGCTTGGGGGGAGGCAATCTTCTTGTGTGCCACGGCTCTGTGAGCCGTGCGAGTTGGCAGCCCGCTTGATTGGGCTGTGCTGAGAAACGTCGCTTAGGGAAGCGCTCGCACGCGCACAGCCTGACTGGGCGAAATGACGACGCGTTCGGTGTCGCCTGTATTAGTCCAGTAATACGATACTCTCCAGACAGGCCGTCTTTTCCACGTCTTTCTTAGACAAAATTCTTCTCAAAGTCGTAAGGGACGGCTACCTTAAACGAACCTGATTCCAGGCTGCGTCGTTCGACGCCTCATCAGCATCGTTCTCACTTCTTGTCCGGAGGTCATCATGGTCTCTCGATCCATTCGTGCTCGTGGATTCACGTTGATTGAACTATTGGTGGTGATCGCCATCATCGCCATCCTGATCGCGCTGTTGCTGCCTGCGGTCCAGCAGGCACGGGAAGCCGCCCGACGGACGCAGTGCCGCAACCATCTCAAGCAGTTCGGCCTGGCACTGCACAACTATCATGACACTTTCAACCGGTTCCCTTCGCGGCGTTATGGAACCACTGGCGGGACGTGTCCGATTGCCAATCGGTGTCATAACGGCCAGCGCATTACGGCCTTCATCGCGATGCTGCCGTATATGGATCAGGCCCCGATGTACAACGCCATTCAAGCCGGTGATGCCAGTAATGCGCCGGGAGGACCTCGCGGTGATCAGGGCTGGGCGGTGTGGGACATTACGCCTTCGGCGTGGCGCTGTCCCTCCGACCCGGGCGCACGCCTTGGCATTAAAGGCCATAGTTACGTCGTGAGTGTCGGCGACACCGTCGCCAACATCAATTCTCTCGGCAATACGCGCGGTATGTTCGGCAACATGTTCTGGCGGACGATGGCTGATGTGATTGACGGCACCAGCAATACCGTGATGATGAGCGAAATCTGCTCGAACTTGCCCGTTCCAGCCGGTCCGGATGTCGGAAATACGGCAGGGACGAACGACACGGAATATCGACTGGCGCTCGCGATGACGGCCGGCGTCGGGACTTCACCGGCCGTCTGCCGGTCCACCGTGAGCGGTCAGTTTTATGTGGCCGGGACGAATGTTCGCGGACGCCGTGGCATCAACTGGATTGACGGGCCGGCGACGCTGGGGGCCTTCAACACAGTGCTGGGACCAAACTCGCCGGCCTGCGCAGAAACCGGCTCAGGGAACTTCGGCGACCAAAACATCAGCGTTCTTCCGCCGAACAGCCGCCACACCGGTGGTGTGCACTGCCTGTTTGGTGACGGAACGGTGCGCTTCATTAGCGACAACATCGACGCCGGAAATGCCGCAGGCGCGCCAAACACAACGGGACAAAGCACCTATGGTGTCTGGGGAGCAATGGGAACCGTTCAGGGTGGTGAATCACGCGGTGGCGTTGAATAACGCCAATCTCTTCGAATGGCTCATGCATGATTCAAACGGCTGCGCACCGAGAACGGGTGCAAGCCTTCTTTTCGCCGCAGCGGCGCGACATTGAGCGCGACCGCTGCGAGCGTTTCTGTCACCCCACAGAAAGCTACTGCACCAAAGGAATTGACCATGAGGCGTGCTGTCCGTTGCTGCGGAATCACAGGAATCATGTCGATCGCTCTCTTCTGCGGCTGTTCGAAGGGACCGGTCCGCCCTCCCACCTATCCGGTCACTGGAACGGTGAAATGGAAAAGCGAGCCACTGGAAGGGGCGCAGGTGATTTTTGTGCCGACCAAGCAGGGTGGTCAGGGAGCAACCGGAATCACCGACACGTCCGGGAAATACTCGATTGGAACGTATCAGTCTAAAGACGGTGCGCAGGAAGGCGAATACCGGATCAAAGTCATCAAGACAGATGCGAAGACACCGGCACCTGCGGGAAAAGCCGTCACCCTCAGCCATGAAGAAGAACAAGCGCAGTACAAGGAAGGTCCCCCGGCTCCGCCTCCGAAGAGCCTGATTCCGAAAAAGTATGACAACGAGGGGACATCAGGAATCTCGCATACCGTAACCAAGCAGCCGACCACTCTCGATATCGACCTGAAGGAATAAGAAGTCCATAATCAGCTGACATCCGTGATGTCGAAGGGTTTCATTCCGCAAGGTGAGTCCGATGCGAAAGCCTGTTGAATCGTCGTTTCCGTTGCAGGAACTGATCCGCGAACGGTGGAGTCCGCTCGCGTTCAGCGACAAGCGGATTCCGGCGGAAATTCTTGGCAGTCTCTTCAAAGCCGCGCGGTGGGCGCCGTCGTCGTACAACGAGCAGCCGTGGGTTTTTCTGGTCGCCACGCAGGATCAGCCGCACGAATTTCAGCGGATGGCGAGTTGCCTCGTGGAAGCCAATCGCGTGTGGGCGAAGCGGGCCTATTGCCTGGCGATTTCGTGCGCGAAGCTCGATTTCGCGAGGAACGGTAAACCGAATCGACACGCTTATCATGATGTCGGCCTCGCCACACAGAATCTGTTCCTGCAGGCGCAGTCGCAGGGGATCGCGTGTCACCCGATGGTGGGATTTGATCCGCTCGCCGCGCGCGAATTGTTTCAGATTCCCGCGTCCATTGATCCCGTCGCCGCCATTGCCATCGGGTATCAGGCGGACGATCTCTCCGGGCTCGATGAGGGGCTGCAGCAGCGCGAACTCGGAGCCCGGGTGCGGAAGCCGCTGACGGACATCGTCTACACCGGCACATGGGGCCGGTTCGCCGGACCGTTTAGTTAACGGGACCTTCGCCGGCGCGGCGATGGGCCGGTTGAGGGCGCTGATTCGCCGGATTCCAGTCGATCGTATTTCTGCAAACGGCGATCGGCGTCGAAAGTGGCCCGCGGCAGGGACTCGACCGCAACATCGAGGTTCGCCTCCGTGAGTTCATCACGGCGGCGGCATTTCGCACGGAACACAGGCAGGCCTTGCTGTAGGGCGAGAATCTCCCGCCGCGTGCGACCTTGGGGAGCATCCGGCCAGCGCTGTGGGTGCTCTTCCACAACGAAGAACGAGGGCAGGATTGACTGCATATACTTTGCGTACGCCGGGTTGTCGGTCTGCACGACGAATCGTCCGCCCGGCTGCAACGCGCGATGCACGAGGGCGAGAAACTCCGGGACAATCAGCCGTTTGTGGATCTCGCGGCGATCGTAATAGGGCTGCGGGTGATAGCAGTGAATCTCTGCTACGCTGCCCGCGGCGATGTAATCGCGGAGCAGCTCGCGGCCGCCGATGACCGCGATGCGCACATTGTGCAGCCCGCGTTGATTCGCCCGCCGGGTGAAGTAGCGGATCACGACCGGAAGAATGTCGACCGCGAAGTGATCCATCTCCGGCCGCGCAAGGGCGCTCGTCAACGTGGACCGGCCGTTGCCACAACCGAGATCGAGAACCACCGGCGCGGTGCGACCAAAGATCGCCGTGAAATCTAACGGTCCCGGAGGCGGCAATCGCTTGATCGCCGTCCGCGCCCATTGCTCCTCTGGAAGAATCGTACCGGGAATGGGGACACCAAATTCAGACTCAACGGCGCTGGCGGGTTCACTCACGAGATGCAATCTTGACGGCCGGGGTGCTTGCAGACGATGACTCATTGATCATCTTACCGAAACCCCCGCGGACTCACGACGGCTATGCCGCGCGGCGCATCCGGCGTTCGGATTCGGTCAACGTCACCAACGTGTGAATGTTTCCGACAACCGGCTTCGCCTCGAACGTTCCGTCCTGCGGGTCGATCCGCATTTGAATCGGGCACGTCGGCGACAGCATCGTCGAAATCACTTTCCCGCTGACTTCGGAATAGGGCACCGAGGTCAGCTTGAACCGCTGCAGGATTGTCGGTACCACCGTCTTCAAGATCAGCATCGCCAGCGGTCCGCCGATGCACATGCGGGGGCCGGCACCGAACGGCAGGTATGCATACGGTGACGGATTCAGGCTCTCCCAGCGCTCCGGTTGGAACGCCTCCGGGTCCGGATAAAGCTCCGGGAGGTGGTGCGTGATGAACTGGCTGAAAATCACGCCCGCCGCGCACGGCAACTGGAACGGCCCCAACTGAACCGGTTGCGTCGTGATCCGCTGCGAATACGACGACGCGGGCAACACCCGCATGCTTTCCTTGATGATCCGTTCCATCACCGGCAATCGCTCGGCAGCTTCGAGAGTCGGGAACCCCCCGGAAAGATTAGCCCGCAGTTCCGCATGCAACGGGGCCATCTGCGATGGATGCTGAGCGATGAGAAAAAGGGTCCAGGCCAGCGAATGCGCCGTCGTAAGATGTGCCGCGGCGAAGATCAGTGCGGCCTGTCCGAGCAGTTGATCCGGGCCGACGCTGCCCTGTTCGTCATGCGCCTGAAGAATCATGGAGAGGACATCCGGACCGCCCGTTGTCGTGCGGCGCTGCTGAATCAACTCGCCAATCTGCGTCTCCAGTTCCGCCGCAAACTCCAGCAGTTCGCTGTACCGGCCAGAAATCTCGGGCGAGGAAATGAACGCCCCCATGCCGAGTTCGTGATTAAGATGGACCCAGTGATCAATCATCCGGCCAATGCGATACGCCAGGTCGGGATTGTCCATGCCGAAGAGAATGCTACTCGTCAGGCGCAGCATGAACTCGGTCATGTCGCGCGAGATATCGCGCTCTTTGCCGGATTGCCAGTCGGCGAGCATCTGCTCGGTGTGCAACCGGATCGCGGGGAGATACCCCTGAATGGCCTTCTTGAGAAACGCATCCATCACCATCCGGCGATGCCGTTTGTGCTCCTCACCGTTCATGCTCAACAGCCCGGACGTCAACCGTCGTTGAGCGGAATTCTTCGAGCCACGAATCGCAAAGAACCGGGAATGAAAGGTCTGGCTGTCACTCAGAACCTGGTGATTGAGCTCCGGCCCAAACACGAAGTAAAGTTTCGCGCCGTCCTGCGACAACGCCGCGACGGAACCGTGTTGCTGCTGCAGCTTCCGCATGCACGCCAACGGATCAGCGGGAAAATCCAGCAGATTGCCGTGCGTAACAGGCAACGGCGGCAGTTCGTCGTGATGCACTCGTAACATGGATATGGTCATCATTCCCCGGAAGAGCCCACCCGAATCGGCAGTTTCTGCCGATCTGCGTGGCGGTTCTAGCAAAGATGGAGAAAGGGGACTAGGGGAGTCTCGGCAGCGGCGGCCATCCTCTTGACGAAGACGTCTTGACGGCGGAATATCTTGACCCTCACGCTTCCGCTATTTCCGCTGAGTCGATGATGCCCGCGCGCACTTGGCTGTTCCTCGCCGTTATGACCGCCTGCGACATCGTCGCGTGGGGACAATCTTCCTCGATGTCGCTCGTCGCGCACTCGGAGTACCCCGAGACCTCGCGCGCGGCCGCATACGATCTGTTCGAAACCGAGGACGAATCGTTTGAATCTGTACCGCTGCTGCGGACGGCTAACAACAACGCGCTGATGTATGAGCCGCAGAACGAACCGTTGTCCGGCGATATGCCCGCACCGATCGATGCGCTCGTCCCGCCGCTGACGGCTCCCACCGGGCCGCCCGCATCGGTCGAACCCACGGGAGACCTGCCGTGGGTCATTCCGGTGAGCCCGCAGCTCACGCTGACGTGGAACTCGGGCAGCGGCGAAGACGTGGGAATGACCGACCTCGACGGCCGCTTTACGCTGTATTTCCCGTATGTGCAGGGACTGCTCATCACGCCGGGGTATTCGACGCATGCGATCAATGGCCCGATCAGCACCGATTTGCCGGCGCGACTTTATGACAACTGGATCGAGTTCCGCTGGCTGAAAAAGTGGAACGAGCGCTGGTCGTCCGACATCGCGGTCAGCCCGTCGCTGTACACGGACTACGACAATCTGTCGTCCGACGCCTTCCGCGTGACCGGCCGCGCGATTGCCCTCTACACGGCGTCCCCCGAATGGCAATGGGCGTTCGGGGCGATCTACCTCGACCGCGACGACATCAAAGCGATGCCCGCCGTCGGCGCCATCTGGACGCCGACAGACGACTGGAAAGTCGAAGTGCTGTTCCCGCGGCCGCGCATCATGCGGAAAATGTACTGCGATGACTCGCTCACCAAATGGGCGTACCTCGGCGGCGAATTCGGCGGCAACACCTACGCGATCGAACGCCCCGGCCTCGTGCGCGACGTCGTCACCTACAGCGCCCTGCGGATGTACGTCGGTTACGAAATCAAACGCACGAAAGGCTTCTCGCCGCGCGTGGAACTCGGCTGGACCTTCAACCGCAGTCTCGAATACCAAAGCGGCGTCGGCGACATGGATCTGCCCAGCACCGCGATGCTCCGCATCGGCGGCGGGTTTTGATGATCACGTCGCGATTGCCAACTTCACCGTTGCCTCGCCGACATTCACCGACTTCGCGTCCGCGACATCCCCTGCCACCAGCGCGTCCGCGAGCGTTTCTCCACGGACATAGTCCGACCATTCTTTCACAGTTTCCAGCACTTCGGCGTCCGTCGTCGAATACATCACACGGATGTGTTGCTCGATTTCGAGGTTGGCGTCCTTGCGCAGTTGCTGGATGTGCCGGACAAAGTCGCGGGCCATGCCTTCGCGGAGCAGGGCGGGGGTGAGGGCCGTCGACAGGGCGATTTCGATGTCCCCATCCGCGGCACTCGCCCACCCGGCGGCGTTTTCGACCGACAGGCTCACATCCTCCGGCACGAGTTCAATCGACTCCGCATCGACTTGAATCGTCACCGACTGGCCGTCGCGCAACGGAGCCAACATCGCGGCGGGAAGCGTGGGGATTAACTCTCGCAGCTTGCCGAGCAGTTTGCCATGCTTCTTGCCGAGCGACGCCGGGTTCGCCCGGTACTTATAGGCGACGATGTCCCGCAGGCTATCGCACGGGACCGCCTTCTTGATATTCAGCTCATCGCAGATGACATCTGCCAGCGCCGCCACCTGTTCGAGCTTCGCCGCGGACGGCGACGACACGCGCACTTCCGCCAGCGGTTGCCGCACGCGCTGATTGATTTCCTCTCGCAGCCGATGCGCCAACCGGACCACGCGCTGCGCCGTCTGCATCGGTTCGAGCAGCGCCACATCCTGCCACGCAGCATCCGCTGTCGGGTAATCACACAAATGCACAGACGCCGGGAAGCCCACGGTTTCTGAACCGTGGGTCTCTTCGGATTGCACCAGATTCTGATACATGCGTTCTGAAAGGAACGGCGTGAACGGCGCGAGCAGTTTCGTCAGCGTCACCAGTACCGTGTACAACGTCTGGTACGCCGCGAGTTTGTCCTGATCGCTCGCGTCTTTCGAGCGCCAGAAGCGTTTTCGATTGCGGCGGATGTACCAGTTCGATAGGTCATCAATGAACGTCGCCGCGGCGGCACACGCGCTCGGCGTATCGAACCGTTCGATCGACTGCCGCATCGTGGTGATCAGGGCCTGCAGATTCGAGAGAATCCAGCGGTCGATCTGCGGACGCTCCGCGAATGGCACCGTTGGCGACTTGGGATCGAAACCATCCAGCCGCGCGTAGTTGATGAAGAACGAGTACGAGTTCCACAACGGCAGCAGCACCTGCCGGCGGACTTCATCAGCAGGGCCGCTTTCCACTTTGCAGGTTTCGACGCCGTCGATGGTTTTGTCCGTCGGGCCGTTGACGGTTTCCAGCGTCACTTTTTGATCTTTGTGACGGGTGCCGAACCGCAGGTCGGTCGCCGGGTTTTGCTGCAGGTACATCCATCGCATCGTGTCGACGCCGAGTTGCTCGGCGGCTTCCTCGAACCAGATGGCAGTGCCGTCTGACTTGTGCATCGGCTTGCCCGCTTCGTTCATCACGAGGCGGTGACCGAGCAGCGTCCGGAACGGCTTCTTTTCGTCGGCGTCATCGGTCCGGTCGTACTGCATCATCGTCGACAGCGCGAGCATCGAGTAGAACCAGTTGCGGAACTGGCCGGGGAAACACTCGGTAACGAGGTCCGCGGGGTACCACCGCTTCCAGTAATCGGGATGCGTGTTGAAGCCGAGCGTGGAGAAGGGGACGATCCCCGCATCGAGCCACGGGTTGCCGACATCCGGGATGCGCGACAGCACCGCGCCGGTCTTCGTGCTCTTGATCTTCACCGCGTCGATCCACGGCTTGTGTGGCGTGTGTCCTTCGAATGCCTCCCAGCCCTCGACCGCGCGCTCTTTCAACTCGGCGAGCGATCCCATCACCTCGAAATCGCTCGGGTCGTTCGGGTTGATCCAGATCGGCAGCGCGAGTCCCCAGAAGCGTTTCTTGGAGATCATCCAGTCGCGCATGTTGCCGAGCCATTCCAGCTCGCGTTCCTGCCCCTGGATGCTGTCCGGCAGCCATTGAATCTGCTTCGTGACGCCCATGATCTCGTCACGCCAGTCCATGTTGATGAACCATTCGTCGACGAGCCGGAAGACGAGTTCATCCCCCGTCCGCCAGCAGAACGGATAGATGTGCGGATACTTTTCGACCGCCACCAACAGGTCTTTTTTCTTCAGTTCGTCGATGACCAGATCGACAGTCTCCGGCGCGACGGAGTTCTTGCCGGTGAAGGGGCCGAAGCCGTCCATGAACGTGCCGTCTTCATTCAATGGCGCGATGGTGACGAGCCCGTTGGCGAGCCCGATCTGATGATCGATGTCCCCGCAACCCGGAGCGCTGTGAACGATGCCGGTGCCTTCACCGGCGACGACGTTGGGGGAGCCTTTGAAGTCGCGACCACCGTCGATCACGCGATGGCATGTGATCCCGGTCTTTTGTGCATCAGCGGAATTCGACGGATAGCCGCCGGGTGTCTGTTGTGCGACCAGATCATCAAACGGGCCTTGATACGTCCAACCGACCATATCCCGGCCGAAGACGGTGCCGAGGATTTCGTAGCCGCCTTGTTCTTTGAAGATTTGGGCGAGGGTTTTGAGTTTCGGGGCGTCTTTCGGCCATTGCCATTCGGGACGGCCGAAACCTTCCTTGAACTCCTTCGCGAGCCGCTGGAATTCGAGGTTGTCCTTGGCGAAATAGTAGACCGCGCCGTCTCGCTTCGATTTGAGCTGGACGTATTCGAGGTCGGGGTTGACCATCGCCGCGACGTTGCTGGTGAGCGTCCAGGGGGTGGTGGTCCAGATGAGGAGAAATTCATTGGGCGGAAAGCTTAAAGCGGAAAGCTGAGAGCCAGAATTTTGCTCTGGCTTTTCGCTTTCCGCTTTTCGCTCTCCGCCCTTCGACA
>Ga0247823_10003135_pt1 | contig 13503 bp, 7 predicted proteins | sample 13C_PalmiticAcid_2_FD_192426 | JGI IMG/M metagenome (GOLD analysis project Ga0247823, IMG submission 192426) | Soil microbial communities from agricultural site in Penn Yan, New York, United States - 13C_PalmiticAcid_Day30 | ecosystem: Environmental > Terrestrial > Soil > Agricultural land...
ATTGATGCTGTGGACGGCTCTCCACCCCCGGCGGAGTCGGACCTAGTCTGCTCCGCTCATGATGGAGGAGAAGGACCATGGCGGATGTTCGTGTCATCGGGTTGGATATCGCGAAGTCGGTTTTTCAGTTGCACGGTGTCGATGATGCCGGCGCGATCGTTCTGCAGAAGCGGCTGACGCGAGCGCGGCTGCTGCCGTTCTTCGAGAAGTTGCCACCGTGCCTGATCGGGATCGAGGCCTGCGCCACATCGCACTTCTGGGCGGGCGAACTCACCAGGCTCGGTCACGAGGTTAAGCTCATGCCAGCTCAGTATGTGAAGCCGTACGTCAAGCGGCAGAAGAACGACATGGCCGACGCGGAGGCGATCGCCGAGGCGGTCACTCGGCCGAGCATGCGCTTCGTCGGCCCCAAGTCGCCGGATGAGCAGAGCGCGATGATGCTGCACAAGGTTCGTCTGATGCTCACCCGGCAGCTGATCATGATCACCAACGCGACCCGTGCGCACATGGCAGAGTTCGGGCTTATCGCGCCGGTCGGCAGAGGTGGCGTCGATCGCTTACTCGCCATCATCGACGATGAGGCCGACGAGCGGATTCCCGCGCAGGCTCGAGCTTGCCTTCAGATGCTGGTTGCCCAGCTCAGGCTCGTAAAGCTGCAGATCCTCGACAACGACCGTCAGGTCCTGGCGCTTGCCCGTTCGACCGAGCTTGGCCGGCGGCTGATGGAGGTGCCAGGCATCGGCCCGCTTGTTGCCTCGGCCCTGGTCGCCAGCGTGCCCGACCCATCGATGTTCCGCTGTGGCCGCAACATGGCGGCGTGGCTCGGCCTCGTCCCCAAGCAGAACTCCTCCGGTGGGAAGGAACGACTGGGGTCGATCACGAAGGCGGGCAACCGGTATCTACGCCAGATGCTGTTCGCCGGCGCCATGGCCGTCATTCGCCGAGCGATGCAGGGCACGCGCCGGACCTGGCTCATCCGGCTGCTCGAACGGCGCAAGCCGAAGGTCGCAGCGATGGCGCTGGCGAACAAGAACGCCAGGATCGCCTGGGCAATGATGATGAGCGGCGAACACTATCGCGAACCGATGGCGATCGCTGCATGACGAGACCGCGCAGCTGAGACGCAGCGCTCAGAGGTTGGGAAGGGCAAAGGAGCTATTGCACGAAAGCCGGTCGACACCGCCAGATCAGACTACCCCATTTGCGCCCCGCACCTCGAGTGCGCGAAATTGATTGGGGATCAGATCTGCGGAAGGCATTATGGCCAGCGGCGATGATAAGGCCGCATCACAGGCCGGACACATGGCCGCACCGACCACCAAGTGCAAATGCTCAGCTAGCTCTTGCCAACGGAGGGCCGTCCACACATGGGCGCTTAGCCGTCGCTGTCCGCTCAATCGCTTCGAGCGCGGCGCCGCCGGCGAGGATAAAGGGTCCGGGCCGATTCTCAGCAATGTGCCAAAGCTGGGGTGACCGGTTGAACCCACCGGGCGTTAGCTGCCGGCGGTTGATGTTGCGGTCGCACTCGAGAGGTCGCATCAAAACCGAGGCCTATTCACTCCTTAGGCCTAGGCGAAATGATGATCTCGACTCGTCGATTGCGTTGACGCCCGTCCGCGTCGTCGCTGCCATCGGCGTGCGCGTTCGGTGCGACAGGCTCCCGCTCGCCAATTCCCTTCACGGTCAGTTGGCGGTTGCCGCCTTCTGCGAGACTGGCCGAAACGGCCTGTGCACGGGCCAGAGAAAGACGATCGTTGTAGACATCGTCTCCCTTGGCATCGGTGTGGCCAACGATGCTGACCGGGACTCGAGGATATGCCGAGATCAGCCGTTTCGCCTTGAGCAGTGTTGCCTGTCCATCTGGACGCAGCGCAGCCTTATCGAAATCGAACAGAATGTCGGTTGGCAACGAGAAGCGGATGTCCTGATTAGCGTCCTGCTTCGCCGCCAGTTCGGAGAGCAGTATGCGCGTCTCTTCAAGCCGATCGGGTGCCACTTCGGCCAAACGAAACGCGCTTGTCTCTGCACCTGCAGGACCAAAGCTGCTTTCCGCGACCGCTTCGCCGGTCGTGCTGTTTGCGTCCGCGGGCCCGAACCGGGATTCGGGCGCGTTCTCCGCCAGACGGAAATGACCGGTCTGTCCTCCAAGGCTGGGTAGTGGCGCACCGACATTGTCGCAGGATGCCAGCGCGAGGGTCGCCGCAGCCGCAAGCAGCGTGCTAACAGGCGACATCTTCACTGCGCGCTCGTCTGAAATTTGATCGGAATATTCAGCCCCGGGCCGGTGATCGCACTTCCGTCATTGCCCTCGTTCAGGACCAGCGTGATCGACTTCGCGGATGGCGACACCGCACCGAGGAACACCAGGCGGCCCTCCATTTGCTCACCAGCGCGTATTTTCAGATCCTTGTTGTCGGCAATCCGTTTCAGCATCAGCTTGTTGCCCTGCTCGTCCCGGATGAAGGTTTGGCCAAAAGCCAGGTCAACATCGTTGCTGGTCGTTCCACCATAGGATGCGCTGATATCGAGGATGGTCGCGTCTGCCCCGAGTTCGACGCTCTTTACCCGGACGCTTAGACCGACCTCTGCCACCCCCTGGGCGCTGACCGGGATAATGCGGCCTTTCGCATCGGCAGGAGCCGTTGACTCCTGCGCAGGTTCGTCGGTGGCCGTAGCCGCAGGTTGTGAACCTTGGTTGTGGGTACTTTCGCCAGAGCACCCCGACAGGATTGCCACCGACGAACCGAAGGCGACCAGCAAACGCAGCATCATCGTATACTCCCCAGAACAAACAGGCCGACAACCCGGTCGAACCAATTTCGTTCCAATCGTGCAACGAACGGCGGGTCTTTTGCACGCGTGAGCGCGAAGCTTGATCGTCAACGGCAGACATGTGCCGCAAGCACCGCGTGAGAAGTGCCACTCCTCGTTTTCGACTTCGACCTAGTCGGTAGGGCTTGCCCGGTGATCGGTCCTGCTTCTGTGCTCGCACAAGGTTTCTTGATAGCTGGACGCTTTGGATGGATCTTCAGCGACCGTGAGCCTCGGCATCAACGGTTAGCGCGCCATGTCGGCCATTGGCGGTCCGGGCTCATTTCCTGAGGGCGGACAGCGCCTTCACGCAACTGCAGAGACCCACAGTTTCTTCGTGGCCTCGAGTCCCGCGTCCTGCTCTTGCTTGTTTGGCACTTCTCGCCTGACCACCAATTCCGCACGTTCCTGGTGTGCCGAAGCGGACGATAAAAACGGACCGCCAGCTACGCCCGGTTTCGATCAACGTGGTTCAGGCGCCACCTGAAAGCGGCCATTCATGATCAGCGGGAGCGACCATTGACGAGCCAACGTCAGTCGTTCGACTGGCTCACGCACGATGTGCCATCACGCGAGGATGGTTGATCGGCGTCAGAGTCTCAGAATGAAGCCCAATTACCGGACTGAGTCCCTTGGGGCACCAGCTTCGCCGTATCGAGCACCCTGACGGGCGAGACATAGCTGGAGGTCCGAGGTCCAGGTCGCCTTGGGGGAAGTTGGCCGGCGACCGCAGTTCGCACCCCGGCCCCAATGTTGAATTTGGCCGCCTGTTCGCTCAGCGCGGCAACTTCGCCCGTCAGGCTACGCGCAGCAGCAGAGGTCTCTTCGACCATCGCGGCATTCTGCTGGGTCGACTGATCCATCGTGCCGATCGCGATGCTGATCTCGCTGATCGCGGTCGATTGAGCCTGGTTGTCGTTCGCCATCTCGCCGAGCAGCTTGTGGACTTCGCCCACATCGCCCGAAATGTCGGCAAGCGCCGCGTCGACCTTCTGGACCATCCCAACCGCCGCGACGATGTCGGTCTGGGTTGCGGTCAGCTGGTCGCGGGCGCGGCCTGCTTCCTCTTCGGCCCGCATGGCGAGTGCGGAGACGAGGTCGGCGACCACCGCGAATCCACGGCCCGCTTCACCGGCACGACCCGCTTCGACCGCGGCGTTCATCGCGAGAACGCGGGTCTGGAAAGCAATCTTATCGAGCCCCTCGATCACGCTGTCGATGCCCTTCGCGCTCTCGCTGACACGGCCCATCGCCTGCACCGCTTCGTCGGCGACCGTGCGGCCACCCGAAACCGTGGCGATCGCGTCGTCGGCGCGGGTCACAGTTCGACCTGCCGCTGCGGCGGTCGCCTTGAGGCGCGCGTCCATCTGCGTCACCGCGGCAGAAGTCTCCTCGAGGCTCGCGGCATTGGCTTCGGTACGTCGCGCAAGATCCTCCGACGCCTGGGCGATTTCGCCCGAGCCGGTATGGATCGTCGTCGCGCTCTCCATCACCGTGCTGATCAGCGCTCGCAGGGATTTGAGTGCTGCATTGAAGTTCTCCTTCAGAGCAGCATAACCGGCAGGGAATTCATCTCCGATGACGGCGGTGAGGTCACCATCTGTCAGGCGCTCGAGGCTCTCGCTCAGGCTCCCGACGGCGTCTGCCTGCTCCTGCGCCTGACGCTTCTGCTCGACAGCTGCCTCCCGGAACGTATGCATGGCTTTGGTCATGCGGCCGACGCAATCCTTATAGTCGGTGAATTGAATCGGTGTCACGAGATCGCCCGCGGCAAGCGCCTCCATGCGGACGACTGTAGCCACATAAGGATCCGCGATCGCATGGCGATAGCGCACGCATTGAATTGCAGCGCCGCCAATCAGGAGCGTCACGACCGGAATTCCGACGATCAAGGGGGCAAACATTGCCACGACTGCGACAATCACCATGACCGCCATCAGCGAGGTGAACGCTATGAGAAGCTTCGCGCGGATTGGTGCGACTTCGCGGAACCGTTGCATATCCTGCTCTTTCGTTTTTGAAGCCCGCCAAATCGTGGCCGTGTCGGTACCATATTGCGCAGACACGCAGATGGTCTCCACTCCATATAGGACATATCGCGGAAACATTCGCGAAACTGCAGTTGTCGCCGTTGACGCAGAAACTCGCGTTGCGAATTATATGCGCGACGGCCCAATCGACGCTGGACCCGAGAATGGAGTGTGCTCTCCTCCCGCAAATATCCTCCAATCGCGCAACCGTTGATACGAGGACGCGCTTGACCATTTACTATCATGACGTCGGCGGCCAGAGCCGCGCTGAGAGGTCGAGGATCGGTTTTAACGGTCGAGCTTGCGCATGCAGCGCGTCGGCGCATTCGATCAGGACCAGCGCGAGCAGAAGCGGCGTAACGTACAGTTTCATGCGTGCCGGCTTGTTCGGATCGGGCAGGCGTACGAGGAAGGCGCGGCCGTGAAACGTCTCCGTTACGGGCAGGCGTCTTCGCAGCGCGGCCAGCAGATGCGCCTGGCTGTGAGAGGGCGTAGCCTCGTCGTTGCCCAGCATCCTGATCGCCGCAACGATCAGCAGCAGGCCGAAGATCGGCAACAGCCACGCGAACTCATGGACCAGTGCGGTGCCCGCGCCGATGAGCAGCGCGCGCATGACGAGGACGCCGAGGATACCCCAGAACAGCTCGCGGTGTTGAAGCGCTGGCGGAATGGCGAGATAGCCAAAGATCAGGGAGATCACGAAGATGTTGTCGAGCGACAGGCTCTTTTCGATGACATAGCCGGTCAGGAAGCGCAGGCCAGCGTCCGAGCCGAACTCGTGCCAGATCCAGCCACCAAACAGCAGCGCGGCGAAAATGTAAAAAAGGCTGGCGCGCAACCTGTCCCGCATGCTCATGGCGCGATCGCCGCGATGCAGGACGCCGAGATCGAGCGGGAGCAGACGCAGCACGATTCCAAGAAACAGCAGCCAAGCCCAGCCGGACGCACCGGCGATATTGTCCATCAAAGGCCAGTCGACCAGATCCTGAGTCATCTCCCTCTATCCATAGCTGTGTGAACAGGAGCCGGCCTCCTTGGGACGGCTCCTGTTAGTTCAGCTCTCCGGCGGGCCTCTGAGCTGCACCGGGCGAAGCCCCCGGGAAGTTCCAGCAGCACTTCGCATGCGGGCCGGTGGGCCAGCAGCACAGCTGGGGCGGCGCTTCACCGATCAGACACGATGTCACCGAACGATACGAACTTGCCGAGCCAAGGCGCCGAACCGGATGCCTTTGCGGCGGCAATAGTGCTCGGCTGCTTCCGCGCTTGGAAACCGAAGCTCGATCTGTGCCAGCGGATCGCCACCTCCCGCCCATCCTGTCAGCGCATCGGAACCTGTGCGCCATCGCTCGGAAAAGTGCAGCCGCCACGCGCCTGCCCGGCCTCGTGCCGACTGGTTGACCGGAATCGGCGCCTGTTCGATGATCGCCAGGGCATCGCGTGGCAGCGCGCTCGAATAGCTTGAACCAGCCCCGCGGTTATCATTCGCAGCGATTACCGCAGCCTGCGACCGACGCTTCGAGGCTCGGCCCGGGACCGAAGTTCGGGGCCTGCCCGTCATGCGGCTTTCCCATTGACTGGGATACCGCGGACATTCTCGTTCGCCGCCTCCGATGTCGGCAGGTGATCGTGAGCACGCCGTTCCTGAACGTCGCGCCCGCCTGAGCATCCAGGTTTATGAAGCTATCGGGCAACTTCGGTGGCCCGATCCAACGCACCAGAGCACCTGCCTGCTCGATTTGCGCATCACGGATCGGCGGCCAATCCGTCCGCCGTCACTTAGCATCAAGAAGCACGTGCTATGGACCTCGTGGCTCCTATATGGCTCCCAGGATGGATTTAGATCCGCATCGGCCCGATTACGGCTCGCGCAAATCACTGATATAAAGGATTTTTCACTTCATCGCATAGAATCAGCGGATCAACGCAGACCGCTTTTTGAGTCCGCTGCGTCTACCAATTCCGCCACACCCGCATACAAAGCCCGCTACGTCCGCGAGCAAATCATGCCTTGGCGGCTGCCTATAGGGCGATGAAAAGCAGATTGCCAGATGCCTGGTGCGTTCCGCTCAACGATGGGCGCGAGGATCTTTCCACGCCGGATCGGAAGTCGAATCGCAGACCCGTCGCCCTGCCCATTCCTCGAGATCGCCTAGCGCATAAAAGACGCGGCGGCCGAGCTTCCGAAACGGAGGCCCGCCGCCGATCACCCTGTATTTCTGAAGCGTCCGCGGCGACAGGCGCAAAAGCGCCGCCGCCTCCCCGTTCGTCATCAGGCAAAACGCGAGGCCGCTGGAGCCATCGTCCGTCCGCAACAGGCGGAGGTCGGCGTCCATCGGCGCTCCCCTTCAGCATCGTACGCGCCTTCGTGAATGCGCGGTCGCTTGCGAGAAAACTGGGTAAGCATCGCGGGAATCAGATCGACCACGGCTTCTGCAAGACCGTAGGTCGCATGATAAACCTGCGCATAGTCGTCGAGCGCCTGTCGAAGTTCGGGAGTGACGTTGACCGTCAATTTGGCCGGTGTGCGATCGGGCGGTTGTGGCAGCTTCAGATCGACCATCACTTCAGCTCCTTCCAGGGCGCCAGGATCAAGTCCTTGTGGACGACGAGCCGCACGGGTGCGCCTGGCCGGACGGTTATCGTTGGCTGGACGCTGAGATTGCGCGAGGTAATCTGATCGCGTGCACGGGCGACATTGTCCTGAGTCGAGCGCCTGATTGCCTCGACGAGATCTCCATCGCCGGAAAATGCGAGTTCTGAACCCAGGCCGAGCATCGTCGAAAGCGCGACGCCCTTGATCAGCTGCCAGCTGTGCATGTCCACCTTGTCCTGGAGCCCCGCATAGCCGGACGGGTCGGTTGCCGGGACATTGTCGATCCTGAGCGAGCTGCCGTCCGGCATGACCAGACGCCACACGATCAAGGCAGCCGCTGCCCGAACGCGACGACGCTGTCGTAGCTGCCGATCAGCCGCGCGCCCTGGGATGAGCAAGGTGCGGCCGGTGGGGCTGTCATAGACCGCTTCGGTGCGCTAAGATCTCACTGATGTGGGGATCGCGGGACTATGCAGCTACCGCCAACTCTCGCCACCCCGACCCCGGCATTGTGACTTGAACTGGGGCCGCTAGCCGCCCGTACGCTTTCGGGAGACGAACCCGCGATAGCTGCCGTTCGCGAGGCTGGAAGGTGAATGGGCGGCTAACGACCTACTGGCGAACGTTCGATCTACTGGCGGTGAAGCGCGCTTGTGGTGCCGCTAGCGGCACCACAATTTCTGATCGGGCGTCGCGACAGCGGCCGTTCACCAGAGTGGGCAAACTCAATGTCCATATCGGCGCTGAGGGAGAACAGCGGAGGACCGTTCGAGGAGATGGGGTATCGGTACTGCGACAGAACGGACAGACAACATGAGCGGCAGTTCGTCCGTGGGTCGCACAAGGGCAAGCTGCCCATCGGCACTCAGAACCGCCAACCGAGCGAAGCGCGCACGCCATGGTCGGTGAAACGATCGCCGTAGTTGCCCGCGTAGCTGATGCCAAAGGCGATAGCGCGGCCGAGATCCACCTCGAGGCCGGCATCCACGGCGACGGTGTCGCGCTCGGTCGCGATGCCGGCGATGTTGAACGCCGCACCGGTGGCGAAGGCCAGATCGATCGTCGGGACGCGGTCCCCGAAGGCATGGCGCAGCGCCGCCGAGCCGGTAAAGCGCAGGCCGAGATCGCCCAGTGCGAGCTTCGCCTTGGTCCGTACCCCGAGCGTGCCATAGGTCACGCGCGCGTTGCCGCCACCGCCACGAAGTGCGGCGCTGCCGCCCTGTTCGTTCACCTCGGCATCGAACACCGTGACATGCGCCACTCCGGCGAAGGACTGGAGCATCACGCCGCCCAGTTCGCCCTTGAGGGCGACGTCGCCGAACGTCTGGAAGGTGCGGGCCGCATAATCGCCCGAGAGCGTCTGGCTGAGCGTGCCGAACGCCACGCGGCGCGAGGCGTGGACGTCATTCCACGTATAGGCGCCGCCCATCTGGAACGAGGCCGCGCCGAAGCTCCCGAGAATATAGCCGCCGGCATGATAAGCGTGGATGTCGTGCTCGGCGCGCGCCGTCCGCAGATTGGTGTCGCCATAGCCGAGCGCGACGCCAGCGCGGAAATTCTCGCTTAGAGAACCGTCGAAACCGGTGAGCAGACCCTTCAAGTCGCGATCATAGCCTTGGGCATTGGCGTCGCCATGCATGCTGCCCCAGCTGCCGAGTACGCGGCCCCAGATCGCCATGCCGGTGGTGCCGGCCACCTCGCCGCGCGCCAGCATCGCGTCGCGGACGAACCGGCTGTCCTCGAGCAACAGCCCCCGCACGCTGGCATAATCCGATCCGGCCAGCTGATCGAAGGCGTCGCGTGCCTCGGCCGCGGTGAGCGCGACCACTGCGTCGTACACATCATTGCCCATATCGAGCGCCTCGACCGCCGGCGCGACGGCGATCTGGTTGGCGGTCTGGCCGACCGTCGCGAAGTCGATAGTGTTGCGGCGCAGGTTCAGCGTCACCGCATCGGCGGCGTAGCTGAGCGTCGGGGTGAGGAAAGCGAGATTTGAGGTCACGGTGGCGAAGGTGCCGCTGACCCCGCCCGTCGCGGTCAGGATCGTGTAATTGGTGTTGGCGGCATAGTTGCCGTCGACCGCCAGCACAGCGACGCCGACATTGCTGCCGATCGTGGCAGTACCACCCACGACGATCTTGTCGCTCGCACCGCTCGCGTCGGCTTCGAGCTCGTAGCTGCTGCCGGAAGCGAACGCGAGATTCCCGGTGAAGCTGAGCGTGCCGATCGAGTTGCCCGGTGCGATCGTGCCGGCGATGTTGGCCGAGCCGGCAGTGCCGCTGCCCTGGAGTCGACCGCCCGCCGAGACGTCGAGCGTGCCACCCAGCGTTCCGCTGATGGCGAGCGTCTGGCTCTGGCCCACATTGGTGGTGCCGTGGAAACCGGCGCCATTGCCGGTGAAGCGTATCGCGCCGCCGCCCTGCACGATCATAGCGCCATTGCCGGTAATCGTGCCGGCGTAACTGCCCTCACCCGCTTGGTCGAACACGAAGCGTGCGTCCTGTGCCACGTCGACATCACCGGTGAACAGGGTGGATTTGGAGATCAGGCTGCCATTGGTGACCTGCCAGTCAGTTGCGTTCGCGCCCGAGAGCGTCAGCGCACCGCCGCCCGATTTGATCGTCGCGCCGGCGCCGGTGATGGTTCCAGCATAGATGCCATCGACGGTCAGGCCGAAGACCAACGTGCCGTTGTTGGCGATATTGCCGCGCAGGGAGCGGGTGTCGCCGATCAGGGTGCCGGCCTCGACGATCGTGCCGCCGGTATAATTGTTGGATCCGCTGAGGACGAGCGTGCCAAGATCCGATTTGACCAGCGTTGCCGAACCGGTCAGCGACGCGCCGACCTCTGCAGTGAACCCCGCGCCCGCCGCGCTGCCATCGCCGACGCGGATCACGAAACGGTCGCCCGACAGCGCCAGATCTCCGCCGTCGATCCTGTAGCCCTGGGCCGCAAACTGGATGCCGGTGGCCGAGACCTGGCCCGCCGCGTTGTCGATCGTCACCCTGCCGCCATTGCCCTGGAACACCGCGAAGCCCGGCTGCGGCGTCATCGCGCTGTTCACGGCACCGTCGGCATTGGTCCAGGAAGTACCGCGCGTGCTCCAGACGCCACTGCCGCCGTCAACCGCGTTGTTATTGTGAAGCCCGGCATTGCCGCCGTCCCAGAAAGTCAGCACCGCCCCGCTGGCCTCGACCAGATTGACCTGGCCCGCCCGGGTCTGGATCGACAGGCCGTCGACAGTCACGCCGCTCGCCGTGCCGAGCTCGAGCCCGTTGTCGGTGAGCGTGCCGCCATAATCGAACAGCCGATAGACGCCCACACCAAAGGCCGGCGTGGCAGTGACATTCAGGCTGCCATCGAGCGTGAGATTCCCGACGACGTCGAACAATGCGACGCTCGAGGAGGCGCCGAGCGTCACATCGACCTGCGATCCCGCGCTCAGCACCATCGATTCAACCGAGAGTGTGCTGCCTTGCGTGCCGACCAGATGCGCGCCGTCGGCGACGGTCAGTTCCGCCTCGATCGTGCCGCTGCCCCGGAAGCTGCCGGCGGCGATCGTCACTGCGCCGCCACCGGTGATCGTGCCGTCGAAGATCGAGCGGCTGCCCGATGTGCCGATCGCCAGCGTCCCGCCGCCAAGCGCGATGCTGCCCGCGCCATCGAGCGCGCCAACCGTCAGCGCGAACCCGGCAAGATCGAGGCTGGCGGCAGCCGTCTGGTCGATATCCGTGACTCCGGACAGCGCACCCGTGAGCGTGATCGTGCCGCTGGTGTTGGCGATCGTACCGTTCAGCCGACCGGCAAGACTGGCCGCGCCGCGATTGACCAACCCGCCGTTCAGCGTGCCGGTGGAGGTCAAGGAACCGGTATTGTTCACCAGTCCACTCACCGTGCCGGCGTTGGAGAGGTTCGCATCGTTCTGCACAGCGCCGGTGATTGCGCCGCTCGTGGCCAGCGACAGCGTGCCCGCGCTGACCGTCGTGAGCCCGGCATAGGTGTTCGCACCGCCCAGGGTCAGCGTGCCCGCACCGGCCTTGGTGAGCCCGGCGCTGCCCGTAATCGCGGAATCGATCCTCGCCGCCGCCGCGTTCACCTCGACGATCGAGAAGCCGCCGGTCGTGGCCAGCGCACCGCCCTGCAACGCGTAGCCGGCGGTGTCGAAGCGCAGGAGCTGGAAGCTCTGGCTGCCGTCGACCCTCACCGTGCCGCCGGCAATGCCCGCGAATATACCGGCCTGCCCGGCCCATTTATCATTGACGCCAAAGCCGGCGGCGGCGGTCCAGTTGGTGCCGTCCGCGCCCCAGATGCCCGCGCCGCCATCGCCGTTCGCCGCAGCGGATCCGCCGGTCGCGTCGCTGCCGTCCCAATATTGCACCCGCTGCGCGCCGTCGTTGAACAGCAGATTGACCTGTCCGGCGATGCCGGTCTGGATCGTGCCGGTGAAACCGGATGGCGTCGCACCGAGCTCGAGCCCGTTGTCGGTGAGCCCGCCGGCATAGTCGATCAGGCGATAATAGCCCGCGCCGAAATCGGGCAGCACGATCACGTTCAGTGTGCCGTCGAGCGTGAGATCGCCGCCGACGACGACGAGATCGTTGATCCCGCCGCCCACCACACCGCTTCGAGCGAGCTCGTAGTTGAGGATCGATCCGCCGCCGAGCGTCAAATTGCCGGCGATGGTCAACGTGCCCGGACTGGTGCCGGGGCCGACCACGCCGCCATCGGCGACGCTGACATTGCCGAAGAAAGTGCCGCTGCCGCCCAGGGTCGCGCCATTGTCGACACGAAGAGTCGCGGTCTTGCCCGCCGCATCGCCGAACGCACCGTTCAGCACACACGCACCGGCTGCCAGCTGGAAATTACCCGTAAAATTCTCGCCCGGGCCACTGACGCCGGTGAGCGTCATCGCGCCCGTGCCGGTCTTCGTCACCGTGCCGTTGCCGGCGATCGTGCCGGCATACGTCCCGTCGAACGCCTGATCGAAAACCACGCCGCGGGCATCCGCGCCGCTGGCAAAGGTCAGGTTTCCGGCAAGGCTGCTGGTATCGCCCTTCAGCGACCCGCCGACGATCGACCAGTTCTGATCGCCGGAGCCGGTCAGCGTCCAGGTGCTTGTCCCGATTTTCTCGAAAACATCGAAGCCGCGATATTGCTGCGTCGCGCCGATCTGCGACGCATCGAGAACGGCGTCGATCGAGCCCCCGAGCGCCAGCGCGTTGCCAGTGCCGCCCGACACCACGACATTGCCGTTGATGGTCGAACCCGCGCGCAGTTCGAGACGGTTGCCGTTGCCGAACAGTGCAATCGCCGCCGACCGCGCTGCGTTGCGGCTGTCCATGCCGCCGGTGATCGCCCCCGAATTGACGATGGAGATGTTGCCGGTGGCCGCGCCCCGGATGCCCATGCCGCCTACGCCGATCGCATTGTCGCCGAACGGCGTCGCGCCGGCCGCACCGCCTTCGATCGTGCCGGCATTGGTCAGAAGCGCCGCCTGATCGTTCAGAAAATACACGCTCGCGCCGCCGCTTCCGGCCCGCATAAAGGCGCCTGCGTTCCGCAAGGTCCCGCCTGCACCACCAAGGATGGTTCCGGCCGCGGAATTGTCGACGTTGCCGCCCCACGCCGCGACACCGATGCCGCCCTGGCCGCCCAGCGAAGTGCCATTGCCCCCGGCACCGCCGGCGATCACTGCCTGATTGGCGATCGCCCCGAGATTGCTGAGCACGCCGGCCCCGGCATCGCCACCGACGCTGGCCGCCAGAAGTCCCCCGCCACCGTTCCCGCCGTGGATGCTGCCGGCCTGATTGGCCACCGTGCCGCCTGCGTAGAGGAAAAGTCCGGCGCCGCCGCCGCCGCCGTCTGACCCCTGATTGCCGCCAGCGCCGCCGGCAATCGCGGAGCCGCCGGAAACCGTGACCGTACCGCCATCGAGCAGCACCAGTCCGGCACCGCCGCCGCCGCCAGCGCCGAGGATACCGCCGCCGGTATTGCTGCTGCCGCCAACGCCGCCGGTCACTGCGAAACCGTCGGTGGTCAGGTTGACTGACGTCCCGGTCAGCACCAGCC
>Ga0247823_10003136_pt1 | contig 13503 bp, 11 predicted proteins | sample 13C_PalmiticAcid_2_FD_192426 | JGI IMG/M metagenome (GOLD analysis project Ga0247823, IMG submission 192426) | Soil microbial communities from agricultural site in Penn Yan, New York, United States - 13C_PalmiticAcid_Day30 | ecosystem: Environmental > Terrestrial > Soil > Agricultural land...
CGATGCCCGCCTTCGACATGCGCTGTTCGCCGGTCACCGGATCGGTGACGCACGCGCCGGTCAGCGTCAGCGCGGCGATTGCCGGGATAAGGGGCCAGTTACGCATGAGGTCCTCCTGTCAAAATCTATGGTCTCAGAATCGCACGATCGGCGGCGTTGTTCCACCTTCGCATCGACCGGATTCTTGATGGGGCGTTGTGAAAGCAGGCTGAATGCGATTAAGAGACGCGCAGGCCAATGGACCCACTCCCCTCATTTCCCTGGATCGACGTCGCGATCATCCTGGCGCTGGTTGCGCTGAACGGTGTGTTCGCCATGTCCGAACTCGCGATCGTTTCTGCGCGCAAGGCGCGGCTGGAGGCGATGGTGCGCGCGGGGAAGCGCGGCGCGCGCACCGCGATCGACCTGGCCGCCGATCCAGGCAAGTTCCTGTCGACCGTGCAGATCGGCATCACGCTGATCGGAATCATCGCCGGCGCCTATTCGGGCGCGAGCCTCGGCATGCCGACCGCGGCGCGGATCGAGATGCTGGGGGTCGAGAAGGAAACCGCGGAGACGATCGGTTTCGCGATCGTCATCGCGCTGACCACCTATGCCTCGCTGATCGTCGGCGAACTGGTGCCCAAACAGTTCGCGCTGCGATCACCCGAGCCGATCGCGGTGCTGGTAGCGACCCCGATGAAATGGCTCGCGCGGCTGACCGCGCCGGTGGTGTGGGTGCTCGACCGGAGCAGCGCGCTGGTGTTCAAGGTGCTGGGCATGAACCGCGAATCGGAAAATCGCGTTACTGCCGAGGAGCTGCACATGCTGGTCGCCGAGGCCACGCATTCGGGCGTGATCGAGGAGCATGAGCGATCGATCATCTCCGGCGTGGTGCGGCTGGCCGACCGGCCGGTGCGCGAGGTGATGACGCCGCGGACCGAGGTCGACTGGATCGACGCCAATCTCGACGAAGCCGCGATCCGCAAGCTGCTGGCCGAAACGCCGCACACAAGGCTGCCCGTCGCCGAAGGATCGGTCGATGCGGTGGTGGGCGTGGTGCAGGCGCGCGACGTGGTGACCGCGCTGATTCTGGGCCAGCCGCTCGACCTGCGCGCGCTGATGCATCCGGCGCCGGTGCTGCCCGATCAGGTCGATGCGATGGATGCGCTGGGTGCGCTCCGTCGTGCTGCGGTGCCGATGGGCTTCGTCCATGACGAGTATGGGCATTTCGAGGGGATCGTGACCCCGGCCGACCTGCTCGCGGCGATCGCGGGCGAGTTCGTATCCGACGTCGATCCGGGCGACAGCCCGTCGATCGTGGTGCGCGACGACGGGTCGCTGCTGGTTTCGGGGCAGCTTGCCGCCGATTCGCTGGCCGAGCGGATCGGGATCGATCTGCCCGAGGACCGCGACTATGCGACCGTCGCCGGCCTCGCGCTCGCAGTGCTCAAGCATCTGCCGAAAGAGGGCGAGAGCTTCTTCGAGCAGGGCTGGCGCTTCGAGATCGTCGACATGGACGGGCACAAGATCGACAAGCTGCTGCTGCGCGAGGCGGAGTAGGGCCGATCGACATTCAGCTCATGCGGGGCTGCAAAGTGCGATTCCCTGCGCTCCGGTGCTCGATAATCACCCTTTTCGCCTCCACCTGAGCTGAATGTCGATCGGCCCTAGGATTCAGGCGGCGTATCGCCCTCGATGATCTCGTTATTCTCCTCGATCTCTGCATCGGCTTCCTGCCGCATGCGGCGCAGGTGACGGCCCCAGATCAGGATCGCGACCGCGCCGATCGCGAACAGCACGATCAGGACGAGGTGCGTCGTCGTCACCCAGTCCAGCCCCATCGAGGCCAGCGTCAGGGATTGTGTGTTGCTGTCCATCGGCGGCCTCGGCGCGGAAAGCGCAAGCCTATCCGATGCTTAAGCGCCGGGAAAGCAGGTTTGCGTCCGATGACCATGCGCCCGGACTGTGCTATGCGATCGGCACACCATCGGGATGTTCGCCATGCTGGAACGCATCGCCGCCGGCCGCACCGACCTGATCTTTGACTGGATCGCCGCAGGCGGCGATCCGGGCGCGCGTGTCGAGAGCGCCGATCTGATCGGCTGGTGCGCCTATTATGGCGATGTCAGCGCGATCCGACGGCTGGTTGAAGCGGGCGTGCCGCTCGAACGACTGGGCCGCAACCTTGGCCTAAGCGGCGCGGCGTTTCATGGCCATTGGCGGCTGTGCGCGTGGCTGATCGAGCAGGGCGCGGACGCGAACGACGCCGAACCCGAGAGCGGGGAGACGGCGCTGCACAATGCGGTGAGCCGCCGCGACAGCCCGGGGATGGACGCGGTGGTCGCGATACTGCTGGCAGCGGGCGCAGATCCCAACAAGGCGACGATCGCGTGGACCGAGACCGGCTGTTTCATGCGCGACGTGCGCAACCGCGGCGAGGGCGCGCTGCACCGCGCCGCCGCTTATGCGCCACAGAGCGTGATCGAGCGGCTGATCGCGGCGGGTGCGGTGCTCGACCAGCGCGATGCGCAGGGCGATTCGCCGCTGAGCTGGGCGAGCTGGGCGCGGCGCGACACCGCCGTGCTGTGCCTGCTGCAATTCCCGCCGCACCGGGTGAACCCCAAGCGGACGTCGATGGCGGAATATCTGATCGGCGATCCTGATCGGGCGATCGGGAAGCCGGGTTAGCCCTGTTCGCGCGCGACCTCGCGCCAGCCGATGTCGCGGCGGGCGAAGCCGGTGGGGAAGTCGATCGCGTCGACCGCGCGATAGGCGGCGGCCTGCGCTTCGGTCACCGTCGCGCCGGTGGCGGTGACGGTGAGGACGCGGCCGCCCGCGGCGACGAGCTGCTCGCCATCCATCCGCGTACCCGCCTGGAATACCTGCGCGCCGGTTTCCTCGGCAGCGTCGAGGCCGAGAATCGCGCCGCCGGTTTCCGGCGTGCCGGGATAGCCCTTTGCCGCCATGACGACGGTCAGCGCGGTCTCGGCGCCGAAGCGGGGAGGCTCGCGGCCGGCGAGTTCGCCGGCTTCGGTGGCGAGCATCAGGTCGAGCAGGTCGTCCTCGAGCCGCAGCATCAGCACCTGGCATTCGGGATCACCGAAGCGGGCGTTGTATTCGATCAGCTTGGGGCCGGCGCGGGTGAGCATCAGGCCGGCATAGAGCACGCCCGAATAGGGGGTGCCCGCTTTGGCCATGCCGGCAATCGTCGGCTTGATGATCGTTTCGATCGCTTCAGCCTCAAGCTCGGGCGTAAGGACGGGGGCCGGGCTGTACGCGCCCATGCCGCCGGTGTTGGGGCCGGTGTCGCCGTCGCCGACGCGCTTATGGTCCTGCGCGGAACCAAAGGTCACGAAATCCGTGCCGTCGGTAAGGACGAAGAAGCTGGCTTCCTCGCCCTCCAGAAACTCCTCGATCACCGCTTCGCCGCCGGGCTTTTCGAAGATCGCGGCGATCGCGGCGTCGGCTTCCTCGTCGGTGAAGGCGACGGTGACGCCCTTGCCCGCCGCCAGGCCGTCGGCCTTGATCACCACCGGGCGGGGGAAGTCGCGGGCGAGGGCGAGGCGGGCGGTTTCGAGATCACTGACGCGGACATAGCCGGCGGTCGGGATATTCTCGCGCGCGCACAGATCCTTGGTGAAGCCCTTGGACCCTTCGAGCTGGGCGGCGGCTTGTGACGGGCCGAACACGGGCAGACCCGCGGCGCGCAGGCTGTCGGAGAGGCCGTCGACCAGCGGGGCTTCGGGACCGACGACGATGAAGCCGATCGCATGGGTGCGGCAAAAGTCGATCACCGCGGCGTGATCGGTGAGCGTCACGTCGTGGCAGGCGGCGTGCTGCGCAATTCCGGGGTTGCCGGGGATCGCATGCAGGCTATCGAGCCGGGGCGATTGCGCGAGCTTCCAGGCGAGCGCATGTTCGCGGCCACCGGACCCAAGCAACAGGACGTTCATGTCAGACCCCTTCGACGATCAGTTTCCGCCGCGGCTCGTAGCCGAGGGGCGGGAAGGGGACAATGATGCTCCGCTATCGGTCGGCGAACTGTCGATGAAGCTGAAGCGAATGGTGGAGGGCGAGTTCGGCCATGTCCGCCTGCGCGGCGAGATTTCGGGGTACAAGCGCGCGGCGTCGGGGCATGTCTATCTGGCGCTGAAGGACGCCGACGCGGTGATCGACGCGGTGATGTGGCGCGGCGCCGCGGCGGCAATCCCGTTCAGCCCGCAGGACGGGATCGAGGTGGTCGCGACCGGCAAGCTCACCACCTATCCGGGACGATCCAAATACCAGATCGTGATCGAGCGGATGGAGCTGGCGGGCGAAGGCGCGCTGATGGCGCTGCTCGAAAAGCTGAAGGCGCAGCTGGCCGCGGAGGGGCTGTTCGATCCGGCGCGGAAGCAGAAGCTGCCGTTTGCGCCGCGCACCATTGGCGTGGTGACGTCGCCGACCGGGGCGGTGATCCGCGACATTCTGCACCGGCTGGCGGACCGCTTCCCCAGCCATGTGCTGGTATGGCCGGTGAAGGTGCAGGGCGACGGCGCGGCGGCGGAGGTCGCGGCGGCGGTGCGCGGGTTCGACGCGATGGCCGAGGACGGCCCCGTGCGGCGCCCGGATCTGGTGATCGTTGCGCGCGGCGGCGGTTCGATCGAGGATCTGTGGGCGTTCAACGAGGAAGCGGTGGTGCGCGCGGTGGCGGCATGCCGGATTCCCGTCATCTCGGCGGTGGGCCACGAGACCGATACGACGCTGTGCGACTATGCCGCCGATGTCCGTGCGCCGACCCCCACCGCGGCGGCGGAAATGGCGGTGCCGGTGCGCGCGGAGCTGGCCAATGCGATCGCGACGATGGGGTTGCGCGCTGAGCGCTGCGCGCGCCGCTACCACGAGCGCGGCGGTGAGCGGTTGCAGGCGCTGGTGCGCGTGCTGCCCAAACGCGATGCGCTGCTGGGGCCGCAGCGGCAAAAGGCTGACGATATGGGGGCGAAGCTCGATCGGGCGCTGGAGCGGCGGGTGACGGTGGCGCGCGGCGTGCTCGACCGCGCGGGTGGAGCGCTGCGGCCGGCGGTGCTTGAGCGCAAGCTGGATACGCTGCGCCACCGGCTGGAGGGGGCGGGCAAGCTGCTCGACGCGGTCAATCCCGACAATCTGCTTCAGCGCGGCTATGTCCGCGTCGGCGCCAAGGCGAGCGGCAAGGTGATCGCGAGCGCGGCGGACGCGCGTGCTGCAGGGGCGGTGACGCTGCATTTCCGCGACGGCACGGTCGATGCGCGGGTTGAGCGCAGCGGCGCCAAATCCTATGCTGGCGACAAGCCCGAACAGCCCGACCTGTTCTGAACCGAAGAGTGAAGCGAGTACGCATATGCTGATGTCGTCCAACACCGCCCGCCCGGCGCGGCTCCATTATATGGCGAACGGCTTTCGCGTACTGGTGCCGGGCGACCATGTCGTCTGCGCAGTGAGCGGCGAGAAGATCCCGCTCGAAGCGCTGCGCTACTGGAGCGTCGAGCGCCAGGAAGCCTATGCCACCGCCGAGATCGCAACGCGCGCGCTGATGACGTCATGAAGGCGGCGGGGGGGCTTGTCGTCGCGAGTGCTGCCCTGGGTTTGATGGCTGTGGGGGCATTGGCGCCGGTTTTGCCGGCAAGCGGACAGGCGCGGCCCGCGCGTAGCGACTTCGCCTTTGACGGCCCGATGATTCAGGGCGGGACCGTGCTGGGCACTGCGCCCGCGCTCACCAGCCGGATCAGTTTTCAGGGGCAGGATGTCCCGGTCTCAGCGGATGGGCGCTTCCTGATCGCGTTCGACCGTGACGCCGGCCCCGCCGCCGCGATCGTCGCGACGCGTGTCGATGGCAGCGTGGTACGCCGCACGCTGACGGTGCAGCCGCGCAGCTGGCGGATCGAGCGGCTCAACACGCTTCCGCGTATTTCGCAGCCGAGCGCCGAATTCCAGCGCCGCCGCCCCGGCGAGGTGGCGCAGATCACGGCGGCGCGCGCGCAGTCGCACGACATTCATGGCTGGCGGCAGCGCTTCATGTGGCCGGTAACGGGGCGCATTTCCGGCCTGTTCGGATCGCAACGCGTCTACAAGGGCGAGCCGGGGTCGTACCATTCGGGGGTCGATGTCGCGCGGCCGTCGGGGACGATCGTGCTGGCGCCCGCAGACGGGGTGGTGATCCTCGCCGCGCAATCGCCCTTCACGCTCGAGGGCAAGCTGCTGATGCTCGACCATGGCATGGGGCTCAACAGCGCGTTCCTGCACCTCTCGCGAATCGACGTGCAGCTGGGCGACGTGGTGCGCCGTGGTCAGGCGATCGGCGCGGTGGGTGCGACCGGACGCGCCACCGGGCCGCACCTTCATTGGGGGATGCGCTGGCGCAATGCGAAGATCGATCCGCTGCTGATCGCCGGATCGATGCCAGTCGCGGCGGACTAGCGGTCTGGTTCAGCAGAACTGAACCGGTTGCGGCACCGGCCCGCTCCCCCACCCGGCCACCCATCGAAGATACCTTGAAGTGGGTGGCCGGGTGGGGGAGCGGGCCGGTGCCGTTTCGGCGAAGCTGAAAACAATCGCCGCGCTCAGTTCACCCGCTTGACCTTGCTCGACCGGCCGCCCTTGATCTTGGCCATATAGCTGCCGAGCGCGCCGGCGGTGATCGTGATTTCGTCCCCGGAACGGGGGCTGAAGCCCATCCGCGCCTCGGTCGTTTGCCAGAATGTGCCGTCCTTGAGCGCGATCGTGGTCAGGCCGCCCGCGCCAGCGCGTGCGGTGGTGACGACGCTGTCGATCTGTTTGACGTCGGTCTCGCTGTCGCCATCGCCGTCGCCGAACAATTTGATCCGGGGCAGCGAGAAACCGAACAGCCCGCGCTTCGCGGCGCGCACGCCCTCACGGTCCATCACGACGATGTCCTTGCGCTGTTTCGCCTCCGCGAGCGCGGCCACCCGCTGGTCGAAGCAGGCGAGCCGCGCAGCGGTGTCGGCGATGTCGCGGCAGCCGACGATCGCGTCGACGGCGTCGTTGCCCGGTTTTTCCTGAGCACCGGCCGGCGCGGCCGTGGCGGCGAACAGAGCGAGCAGCAGAGCCGGCGTTCCAGGCATCGATTCCTCCGGGAGTGCGAGAAGATGGCGCGACCCTAACCCAGTCGGACAGGCCCCGCAAAGACACTGAAAATTAGTAATATTACATACAGTTGGTTCCAAGTGTGACGATTTTATCACGATGACGCGGCAAAGTGTCTCGCGCCCGCACAACGCCATTGTGAGCGACGGCGCGAGCGAATTAAGGATGTAGAATGTTGCGTAGGGTCCGTCCCGCGCAGCGCCACGAAAGCGGAAAACCGCTGACACAAGGGGTGCTACCTGATGAAAACCAATTTCCGTGCACGTTTGCTGTGCTCGACGTTGCTGATCGGCGCGGCTGCGCTGCCGAGCGCAGCCTATGCGCAGGATACCGCTGCTGAGCCGGCCGAGGAAACGACCGAAGTCGTCGTCACCGGCACGCTGATCACCAACCCCAATTTGATTTCGTCGAGCCCGGTCAGCGTGATCGGCGAGAGCGAAATCCAGCTGCGCAACGAAGGCAACGCCGAAGAGCTGATCCGCGACCTGCCCGGCGTGGTTCCGGGCATCGGTTCGTCCACCAACAACGGCAATGGCGGTTTCGCCACGGTCGATCTTCGCGGCCTTGGCGCGCAGCGCAACCTGGTGCTGCTGGACGGCAACCGCCTGGTTGTCGCCAACCAGAGCGGCACGGTTGACCTCAACAGCGTTCCGGTCGCGCTGATCCAGCGTACGGAAGTCCTGACCGGCGGCGCATCGACGACCTATGGCGCGGACGCGGTTTCGGGCGTCGTCAACTTCATTACCCGCAAGGATTTCGCCGGCGTCGAGCTGGCGGTCGGCAATTCGATCACCGAGCGCGGTGACGGCCACTCCTTCCGTGCCGACCTGACGCTGGGCGTCAACTTCGACGACGGCCGCGGCAACGCGGTGCTGAGCCTGGGCTATCAGGAAGCCGATCCCGTCTATCAGGGTTCGCGCGATATCTCGGTGTTCGAAGTCGGCGGCGTCAACGGTCGCGCGTCTGGTTCGTCGGCGACTTCGGTCCCGACCACCATCGCGATCAGGCCGAATGCGCTTCCGGGCACGAATGCGGTGCGCAACCAGTTGAATCCGGCCAGCACCCTGCTGGTGCCGGAATATTCGGGCTTCAACTTCAACCCGTACAACATCTTCCAGACCCCATATAAGCGCCACAACATCTATGCGGCGGCGAACTACGAAGTCTCGGACATGGTCGAGGTCTATGCCCGCGGCATGTTCTCGCGGAACGTGGTTTCGACGATCATCGCGCCGTCGGGCATCTTCGGCGAAGCGCTGACGATCCGTGGCGACAACCCCTATCTGCCGGCTGGCGTGCGTGACCAGCTCTGCACCTCGGCGGGCATCGCGCTGGGCGCGGCGTGCAACACCAACACCGCCATCCCGATGCTGGAAGTGTATCGCCGCACGACCGAGCTCGGCCCGCGTGTTTCCGAATACACCACCACGATGTTCGATTATCGGGCAGGTGCGAAGTTCAAGTTCAGCGAGAGCATCGCGCTCGACGTGTCGGCTGGTTACGGCGAGAGCGATCTCGTCCAGATCCAGTCGGGCTATGTGCTCCGCTCGCGCGTGCAGCAGGCGCTCAACGCCACCAACACCACGTCGTGCATCGTCACCACCAACAACTGCGTGCCGCTCAACCTGTTCGGCCCGCAGGGCAGCATCACGCCCGAGCAGGCGGCGTTCCTGGCCGGGTCGAGCACGATCACGATCAAGAACAAGCTGTCGCAGGCCCGCGCGCTGCTGACCGGCGATTTCGGCGCCAACCTCTGGGCTGACGAAGCGATCGGCTTCGCGATCGGTGCCGAGTACCGCAAGTATGAATATGCCCGTCTGCCCGACAACTTCGCGGCGGTTCCGGGCGAACTGGGCGGCGCTGGCGGCGCGATTCTGCCGTTCGTGGGCGGTTATGACGTCAAGGAAGCCTATGGCGAGCTCATCGCGCCGATCGTGGCGGACGCGCCCTTCTTCCATAGCCTGACGGCGGAAGCGGGTATCCGCTACTCGTCGTACAGCGTCGACGCGCCGGGCAATCCGTCGTTCGAGACGACCACGTGGAAGGCGGGTCTGAGCTGGGAGCCGGTCGAATCGCTCAAGCTGCGCGGCAACTATCAGCGTGCGGTTCGCGCGCCCAACGTTGACGAGCTGTTCCGTCCGGTGGCGACTCAGCTCACCAACCTCGCGGTTGATCCGTGCCAGGGCACGGCTCCGGTCGGCAACGCCAACCTGACGCTGGCCTGCCTCAACCAAGGCGCGGCGGCCGTGGGTGCGATTCCGGCACCGACTGCGGGCCAGATCAACTTCACCGGCGGCGGCAGCCCGACCATCCAGCCGGAAACCGCGGACACGTTCACGGTCGGCGCGATCTTCCGTCCGACCTTCGTGCCGGGCCTCACGGTGTCGGTCGACTATTACAACATCAAGGTGAACGACGCGATCACGCGCCAGACCCCGGACGACGCGCTGGCCGCGTGCTTCGGGTCGAACCCGGCAACGATCACGGCGGCGCAGGCGAACTCGACGGCTTGCCGGATCATCCGCCGCAACCCGGCCACCGGCAGCCTTTCGGGCTCACCGGCGACCACCTTCGGCCTGTCGCTGCCGCTGACCAACCTCGGCCGCCTGGCGACCGACGGTATCGACGTGGCGATCAACTATCAGCGCCAGTTCGGCGACGTTGGGCTGAACCTGAACTTCACCGGCAACTGGACCAACCATCTGCGCTTCCGCGCGTCGCCGACCTCGCTGAACCGCGAGTGCGTGGGCTATTACAGCGTCAACTGCGGCCCGAGCAACGCAGCCAGCGGCGGTCAGATCCAGCCGAAGTTCTCGTTCCAGCAGCGTACCACGCTGTCGTTCGGCCCGGCCGATGTCTCGCTCCTGTGGCGCTACATCCACCCGGTCCGTTACGAGCCGGGTCTCCCGCCGATCTTCTCGGGCACCATCACGGGCGCCCCTGGACCGGCGGCTAGCAGCCCGCTGGTCGGTCGTACCGAGAACTTCAACCACATCGAAGCCTATCACTATTTCGATCTCACGACCCGCTTCGAGGTCAACGAGCATCTCGACCTGGTGTTCGGCGTCACCAACCTGTTCGACCGCGAGGCTCCGATCACCGGCAGCACGATCGGTGCGACGGGCGCGAACAGCGGTAACACCTTCCCGTCGACCTACGACACGCTGGGTCGCCGCTTCCAGGCGTCGGCGAAGATCCGCTTCTAAGCGGGGGATCGTTGCAGAATTAAGGGGTGGCCTTCGGGCCGCCCCTTTTTTTGTGCGCGACGATGTTGGAACCGGGAGAGGCCTGTGGCGCGGCCCCGGCGGTCAGATCGTGGGGAGCAGCGGCGCCGGCGCGCGCATGTCGAGGCCGGCCGATTTGGCGACCGCCTCCGCCCAGACCGCGACCTTCTCGATCTCATCGGCGTACAGCGTGGCGTTGCTCTGATGTGCAGCGTCACGATCTGCGCTGCCGTAGCGCGCGCCATCCTTGGCGTTGCGGGTGAAGGCGTCGCCGGCGATCATCTGGGACACCGCAGCCTCGTCCAGCCCGAGGCCGAACAGGTCGCCGATTGCCTGTAGCGCCTCGCGCGGGTGTGCCATCAGCACTTCGCTGTCGAGCGTGCGGACCCGGTCGGGCCAGCGCGCGGCCATGTCCGCGAACAGCCTGTGCTGTACCAGCCAGCCCACCGCGGCCACCTGAAGGTCAGTGTGCAGGAAGTGATCGTCGGGGCTGAAGCCCAAATCGACGATCCCGTCCTTGAGCTGCTTCATCAGCAGGTCGCGCACCCAGCGGCGGCCGAACAGCCCCTTGCCCGCGATCGACGCGAGGAAATGGTCGAGCGGGGCATAGAGCAGGATCGCGCGCGCCGGGGGCCGCAGCGACAGCATCGCCGGAGCGAGCGCGTTGACGACGTTCGACGGCTTGATGATCACCGCCTCACCCGGCTCGAACGGGTGCGCGAGCAGGCGTAGCGCGTGGTCGAGCATCTCACCCACCTTCGCGGGCGGCGCGCCGCGCTGGCGCCAGCCGAGCAGGTCGTTGAGGATCACCGGCTCCTTGAGCGCCGATACGGTTCCAGGACGGTCGAGAACATTGGCGAGCAGGGTCGAACAGCAATAGGCCGAGTGGAAGATGAAATGGAGCGGCGCGCCCTGCGGCGGCAGCGCAGCGAGTGCGTCGGTGCGGCGCACAACCTGCGGGTTGGCGGCGTTCGGCAGATACTCGTCGATCAGGAACGGCACCTTTTGCCGCAGCGCACGATCGGCGCCAACGAAGTGCACTGCGTCATGCTGCGGGTCGTAGCGGTGGGGCAGCCATTCGGGGAGGCGTGCGCCCGCTGAATCCGGTCGGGAGCTGGTCATCGCGGGCATAGTGGGGCGTGCATGAAGCGGGTTCAAGCGCTGTTGCGGCGCGAACCTTGCGCGGCGCACCGGGCTATGGTTGATCGGCTGGATGAGCCAGAACGACCCGCGCCTCGACACCGCCCTTGCCGCTGCCATGGCGGCCCGTCAGCGCGGAGACGCGGCGGGGGAGCGAAGCCAGCTCGACGAGGCACTGGCGCTTGCGCCCGGCGATCCGCGCATCCTCAACGCGCGGGGAATGCGCGCGCTGGGCGATGGCGACCATGCGCTCGCGCGGCGCTGCTTCGAGGGGGCGGCCGCTGCGGACCCGCGCGAGCCGGCGCTATGGATGAACGTCGCCACCGCGGTTCGTGGACTGGGCGACGATGATGGCGAGCGTGCGGCGCTCGACCGCGTGCTCGAAATCGACCGGTTGCACTTCACCGCACAGCTGCGCGGCGCCGAGCTGGAGGAACGCCGCGGCCGGATGAGCGCAGCGGCGAGCGGGTGGAGCGCGGTCGCGCAGCTCGCGCTGGGGTTCGACAACCCGCCGCCCGCGGTGCAGGATGCGGCGGCACGCGCACGCGCCTTCCTGCAGGCGCACAAGGCGGGGCTGGCCGATGCGCTCGACGCCGAGCTGGCGGGCGATCCGGGGTTCGCAGGCGGCGAGGGGCGTCGCTTCCGCGCCTGCGTGGATCATGTGCTGGGGCGCCGGGCGATCTATCACAATGAATGCGCGGGGGTGCATTTCCCCTTCCTGCCCGCCGACGAGTTCTTCGAACGCGCGCACTTCCCCTGGCTGGAGGCGATCGAGGCGCGGACCGACGCGATCCGAGCCGAGGCGTTGAACTTGCTCGCCAGCGGGAGCGAGGCGATCCGCCCCTATGTGCGGCAGGATAAGGGGACGCCGCAGAACAAATGGTCGGACCTCGACCATTCGCGCGACTGGAGCGCGTGCTTCCTGTGGGAATATGGCGCGCGCAACGACGCGGTGTGCGACCTGTGCCCCGAGACCGCGGCGGCGCTTGAGCTGGTTGCGCAGAACCATATTCCGGGCAAGGCGCCGACCGCCTTCTTCTCCATCCTCGCGCCCGGCGCGCATATCCCGGCGCACACCGGGGTCACCAACACGCGCGCGATTCTGCACCTGCCGCTGGTGGTGCCCGCGGGCTGCCGCTTCCGCGTGGGCGGCGAGACGCGCGAATGGAAGGAAGGCGAGGCGTTCGCCTTTGACGACACGATCGAGCACGAGGCGTGGAACGACAGCGGCGAGCCGCGCATCGTGCTGATCTTCGACGTGTGGAACCCGCATCTGACCGAAGAGGAACAACGGCTGTTGCAGACCTTCTTCGCGGTGTCAGGGCGGACCGAGGGCTGAGCGTCTGACGGACCTATCAATCCTCCCCCTTGCGGGGGAGGATTATTTGAGGCCGATCCCTAAGCCGGGGTCAGCACCAGTTCGCCATCGCCTTCGCCGACCTTGACGGTGCTGCCGTCCTTGACGTCGCCGCGCAGGATCGCGTCGGCGAGCGGGTCCTGCAAGTAGCGCTGGACCGCGCGCTTCAAGGGTCGCGCGCCGTAGACGGGATCGTAGCCGACCCGGCCGAGCCAGTCGCGCGCCTCGGGCGTCAAGTCGAGCTTGATCTTGCGATCGGCGAGCAGCTTGCCGAGCCGTGCGACCTGGATGTCGACGATCGGCGCCATCTCGCTGCGGCCGAGGCGGTGGAACAGCACGATTTCGTCGAGCCGGTTGAGGAACTCCGGACGGAAATGCGCGCGGACCACCTCCATCACCTGTGGCTCGACGCTGGCGACGTTCTGGCCCTCGTCAAGCTGGGTCAGGAACTGGCTGCCGAGGTTGCTGGTCAGCACGATGATCGTGTTGGTGAAATCCACCGTGCGGCCCTGTCCGTCGGTCAGGCGGCCGTCGTCGAGCACCTGCAACAGGATGTTGAAGACGTCGCCATGCGCCTTCTCCACCTCATCGAACAGCACAACCTGATAGGGGCGACGGCGAACCGCTTCGGTTAGGACGCCGCCTTCCTCATAACCGACATAGCCCGGCGGCGTCCTAACC
>Ga0247823_10003137_pt1 | contig 13501 bp, 6 predicted proteins | sample 13C_PalmiticAcid_2_FD_192426 | JGI IMG/M metagenome (GOLD analysis project Ga0247823, IMG submission 192426) | Soil microbial communities from agricultural site in Penn Yan, New York, United States - 13C_PalmiticAcid_Day30 | ecosystem: Environmental > Terrestrial > Soil > Agricultural land...
GTTTGGTGGCTTTGAGATCGGTTTCAAACTGCTGTGTCTGCTCCGCGGCGAACTGGGCGTCGTAGATGTTCAGATTGGCCTCGTCATTGAGCCTGAACGAGCGGTTGTCGAAGTTCGTGGAGCCGACAGAAACCAGCAGTCCATCCACAAGGAAGACCTTGCAGTGGAACATCGTCGGTTGGTACTCGTTGATCTGGGCTCCCGCCTGCAGGAGAGGACCCCAACTCGCCCGCGATGCAGCGCGTACCGTCTGCGCGTCGATGATGGGACCTGGCGTGATGATCCGCACGCGCACTCCGCGCCGAATGGCCTCCACGAGCGCCGCGATGGTCAGCGCGTCCGGCACGAAATACGCGCTCGACAAGTCGATGGTCCGGGTCGCCGCGGCAATCGAAAGCAGGTACATCAGGTGCATGCTCTCGCTTCCTCCGGAAGGTGAACTGCTAAAGACTTGCGCGCGGCCTTCTCCCACTGCGGAGAGGGCTGGAAAGTAGATCTGGCCGTGCAGCACCTCGCCTGATGCCTTGATCCAGTTGTCCATGAACACTGCCTGCATTTGGGCAACGACAGGGCCTTCCACGCGGAAGTGCGAATCGCGCCAGTGTTTCGCGTCCTGCGCATCGCCTGTCCACTCGGGCGCAATGCCGACGCCACCGGTAAAGCCGACGCGCCCGTCCACGATCAGCAGCTTTCGGTGGGTGCGGTTGTTCAGCCGTGCCAAGTCGTACCAGACCGGTTTGTGGAACTTGCGGATCTGCACGCCTGCAGCTTCCATCTCTTCAAGGAAGCGCTCGTCGATCTTCGCGCTGCCCACCCAATCGAGCAACACATGCACCGGCACGCCAGCTTTGGCCCGCTCGGCCAGCGCGTTCGCGAACGCTCGGCCGATCTCACCGGACCAATAGATGTACGTCTCGAACGTGATGCTTTGGCGCGCTGAGCGAATGGCCGCGAGCATGGGCGGGAAGATCTGATCGCCGTTGTGGACGGCGGCAAACCGATTGCCCTGCAGGATCGGAGGCCCAAGAAGGACACCGAGTGCTCGCTGGTACTGCGGATCGTCCAGTGCGTACTGCCGAGCAACCTTCTCCTCCAACTTCCGTTCACCGCTAGTGAAGTTGAGGACAACCAGAGTTGCTGCGACGGTCAGGATCACGGTGAACGCGATCAAGATGGCTGGACGCCACGTCACTTTCATAGAAAAGCCTCAGCATCGTTGTTTTTCAGTCGAAAGGTTGCACCTCTCGAGGGGGTGTCAAGGTCAATCAGCGTACCGCGCCCAGACTTGGACCATGGGCCTCGCTTCGAGCCAGTGGCTTCCAGGCCCGCAGGCCGCGATGGCTTCAGCGAGGCGGGCTTTGAGGAGCCATCGATTCATCTGCGAAGCTTCCATCCATCCGCAGACGAAGCGCCGACCCTCGATTTGCAAAGCTAGTGCTTTGCCTGCAATTCGAATTTGCTCCATACGCTTGCCTGAAGAAGTACGACGATCCGTCTTGCTGGCCAGTTGGCGCCTTTCACCCGCTACGGGGCCTAGCTCTGTCTGCCGCGCTCATCAACGGTCGTTGGCCAGAACGACGTTCTCACAGCGTCGGCACGGCGCCTACTATTTCTGCTTCTGAAGCGCGTTGAACATCGCGCTGCCGATGAGTCCGTGGATCTGGGTCGTGGGGTGCATGACATCCCAAAAGAGAAAAGGCGGCAGGAACGCCGAAAAATTGATGTTCATGCAGGTCGCCGGATTGCGAAACAGGCAGTCCACAGCGCCCGTGCCCGGCGCGAGATATTCCAACGCAGGAAGGTCTGTGGAGACTTGACCTGCGGCAGCCAATGCCGCGCCAAGTGCAAACACGTCCAAGCTGACGATGCGCGCACCGGGAAGTTCCTGAGACAAGCTCGCCAAGGTAGCGCTCAACAGTGCGTTATGACCCTGGCTGAGTTGTGTGAAAGCTGCGCTAGCACCTTGTGCCTGAGCGAAGGGCGTGATCCCCATGTCAGCAAGGTTGGGAACCAGGAAGGATCGCGCTCCCATGGCGTAAAGCTGACGCACGGACGCGGCAACGTTGCCAACCACGTTGGACGGCGTGCTGGTCATGCCCTGCAAGTAGTCATTTGATCCGCTCCAGACGACGTACAAGGCGGCGCCAGGCGCCCTCTTGCCCATCAAAAGGGTGTTGAACAGTTGGACTTGGCCCAGCAGACCAGGAACCGTGAAGCCGAGGGGTGACAGCGAACTGATGCCGGAGGTGGAGCCTCCAAAAGCGAAGCTCACGCCAGCCTTCGACACACGCGCGGTCAGGGTCAGCGACGGGGCCAGTTCGGACCCGTTCTTGCGGCTCATCAGGTCCCAAAGGTATTCGGCGGCAACAGGGCCATTCGTGAACCGCCCCTGCCAGTAGGTGGCATGGGGCGAAATCGAAGGCGGCAGCGCCGGGACCATCTGCTGCGCTGTGGTCGCGACGAACGCGTTGCCCGTGTCTGACAAGCTGTCGCCGAACACGTACATCTCTTGGTAATTGGAACGGCCGGCCCACGAAAACTGGGTGAGACCAAAGCCGATGACAAGCGCCATCCCGCGCCATAGCGCCCTTAAACGAACGTTCATGATTTCCCCTGTATGCGAGGCGTGGACTTTAAATGCCTGTCATCCGTCTTCCTTGGAAATATCTTTGCTTACAAAAGAAAGAGGTCAGGTCTGACATTTCACGCTCCCAATCATGCATCTGCAGTTCGAATGAAGAGAAAGAACACGAATCATTGCTGTTAATAAATTGTGTGACTCATTAACCATCGAGAGAGGTTTCAACTAGTGGCGCGCCCCCAACGCCAAGAGAGAGTCTGTTGTTTTTAGATAACAAAGGCCACAAGGGTTAGCAACAAAATCGCACAGATCGCGCCCATCATCCGTGCGCAAAATGCGTAGCTCTGGTTCGTCGTGCTCTATGATTCTGCCTAAGAATCAACAAATTCCGGGCAACGCCTCTCGTTTGACAGAGCCTCTATGTGCATGCGTGACGTCTGTCATGTGCATTGAGGCCCCTCGTGTTCATGTCTCTTTCCTCACTGCGATCGACTCGGATCGCGGGTTTCACACTAGTTGAAATTCTGGTCGTCTTGGGTTTGATTGGAGTCCTTATCTCCATTGCAGTGCCCGTCTATAAATGGAATCAGGAGCGGCAGAAGGTCAATGCGGCCATCTTGGATATTTCTGTGGTTGCGCTCGCACTCAAAGGCATCGAACTTGATAATCGGGAATTTCCTGCCGAATTGCCGGAAGATCTGCGGAAGCTAGACCCCTGGGGCAATCCCTACCAATATCTTCGCATGCAAGGCGCATCGAATGGCGCAAAACGCAAGGACAAATCACTTGTTCCCATCAATACAGATTTCGATCTTTACAGCATGGGACCAGATGGTAGAAGCGTAGGGCCGTTGACGGCGAAACAAAGTCGCGACGACATCGTCCGTGCTGCCAACGGGCGGTTCATTGGAATCGGCGCGGACTTCTAGAGCATGCACCTGCCCAGGGTGTTCCTGTCCACAGGCCTGTCCAGAAAGCTGTTCTGGGGGATCTTGCTCCTGACGTCTGTGGCGTTCGTCGCGGCAGGACTGAGTTTTCAGCACATCGCCATGCGCTATCAGGAGCAGGCAGCAAGCAAACTCGTGGCGACTGCGAGTCGGGCCTTCGAGCGAGGCGTCCTTGAACGGCTGTTTGCCGCCGAACAGGTAGCAAGAGCAGTTGGGATCGTGACGGAAGACGCCGCGACCGCTCCGATCGGCCAGCAGGAGCGGATGTTCCGGCAGATCCGTATCGAGCACGCCGGGCCTAGTCTAGCGAACGCAGTCGCCGGGCGTTTGTCGCGATTTACCCTATCGGCGCGCGCAGACGGTGGTTTGGATGGTGTCCTCAGGGTGCCGTCGGCCGATGGTGAGACCGACATCGTGGCGTTGCTCGCAGACGACTATCTCTGGATGCACGCAGACACGGCCTTGCTGCGGATTTGCATCCGGTCTGACGAACTTGCGCAGCGGTGCCTGGACGGGGCTGCCTTGTCCAGTCGACCTACGGTAGTTCGCACCTTGAACTTTGAGCCGTACCTTCAGGGCCTTCCGTGGGAGGTGACCGCGCAGGGCACCGATGAGGTAGAGCGGTTCGGGCCCCTGAGCGTGGGCCTGGTGTCCATCAGCTTCGTGGCCTTGTTTACGCTCATGGCCGCGGCGGGCGCGTCCGTCTTTCTGCGCCGCGTCACCGAGGCCTTGGCCACCCTGGTGAGCGCCAACCGCGCGGCCCAGGAGGGGCGGCTGGCCGAGCGCATCGATACCACCCGGTGGAAAGACGAGCTGCTCGAACTCGGTGCTTCGTTCAACGCGATGATGCAATCGCTCGAGACCAGCTTCAGCTACCAGCGCGCTCTTCAGAGATTGGATGCAGCCATCGTGTCGCGTGCACCGATGACTGACTTGATTGCGTTGGTGCATGCTTACGCAGCCGAACGCGGTGAGGCGCTCGCGCTGCGGGTGTCTATGGACGAGGCGGACCTGACGGGCGTGCCATCGGCCGCTCACGAGGCCGTGTGCGGCAACTGCATTCCACTGATTGACCTGGAAGGCAAAAGATATGGCGTGCGGATTGCCGCGCCGACCGTGCAGTCCGAACAGGCGAGCCAACTGCGAACGGAACTGGAGAACCTGGCACAGCGCCTCGTCATCGCGGCGCAGTCCTACTCCGATCGACGACGCCTGGTCCACCAGGCTGCCACTGACACCCTGACCGGCCTGCACAACCGTTTCGGCTTCATCGATTCACTCGAGCATGCCGTCAGTTCTGGTGACTGGCCAGTCCTCGACGTGGTCTACCTCGACCTGAACGGCTTCAAGGAAATCAACGATGCCTTCGGCCATTCAGCCGGCGACCAGTTGCTGGTCGACGTGGGCGAGCGCTTCGCAGGTAGCTTATCGAATGCCGAAGCCTTTGCAGCTCGTCTGGGTGGCGATGAGTTTGCCTTTGCGTTGCGCCGCGAGGGTGCTGCTGCTGCGATGGAGCGCTTGCAGGGGGCTTTCGTCGAGCCATTCGCGCTGGGAGACATGAAGCTGCGCATGCACGGGAGTTTCGGGGTGGCGCGTTACCCGGAGGATGCGGATACGGTGGCCGAGTTGCTGCGCAAGGCCGACCTGGCGATGTACCAAGCCAAGAACGCAGGCGACGCTCTTGCGCACTACACGCCCGAACTGGAAAGCGATGCAGCGGCCCGTCTGGCGCTGGTGGAAGACATGCGCTCGGCTCTGGCACTTGGACAATTGACACTCGTATTCCAGCCTCGGCTGCAGCGCCAACAGCCTGCCGGGCTGTCGGCTGAGGTGTTGCTCCGGTGGAACCATCCTTCCCTGGGCACGGTGTCACCGGCCCGTTTCATTCCTTTGGCCGAAGAACATGGTTTGATCGACGGCATTGGCGACTGGGTGCTCGCCCAAGCCTGCCAGCAGTTCGCCTACTGGCGGGACGCCGGCTATCCCATCGTCCAGCTCTCCGTGAATGTGTCGCCCAAGCAGTTGCTGGCCGACGACTTCTTCGCTCGGACGGCCGGGCTGCTCGAAAAATGGCAATTGCAAGACGGGGCCATCGAGCTAGAGGTGACCGAAGGGGCCTTGGTCAACGATGTCGCGAAGGCTTCCGAGGGAATGCAAAGGCTGCGCACGGCCGGCTGCCACATCGCCATTGATGACTTCGGTGTCGGCTTTTCGGCACTCGGCTACCTACACCGACTCCCCTTCGATACGTTGAAGATCGACAAGATGTTCGTGGATGAAGTTCACACCAAGCCGGCGTCCAAAGCCATTGCGACGGCCATCGTCGCACTCGCCAAGTCGATGGGGAAGAATGTGGTCGCCGAAGGGGTGGAACATCAACAGCAGGTGGACGTGCTGGACGGCTTGGGCGTTGATGAGTACCAGGGTTTCCTTTTCAGCCGCCCGCTGAGCAGAGAGGCTTTCTCGGACATGCTGGCCCTGCACGGCATCGCAGGATAAGCAGGTTTGCTCACCATGCTTATCGAGCGTATTCCTGCCGGTCGTCGCCTGTTCCTCACGTGGACATCGTGGACCGTGACAGACTGCTTGCTGACATTACCTAGATCGCCGAGTCGCGCACTGAATCCAAGTCTCTACCTGCCGTTCCATATCATTGCCGACGGAGCCGACTGGCACTGCGTGTCAGCCAGCGAAGCACCCGTAAAGAGTTCGTCCCCGCAGGCATAGGTCGGTCCAAAACATTCCGCATCGCACAAGTGTCCTACGACACCCTTGTCGACGACACGTTTACACCTTTCGAGATGGTGACGAGGATGGCGAACATGGGAACTACGCCACCTAGGCCCGCAGCCAGCCGAGTCTGCATAACTGTCGGTCGCTCCTCTGAGCAGCGCGGAGGGACTTAGCCCGATTGCCCTGTTTTAAGCCGGCAAGCGTCGCCGTAACTTTCCCCTTTGTTTCAGATAGTGACATGAGTTTCAATCCACCTCTTGGGGCGGCGTGCGCATACCCCCAGGCCGAGGACGCGTGTGCCTTCTTTTGCGCTGAGTTGCCCCAGCCATTCGCCGCCCTCGTTGAGTTCCCATTCGGCCGCTGACCAGGACGGGTCAGACGCAGCCGCTTCAGCGCCGTGACCGGCCAAGGCCCTCAGACAACGGACGCACTGCAGCCAATGCGAGTTCGAGATACTCTGTCCAGCGGGAAGGCAGCGGTGTCGGCGCCGATAAAGATCTTGACCACTTTTGCATCGGCGCTTACATCTGCCCCGTATGCGTGGCCTCACCACGCCATTGAGGACTCTGGCCACCCACCCGAATGGGCCGGCCCGATGGTTGGCGCTTTGGGTCGGAGACGTGCCCTCACTCGTCACGGCCTTGGTCGTGGTCATTGCAGCGAACGAGCGTTGACGTGAAAAGCCATTGGCGTACAAGCTGCGCGAGCGCTTGAGGGCGCATCGGAAGCAGGCCCTTTGGCGCTGGCGCCGCCATCTCAGTCGCCTGAGGGGCTTGAGCTGCGCGAGAAGAACGAATCAGACCCTGCCATTGTCTACATGGCTGCGCCGAACTTGACAGGCGTGAACGACGGGAAGGAGTTGCGAAGCGGCCACCGGAGCCCGTAGTCGGACTGGCTCCAATGGGCGCGAAACGGTCGGCTACGACCACCTGCTGCCGGCCAGCGGCGCGGCCGCAGGCCGTCGCGTCCAAGCCCGGGGCCGCCCCCTTTTGCGCCGGAACCGGGAGTAATCGGATGTGGTGCACTGTCACTGTGGCATTGCGCAAAACTAAGTCGGGCGCGCCTCCACGACCGACTGGAGCGGCATATTTAGCCGCTCCACGCTCAAACCACCTCGTACTTCATCATTCCTTCTTGTGACTTGGCGCGAAGCAGGCTGTAGAACTTATAGGCGGTGTACTTTTCAAGTTTATCGATAGGGACTTCGCGCGCTCGAGTTACACACGACTCGTGGCCGTTACGCAATCTGAAGTCTTCGAATGGATACTTCATGAGTGGCAAAGCAATCATTGGATTCGCCCTTAGGTCATCTAGAAGGGACAGCCCCAGCTCCACTTTTGCGATCTCGGCCTTCTCAAAAACTCGCTTCACAACATCAAATTTCTCGGGCGTTCGAAGGAGTGAGAACTGAATAACGAGGCCTATCAGTGCGCGCACCTTCTCTATAGTTAAATCTGGATCCAGAGAATATGATCTGCTGGCGGCAAGTTGCAATATCTCAGCTTGAATCTTGTTCCAAGACTTGCCGCGCATGTCGACTTCGAATTGGCCGGAGAGGATTTGAAGATCCTTGGGGTCCTTGGCGGTGAAAATGTCTGGATTGAAATGCCAACGCTCGGCCTTCTGCACGAACTTAGCTTCGATGGGCGGCCCGTCGTACTCGTTCGATAACAACACGTACTTCTGAATTGTTCCGAACAACTCCACGTAGCAGTACAGGCTCGTGTCATGGTTGAAAACGTAGAGATGGTGTGTGGGAAACCAGTCCTCGTGGGTATGCTTCTCCGTCTCAAAGAAGCGCTCGGCATCCGTGGTTGGGTAGTACGGAAAGACACTTGATCGAAGCAGCGCTTCAGAGTTCGTCAGGTCACCATCTGCAAGTAAGTGCTTGAAAACTTCCCGTGGCACCCCAGAGTTGTTTGCGAAGTCGAGAGCAATCTTTAGCACTCCACGGAGCACATTCATCGAGCCAGGACTCACTGGGAGCAGAAGACTTTGAGCATATGGCGCAGCGTTCGCGCTTAGCTCGAGAGAGTAGCCACTAGAGAGAGCCACTTTGACTGCTGGCGAATTCGAGAACTGCTCGGCTTGTTTTAGCGTTGAGCCGATTACGGTTACTGTCTTCTTCGAGTCGCTGGTGAACATCAGAGGTCGAGACGGCACGACGGTGAAGTCGTTGGAGAGAGAGAAAGTTACTTTGGCAAGGCTTGCCGCCTCATCCTCATTTGGTAAGAGCCTCGTTTCTGCCTTGGCGTGAGCACCAGCCCCCCGAGGAAGATCTAGAAACACTGTCAGAGGAGCCAGTGCCATTACGAAAGGACCATCAACGCTGTTACCAAGCTTGCTGCCACAAGACGCACAAAGGATCTCGTTGGCGATCAAGGTTCCGCCCAGGCTATCTTGAATGATGTGCTCACCGTGCTTGAGAACCCTTTCGCTGTCGAACAGCTTGTCGCATAGATAGCATTTTTCTGGCACTAATAGTCTCCCTAGACATTAATTTGATCTTGGCACGGTCCATTACTGTTACAGGATGCCAGTTACGTACGCTTGGTGCTCCAGAACGCTTACCAAAACGAAATTTATATTTTGCTCGCAGTAGTGTGGCGCGCCGACAGCTGAAGTCCGACCAGACTCTTATCGGAAGACCGGTCTCGGGCGTCCCGGTCGACTTGATGACCGACTTCTTTGGGCGCAGAGCTGACCGCCCATGTAGACCCGCTCCCGGCCTCAGCTGTCAGTCGCCACGAAGCCTCGACCGACTGCTATGGACAAGAGCGGTCACTCAGCGGATGTGCAAGCAAGCCAACTGGGCGAAGTCACTGGCTGACGAGGCATAACGCCGGACCAACGAGGAGCATGGACTTTTGTGGCGCCGATGCACGCGGACCATCCGATGCTTGCCAACCACGGACAGTTACAAGATAGTGCACCACCTAGAAAACACATAAGTGGGGTGGCTTTTTGGACAGTGCATCCGACCCGGGCATCGACGGGCGCCCCACGGTGTTGGCCGTCGACGATTCGTCCGACAACCTCTGGGTGCTGTCCGGTCTTCTCAAGCCCAAGTACCGCGTGAAGCTCGCCAACTCGGGCGAGAAAGCCTTGCAGTTGGTCCATGCCGGCGCGCCCCCCGACCTGATCCTGCTGGACGTGATGATGCCGGGCATGTCCGGCCATGAGGTCTGCCGCCAACTCAAGGACGCGCCCGCCACACGCCACATCCCCATCATCTTCCTGACGGCGATGACGGGCGCGGACAACGAGACCCATGGCCTCGAGATGGGCGCCGCAGACTTCATCACCAAGCCGATCAACCCGTCCGTCGTGCTGGCACGCGTGGCCACGCAGCTGCAGGCCAAGGCCGGGGCCGACTTCCTGCGCAACCAGAACCAGTTCCTGGACACCGAGGTGCAGCGCCGCACGCGCGAACTGGCGGCAATCCAGGACGTGACCATCCTGGCCATGGCCTCGCTGGCCGAAACCCGCGACAACGAAACCGGCAACCACATCCGGCGCACGCAGCACTATGTGCGCACGCTGGCCGGCGCGCTGCAGCAGCATCCGCGCTTTCGCGCTGCGCTGGACGACCACGTGGTCGACATGCTCTACAAGTCGGCCCCGCTGCACGACATCGGCAAGGTCGGCATCCCCGACCGCATCCTGCTCAAGCCCGGGCGTTTCGAACCCCACGAGTTCGAGATCATGAAGACCCACACCACGCTGGGCCGCGACGCCATCCAGCAGGCGGAAGACCAGCTCGGCATGCCCGTGGAGTTCCTGCAGTACGCCAAGGAGATCGCCTACGGCCACCAGGAGAAGTGGGACGGCAGCGGCTATCCCCAGGGCCTGGCGGGCGACGCCATCCCGCTGTCCGCACGCATCATGGCGGTGGCCGATGTCTACGACGCGCTGATCAGCCGCCGCGTCTACAAGGAAGGCATGCCCCACGACAAGGCGGTGGACATCATGCGCCAGGGCCGTGGCAGCCATTTCGACCCTGACATCCTCGATGCCTTCCTGCTGCTGCTGCCCGAGTTTCAGCGCATCGCGCAGCAGTTCGCCGACAGCGACGCCGACCTTGCTGAGAAGGCCCGCAGCCATGCCCTGGCCGCTGGCGACGTCGCCGGTCCGGCCTGAGCCGGACGCGACGGTTCCGGCAGCCGGCATCCGAACCGCCCCAACGACAGGACACCGGCCTTGCCTCTACTGACCCGCCACCTGCAGCGCTCGTCCCTGAGTGCCAACCTGGCCGCTGCCTTCGCCGGCGTGCTGCTGCTCGCCGTCGTGCTGGGCGGACTCGGCATCCATGGCCTGAGAACGGTCGGCACGGAGATCCGTGCGATGTACGAGCAGGACCTGCAAGGCGTCTCCAATGCGCGCGAAGTGCAGTTCCACTACGCGGCCATGGGGCGGCAGCTGCGCCAGGCCCTGCTCACGACCAACCAGGAGACCCAAGCCCTGGCGCTCAGGAGCCTGGAGCAGGAGCATGTCGAGCTCATGCGGGCGGTCGAGGACCTGCGCGGCCGCATCTTGCGCGAGGACAACCGCCACGACCTCGCGAGCTTCGAGCAGAGCTATGCGGTCTACCGCGAGAACGTGGCGCAGGTGCTGCAGCAGGCGCGTGCCGGCGGCCTGGAGGAGGCGCGCAAGCGCGTGTCCAGCCCCGAATTCGGCGTCATGGGAGATGCCGTCGCGCAGGCCATGGAGGCGGTGGCCTCGTCCAAGGAGGAGAGCGCCCGCGAGACGCTGCGCGGGGTGCAGGAGCTGGCCCGGCGCACCGAGATCTGGGTCATGGTGCTGCTGGTGCTCGGCGGCCTCATCTGCCTGTTGTTCGTCTGGGTCATCGCACGCTCCATCCGCATCCCGGCGGTCGAGCTGCGCTCGGCGGTCGAGCGCATCGCGGCTGGCGACCTGGACCAGGAAGTGCCGCACACCGGTTTCCAGAACGACCTGGGTGGCCTGGCCCGCGCGGTGGCCGTGCTGCAGACCGCGGCGAGCGAGCTGGCGGAGCAGCGCTGGGTCAAGACGCATGCCGCGACCTTCTCCGCGGAGCTGCAGTCGGCGGGTTCGTTCGTGGAACTGGCGCAGAAGTTCTTCAGCGTCGCCGCGCCGCTGCTGGGCATCGGCCACGGCGTGCTGTACATCCATGAGAAGCAGCACCGCCGGCTGCGCCTGCTGACGGGCTTTGCGCACCGCGAGCGCAAGTCGCTGGAGCAATACATCCAGTTCGGGCAGGGCCTGGTCGGCCAGTGCGCGATGGAGGGCATGCCCATCACCCTGACGGAGCCGCCGCCCGACTATGTGCGGATCGGCTCCGCGCTGGGCGATGCGGTCCCCAGGGCCATCAGCGTGCTGCCGCTGTGCCGTGGCGACCGCCTGCTCGGCGTGCTGGAGATCGCCACGCTGGAGCCGACGACGCGCGCGCGCCAGGCGCTGCTCGATGCGGCCTTGCCGGTGCTGACGGGCAACCTCGAGATCCTGGAGCGCAGCGTCGCCACGCAGCGCCTGCTGGAGGAGACCCAGGCCCAGGCCGAGACGCTGGAGCGCCAAGCCCGCGAGTTGGAAACCCAGAAGGACGCGATCCAGGCCACCGAGACCTGGTTCCGCAGCATCATCGAATCGGCGCCCGACGGCATGCTGGTGCTCAACCAGCAGGGCGACATCATCCTGAGCAATCCCGAGCTCGAGCGTATGTTCGGCTATGCCGAGCGCGAGCTGGTCGGGCAGAAGATCGAGGTGCTGGTCCCGCTGTCCGTGCGCGGCCACCATGTCGCCCTGCGCTCGGGCTTCGCGCGAGACAGCAAGGCCCGCCTGATGGGCGCGGGCGACAGCCGGCTGTTCGGTGTGCGCAAGGACGGCACGGAGTTCCCGATCGAGGTCGGGCTGGCGCGCCTGCCCGACGTGGGCGGCCGCGGCGAATGCGTGGGCGCCTCGGTGCGCGATGTGACCGAACGGCGCCGCGTCGAGGACGAGGTGCGGCGCGCGCGGGAGACGGCCGAGGACGCGACGCGGGCCAAGAGCGAGTTCCTGGCCAACATGAGCCACGAGATCCGTACGCCGATGAACGCCATCATTGGCATGACGCACCTGGCCCTCCAGACCGAGCTGGACAAGAAGCAGCGCAACTACATGGAGAAGGTGCACCGGGCGGCGGAGAACCTGCTCGGCATCATCAACGACATCCTGGACTTCTCCAAGATCGAGGCCGGCAAGATGGCCATGGAGCGGGTCGACTTCCGGCTCGAGGACGTGCTCGACCATGTGGCCAGCCTGGTCGGCATGAAGGCCGAGGACCGCGGGCTGGAGCTGCTCTTCAACTGCGCGGCCGATGCCCCCACGGCGCTGGTGGGCGACCCGCTGCGCCTGGGCCAGATCCTGCTCAACCTGTGCGGCAACGCGCTCAAGTTCACCGAGCAGGGCGACATCGTGCTGGGGGTCGAGCCGGTGCAGCAGCAGGCCGATGCGGTCGAGCTGCACTTCTGGGTGAAGGACTCCGGCATCGGCATGACGCCGGAGCAATGCGCGCGCCTGTTCCAGTCCTTCAGCCAGGCCGACAGCTCCACCACGCGCAAGTACGGCGGCACGGGCCTGGGGCTGGCCATCTCGCGCACGCTGGTGGAGTTGATGGAAGGCCGCATCTGGGTGGAGAGCACGCCGGGCGCCGGCTCGACCTTCCATTTCCATGCGCACTTCGGCCTGCAGGCCGAGCCGGCGCCGCGGCGCATGTTCCGGGCCGACGAACTGCAGGGCGTGCGGGCCCTGGTGGTGGACGACAACGCGGCGGCGCGCGAGATCCTGTCCACCATGGCGCGGCGCTTCGGCCTGGAGGTGGACGTGGCGCGCGACGGCCCCGAAGGCCTGCGTCTGGTCGAGGCCGCGCTGCAGCGGCAACTGCCCTACGACCTGGTGCTCATGGACTGGAAGATGCCGGTGATGGACGGCGTCGAGGCTGTGCGGCGCATGCAGTCGCTGGACGTGCCGGCCACGCAGGCCGTGATCATGGTGACCGCGTTCGGGCGCGACGAAGCCATGTCGGCGATCGAGCAGCACGGCGCCCGCATCGATGCCGTGCTGACCAAGCCCATCACGCCCTCGACCCTGCTGGAGGCCATCGGCCAGGCGCTGGGCCGCGGCCAGGTGCAGCCGGGCCGCGTCGAGGCCCGCGCGGTCGGGAACCAGGAGCACCGGCAGCAGCTGCGCGGCGCGCGCGTGCTGCTGGTGGACGACAACGACCTGA
>Ga0247823_10003138_pt1 | contig 13497 bp, 13 predicted proteins | sample 13C_PalmiticAcid_2_FD_192426 | JGI IMG/M metagenome (GOLD analysis project Ga0247823, IMG submission 192426) | Soil microbial communities from agricultural site in Penn Yan, New York, United States - 13C_PalmiticAcid_Day30 | ecosystem: Environmental > Terrestrial > Soil > Agricultural land...
GGGGAATGGAGGGGGGGCAGGCGCCATGGATTTAGTGCCCACGATGACTTCTTCTGGATTGGAATTTGTTTCCGATTCTTTTTCTTTTCCCATTTGACTGTTTTTCTTGCATCGTCGTCGTGTTGCGCCTCAAGCCTCTGTCGCTGTGTTTCTGTGTTATTGCCTGCCATCAACTGCCGAGCAGCCCGTGATTGCCCAGCGCAGCGTCGCCCGCCAATACCCGTTCCTTCCCCCAGACTCACACATTCAAGATGCCGTCGACGGCGATGTGCATCCGCACGCTGCGGGCGTACGCCAAGTACGGGCAGAACGTGAGTGAACTTCAGCCCTCGGGCATCCATCGGGGACTATTCTGTACTGACAGCAAATTCCGACAGCATGCGGCCCTCTTTGCGCGGACGTTCTCGGCTTCGGCCCGCCGCGGCGAAATCAACAAGGTCTACCCGTCAGCCACCGAGGTGCTCAAGGACATGAAGCCGAACTCGACGCTTCTCTGCGGTGGCTTCGGGCTCTGCGGTGTGCCGGACACGCTGATCAACGAGGTGCTCAAGAAGCCCGAGATCACCGGCCTCACGGCTGTCTCCAACAACGCCGGCACCGACGACAGCGGCCTCGGCCAGCTGCTGCGCACCAAGCAGATCAAGAAGATGGTTGCCTCGTACATTGGCGAGAACAAGACCTTTGAGCGCATGTACTTGACGGGCGAGGTCGAGCTGGAGCTGACGCCCCAGGGCACGCTGGCCGAGCGCTGCGCTGCCGGCGGCAAGGGCATCCCGGCCTTTTACACGCCCGCCGCCTTCGGCACCGTCGTCCAGACGGGCGAGCTGCCGCTGCGCAACAAGCCCGACGGCACCCCCGAGCAGTTCTCGTACCCCAAGGACGTCAAGGTGTTCAACGGCAAGAGCTACCTGCTGGAGCACGCCATCGAGGGCGACTACGCCTTTGTCAAGGCCTACAAGGCCGACAAGCTGGGCAACTGCCAGTTCCGCCTGGCCGCCAACAACTTCAACGGCGCCATGGCCCGCAACGCCAAGATGACGATCGTCGAGGCCGAGCACATTGTCGAGCCCGGCGAGATCCCCGCTGAGGCCGTTCACCTCCCCGGCATCTACGTCAAGCGCGTCATCCAGAGCACGACCCCCAAGGGCATCGAGAAGTACACGTGGAGCAAGGACCCCAACGAGCCCGAGGACCCCAAGGCCGCCGCGGCCCTCGGCACCGGCGACACCAAGGCCAAGCGCGAGCGCATCGTCAAGCGCGCGGCCAAGGAGTTCAAGAACGGCATGTATGCCAACCTGGGCATCGGCATGCCCATGCTCGCCCCCGGCTTCGTCGGCGAGGACGTCGAGGTGATGCTGCAGAGCGAGAACGGCATCCTCGGCCTCGGCCCGTACCCGCTCAAGGGCAAGGAGGACGCGGACCTGATCAACGCCGGCAAGGAGACCGTCACCCTCAAGCCCGGTGCCTCCGTGTTCGGGTCCGAGGAGAGCTTCGGCATGATCCGCAGCGGCCGCATCAACCTGACCATCCTCGGCGCCATGCAGGTCAGCGCGACGGGCGACCTGGCCAACTGGATGTTGCCGGGCAAGGTCAAGGGCTTCGGCGGCGCCATGGACCTGGTCAGCAACCCCAGCGCGACCAAGGTGGTGGTCACGATGGAGCATACCGACAAGAAGGGCAACCCCAAGATTGTCAAGCAGTGCGCTTTCCCGCTTACAGGCAAGGCCTGCGTGTCGAGGATCATCACTGAGCTCGTGAGTTTTTCTTCCTCTCGCTTGAAAGATGTGGACAACGTACTGACTGGGGTGGACAGGGTGTCTTTGACGTCGACTTTGCCCACGGGCTGACGCTGATCGAGATTGCTGACGGCGTGACGGTGGAGGAGGTCAAGGCCAAGACCGAGGCGCCCTTCCACGTGGCCGAGGACTTGAAGCCCATGCTCTAAGCAGTGAGCGGGATGGGATTGGTCAATCTGAAAATGGAGGAGTTCATGTTGGTCTCTAAAACGGATCTGTACATATTGTAGATACCTTGGGTAAATGGTTTAGTGCTGGGAATATACCACAGCGGTTCTTTTGGTTACACTTTCATTGCCCCCAACTTTGATGCCAAGCGACAAAATGACAAAGACCTTTGCCAACGCGATGCGCTAAACTTTTCCCTCGCTAAAGCTAGACTGACACAACGGAAGCCACTTGCTCAAGCTTGCCTCAGGCGCCCAGCACCTTCTCCGCCAGCGAGACGTCGGTGCCGGTGTTGTCGGGCTCGACAGCAATCGACTTGACCCTGCCCTGCTCGATGACCATGGCATACCGCTTGGACCGCTCCCCGCCAAAGATGGCCGAGCCGTCAAACGCCAGGTCGAGCATCTTGGTGAACTTGCCGGTCGGGTCGGCAAAGAAGCGGATCTACAGCCAAGTAAGCAACTTGCCCGCAACAACAAAGTACAAAACGGACAGAGATGACTTACCCCCTGATCCCCAGCGGGATCCAACGTCTCACCCCACGCCTTCATGCTGTATTTTCCAACCCAAGTCAGCAACCAAGGCACAAAGCAACCGCCACCCCTCCCCATAAGTAGGCAGAGAAGAACGGAGAGATACTCACACAAACACGTCATTGACGCTCACCACCCCAATCATCTCAAACTCGTGCGCCCGCGGGTGGTTGATATAACCCGGGACGTGGGTCGCCGAGCACGCGGGGGAGAAGGCCGCAGGCACGCCGATTAGCAGCATGGAGTTGACCTTTTGCGCCTCCTCGGCCAGGTTCACGCGCTGGCCGGGCGTCGACTCCATCAGCGCGTCCGTGTCCGGGAGCGGGTCGCCCGGGTTGATGAGCGCCGCGCGGGTGGTGTGGAAGGGCGAGATGCGTGGGGCGGTGATGGGGAGGAGGGCGCGCCGGGCGGTTGGGCCGGCCCGGGAGGTGAGCGGGCGGAGGGCGGAGCGGAACATTTTGGCGGGTTGGGTGGTTGAAGGATGAGGTGTGAGGGGGTTTGTGTGTTTGGAATTGGGCGCAAGGTCGGTGTTGATGAGGCTCAATTGGGGTGTTGCTGCATGATCGGAGCTCCGTGTTTTGGTTGTTGCAGCCAAGTTGTTGGAGTGACATCACTTGGCTCGCCTGGACAGGGGTAAACACAACAGGGTTAGGGTTAGTCTACTTGGTCCCAGCAAGCTGGTGCCTCAGGACTGCACGAGATCCTCGCTGTCTGTCTACTGTAGGTAAACCCTGAAAGTTTGCGTTCTCGTTCAATACATATCAGATGGTTTTCTATCCCCCAATTCTGATGTAGGTAGCTCTGCTGTGACTCTCTGCGCCACATTCGATCTTGTCAGCCGTTCCTGACCCCTGAAGAGGTGATCTCAGACGCAAACATTCAACATCGAAAGAGAGTCTCTCGAGTTCTTGAGAATTCATGGTTTAAAGCAACAAAGTTAAACAATAAGGCTTAGACTTTCTACTTTTGGCACTGCCTTTCCCCGAGCATTCGTATAAGTTGGCGGCACACCTAGCCGGTGTAGAACCTCGACAGAATTTTTACTGGAAACTGAAACATCTATTGCCAGACCTATTGAGTGCAGACAGCATGAGTACCTTACCTCCTTCAAGTATTCTGGGTCCTTGATTCCAGACTTAGATAAGATAACTTACTTACCTGCGCACCCGGCCGTTTAAAGATGCCTTAGGGAAAATGTCAAACTCGTCTATCGTAGACTTGATATTGACCCCATGGCTCATTGGCCCAGATTTCAACTCCAAAAGAGGCGTAGGCTAACCGTGTGTTCTCCGTTTATCTTGATGATGTTGATGTGCCTGTCTAGCCTTAGGTAGGTAGTTCGAGGGTGCCTGCTCGGGATTGGGCCGCGCGACCTGCATTAGATGTGTTGGTGGTTCGGGACTTGGACCGTCGCACACAGATTTCTTTCAAAGAACAAAGCCTTCATCCAACTCAACTTGAATCTTATGAGAATCGACATACAAGACCTTCACTACCGCCCGTCGCCAGATGACTCCAGGCCACTGGCAATATTAGCACCAGCCTACGAGCGACGTCGGCCGTCCATAAATATAATCGGCCCTGGCCCCTCGCTTGGAGCGTTACGGCACGGCCAGTCTGCCAGAAGTCACCTTCGTCCTGCGCACAACTTTGCAAGTCATGGAACAGCCATCACCCACCTTTCCTCACCCAGGCGACGGCAGCCTGCCTGCGCTTGGTAAACAGGATGACACGCTAGCCAGCACTCCAAGCGAACCCGCTCCTCAACAGGTTCCCGCGTCACTTGTGACTAGCTGGAAGAGCTTCACAGAGGCTTGCGAATTCTTCAAGCCCGATGAAGACGGGAAAATGGTATTCTCACGCACCAGCCTCCTCACCTTGGACTCAAGCGACGGCATCGTCTACTTTGGATGGATCGAGGTCCGCAAACGGGAGCTCTCGCTCGAACAGGCCAGGGATTGTCTCCAAAGGATTCCTGCTGATGAAATCTACCCGCCTTTGCCGGCCGACATGTTTTCGCTCAAAGTGGCCAGCGCCGAACCAGGACACCACATCAAGCGGCCCAAGTTCGCGTCGTACCGCTGGGCTGCCGGAACCAAGCAACTTGCTGACCGCTTTTTGGAAGAGGCACGCACGCTCCATCTGGTGCAGCGTAACCCACACGCAAATCTTGTCGGTTTTGAAGGCTGCCTGGTTGAAGATGGCCGCATCATCGGCCTGCTGCTCAAACGCTACCCGACAACGCTCAGCGATCGAGTCAAGGCCAAGGACAACAAGGCTCTGGACAGGGCCTCGTGTCTTCGAGGCATCGTCGATGGCCTGAAACACTTGCATTCTCTCGGAATGGCTCACAACGATGTCAATCCCAGCAATGTGATGCTAGACGAGGAAGACCGTCCTGTCATTGTCGATCTTGGGTCCTGTACCCCCTTTGGTGAGAGGCTCACCGAGGGCGGCACACCAGGCTGGAATGATGGGTTTGGCGAGGAGTTCTCAAGGGCAAGCAACGACGAAATTGGGTTGAGAAAAGTTGGAGAGTGGCTTGGTATAACGGAGAAACTCCTCAATTTGCTTCAAGTTGTTTAAAAACAAGGGCCTGGATAGAAAGATTGATTTCACATCCCGGTCGCGAAACGGGCATTCGAATCTATCTGTTTGGTGTCTGCTTCTTGTCGTCGTGGAACTTGAAGTGCATGAGTACCGAGGCACAGGACCTTTAGCAGGGTACAGTCAAGTTTTGAAGCTGAGTTTGTCTTTTCACCAATACACCCAAATGGTGTGTCGGTGATCCATGGTTACAATACAGAGAACAAGCGACACAAAAAAAAGAGTTTTGAATCTCTGATCCTGTCTCCCCATCTTTCCTATCTGACAATGTGTACGGAATCTGTGGAATGGGTTACAAGTCCGAGTAGTTTGAACTCAGGGAGTTGAGAAAAGCTACGCACACATAGTCAATGCCAGGCTGCTCTCGTCCGACGGCTCGTGGAGGGGGAGTGGATAATAACAAGAACTCAAATCGAGGTGTCCTTGTGCAGAGAGCGTAGCGTCCGCAACACTTGTCGGAGGACCAACAGACTGCGCATGCAGCTGTCCAGTCTTCAGAATACGGTTTGGCTGTTGTAAAGTGCGCAGGTCTGCATGGTTGGGGTCTAGGTCCACACTTGTGGCCTAAGTGCAGACAAGCACATATTGGTGCCATTGGCAGCATTCCACCCGACACAACCTTACCCTTTCTTGGCTCCTCGAGTCAAAAAGGCCACACCATGTCAGCCCGCGCCATCTGGTATGTCGCCGCGACAAAGAAGTCCGCAGAAAACACTCTCTACATGCACTGCAACGTCAAGCCGGGAGCGAGCAAGAACCGTGAGGGCATCGCGTCGGTGGATGACGAGGCAGTCGACGTCTGCGTAGCTGCGCAGGCACGCGAAGGGGAGGCCAACAAGGCTGTTATCAGGGTCTTAAGTGAGGTTCGTATCTTGCTATCTTAACTGCCTCTTTCCATCTACTCATAGGCACTTCTCAGGTCCTCAGCCTCCCCAAGTCGGATCTCCAGATCACCCAGGGCCTCAAATCCAGAAACAAGACCGTCGCGGCTGTTGGGTCTTGGGTGAATTTGGGTGAGGAAGAGTGCTTGGCGCGGGTGAGGGAGTATCTCGACAAGGCGATGAACAGCTCGTAACCGTGGTCGTCTTTTGGCCCGGCCCGGATTATGGTGGGGTTCCATGACCCTGATACTTCTGCCATCTCTCGTCACACGAGATAGGTAGGAGAGCGGCACCGCCTGCCAAAACTCCCAGCCCGCCGCCAGCAAGCGGGTCATCGGCGTTCTGCCAGAGCCTTGTGCCATGTTCTGGCTGCCACGCTGCCACGCTGGTACGCTGCTCCAACAAGAATCAATCTCGCGATTCTGGCTTCTTGGCCGGAACGTGTCAATACGGCCTAGGCTCTTCATCGAACACCACGGCCCCTCGGTCTCGCAAGCCCGCTCGGCCGCGTTCCTCCGGTCCCCCCGGTCCCCCCTCGTCCACCTCTGGCCGCTCCTCTGCTAGACGGTGCCCCTCTTGTGGATGTTGGCGGCGCCGGAACTCGCGACTGACGACTCGAGGCGGGTGGCTGGTATTTACGTGATGGCCGGGCAGATGTTGGGGGGTTCTCGACAAACGAGGTATCCGTTGTCCTAGACAGGGTCAGTTTTGGCTTAAGACGGTCCGTTGCGGAGGGTCCCACATGAATGTTGTCTCAGTATCAATTTCGCCAGCCGTTCGTTCAGGAAGCCTGGTAGCGTCTGAATCCGTGTTAGTCGACACCAACACTTCACCGTGTTATTTGCCGTTTTGTATGGCGCGCCTACTCTGCTGCTGCTGTTCCTCCTCCCTCAACTTCATGCGCCGGAATGATTCTGCCATCGGGCCCTGTCACGCATGCCATATCAGCATCCACCCACCCCAATCATTAACCGAAGACCTTACCTCTGGAAAATCAACGCAAAACGCATTCATGTTTAGCCCGTACAGGAAGCTCGCAAAGCTCTCGCTGAACCGCGCCAGACTCTCGTGCATCAGCTGGAAGTGCATCATGTTGGCCTCGAGGTCGGCAACGGCGTCAGAGAGCTCGGCAAAGGCGGGCTCAAACGTGTTGAGCGGGAACGAGGCGCGATCACCCTGCACGCTGTTGCGCGCCGAGTCGCGGAACGAGGAGCGGGATGAGGGTCGGAGGGGTGTCGTAGGGCGGGAGCGGGAGGTAGAGCGCGCGCGACGGTGGGAGTTGTCGTCGTGTGCCATTTTGGGAGTTTGTGGTCGCGGTCACCTCCGTGGTTGTGGCCGATGGTGATAGTTGACTCCCAAGGTTGTGTGTGTTCGTGGTGTTTGTTTGCTTGCTTCCCCAATCGTCAATCGAGGTCTTGGCAAGCGCCCCGCAGTTGACATCGGCCAGCAGCCCCGCCATCGACGCAGCGCGTGCGCTCAGATCCGCCAAGGCGCGACAATTGGACGGTGGGGTCATCTTGGCCAGTCATGACCCCTCGACCAGGCCAGCCGATTCCCATTTCCCGCATGGCTATTCATGCAGATTCGGCTTGCGGAGCACTCGGGACGAATGATGCTTCTTGTGGTCAACTTGAGAAAAGAAGCCAATGCCCACCCGACAGGGGAAACGGATGGATCGGATGCCCAAAACGTCCCGAAGTCCGGGTTCTCATTAAATTAACGTTGTTCCTGCAGATTCTTCGCTCCGGCTCGGTCTTGTGAGCACCAGGTCGCCCCGCTGAAAGGATTCACGTAAGCTGGGAATTGGAAGCCGCTGTCTGTCCGCATCCCGTCCGCTCAGCCCTCCTGCTCTCTCGGCGGCCTCCAGACCAAGCCATCACACCTCCGGCCGGCCATATTCCAGGTCCTGCTAGTTAGGTGCGGAAGTGGAGTTGCCGCGACATCCGATCCGACAAGTTACCGGCGACACTCTCTCATCGGTCCCCCTCCCCCCGGTATCAGTCCCATACCTACCTCTTGACGTATGTGAAAAGTTCCGGTCCTCAGCACTTCTGAGAACAATCGCGGCATCGGGCTGTTCTTGCCTCCGTTGCGATCTGTGATCCGTGCCACTGGGAACGCCCCCGAAGCTGACACGCGTATCCGGGATAGCCTAACCTACTGCTGAGAACCCTGTAAAGAGTATCCGTCCTTGGTTGCGCACTGGCAGCCATCTCGGGTTTCTGGAGCTTTTGGTGATATTTTCCTATGCGCGCGCCACTCGGCTTCTCAGCCCACTCGTTCCACCCAGCTTCCACCTTCATTAGAACATCCGGACTTGGCCTTGCTGCGCCTCGTGGCATTCGATTTGCACGCTGCTGCCGGCCTCGAACTTCATCAGTTGCCTCACCCACTCCCTCACGAAGCTTCTCAAGCGGCAACGGACTTGGACGCAACTTCGACGGCGTTCCTCGTCTCACAAAACCCCAGCATCCAGACCCCCGGCCCCTGACTGCCTCCGCGTCAGGCCTTTTTATTGCGCTTGCTGGAGGACTTGCAGTAGCAGCTTACTACACGCTGTACTCGCGAAAGCCTGCATCGCAAAGTGCAGAAAGTGTGGACGACCTGTCGGAACTCGTCGACGACATGACGGCAGATACCGCCCCGGGCCGGCCCGGGACCCTTACCCCTGAGCAAGAGGAGAAGCTCAGGCGGCTATGGCAGCTGATCTTCCAAGTGTGCGCCGTCGGCCAGGAGCAGGAGGGCGCCGTCGCTGACAGCACCTCGGCTGCCGAGAAGGCGCAGGATGAGGAGGCCAAGAAGTCCAAGAAGAGCCGCATGTCGTTCTTTTCGCGCAAGGGCAAGAAGGACGAAGGGGAGTCGACGTCAGCGGCGCCAGCAAACGCGTCGGTTGTGCTCAACCTGAAAGACGGGGAGGCCGACAAGTACGGTCAGACCAAGCACTTCTACGAAACCCTCGCCAGCCAATCGCCCGAGTCCATCCGGGACACCATCTGGAGCATGGTGAAGCACGACCACCCGGACGCGCTCGTGCTTCGCTTCCTCAGGGCGCGTAAGTGGGACGCTGAGAGGGCGCTCATCATGCTGGTCTCGACCATGAACTGGCGGGCGCAGGAGATGAAGGTGGACGAGGACATCATGAGGAATGGCGAGGCCGCCGCGGTGGCAGCCGAGACGAGCAGTGACCCGGCAGCCAAGAGACTGGGGCACGATTTCATGGCCCAGATCAGGAAGGGCATCAGCTACGTGCATGGTCACGACAAGCAGGGGCGGCCCCTCTGTTTTGTCAATGTCAGGTTGCACAAGCAGGGCGAGCAGGCTGAGGAGGCTCTGGAGAGATACACAGTCTATCTCATCGAGACCTGCCGCATGGTGCTGCAGCCGCCGGTCGACACAGCCGTGAGTTGGACCTGATCATCGATTGTGTGACGGTCACAGCATGCTGACTGCAACAGACCATCGTGTTCGACATGACCAATTTCTCCATGGCAAACATGGTACGTCGCACTCATATTTCTTCTCCCCCCAGGAGCGCGCTGCTAACAGCCACAGGATTACACACCCGTAAAGTTCATGATCAAGTGCTTCGAGGCCAACTACCCCGAGTGCCTGGGCACCGTGCTCGTGCACAAGGCACCCTGGATCTTCCAAGGTACGGACCACCACCCCCCCTCAATCCGGGCCCTCAGCCGGCTCTAACAAACCCCCCCACCCACCAGGCATCTGGAAAGTAATCCGCGGCTGGCTCGACCCCGTGGTCGCCAACAAGGTGCACTTCACCAACAACGCCAAGGAGATGGAGGAGTTCATCCCGATGAAGCACATCCCCAAGGACCTCGAGGGCGAGGAGGACTGGACGTACCAGTACGTCGAGCCGGCCGAGGGCGAGAACGCCAAGCTCGACGACACGGCGACGCGCGACCGGCTGCTGGCGGCGCGCGAGGGCCTGTACAAGGAGTACGAGGCGGCCACGCTCGAGTGGATCCAGAACGGCGAGGGCGACAAGGCGGCCGAGATCAAGGAGCGGCGCAACGCCATCGCGTCGCGGCTCCGCGACGACTACTGGAATGTGGACCCGTATCTGCGCGCAAGGTCCTACTATGACAGGATCGGGGTGCTGTTGCCGGGGGGAAAGCTGGATTGGTATCCCGAGCCAAAGCCCGAGGTGGTCAACGGGACTGCTGCTGCTGCTGCTGCTCCGGCCGCCCCGGTTCCTGCTGCTGCTGAGACGTCGGCGGATGATGTTGATTAAATGGGCGGTGCGTGGTTGGGAGTATATGATATCCAACAGCGTTCAATATTACGGTTGGACTCCGATCTAGACGAATACGATTACTGCTCTCCTCTCGTTGGAGTAATACGACCAGGACCCGCTCCCAGAGGGAGGAGGAGATGGTTGTCGAATGTCACTTCAAGCATCATTGTGGACGGTATCCCTTCTTAGGGACAACTGCATGACTCGACTCGAAATGTATCGGCATATCTCGCCCCAGCCTCCCAACCTTTCCCCGCTTGATTTTACACCTTGGATTTGATCTCCTCAAACAGCTTCTTGAGCTTCTCCATATCCGTCTTCTGCTGCGGCCAGCGAATGCCGAGGCCTTCCGTCTCGTTGGGCTTGGGGATCTGGGCCTCAGGTTAGCGGTCGGTCCAGCCTGTTGTTGTCTCAAGTAGCAGTGGGCTACGGGACGTACCATGTGGAAATGCACCTGTTTTGCGCCAGTTTGGTCAGCGGATGCCCTCCCATACCCTCTACCATTGACACTTTAGCCCACTTACATGGTCAACCTCCTGGTGCGCCCCACGGCCGTTGTTCTGCAGGATGTTGTACTCCTGTGCACCCGTCGCGGCCACGAGCTTCTTGGCGATGGGCTGTGAAAGCAGAAACATCGAATGTCAGTCTTGTGGCCTCTTATGTAACCGAGGCTACGGCTCGGCGGGTAGGTGGGCGTACCAAGATCTCGCTCAGGTGGTCATCGGGGATGTCGGTCAGCTTCTCGCCGTGGTGCTTGGGGATCACAAGCTGTAGAAGCGCAATGTGATGTCAATGGCCTGGCCCAAAGAGAGATGGTGGTCATAAACATGGAAGCGTACGGCGTGTCCCTGGCTGAGGGGGTTGATGTCGAGGAAAGCGAGTGTCTTGTCGGTTTCCAAGAGCTTGAAGCAGGGGATCTCGCCTGGGCGGGGTGGTCGATGGTTAGCCAGGAACTGGGAACTGGAGGTAAGAGAGCTTCGACGGAGCTTCAGGAGCTTGAATTTACACCACTTACCCTTGATGATCTTGCAGAAGATGCAGGAGGCCATTTTGCTCGCCATTGGGTTGCGTTGAGACAGGTGACGGAGAGGTGTACGAACAGTCAATTGAGGAGGGGCTATCTGACGTTGCTCTCATGGGGGAATAAATGTCCGGTTAAGCTGCACCGTGTGCCGGCCTGCGGTTTAGACGGGACGGATCGCGACGGACGGGATTTAGGGCGGGGTAGAGAGACCCAGGCGCCCTGAAGCCCAGTTCGGCATCGAGCTCTCCTTTGCAAATCTGAGGTACCTTACCATAACCACGTATCCAGTTTCCTGCATGGTGGTTTTGGACGGATACATACCTGATGGCTGTCTTATTCTAGACACACCTGACCCAGTTGCGAGACTTGATCAGGAGCCCTGAAGCTTGAAAAGCCACTCCATCTGCAGCGCTGCAGCCTTGCGCCAGCCGAAGTGCCCCGCCACCGGCCTGCGGCACGACCCCGCCATCACCTGCTGCAGTTGCTTGATGTCACTGCCTGCTTTGCCTGGTTGCCGCAGGCGCAAACCAACTTGCGACACCAACTTCGACCCCAACCAACTCCTCCTTTGTCTCCGGAATACCCGCAGCCCTAAAAACCCTCCCCAGTTGCTTCTGTGGAGTGTGCATACTCGGTAGCTTTTCCGAACACAACCATGCCTCACGGGTTCAGGAAGACAAGCCTCTTTGGCGGGGCGCTCGTCTGCGATCTGCCTGACAACTTTGCTGATGTGAGGTATGCTCGAGTCCCGCGCTCGTCTCGCTACAAACCAAACAGACTAACTTTGTCGCTTTAGCACGATCCGCGAAGTCCCCGACAACCAAGAAGTCTACCTCGACAAGGACGGCTTCACCTCCATCATCTTCGACATCACCCAGCGCGTCGACGCCCCCGGCGACGGCCTCGAGCGCGACGGCCGCGCCCTGACGATCCACTTGGAAGACTTGGTCGGCGACGATGCCGACACCGTCAAAGTCTGGAACACGACCGAGACCCAGTTCACCCATCTTGAGTACGCTCTCAACCCTCTTCCCCGAAGAACATTCCCATCCCTCCGCCCCCCATCCGATACTAACCGTGGCCAAACGATGCAATAGTGAGAGCATACCCGCCTACACGCTCATCGCGACCCAGACCCCCACAGGCGCTCAAGAATCCCGAAAAGCAGCGCCCGACTTCACCGCTTTGATCCTCACGCTGGTGCGGCTCGAGAAGGAAAAGACCGACGTCCTGATCACCATCAACGTGCCGCACATCAAGGGGGAGTACGACGAGGAGGATGTCGACCTGGCGCTGGGCAAGCAGGGCGAGCTAATTGGGGACGCCGTGGAGTTCGCGGCCCGGATCTGGTCGACGTTTGAGGTGAAGAGTTGGCGGCTGTTTGATGAATTGTAGACTTCGAAGGGGGTTAGTTCGGCAGGGATTCAAGCGAGCGGGTTTTTGAAGATATGTCGATATCTCATATGTATTGATTGGATAGCTGGGACTGGCGTTGGATGAAGAGGTGGCAATCCTGTGATGAGCTCATGACATGACGGCATAGTCTTATTCATTTACACTGTTTCTACACTGACAACGAGTATATAACCATGCTTGTCCCGGCCTGCCTACACGGCCAAATCCGCCAAGTCCTTCGTCACCTCCTGGACCGACGCATCGGGCGTCGATGACGACGACGACGCCTTGGACGCTGCCCACCGCCCGGCCACGATCTTCATGATCTCCTTCTGTGGGCTCTTGGGGTTCTCCGCCTTGACCAGCCGCATCTGCTCCTTCATGAACGCCTGGTACTCGCTCACCGCACCACCACCACCACCACCACCAAACCCGCCCTCCTTCTTCTTCCTCGGCACGGGCTTCGTCTGCCGCAGCTCCTCCCTACAGCTCCCGCACCGGTGCCGCGCCGGGTCGATGCTGCGCGAGTGCCGCTTGAACTCGGTCCCGCACGCCACGCACTGCCACACGTATTTGAAGTCGATGTCGTACGAGTGCTTGGTCGTGACCTGGATCCCGCGGCCGCCAAACGCGCGCGAGCACTGCGCCGCCCACGCCTTGAACTCGCGCCCGTGCGGGTTGTTGGTGACGCCGCTGACCATGAAGTTGGCGAGGTGGCAGAACTCGTGCGCGAGCACGTTGAGCAGGCGGTGCTCGTCGTCGATGACTTTCTCGGCGAGCTCGATGGAGGCGTGGTGCTTGTGCTTGGTGGTGGTGGTGGCGGCGGCGGGGTCCGAGA
>Ga0247823_10003139_pt1 | contig 13492 bp, 14 predicted proteins | sample 13C_PalmiticAcid_2_FD_192426 | JGI IMG/M metagenome (GOLD analysis project Ga0247823, IMG submission 192426) | Soil microbial communities from agricultural site in Penn Yan, New York, United States - 13C_PalmiticAcid_Day30 | ecosystem: Environmental > Terrestrial > Soil > Agricultural land...
GCCGGCATCCCGTTCGAGGAGGTCGTGGTGCGCTTCGACTCGTTCGAGCCCGGCTCGAAGTTCAAGACCGAGATCCTCCAGCACAACCCGGTGGGCAAGGTGCCCGTGCTGGTCGACGGCGACCTGGCCGTGTGGGACACGCTCGCCATCGCCGAGTACCTCGCCGAGAAGTTCCCCGGGAAGAACCTGTGGCCGGCCGACCCGAAGCGCCGCGCCCGCGCGCGCAGCGTGACCGCGGAGATGCACTCGGGCTTCACCGGCGTGCGCAACCATTTCGGCATGAACATCGAGGCGCGCCTGCCCGAGGTGGGCGCGAAGGTGCTGGCCGAGCAGCCGGACGTGCGCAAGGAAGTCGACCGCCTGGTGTCGATGTGGACGTCGCTGCTCGCCGAGTCGGGTGGCCCGATGCTGTTCGGCGACTTCAGCATCGCCGACGCGTTCTACGCCCCCGTGGTCACCCGCCTCGTGACGTACGGCGTGCCGGTGACCCCGGTGGTGCAGGGCTACATCGACCGGGTGCTCGCACTGCGCGGTGTCTCGGCCTGGCGCCGCGACGCGCTGGCCGAGCAGGACTTCCTGCAGTTCGAGGAGAACTACCGCACGTCGCGCACATGAAGACCTGGCGTGTCGGCGGCGCGGTGCGGGACGCCCTGCTGGGCCGGCCCGTGAACGACCACGACTGGGTCGTGGTGGGCGCGTCGCCGAAAGAGCTGGTGGACCAGGGCTACCTGCCGGTGGGCAAGGACTTCCCGGTCTTCCTGCACCCGGTGACGCGCGAGGAAGTGGCCCTCGCGCGCACCGAACGCAAGACCGCCCCCGGGTACCACGGGTTCACGTTCCACGCCGACCCGGCCGTCACGCTCGAAGAAGACCTGCAGCGCCGCGACCTGACCATCAACGCGATGGCGCAGGACGACGACGGCCTGATCGTCGACCCGTACGGCGGCCGCAAGGACCTCGAGGCGCGGGTGCTGCGCCACGTTTCGCCCGCGTTCGCGGAGGACCCGGTGCGCATCCTGCGCATCGCCCGCTTCGCCGCGCGCTTCCACGACTTCACGGTGGCGCCGGAGACCACGACGCTGATGTCGCGCATGGTGGAAGACGGCGAGGTCGACGCGCTGGTGGCCGAGCGCGTGTGGCAGGAGTTGTCGCGCGGCCTGATGGAGGAGCGGCCCTCGCGCATGTTCGAGGTGCTCCGCAGCTGCGGGGCGCTCGCCCGGCTGCTGCCCGAAGTGGACGGCCTGTGGGGCGTGCCCCAGCCCGAGCTGCACCACCCGGAGGTCGACACCGGCGTGCACCTGATGATGGTGCTGGACACCGCCGCACGCCTGGGCGCCCCGCTCACCGTGCGCTACGCGTGCCTCGGCCACGACCTCGGCAAGGGCACGACCCCGGAGGACGAATGGCCACGCCACATCGCCCACGAGGCGCGCAGCGTGAAGCTCGTCGAACGGGTCAGCGAACGCCTGCGCGTGCCCAACGAATGCCGCGAGACCGCCGTCACGGTGGCGCGCGAACATGGCAACGTGCACCGCAGCGGTTCGCTCGATGCAGCAGCGGTGGTGCGGCTGCTGGACCGCTGCGACGCCTGGCGCCGCCCCGAACGGTTCGCCGACATGCTGCTCGCGTGCGAGTGCGATGCGCGCGGGCGGCTGGGCAAGGAGGACGAGCCGTATCCGCAGCGGGAGCGCCTGCTGGGCGCGCTGAAGGCGGCGCGGTCGGTGGACACCGCGGCGGTGGCGGCGAAGGCCGCCGAGCAGGGGCGCCAGGGGCCGGCCATCGCCGATGCCATCCGGCGGGCGCGGCAGGACGCGGTGGCGGTGTTCCTCGCGTAACCGTCATCCCGGCGAACGCCCACCGCTGTCCGGGAAAACTTCAAGCCTCACCAAATAGCTCGTCATCCCGGCGTTCGCCGGGGTGACGGTGTTTTTGGTTTCGTTGTCGATCTCGTCTGCACGCACCGATCGAGTCGTTTTCACTCTGCTCGGGCCGGGTCCCACTGTTCATCGGCCTCGTCGCCAGCGTGCCGATTTTTCCCCAGACAGCAATGGGCGAAGGCCGGGATCCACCGTGCCCGGAGCACGTGGCGGGAGAGGGACCCCGGCGTTCGCCGGGGTGACAGCCTCTCGGGCTCAGGCACTTCCCACAGGCGACACGGCCTCGTCTCGCTGCGGTTCCCCCCGCACGAACGCCCGCATCCCGAACGCGAACGCCAGCCCGCCCACGTACATCAGCACGCCATAGAGCGCCCCCGGGATCGCCATCGCGTCGTCCTTCAGCACCGAACTCGCGACCACCAGCGCCAGCGTGGCGTTCTGCACCGCCGTCTCGATGCCGAGGGTCACCGACTGGCGGCGCGACAGGCGCGCGAGCCACGCGGCGAGGAACCCCACCGCGAGCATCGTGAGGTTCAGGCACAGCGCGACGGGTGCCAGCGTGGCGAAGTTGTCGCGCAGCAGCGGCCAGCCCTTGGCCACCGCGCCCGCGACGATGAGCACGAACAGCACGGTGGCGATGCGCGTGGCCTTGGGCTCGAACGCGATGGCCCAGCGCGGCGCGCGGTGGCGCACCGTCATGCCGAGCGCGACGGGCACGCCCAGCATCAGGAAGACCTGGGCCATCATCGCCGTGACCGGCATGTCGACCGCCCGGCTCGCGCCGAGGAAGTGGTCCATGGACCACGACACCACCAGCGGCAGCGTGAAGATGGTGACCACGCTCGCCACGGCCGTGAAGCTGACCGCCAGCGCCACGTCGCCGCGCGCGACGTAGGTGAGCAGGTTCGACGTGGACCCCGTGGGGCACGAGGCCAGGATCATGAAACCCACTGCGAACACGCCCGCGATGCCGGCCGCCGAGATCATGAAGTAGCAGATGACCGGCAGCAGGATGAAGTGGCACACGAAGCCCACCAGCAGCGCCCGCGGCGCGGTGGCGATGCGCTTGAAGTCGGCCACCGTGAGGCCGAGCCCGAGCGAGAACATGATGAACGCGAGGATGAGCGGGAGCAGGATCGAGGAGATCAGGTCGCTTTGCATGCGGGGCCTCGGGGCGTAAGGAGGGAGCGGCGATGGTGGCCGCGATCTGGCCCACAGAATGCCGGGCAGCCGACGTTTCGACCCGCGAACAAACCCGTAAGCGGGCCCGCTTTGTTAAGTACCCGACATTTGCGGCACGGCCCCTTTGCCATCATCGGCGCTCCACGACCTCTTCGGGAGACACCATGAAGACCCTCCACGACCAGCTGTCGGCCTACGCCGCCTACCACCGCGACAGCCGCAACATCGCCACCCACTTCGTCGGCATCCCGATGATCGTGCTCGGCATCACGGTGCTGCTGGCCCGCGCCGCGTGGGGCTGGTACGGTGTGCCGGTGAACCTGGCCGTGGTGTGCGCCGCGCTGTCGTGTGCCTACTACCTGCGGCTCGACGTGCGCTACGGCCTCGTGATGACCGCGCTGCTCGGCGCGGCCGTCGCGGTGTCGCTGGAAATCGCGGCGCTGCCGTTCGCCGCCTGGCTGTCGGCGGGCATCGGGCTCTTCGTGGTCGGCTGGGTGTTCCAGTTCGTCGGCCACGCGTACGAAGGCCGCAAACCCGCGTTCGTCGACGACCTGATGGGGCTGATCATCGGCCCGCTGTTCGTGCTGGCCGAGGCCGGGTTCCTGGTGGGCTGGCGCAAGGACGTCGAGGCCGCGATCGCCGAGGCGAGCGGGCCGGTGCGCCGGCCGGCACGCCTCGATCCGGCCGCGCGCTGACCCCGTGGGCCCCGTCTGGGTCCTGGGCGCCGGCAGCATCGGCTGTTTCGTCGGCGGCTGCCTGCAGGCGGCCGGCGACGAGGTGCACTTCATCGGCCGGCCGCGTGTGCTCTCGGGCCTCGCGGCCGACGGCCTGCGGGTGTCCGACCTCGACGGCCGCGACGACACGGTGCCACCGTCGGCCCTGCACCTGCACGACTCGCCGCCCACCTCCCACACGCCCTCGCTGGTGCTGCTGTGCGTGAAGTCGCCCGCCACCGCGGAGGCTGCCGCGTCGCTGCACGTGCCGCCGGGCACGCCCGTGGTGTCGCTGCAGAACGGCATCGGCAACCCGGCCGTGGCCGCGGCGGCCGCGCCCTCGCTGCGGGTCATCCCGGGCATGGTGCCGTTCAACGTGGCCCAGCTGGGCCCGGGCCACTTCCACCGCGGCACCGAGGGCCGCATCGCGGTGCAGGCCGATCCATCGCTCGAACCGTGGCGCGCCGTCTTCGACCGCGCGGGCCTGCCGCTCGACGTGTTCGCGGACCTCGCGCCCGTGCAGTGGGGCAAGCTGCTGCTCAACCTCAACAACCCCGTCAACGCGCTGTCGGGCCTGCCGCTGCAGGCACAGCTGCTCGACCGCGGCCACCGCCGCACGCTCGCCGCGCTGATGGCCGAGGCGCTGCAGCTGCTCGCGCGCGCCGGCATCGAACCGGCGAAGCTGTCGCCGCTGCCGTGGCGGTGGATGCCCGCGTTCCTGCGCCTGCCCACGCCGGTCTTCCGCGTGGCGGCCGCGCGGATGCTGCGCATCGACGCGAAGGCCCGCTCCAGCATGGCCGACGACGTGGCCCAGGGCCGCCGCACCGAGGTCGACGCGCTGTGCGGCGAGTTCGTGCGCCTGGCCGCGCGCCTGGGCACCTCGGCCCCGCGCAACGCCGAGATGGTGCGGCGCATCGAGGCGCTCGCCCATCCCCGGGTATAACTCCGCACGGACACCCCTGCGGAGATTCCACCGAGTGCAGCAGAAGCAACCGCGCGACTTCCTTTCCGTGCTCGAACAAGGCCGCTGGTTCTCCGCGCTGCCGGAGGCCGTGAAGGACCGCCTGCTCGACCACGCCCAGCTGCGGCCCGTGCCGGCGAACACGCGCCTCTTCTCGCGCGGCGACCCGAACGCGGGCCTCTACTGCGTGCTCGCGGGCGCGGTGGAGATCGGCGCCGTGGACCTGGGTGGGCGCGAGATGCTGCTGGCCGTGGCCGAACCGCCGCAGTGGTTCGGCGAGATCGCCACCTTCGACGACGGCCCACGCACCCACGACGCGTGGACCCGCACGGCCACCACGCTGCTGCTGGTGCCGCTCGCGAACCTGCAGGCGATGCTGCACGACGACCCGGTGCTGTGGCGCCACCTGGGCAGCCTCGTCGTCGAGAAGATGCGTGCGCTGTTCGAGAGCACCGAGGGCAGCAGCACGCTGCCGTCGCCCGTGCGCCTCGCGCGCCGGCTGCAGGCGATGACCGACGCCCACGGCATGGTGGTGCCCGGCCACGCGCGGCACGCGCTGACCGTCAACCAGCGCCAGCTCGGCGCGATGCTGGGCCTCACGCGCCAGACCGTCAGCGAGGTGCTGCGGGCCTTCGAGGACCAGGGTGTCTTGAAGCGCAGGTATGGTGCCCTCGAGATCCTCGACCCCGACGCGCTGCGGCGCATCGCCGCGGGCGGCTGACACCGCCCGGCCCTTCACGGAGACCCCGATGCCCAAGTCCCCCCGCTTCACCGCCTGGCGCTGGATCACCGGGCTCGCGCTCGCCGCCGTGCTGGGGATCATGGGTTTCGCACTCGTGCAGTTCCAGCGCCACCCGCCGCTGCTCCCGTACCAGGCCCTCGTGCTGCCCGAGGCGCATTCGCCCGCGGGCGTGCGGGTGCGGTTCGGTGGCGTCAGCACGCTGGTCTTCGACGACGGCGAAACGGCCTGGATGACCGACGGCTTCTTCTCGCGCCCCGGCGCGTGGGAGACCTTCACCGTGAAGATCGCCCCCGACCCGGCCCGCATCGACCAGGCCCTGAAGCGGCTGGGGGTCACCCGCCTCGCCGCGGTGGTGCCGGTGCATTCGCACTACGACCACGCGATGGACTCGCCCATCGTGGCCCAGCGCACCGGCGCCACGCTGATCGGCTCGGCGTCCACGCTGAACGTGGGCCGCGGCCTCGGCCTGCCGGCGGGCCGCATGCGCGAGGTGAAATCCGGCGACGTGGTGGCGCTCGGCAAGTTCAGCCTGCGCTTCATCGCGAGCCGCCACAGCCCCACGCCGTACAGCGACGGCCATTCGGTCGAACCCATCGAGGCCCCGCTCGTGCCACCCGCACGCGCCACCGCATGGCGCGAGGGCACGGTGTGGTCGTTGCTGGTCACGCACGCGGACGGCGGCAGCTGGCTCGTGCAGGGCAGCGCCGGCTACGTGCCGGGCGCGCTCGCGGGCCTGAAGGCCGACACGGTGTTCCTCGGCACCGGCACGCTGGGCCGCAAGAACGAGGCGTACCGCACCGCCTACTGGAACGAGACCGTCAGGGCCGTGGGCGCGAAGCGGGTGATCCCGGTGCACTGGGACAACTTCTGGCGCCCCCTCGACGAACCGCTGCAGGCCATGCCGCTGCTGATCGACGATTTCAGCGTGGTGATGGCCGACCTGTCGGCGCGGGCCGCACAGGACAAGGTGGCGCTGAAGCTGCCGCCGCTCTACGTCCCCTTCGTGCCCTGATAGGCGAGGACCAGGCCGGCACACGCCGGTTCGCTGGTCACGAAGTCGAGCTGGTTCACGCGCGCGGTGGCCCACGCCAGGGCCCGGTTCAGCGGCAGCCCCGGGCGCGCCTGCACCAGCCGCAGCGCCTCGTCGGCAACCGATTCGCTGATGGACAGGCGCTCGAACGTCCGCAGGAAGCCGCGCGCCGCATCGAGCTGCCCGGCGGGGCACACGGCCATCAGCTCCAGCCACGTGACCACGCTGATGGCGCGGTGCACGCACGGCGCGATGGCGCGCTGCGCCCGCTCGTCGCCGGCCAGGTAGTCCAGCAGCACGCCGGTGTCGATCACGGCGTCGGTCATGCGCCCCCCGGGTCGGTGTCGCGCGTGAGCTGCATCGCCCGCCGCACCTCCTCGGCATGGTCCTTCCACAGGCCGAAGCCGTCGGCGCCCACGCTGCGGTTGTTCCGCACGAAGTCGCGCAGCGCGCGGCGCACGGCTTCCGCGCGCGAGATGCCCAGCAGCTTGCAGAGGTCGTCGACCTCGCCGAGCTGCGCGGGGGGAATGTCGATGATGGTGCGGGCCATGAGGATCACCGCGCCAGGAAGTCGGGCTGCCTGAACTTCATCTCGAGGAACTGCCCGTTGGCCACCAGCGCCTGGGCGTCGGCACCGGACACGTTGGCGACGATCTCCCGGAGCTTCTCGTCCAGCAGCGAGAGCTGCTCGGTCAGCAGCTGGCGGGCGGTCTTGCCGTCCTTCAGCACGTGCGACAGGCGGAACGCCGCCGGCAGCGTCACGTAGTTCGAGAGGGTCTCGGGCAGGTAGCGCAACACGGTCTCGCGCACGGTGAAGAGGTCGGTGTCGTGCGCGCGCGCGGCCAGCAGTCGCGGCAGCACCTCGGCCACCGAGCCGCGCACGCTCGCCAGGCGCTGGCGCATCTCCTCCGTGAGGTGCGACTGCACCCGGGCGATGACGTCGTCCAGGTGCTCCAGCGTCTGCGAGACGGTCAGCGTATCGGCGATGCGCCGCTCGACCTCGGGCGTGTTGCCCAGGAGGCCGCCCGCCACCCAGCCCGCCGCATACAGCCCGAGCGTGATCCAGCCCCAGCCGGGTCCGATGACCCCGGCGAACAGCAGCGCGGGGCCGGCGAGCGCCAGCGCACACCCCGCGATGTTGGGCGTGCCGTAGACGAACAGCATCAGCCGCAGCGTCAGCGGGCGGCGCGCCGGGGTGGTGGCGGCATCGTTCACTGGTACCCCCGGATCTCCTTGAAGACCAGTGCCAGCGCCGACTTGCGGCCGTCGAACACCCGGCCGCCGGACCCGTCGGCGAGCGCCGCCATGTCGGCGTTGCTGGCCTCGCCGAAGAGGATCGGGAAGATGCGCGTGGCGGGGGCGCCGGCCATGCGCCGCTGGAACCCGGCGAGGTCCGGCGGCGCGTTGTTCTCGCCGTCGGTCAGCAGCACGATGCTGACGTAGCGGTCCGGGTCCGCCGCGCGTTCGTGCCGGGCGATGTCCTCGGCCTTCAGCAGCGCGGCGAAGATGCCGGTGCCGCCCTTCACGTGCAGGCCGTCGGCGTAGCCCAGCACCTGCCGGCGGGCGGCATCCATCGCATCGGGCTTGAAGCCCACCTCGACGGGTTCGTCCACGCGGTCGGAGAAGCTGATGAGCACCACACGCTCGCGGCTCTGGAATCGGGCGTAGCGGGCGCTCGCCGAACGGGCGTCGGCGCCCGCCAGCACCTTGAGCGCCGCGCGCATGTCGTCCAGGCGCTCGCCCGCCATCGAGCCGCTGGTGTCGAGCACGAAGATCGATGTGGCCGGCCGCCGCCACTCCCCCTGGTAGCTGGCGAGCACGGCGTCGATGACGTCGATCCGGTTCGGGAAGCTCAACTCCACCGCGACGGCGCCGCTCAGGCCGGGTGCGAGCGGCACGCCCTGAACCGACGGGCGCAGGAAGGCGTCCGCGGCCACACGCTGCTGGAAGGCCTGGGCCTTGAACGCGCCCACGAGCTTGTCGTAGTCGGCGCGCCGGGCCTCGGCCAGCAGCATCAGCGGGTGGTCGGCGCTGATCACGCCGTCCTGCGGGTACACCGGCACCAGCTGGTCGGCCGGCGGCAGCTTCGCGTTGTTGCGCAGCAGGACACTCTCGTAGTTGACCATCGCGTCCAGCTCGCCCGGCGCCTTCGCGAAGGCCTCGGCGAGCCAGCCCGAGCTGCCCGCCGTGAGCTTCTGGCCGGACAGGAACGCGGTGAGCACCTTGGCGTCGACGTCGGACGCGGCCAGGTCCTCGGTCTTGCCCGCCACCGCGGACGCCACGGCGAACACGGCGCTCATGCCCGAGTTGGAACTGGCCGGGTTGGTCATCGCGAAGCGCAAGCGGCCGCTGCCGGCGGCCTTGGCGATGTCGGCCCACGTGGGCGCCTTGCGGTCCCAGCCGAGGGCCTTCAGCTTCTCGGCCTTCACGCCCAGCGCCACGCGCGAGTAGAAGAGCTTCTCGCGTGCGAGCGGCTTGTTCACCAGCGCCAGCGCGGGGTACGCGCCGCTCGCCGGCAGGATGGCGTCGTAGGCCTCGCCGGCGTTGACGCGCTCGACGATGTCGAGCGTGCCCGCGTACGACAGCTTCAAGGCCACGCCGGCCTCGCGCGCGGCCTGCACCAGCGCGGGTTCGATGTCGCGCACCTCGGAGCCGGCCAGCACGCTGAAGACCGGGCCGCCGTCGGCCGGCGTGTCCTTGCGGTCGCAGCCCGCCAGCAGGCCGGCGCAGACGAGCAGCAGCGCCGCGACGGCGCGCAGGTTCACAGCCGCACCTCGGTGCCCGCGCCGCTCGCTTCGGCGGCTTCCTGGCGGCGCACGCGGTCGAGGTAGGTGCGCGAACGCGCGACCTCGTCGGTCAGCGTGTTGACCGTGGTCTGCATGGCCGACAGCGCCTTGCCCTTGAAGTCGGCGATCGTGTCCATCGTCTGGTAGATGTTGTCGAACGCGAGCTGCAGCTTCGCGATGTCGACGGTGCTGCTCGCGGCCTGCTGGTGGATCGCCGAACTCTGGTCGCGCAGCAGCTCGCTGGTGCTGGCGATGAGGTTGGACGTGGTGGTGTTGAGCGCGCCGATCTGGTCGAGCACCAGCTTCTGGTTGGCCAGCGCCTGCGCCACGATCACCGCGGTGCGCAGCGCGCTGACCGTGGTGGTGGTGGCGCGGTCCACGCCCTTCATCAGCTCGAGGTTGTTCTTGCGGATCATGTCGAGGGCGAGGTAGCCCTGGATGTTCACCGCCATCTGCGTCAGCAGGTCGGTGACCTTCTGGCGCGTGTAGAAGAGCATCTCCTCGCGCACCACGCGGGCCTTCTCGGGGTCGGCGGCATCCAGCGCGACGGCCTTGGCCTCGAGTTCCCCGTCGAGCTTGCGGCCGATGTGGACGTACTTCTCGAGCCGCTCCATCAGGCCCCACAGGTTCGTCTTCTCGACCTCGATGGCGGCGTTGTCGCGCAGCAGTTCGTCCTTGCCCCGCTTGAGCGCCTCGATGATCGCGTTCAGGTGCGACTGGCTGCTCTGGTAGCGGTCGAAGTAGTCGGCGAGCTTGTTGCCGAGCGGGATGAGGCCCAGCAGCTTGCGCGCGCCGAAGAGGTCGCCCTGGCGCGACGGGTCGAGGTCCTCGATCTGGCGGCGCAGGTCGATCAGGCCCTGCCCGATCTGCGAGCCCTTGTCGAAGAGGCCGTTGTCGAGCGTCTTCACGGGCCGGTCCAGCATGCGGTTGCTGACCGAGGCCGAGGCCTCGATGTCCTTGCTGCCCATGCTGTGGATGCGCGCGACGGCGTCCTTGAACTTGGGATGCTGGCTGTCGTGCGACGTGATGTCGTCGATGAACTGGCGCACCTGGTCGTCGAGCGCGGCGACGTCCTCCGCCTTCAGGCGCACGCGGCCGCTGGCGCTTTCCACCGGCACCACGGCCACGGGAGCGGGCGGTTCGAGCGTGAAGGCCTGCGGCGGAACGAGGTCCGTGGAGGTCGTGGTCTGGGTCGTGTTCATGGGAGTCTGCTCACTTGAAACGGGCCTCGACGGCCGAGATCATGCGTTCCAGCCATTCCTGGCTGGGCGGGTCGATGACGTCCACCAGCGTGTCGGGCACGGCGACGCCCTGGCGCGCCCATTGCGCCGGGCCCTTCTCCGCGCCGCCGGTGCGAAAGCCGTAGTCGTGCGCCAGCGCCTGCAGCGCGGGGTCCTTCTCCAGCGCCTCGCCGAGGCGCGCGCCCGCGGGCGTGTAGGGCACGAGCACGTGCTTCGAATACACGGTGGGCGACGGGTACATCAGCACCATCTCGCCCTTCGTCTTGTCCGGGTTCTTCAGCCAGAACTCCACCATCTGCGATTCGTAGGCCATCAGCAGCGGCGCCTTGCCCATGCCGAGGGCCAGGTAGTCCTCGAACGGGCCCGACGACGACTGCTCCTGCAGGCCCTGGCGCAGGAACAGCGGCACCACCGTGGGCAGCACGCGGTCCACGTCGTCCTGGCTCTGCACGATCTGCTGGCGGTTGGCGAGGTAGCTCGCGAGCGCGAGGTACATGGCCGCGCTGTTGCTCGTGCGCACGTCGGTGCTCGCGATCAGCACGGCCTTGCTGGTGGCGAAGGCCTGGCTCTTCTCGAGTTCGCGCCAGCGCGTGCCCTTCTCGATCAGGGCCATCAGCGCGGGCAGGTCCACCACGTAGAAGACGTCGCCGCGCTTCTCGGCGATCTTGTTGGCGATCAGGATGTCGGCGATGGGTTTCCAGCTCGCCACCACCATCGGCGTGTAGAACGGCGTGTAGACGTTGGCCGCCTGGGCCTGCGCCTTCAGCTGCGAGGCCGCGGGTGCGCCGCTCGGGAAGCCGAAGTCGTACTTCTTCGGGTCGTAGCGGCTGGCGATGGACCGCGAGCCGGCCTTCTCGACCGTGACGGTGATGCCGTGTTTCGCGAGCGCCTGCGCCACGCGCGGGTCGGCGAAGAAGGCTTCCTTCTCGCTGCCGATGAGGCCGCGCACGCTGACCTCGCGGGCCTGCGTGAGCCGCGCGGCCTCCGCCGTGGCGCGGTCGTCACCGACCCGGGTGTTCGAATACCAGATGCCGCCGCCCACCGCGGTCAGCAGCACCACCACCAGCGCCGGCGCCAGGAACTTGCGCATCTCCCCCTACCCGTCTCGTCGTTGTGTCGCCGGATGATGACGACATCTGATGACGATGACGTGACGGTCCCCGCCGGTTCGGCGACCCGGGCAGAATGGGTCGATGAAAACACCCAGACGCCTCCAGGGGCTGATCGACGAAGGCCTGATCGACAGCGTGCTGCGGCAGCTCAAGAGCGGCAAGGAGGCCGAGGTGTACGTGGTGGCCTGCGGCGAGCACGTGCGCGCCGCCAAGATCTACAAGGAAGCCACCCACCGCAGCTTCCGCCAGGCCGTCGACTACACCGAGAACCGCAAGGTCAAGAACACCCGCCAGGCGCGGGCCATGGCGAAGGGCACGCGCTACGGGCGCGAACAGCAGGAAGCCGCGTGGCAGAGCGCGGAGGTGGACGCCCTGTACCGCCTGGCCGGCGCGGGCGTGCGGGTGCCCCGGCCCCACAACTTCCTCGACGGCGTGCTGCTGATGGAACTGGTCACCGACGCCGAGGGGCAGGCCGCGCCCCGGCTCAACGACCTGTCGTTCACCGAAGAAGAAGCGCTCGCCCACCACGGCACGCTGGTGCGCGAAGTGGTGCGCATGCTGTGCGCCGGGGTCGTGCACGGCGACCTCTCGGAGTTCAACATCCTGCTGGCCGCCGACGGCCCGGTCATCATCGACCTGCCGCAGGCGGTCGATGCGGCCGGCAACCAGCACGCGCCGCGCATGCTGCTGCGCGACGTCGACAACCTGCGCCGCTTCTTCGGCGCCCACGCGCCCGCCTTGCTGGACACCCGCTACGGCCCCGAGATCTGGGACCTGTACGCCGGCGGACGGCTCGCCCCCGAAACCCCGCTGACCGGCCGCTACGAACGCCAGCCCGGCGCCGTGGACCTGAGCGCCGTGATGCGCGAGATCGAGGACGCCTGGCGGGAGGAAGAGGACCGGCGGCTGCGGATGAGTTGACCCGCGACGCCGCTCAGAAGAGCTTGCCGACCAGCAGGATCGTCACGCAGATCAGCACGCTGCTCGCGAACGGCAGGAAGAACTCGCGGCCGAAGATCCGGAAGCGGAAGTCGCCCGGCAGGCGGCCGAGGCCGATCTTCTCGAGCCAGCGGTGGAAGTTGCCGAACAGCAGCAACACGATGAAGACGCCGATCAGCCAGCGGATCACAGGCGGTGCGACCGGTCGCCGGTCGAGAAGCCGAGGGGGGCGTTGACGAAGGCCGCATCGCCGCCGCGGGCGAAGCCGATCACCTTGAACAGCTCGCCCATCTCGTGTTCGTTGACGAGCATCTGCACGGGCGCGTTGGCGCGCAGGTCGCCCGGGGGCATCAGGTCGAGCAGCCCGCAGTTGAAGAGGAAGTTCGCCTGCGAGGTGTAGCCCAGCACGTCGAGGCCCGCGTCCTGCCCGGCCAGCGCGATGCCGGTGAAGTTGACGTGGGCGGTGATGTCCTTCTGGCCCACGTCGACCAGCGGGTCGGGGTCGGCCAGGTGGGCCTTGTGGCACATCAGCGTGCCGCCGTGGCGCTGCGGGTGGTAGAACTCGGACTCGGGGAAGCCGTAGTCGAGGAAGAAGGCCGCGCCGCGTTCGAGCCGCTCGGCCAGCGTCGCGATGAAGGCCTCGGCCTGCGGGTGCACCTCGGTGACGGTGTCGGGCACGTAAGGTCCTTCGAGCGGCGGGGTCAGCGACGTGGGGCGGTCGCCCCAGGCGAAGCCGTCGCCCGCGGTCACGACACCCCGTTCCTGCCAGGCGGCGCCGTCGAAATGCAGCAGCTGCACCGGCATCGCGTCGAGCACCTCGTTGCCCACCACCACGCCGGTCATCGTGTCGGGCAGCGCGTCCACCCACTGCACGCGGGCGCCGAACCGGGCGAGCCGCTCGCGCTGGCG
>Ga0247823_10003140_pt1 | contig 13485 bp, 13 predicted proteins | sample 13C_PalmiticAcid_2_FD_192426 | JGI IMG/M metagenome (GOLD analysis project Ga0247823, IMG submission 192426) | Soil microbial communities from agricultural site in Penn Yan, New York, United States - 13C_PalmiticAcid_Day30 | ecosystem: Environmental > Terrestrial > Soil > Agricultural land...
TGCTGCCGGCCGCCTCGAGCACCTCGAGCGTGTCAATGCCGATGCGCTCGAAGATGACCGACAGCTCATTCACGAAAGCGATGTTGAGATCGCGCTGACTGTTCTCGATGACCTTGGCCGCTTCGGCGACCTTCAGGCTGCTGGCCTTCCAAGTGCCCGCCTTGATGATCGCGGAGTACAGCGTGTCCACGGCCTCAGCCACCTCGGGCGTGCTGCCGCTCACGATCTTGCGGATCGTGGTGAGTGTGTTGACTTTGTCGCCGGGGTTGATCCGTTCCGGGCTGTAGCCGCAGAAGAAGTCCTGGTTGAATGTCAGCCCGCTGCAGCGCTCCAGCTCCGGGACGCAGACCTCTTCGGTTGCGCCTGGATACACGGTGGATTCGTAGATCACGACATCGCCGCGCTTGAGCGCCTTGCCCACCGTTGCGCTGGCCTTCACCAGCGGGGTCATGTCGGGCCGATTCGCCCGGTCCACGGGGGTGGGCACGGTCACGATGTACACCCCGGCGTCCTGCAGGTCGGTGGCATCGCAGCTGTATCGAAGGTGCTGCGCGGCCTGCAGGTCTTGGTCACTGCATTCGCGCGTGTGGTCGTGGCCCTTTTTCAGCTCGTCGATGCGGCGAGCGTCGATGTCGAAGCCGAGCACGGCCCGGTGCTTGCCGAACTCCACGGCTAGCGGCAGGCCCACATAGCCCAGGCCGATGACTGCGATGGTTTTCTGATCCAGATTCATGTGATGACGTTGTTGGGCGGGAAATCAGAGCTCGGCGTTGCGCAAGGGCTTGGCCAGCTGGTCCTTGTCGGAGAGCAGGGGGAGTCCGTCGAGCGGCCACTCGATGCCGATGTCCGGGTCGTTCCATGCGACGGCCCGCTCGTGTTGCGGTGCGTAGTAGTCCGTGGTCTTGTACAGAACGTCAGCGCTCTCGCTGAGCACCAGGAAGCCGTGCGCCAGCCCCGGAGGAATCCACATCTGCCGGTGGTTGTCTTCGCTGACCTCGGCGCCGGCCCATTGGCCGAATGTGGGCGAGCCCCGGCGGATGTCCACCGCCACATCGAACACCGAGCCGCGCACCACGCGCACGAGCTTGCCCTGCGGTTGCTGCAGTTGGTAGTGGAGCCCGCGCAGCACCCCGCGGGTGCTGCGGCTGTGGTTGTCCTGCACGAAGGTCATGTCCAGGCCGGTGACCGCCTGAAAGACGGTCTGGTTGAAGCTTTCGAGGAAGAAGCCGCGCGCGTCTCCAAAGATCCTGGGCTCGAGCACGAGCACGTCCGGAATGCGAGTGGGTGTCGCTTTCATCGCATCACCGAGTCGTTGAGCACGCGCAGCAGGTACTGGCCATAGCCGGTCTTGCTGAGCGAACGGGCCAGGGACTCCAGGGCGGAATCGTCGATCCAGCCCTGGCGCCATGCGATTTCTTCAGGACACGCGATCTTCAGGCCCTGGCGGTTTTCCAGCGTGGCGATGAACTGGCCGGCGTCGAGCAGGCTGTCGTGGGTGCCGGTGTCGAGCCAGGCATAGCCGCGCTTCATGATCTGTACGTTGAGTTGGCCCTGGTCGAGGTAGGCTTGGTTGACGGCGGTGATCTCCAGTTCGCCGCGCGCACTGGGCTTAACCGCCTTGGCGATGTCCACCACTTGGTTGTCGTAGAAGTACAGGCCGGTCACCGCGTAGTTGCTTTGGGGCTTGGCCGGCTTTTCCTCGATGCTGATGGTCTTGCCCTGCCGGTTGAAGCTCACCACGCCAAAGCGCTCCGGATCGGTCACATGATAGGCGAACACGGTGGCACCGGTGGTCTGTCGGTCCGCCTCGGCCAGGAGGCTGGCGAAGTCGTGGCCGTAGTAGATGTTGTCGCCCAGCACCAGTGCGCTGGGTGAGCCCGCCAGAAACGTTTCGCCAATGAGGAAGGCCTGCGCAAGCCCATCGGGACTGGGTTGCACCGCGTAATGCAGGTTCATGCCCCAGGCACTGCCGTCGCCCAACAGCTGCGAGAAGCGTGGCGTGTCCTGGGGGGTGCTGATGATCAGCACCTCACGGATGCCCGAGAGCATCAGTGTGGTCAGCGGGTAATAGATCATCGGCTTGTCGTACACCGGCAGCAATTGCTTGCTGACGGCGAGCGTGGCCGGATGCAGGCGGGTGCCGGAGCCGCCTGCCAGGATGATGCCCTTGCGCTGTGTCATGGTTGGGCTGTGGTGGTGAGGGATTCGGCGAGCATGCGGCGGACACCCTGCTGCCACTGCGGCAGTTCCAAGCCAAAGGTTTGCCGCAGGTGGGTGGTGTCCAGGCGTGAGTTGAGCGGACGGCGCGCGGGCGTTGGGTAGCCCGTGGTGGGGATCGGCGTCACGTCGCGCACTTTCAGGGCGAGGTCGGGTCGGAGCTCGCGGGCGGTGTCGAAAACGAACCGCGCGTAGGCGAACCAGCTGGTTTCTCCCTGGGCCGCCAGATGGTAGGTGCCGTCCGCACCCGGGTGAGCGAACGCTTGGCGGATGGCATGCGCCGTCACGTCGGCGATCAAGTCTGCGCCGGTGGGTGCGCCGATCTGATCGTTGATCACGGTCAGCCGGTCCTGTTCTTGCGCCAGACGGAGCATGGTCTTCGCGAAGTTGCCGCCTCGCGCGGCATAGATCCAGCTGGTGCGGAAAATGAGGTGCCGACCCCCGGCGACCGCGCGCACGCGCTGCTCCCCCTCAAGCTTGCTGTGGCCATAGACGCTCAGGGGTGCCGGCGTGGCCGCTTCCGTCCAGGGTGCCTCACCGCTGCCATCGAACACGTAGTCGGTGGAGAAGTGAACCATCAGTGCGTCCACCTCGGCGGCCGCTTGCGCGAGCACGCCCGGGGCCGCGCCATTGACGGTGTGCGCCAGCGCGGTCTCCTGTTCCGCCTTGTCCACCGCCGTGTAGGCGGCCGCGTTCACCACGGCAGCGGGCCGCAGCCGCCGCACGGTCTCGCGCAATCCATCGAGGTCGGTCAGGTCGCCGCAGCCCCGCTCGGTCAAGACGTCGTTTCGGTACAGCGCGACCACATCGCCCAGGGGGGCGAGGCTGCGCTGCAGCTCCCAGCCCAGCTGGCCTGACGATCCCAGGAGAAGAATGGGCTTCATGTGGATGGGGTAGGAACGGGAACGCGCTCAGCCGAGGCGATACCGCCGCTTGAGTGCGGCAAGCCGATCTGCGTGAAGCTCGATCGAGCGAGACGCGCGCCAGCTCTGCCGCATCAGGACGAACACCAACACCAGCAGCCCGATGGCCACGCTCGAGACAGCGGCGATCAGTGCCTTTTTCGGGGCGCTGGGCCGTTTGGGGAGCGTGGGCGGCTGGACCAGGTCTTCATTGGAGAGGCCCAGCATCTTTTTCTCGACAGCGTGCATGGCCGTCTGTATGCGGACCAGGTTGGAGGAAATGCTGGCAATCGATTCCGCGAGCGCGCCGGTGTTCGTGCCGGCGGTCGGCGTTTCGAGCAGCTGTTGCGCCGTCTTGCTGGCCGCAGTGAGTTCTGTGATCTGCTGCTCCAGCATCGTCTTCTCGGCGCTCAGGCGCTGGAGTTCCACATCCCGGGGTTTGGAGTCGGCATACAGCATGTTCAGGATCTCCTGGGTCATGCGGTGGGCCGCTTCCGGCGAATGCCTGGACACCTTCAGGGTCACCAGCTGCGTGCCGCGCACGACGGATGTCGACGTGTCGTGCAGAAGATCCTGGCGGGCGTCTTCGGCATCCTCCTCGCTGAGCTGGTCAAGATAGCCCAGGTTCTTCAGGGCCCCGTCCAGCACGTGGGCGGCGGTCATGTTCGCGGCGATGGAGCCATCTGCCTTGATGATGGCCGTGCTTTCATACTGCTCCGGGAGCAGGTGCGCGAGGCCGTAGACGATGGCGCCACCCACCAGGGGCCACAGGATCAGCCACTTCAGGTTCTCGGCCAGCGTGAGCAGGACGTCCAGCATATCGATGGAGTCGTCGTCGCTGCCTCCCTCGATTTGAGCAGCCTGGGGCGGGGTGACGCGTTCGGGGGACATGGGGTCGAGAGGGGATCGTGGTGGCATTCAGGAATTCTGGTTTCTGTGGGCAGTTGAAAGGCTTCAGGCCGCTTCGTAGTGCGAGGTGATCCATTGCCGATAGGCGCCGCTCTGCACATGGGCCACCCAGTCGCCGTGCTCAAGGTACCACTGCACGGTCTTGCGGATGCCGGTCTCGAAGGTTTCGGCAGGCTTCCAGCCGAGCTCGGCTTCCAGCTTGCGGGCGTCGATGGCATAGCGCCTGTCGTGACCCGGGCGGTCTTTTACATGGGTGATCTGGGTGGTATACGAAGCACCGTCGGCGCGCGGGCGCAGGTCGTCGAGCAGGGCGCAGATCGTGTGCACGATCTCGATATTGGGCTTCTCGTTCCAGCCCCCCACATTGTAGGTCTCACCCACCCGACCGGCTTCGAGCACGCGTCGGATCGCGCTGCAGTGGTCCTTCACATACAGCCAGTCGCGCACTTGCATGCCGTCACCGTACACCGGCAGGGGTTTGCCCGCGAGCGCGTTGACGATCATGAGCGGAATGAGCTTCTCGGGGAAATGGAATGGCCCGTAGTTGTTGCTGCAGTTGGTGGTCAGCACCGGCAGACCATGGGTGTGGTGCCACGCGCGCACCAGGTGGTCGCTGGCCGCCTTGCTGGCCGAATAGGGGCTGTTCGGCTCGTAGGCATGGGTTTCGTTGAAGGCCGGGGCGCCGGGTGCCAGGCTGCCATACACCTCGTCGGTGCTCACGTGCAGGAAGCGGAAGTCGGCCTTGTGGGATGCGGGCAGAGCCGACCAGTGGGTGCGCACCGCCTCCAGAAGACGGAAGGTGCCCAGGATGTTGGTCTGGATGAAATCCTCTGCGCCGTGGATGGACCGGTCCACGTGGCTTTCAGCCGCGAAATGGACCACCGCACGGGGCCGGTGTTCGGTCATGAGCCGGCTGACCAGCGCGCTGTCGCCGATGTCCCCCTGCACGAAGCGGTGCCGGGCGTCTCCCTGCAGGCTGGCCAGGGTCTCGGGGTTGCCCGCGTAGGTGAGCTTGTCGAGGTTGATGACCGGCTCGTCGTGGAGCGCCAGCCAGTCGAGCACGAAGTTGGCGCCGATGAAGCCGGCACCACCAGTAACCAGAATCATAAGTCTTCCTTGAGGTGGGAGTCGCTGGGCACCCGCTCTCGGCACCTCGGCCAGCATTATCTTCTATTGCATGGCCACCAGTTTTCGGAAAAACCTGCCCTGATACGCAAAGTGACACAAAAAGAACAGAGAACAGGCGCTTTCAAACGCCAACAGAAAGCGTCCACATGATCCCGCTCATGATTAGAAAACTCCCCCACCAGAATCGCCGGGTCAATCGTTCCTTGAGCACGACTGCGCTGCCCAAGGGAACCAGCACATAGGCGAGGGCGGCGAATGGCATCAATTGCGACAGTGCCATGGTGCGCAACACCAGCACGGCCAGCAATACCGAGAGCAGTTGCAACACGATGCCCATCGACAAAAGGCGAAAACCCGTCGCGGAAACGCCGTTTGATGACGCACGTTTCATCAATATCTGAGCAGTGCTGCTGCTGAAAACAGCCGCGATGCACATGGCGAATTCACCGAGGGTCATTTGATTCGGCGCCGCCGGTGGACAGAAAAATTCCCGCAACCAGCAGTGCAATTCCAAAAAAATAGCGCTGGCTCAATACTTCATTGAATAGAAATGCGCTGGCCACGGGCGTGAGAACGTAGATGGACGCTGTCCACGGATAGGCGGCGGAGAGTGGCAAGGTTCGCAGGCTGCCAAGCCAGCACAGCATGCTCATCCCCGATGAGAACAGGCCCCACCACATGGCCACATTGAGCACGAAGCCCTGCGCCAGGCCCGGGTGCCTGTGGGCATGGAGGCCGGCGCTCTTGAAGAGCAGCTGCGCACCCGTCATCCAGACAATCATCCCCGCCAGCAGCAGCCAGGCGGTGCGGCGTTTTCTGGGGGACAGGTCGTTCTGCAACTTCAGCGCTGCGCCACGATCAGGCTTTGCCCGCAGGCGATCTGGCGGACCAGTGGCAGTCTCTCGACCCAGCCGCCCATGCTGTTCAAGGGCCGTGCCATCCAGTCTGGGCAGAACATCGGCACCAGATTGATCACCGAGCTCTGCCGCACTTCGAAGCCCGCCGACGTCAACCAGCCTTCGATCGTCATCGGCAGAAACGAGCGCTCTTCGTGCTCGATGTGGTAGCGCGAAAACTTCTCGAGGACCTTGAGGACAGGGTTGAAGCCATTGGGCTCGAGCACGATGATGGTGCCCTTGAAGCCCGACAGGGCGGCGATAGCACGTGCCGGGTCCGGCAGATGGTGCAGCACGCCCCGGAGCACGATGACGTCGAAACGATCGCCATCCAGCAGGTCGCCCAGTTCGTAGATGTTGCCGGTGGCAAAGCGGATGCGGTCGGCCACGCCCGCCGCCTCGGCGCGCCGTGATGCGGCCTCGATGGCCGCCGCCGCAGGGTCGACGCCCAGCACGGTTTGCACATTTAAATCCGCGAACATAACGGTGTACGCACCGTCGCCACAACCCAGATCGAGCACGCGTTTGCCGCTGAATGGATAGGCCGCGGAGATGCCTTCGGTGATGCGCCCATTGGCAAGCTTCGAAGACAATTGCTCCGCCGTGTACGCATAGGAGCCGGTGGCTTTCACGTCGGCATCGAAACGATTGACGTTTTCTTTGGTATTGGGTGTGTTTGTCATGTTAATTGTGCATTTTGATGCCAAAGGCCAGCATGTTTCCAACGCTCAAGGCTAGTGTGCGATCTGCCAATCCCATTTTTTCCAGCAGGCGCAGGATGGCCTTCTTGACGGGCGTGGGCAATGGGGTCAGGCGGAGCCAGTAGCGCAGAGGGTAGGTATTTCGAATGGGCTGAATTCTTATCGATGCGAAGCCCGCCCTTTCAAACAGGCTCAACAGGGAGCGGGGACTGAACAGTTGCAGGTGTTCGATGTCGATGATGGGCGATCGCAGGCCGAGCAAACGATTCAACGGCGCGCGCCAGTCGTGCACCACCACGGCGAAAGCCCCGCCATCCTCGAGCAGGCGATACGCGGTGTCAGCGAGCGACCGGGGGTCGGCCACGTGTTCCAGTGTCATGAAGGAACAGATGAGGCTGGGCTGCTCGCCCGCCAGCATCTCCGGAGAGAACATTCCCTCGCGCAACATCGCCTGGATATCCGGCGGCGCTGCCTCGATCGCCGCCCGCGAGGGCTCGATCCCGATCACGGGAGAAAAGCCCTGCGCCATCAGCCAAGGCAGCAGGGGGCCGCTTCCGGCGCCCACATCCACCGCCGCATGGCGCCCCTTCAGCGCGACGAGATGCGGGGTCAAGGCGGCAGCGTAGCTTCTGGCGGCGGCCAGCGCCTCGGGGTTCGAATCGAAATCCGCCTCCGCGTACGCCTCTTCGAGGAACGCCGGGGCTGGCGGCGCGGGCGCATATACCAGATCGCATGAGGTGCATCGCACGAGCCTCAGGCACATGAACTCCGGCGGCTTGCGCGAGGCGTACGTCAGCCCGCTGATCTGTTCGGCGTTGATGCGCTCATCCGCGAAGTGGTCCGACGCCCGTCCTCCGCACACAGGGCAGGGGCGATCTGCGCCAGTCGAGGGCAGGCTGCTCATGCATTCCTCTTGGGATCTGCGGGCAGCAGCTCGCCCCGCACCACGAGGTTGCGGCGAATGAACGCCGGGCGCGCCTTGGCCTCTTCGAAAATCTTGCCGATGTACTCCCCAAGCAGGCCAATGCCCAGGATCGTGAACGAGCCGAAGAACATCACAAGCAGTGAAATGAAGGTGATCCCCTGCGGAACGGACTCGGGTGCGGTGATGCGGATGAAGATGGCAATCAGGGCGAGCAGCACCGTGGCCACGCACGCCATTCCGCCCAGGGCGGTGAGCAGATGCAGCGGCATCCGGGAGAAGGAGAAAATCCCCTTCTTCGCCCAGCCGATGTTCTTGATCCAGTTGTTGGTGCTCACGCCAAACATGCGCTCCGGGCGCACATAGTCGACGCCGACCTGCGTGAACCCCACGTAAGCGCGTAGCCCTCGCAGGAAGGCATCGCGTTCCTGGCATTGGAGTAGCCAGTAGACGACCTTGCGGTCGATGAGCGAAAAATCCCCGGCGTTCTTGGGCACGGGCACTTCGCTCATGGCAGAGAAGACTCGGTAGAAACCGCGGTAGCAGGCCTCGACCCAGTACGGCATCTCCCGTTTGACCCGTCGCCCGTAGACGACCTCGGCGCCCGCACGCCACTTTTCCACAAACGCCTCGATCAACTCGGGGGGGTCCTGCAGGTCACCGTCCAGCAGGACGCAAGCCTCCTTGCTGGCCAGTTCCATGCCACTCTTGAATGCCGCCTGCGATCCGAAGTTGCGCGAGTGGGAGATGCCGATCACCCGCGGGTCGGTGGCGCTGATCTTGCGGATCACCTCTTCCGAATCGTCGGGAGAGCAGTCGTTGACGAAGATGATCTCGTAGTCGATCCCGAGCTTGACGAACGTGGCCGCAAGCCGCGCATGCATGATCGGGATGGCCTGTGCGTCCTTGTAGCAGGCAACGATCGCCGAGACGGCGTTCTGCGACGAACGTCCCGGCGCCTTTTTGCTGAGCTTGAAGAAGTCCACCTGGGGCCGTTGGTCCTTCCACCATGCCTGTGTGCGCCTCAGGCCGTCGGCCAGCGTCACACGGGGCTCCCAGCCCAGAAGACGCCGCGCCTTCGTGGGATTCGCGTACCAGCGGTCGGTATCCCAGGCCCTGCCCGCGGACGGGGTGAATTGGGGAACGGCGCTGAGCTGGAAGAGGTCCCGCACCAGCGTGGACAATTCCTTGAGCGAGGTCTGGACGCCCGTGCCGATGTTCAGCGACTCGCCCGCGAGCGCGGGCCCCATCTTGAGCGCGGTGTCCGCGAACGCCTCCACCACGTCGTCGATGTAGATGAAGTCTCGCGTCACCTCGGGCTTGGCGAAAGGAGGCAGTTCACCCCGCAACGTGTGGTCGCACACGGTGGGAATCAGGCGCGAGCTGTCTTCGTAAGGCCCGTAGACCGAGTACAGCCGGAGATTGACCACAGGAACGCCGCGAACCTTGCCGAAGTAGGAAATGGCGGCATTGGCCGCGACCTTGCTCACGGCGTAGTGGCTGTTGGGCAGCGGCGGCGCCTCTTCATCGGGCCCGGCCGAATTCAGCCCGTACTCTGACGAGCTTCCCGCGTGGACGTAGGCGGTCAGGCCCAGCGGCTCAACCTCTTCCAGCAGACGAATGAAGCTCGTGTAGTTCGTGGAGTGAATGCGTTCGTGGTCCTTCTCGAAGGAGTAGGCCCCGAACGAGGAGCAATCGAACACCGTCTTGGGCCTGAATCTGTTGAAGAGCGAGCTGGTGCTGACGGGATCCTGCAGATTGAGGAAGGCGGTGTTGGCGGACGGAACGCCTTCCAGGCGCCAGAGGTTGCCGGAGAACACCGTGCCCACCACATCGCTGCGCACGGCCAGCAGTTGGCGCAAGAGATTGGCGCCAATGAACCCGCTGGAACCGATCACCAAGATGGGGCCGACAAGGCTCTTGAGTTTGTCTTCTGTATTCATGCCGGTGCCGCGATCATCTGACGGACGGAGGCTACATCCAGCCCACATTGCGCCCGGTGGAAACCCTGGGAGCCGAAGCGTCCCGTTGGGTACCCGAGGGCGGGGCGATGAACGAACGCCTGGCAACCGATACCGCGTTTCGCGATGCTGAATGACAGGTGCATGCCCAAACCGCCGTGTGCCACATGCTCTTCGATGACATATAGTGGGCCGTTCGCCACCTGCTGGTGGAAGGCGTCGGGAATGGCGGCCTCGTCGAATTCGCAGACGGCCCACACAGCCGGCCGCTGCTCTTCGGGAACATCCTGCAGGGCCTGCCATGCCACGCCCGCAAGGGGTCCGAGGGCCGCGAGCGCGCCCCGGCGCCCCGGCAGGATCTGCCGCCACGCGCTGTAGGCCGGTGCCACGGTGCCCGAGGGCCGGGCGTCGTAGCCAAGGCGCAGGTAGGTGGGCTGCGTGAAGCGACCCATGAGAGTGCGCAGATCGTCATCGAATGCCGGCACGATCACCCGGACCCCGAGAGCCCCCATCGCGCTGCAATCTTCGAGCGCGTGGTGGGTGGGACCCATGTGACCGTAGGCATACCCTCCCCCGTTGCCAACCAGGCAGACGGGAAGGGCACCGAGGCAGATATCGTTGCGAATCTGTTCAAAGGGCCGGGCATAGCAGAAGGGCGCGATGCTGTAGACGATGACGCGCAGGTTCTCCCGCGCCAGGCCGGCGGCGACGCCCACCATGTTCTGCTCGGCCACGCCCGCGTTGACGAACCGGCTGCCAAACGCCTGCTGCACCTCTTCAAGCGCCATGAAACCCAGGTCGCCGGTGAGAAAAAAGCAATCGTCGGTGTTGTGGTTCTCCAGCACCGCTGCGGCAAATGCCTTCCTCATGATGCGTTTCCTTTTCCCATGAGCGTGTCTCGAGCCGCGAGGTACTGTTCCGATGTCAGCGGGAGGTAGTGGGATTCCAGGCGGTCTTCGAAGTGGAGGCCCTTGCCCTTGACGGTATCCAGTATCAGGACCACAGGCACACCTGGCCCGGGGGAGTGGAGTGCCTCGGCGATGGCGGCCGGATCGTGGCCGTCCACGTTGCGCACGTGGGCGCCGAATGCTGCGACGCGCGGGCCGAGGTCTTCGCAGGAAATGACGTCTCTGGTGCGACCAAAGCCCTGCAGCCCGTTCTGGTCAATCAGGATGGCCAGATTGTCCAATCGCTGATGGACGGCGAAGGTGAGTGCTTCCCAGCAGCTGCCTTCCTGCCACTCGCCGTCCGAGCACAGGCAAAACACGCGCTGCGATGTGCGACGGTGGCGCGCCGCGAGCGCCAGCCCGGCCGACAGCGACGGCCCGTGGCCCAGGGAGCCGGTGGAAAACAGGAGGCCAGGGATGCCGCCGCCGCTGGGGTGGCCGGGCAGCACCGAGTCGTCCAGGGTGAAGGTGGACAACGCCTCGTCAGACAACTGTCCGAGGCTCCATAAGGTCGCGTACAGGGCGCCGGCGGAATGTCCCTTGGAGATGACGAACCGGTCGTCTGCCTGCATCACCAGGTGATGAAGCGCCATCAGTGCGTCGATGCTCGAGAAGTTGCCACCAATATGGCCCGCGTTTGCCTCGTGATGCATCTTCAGCAGACGCAACTTGGTGTCAATCAGAAGGTTGTCGAAGGAATTTTTCATTCAGCGCCCTGGGGCCTGTGGATGGACGATACGAGGCTGCACAAAGGTGTGAGGAAACCGTGCGCGTGGATTAGGTCACCGCGAGACCGGCCGCTCGCGCCGGTCGCTGCAGGCCTTGAACACGCGGGGAGGGTCGAGCGGCTTGTACAACTTCTGCTCCCGGGCATCAGCATACCCCCCCGCTCCTGGCGCGGTGTGCCACGTCGATATAAGTTCGAATTGTTCCGAAAAGCTGGCGCCGTAGCTCGTCACCACCGCGGTGGGCAGGCTTCGTGGCCCGGACTCCTCGACAAGAAGCCATGCGCGAGACAGCAACTCACACGACACCAGCGCAAGCGCGGCTTCGGCCAGCTTCTGGCTTCCCGGATACCCCCCCACCGTCCAGGCTTGGCCGATGCTCTTGGCCTGCATCGCATAAAGAACCCCGGGGGACTGACCCGTCAGATCGATCACCGGCGTTCCTGGAGCAATGCCCGCATTTCTTGCGGCTGATTTGACCACGTTTACATAGTCGGCAAAACCGGCGGACAACACGAGCGAAGCGTTGTCTTCGCCCGCCACGGCCACAACGGTGTCGTTCAGCCGGAGTGGCTGTGGTTGCCGGTACGGGTTGTTGAGCCCGGTCTGCATCAAGAGCGCAGCCAGCATCTGCGTGGCAAACACCAGGGGCAGCGCGAAACCCCATCCGCTTCGGGCCTGCGCAAGCGGGCCGAGCAGGACGATGCCCCCGAGCAGCCAGAACATGCACACGAAGCCCGCACCCCACCAGTAGTTGCCATTGGTGCCGAAGGCGTATACATGGGGCATGACGAGGAACAGGAGGGCCAGCGACAGGTGGTAGGGACGCAGGTACTCTGGGAGCCGTTCGCGCATGGCAATCAGCAGAAGGGCGACGGATGCGAGAACGATGGACCAGATGACCATGCCCTGGAACTCGCCAAAACCGGCAGAGCGCGTGATCACGCCACCTGCGATGGCCATCGTGATCGCGAAAAAGACGCCGGATGACAGCAGCGCCACGCCCTTCCACAGCGGTTTCTGCAGCAGCGCACACCAAGCCCCGACGAAGGCGAGCGTGGTGGTCAGCAGGATGGCCGGCTTTTCGTTCCCGCCAAGGTAGAAGGTGTCCAGACGGAAACTCTTCGCGGGTGTGTGGCCCGCGCCCAGGTGCGCGTAGAACGCCAACCCAGTCTGTAGCCGGCGGACGAACCCTTGGATCGAGCCGTCGATGACCCAGGCGGACGTGAAGAGCAGCCCCCCGGCCACGGCCACGGCCAGGCAGAGAAGGCGGAAGGAGAACTTCTTCGACAGCAGGAGGAAGATCAGCGTGCTGACCGCCAATGCCAGCGCCGTGCTGGGCTTAGACATGAATGAAAGCCACCCGCCCACACCGATCAGCACCCATCCCAGGACACTCCTGGGCGTGGGGCGCGAGTCGGCCAGAACCATGCCGATGGATGCGATCAGGAGCGACTTGAACGTCAGCGCGTTGTAGCTCGGCGTGGTGAGCCAGAGGGACAGGACCACCAGCGACGTGACCGAAAAGCCGGCGCTGACGATGAGCACGGTGGAGAGGCTGCGCGTCTTGCCTGCTGTGGCATCGTGCAGGACCAGCCCCGTCAGACACCAGGACAGCATGAAGACCGCGCCCATATTGAACAGGCGCAGCGCCAAGATGTCGCCACCCAGCGCGCGATACAGCGGGTGGTAGATGAAGCCGAACTGAGTCATGGACCACTCGAACAGGAAAGGATTGGATATCCAGACGAGATAGAAGCTCTCGTCCGTGAAGTCGAAACCGTATCGGGCTTGATGCAGCATCCAGACTAGGAACACGCCGGTTGCCACGGCGGAAAGCGCCAGCAGCACCCGTTCCGATGCCGACGTGACCGCCAGCGGTTGTTGGCTCGTGCGAGCGTCTCGCATGTTAAGTGCTCGCCAAATGTCGCGCCATACCTGTCACGCCATGAAAGTACAAACGACAGGCACGGCTGGTCTGCCAATGCGCGGGCTTCGAAAGCCGTCGCGGGCTCAATGGCCGTGTGAAACGGTCTCGCCCGCCCTCAGGCGGTACACCGTGCCGCAATACGGGCATTTCGCCTCACCCGTGACAGCCACGTCCAGGTAGACCTTGGGATGGCTGTTCCAGAGCTTCATGTCGGCCAGCGGGCTGGGGCAGAACACGCCGCCATGGG
>Ga0247823_10003141_pt1 | contig 13485 bp, 13 predicted proteins | sample 13C_PalmiticAcid_2_FD_192426 | JGI IMG/M metagenome (GOLD analysis project Ga0247823, IMG submission 192426) | Soil microbial communities from agricultural site in Penn Yan, New York, United States - 13C_PalmiticAcid_Day30 | ecosystem: Environmental > Terrestrial > Soil > Agricultural land...
GCGAGCTGGTGTCGCGGCAATGCGGGATGGCTGCCATCTCTATCACCTGTTCGTCGCTCCGGCGTTCCAGGGGCAGGGCCTGGCACGAGTGTTGTGGCAGCGGATCAGGACGGGAGCCGCGTCGGCCGGCAACGAAGGCCGGTTCACGGTCAATTCGAGCCTCGCCGCGGTGGAGGTCTATCGCCGCTTCGGCTTCGTTCCCGACGGGCCGGCGGTCGTGAAGCATGGTGTCGCTTTCCAGCCCATGCGGCTTGCCGGGAACGAGGACGCTGCTTCGCGTCATGCCGACGGCGGATGACGCGGCTCTGAGCCGCCGCCGCGGTGACGGCGTGATGTCGACGGCATGCGTTCAGACGTGGAGTTTCGCGCCAGGCTTGCCGCGAACGGCGGGCACCAGTCGCGCGGCACGGACTGTACATAGTGATCATTGTTTAAAGTTATAGAAGGCTGCGCTCGCGTCCGTCGATGTCGGCGCGGCGGCAGTCCGTCCGTGCCCGGCGTCCGGACTGACGACAGCGCCGGGCCGAGCGTTGCACCACAGGCGCCGGGGACTCGCATATTTTGGAGCCGGCTGCATTTTCGGAAGACATTGCTTCGTGCCTTGCGGACGGCTGCAGCTCGTCGACCAGTCCGTCGCGATCATTTGCTATAAGGGACGCGCGTTCGACTCCGGCTGCGACATTCCGCATGAGCTATCTGCCGCTCGTTCTCTGGACGTCCAATCTCGTGCTCGACACGGTCGGCCACGTCGCGTTCAAGATCGCCGCGGCCGGCGGGCGCGAGGACATCGAGGCGCAGCACTGGTGGCGCATGGCGGCGCAGCCCTGGCTCTGGGTCGGCATCGGCTGCTTCGTGCTGGAGTTCGTGGTCTGGCTCGCGTTCCTGACCTTGCTGCCCTTGTCCGAAGGCGTGCTGCTCGGCTGCTTCAATATCGTCGTGCTGATGCTGATCGGACGCTGGCGCTTCCAGGAGAAACTCACGCCCTGGCGCGTGGCCGGCGTCGCGCTGATCGCCGGCGGCGTCGCACTCGTGGGGCTGGGCGGATGAAGCGCTTCTATCTGATCGGCTTCGGCCTGCTGATGGCCTTCGATACCCTGGCCCAGCTCTCGTTCAAATGGGCCGGGATCCACGGCGGCGATCCGACCTTCGACCTGCCGTGGCTGCTGCGCGTGTTCGCGCAGCCCTACATCTACGGTGCCATCGTCGGCTACATCGGCGCGTTCTTCAGCTGGATGGTGCTGCTGACGCGCGCGCCGGTCGGCCCGGCCTTCGCCGCGTCGCATCTGGAAATCGTCAGCGTGCTGCTGCTGTCGGCCTGGCTGTTCGGCGAGCGTCTGACGCCGCTGCAATGGCTGGGCAGCGTGGCCATCGTGGCCGGCATCCTCTGCCTCGCGCGCGGCGAGGCCGACGCCGAAGCCGAAGCCGGGCCGGCGGATGCCTGATTCCTGGGCCGAGCTGCCGCCGACTGCGGGCCTGCCGCCGCGCTGCGCCGACCTGTGGCCGTTCGGCGCGCGCGTGCCGCTGCTGCCGCCGGGCATAGCCGAGGGTGTCGCGCTGCGGCTGTGTTCGGGCACGGCCGCACTCGTCGTGGCCCTGCAGACCTTGCAGCGGCGCAGTGCGCGGCGCGAGGTCGTCGTGCCGGCGTATACCTGTCCGCTCGTCGCACTCGCGGTCGCGCGTTGCGGACTGCGTCTGCGGCTGTGCGATCTCGCGGACGACCGCCCGGATTTCGACACCGCGGCATTGCGCGAGGTCTGCGGCGCGGACACGTTGGCCGTCGTCGTCACGCATCTCGGCGGCCGTGTGGCCGATCTGGCGACCGCGCGCGCCGTCGCGGATGCGGCCGGCGCCGCGCTGATCGAGGATGCGGCGCAGGCCTGGGGCGGACGTCACGGCGACACGCCGCTGGGTCTGGTCGGCGACATCGGTTTCTTCAGTCTGGCCGTCGGCAAGGGCATCACCGTGTACGAAGGCGGTCTGCTCGTCGCGCGCGATGCGGAACTGCGCGCGGCATTGCGTGCGCAGGCTGCGTCGACCGCGCCGCCGCGGCTGGGCTGGGAGTTGCGCCGCAGCGTGGAGTTGCTCGCGTATCACCTGTTGTACCGGCCCTGGGGCCTGGGTCTGGCCTATGGCTGGCCGCACCGGCGCGCGCGGCGCCGCGGCGACTGGATCGCCGCGGTCGGCGACGATTTCGATGCGCGCATTCCGCTGCACGGCATCGGCGTCTGGCGCCGGCGTGTCGGCGAGCGTGCGGCGCGGCGCTGGCCGGCCTATGCGCAGGCGCTGCGCGAACAGGCGCTGCGCCGTCTGCCGGCCTTGCAGGCATTGCCCGGCGTCACGGTGTTTACCGACAGCCCGGGTGACAGCGGTACCTGGCCGTTTCTGTGGCTGCGCCTGCCCGATACGGCCACGCGCGACGCCGTGCTGGAAGCCAGCGCGCCGCAGCGTCTCGGCGTCACGCGCCTGTACGTGCACGCGTTGCCGGACTACGCCTATCTGCAACGGATCGTCGACGCCGCTGAGGACGTGCCGCGCGCGCGCGAGATTGCGGCCTGCTCGCTGACCGTGACCAACAGCCTCTGGAGCGACGACGCGGCGTTCGCGCGCGTGCTCGCGATCCTGCAGCGCGTGCTCAACCGCTGAGTGCGGCGAGCAGAAGCCGGTTCAGCGCGGCCTGTTCGGCCTGCCAGCGCTGCACGTGTTCGGGCGGAATCGCCGGCTGCTCGTCGACGGCGCTGAGCCAGCGCTTCCAGCGACTGCGATAGACGTGGCTCGACACTTCCCCGTTGACGTCCATGCCGACCAGACGCGGCGCCAGCGTGCGGATCGCCGTGCACAGCTGTTCGGCGCGCACGACGCCCTGGTCCCAGTTCGTATGCGCGTCGTCGGGATGCAGCACGTCCTTGTCGATCGACAGATAGACCGGCGTGGTTTCGTTCTGCCACCGCGCCTGCAAGGCCGCCATCATTGCCGGCGCATCGGGGAATGCCTGAAAGGCGTGGCCCAGACCGAGCCGCGCGGCCCAGCGGTTGGGCGTGCCTATGCACGCGTAGCGCACCTGGCCGCGGCGCAGCGGGCGCCAGCGGTTTTGCCACAGGTGCGCGGCATCGACGTCCCTGGAGGTGATGCCGACCACGTCGATGCCGAGCACACCGGGCAGCGCCGCCGCATGGCTGACCCAGGAGCCGCAGTGGATGCCGGCGAGAAAGCGCATGTTGTCGGGATGGTTGTCGAACACGACGACGCGGCAGGGCTGCTCGCGCGCGACGCGGCGGATCAGCGGCAGGCTCAGATGATGAAAATCGCCGCTGCCGAAGAACACCGGTGCGAAGGATCGGCCGAGTTCCGCCGGCAGGGTCGTATCGAACCGGTCCAGCGCGCGGCGTGAGCAGGCGAAGCGCAGGGTCTCCTGCCAGTCGCGCCGGTCCAGGACTTCGGCGCCGTCGAGCTGCACCGAGCCGTCAAGATCGAGTACGACCGGTCGCACCGGCATCCTCCTGCCACTGGCTGTCGCTTTCGAACAGACCGCTGATGCGTCGCAGCAGCGCGCGCAGCAGCGGGTTGCGCAGATAGACCGCATGCCGCGTCAAGGTGAAGCGCGCGCCGAGGTAGGCCTTGATCGTCGGATCGGTCCAGCCGGCGATGTAGCGGCGCAGCCCGCGGCGGCAGGCCTCGTCGAGGTTGTGCGCCCAGCTCACGAAATACAGGTTGAATTCGCGTGCCTGCGGATAGCGCAGGCCGATGTATTTGTCGACGAGCGCATCGCCGGCCACGTAGCAGAGGTTGAAGCCGAGCAGCTCGCCGCCGTGGCGGTATTCGAACACCAGCCCCTGACTGATCGGGTCGCGCAGCACGGCGGCGAAGAACGCGCGGCTGAGACGATCGAAATGGATCTCGCTCTGCGCATAGACCGCGTCGTAGAGCGCGTAGTACGCATCGATCACGGCCTCGTCGTCGAAATACGCATCGCCCGTGGCGATGCTGCGGATGTCCAGCTCGGCGCGTACGCGCAGCTTGCGCCGCAGATCCTTGCGCCGGCCCGCCGACAAGGATTGCAGCCAGCCTTCGGCGTCGGCGAACGCGATGGGCAGCCAGGCCAGCGCCTGGCCGTCGAGCAGGACGCAGCCGCGGGCGACCAGCGCCTCGCCGAGACGCCGCGCAACCTCGTTGTGTTGCGGTGCGAGCAGCGGCGATTCCTGCGGCAGATCCTTGACGATCGTCAGCGCATGCCGGCGCGCAGGGCCGGACAGCAGCGCGTCCACGAATGCGGGTACGTCCAGATCGGCCGGCAGCACCGCGTATTCGCTGACCGTCGTGCCGACGAAGCAGGTGCGCCAGCACAGCAGGCGGCGCCACCACGCGTGGCCGGGCAGGCGCTGCACGTACCGGCGCAGATCGTCGTCGGCCGTGGTCAGCAGATCGAACGGTGCGACGAAGGCCGGCACGCCGCCGGGCAGTACCTGTGCCTGGAAACCGTCGGGCGGGTAGGCGAGGAAGTGGTCGATCAGGCGCGCCGGCTCCACGAGCGAGGCATCGACGAGCGCGGCACCGGTCGTCGCGGCGGTGCTGTTCATGCGCCGGCGGCCGGCGAAGGCGTTCCGGCTCGTCGCTGCCGGTTGCACCGCGCCGTCAGGTCAAGGCCGATGACTCGAATATGCACGCGCTCCTGCCTGCCGTTGCCGACGGCGCACCTTAGGGAGCTTTGTCAGACCCTGCAAGCCGAGGCTTTCACGGGAACCCTTGCCCTATGGTAAGAATCCGACCGGGCAGCCCGATGCGGGAATCCGCTTCGGCCGCAGGAGCAGGCCATGCCCGGCCGCGTCAGCGCCGCAAAGGTCAGGAGCCGATGACAGGGATCCGCAGACAGGGAGCGAGCTCGGCCGGACGCGGTCCGGCAGTCCGCCGTGTCCGCGCGGCCGTCGCGGTGCTGCTCACGCTGCTCGCCGCTGCCTGTGCGCCGATGCCGCCGCAGCCCGATCGCGAGGTGCCGCTGCCGGCATCCTGGCGCGGCGCGCCGGCCGATGCCGTCGCGGCCACGGACCCGGCCCGCTGGTGGCAGGCGCTCGGCGATCCCGAACTCGATGCGCTGGTCGACGCGGCCCTGGTGCAGAACCTCGGTCTGGCCGAAGCGCAGCATCGTTTACGCGCCGCGCGCGCGCAGACCGAAGTCACGCGCCTGCGCTTCGTGCCGCAGCTCAATGCACGCACCTTGTCGGCGCCGAACGTGGAGAGCACGGCCAGTTATTTCCAGGTCGGTTTCGATGCGAGCTGGGAACTCGGCCTGTTCGGCCGGCGCGATGCGGAAAAGCAGGTCGCCGCGGCCGACCTGGCGCTGGCCGATGCCGACGTCGCCGCAGCGCGCGTGTCGGTCGTGGCCGAGACCGTGCGGACCTATCTCGAACTGCGCGCGGCGCAGGCACGCAGCGACCTGCAGGCGCGTGAACTCGCCGCGGCCGGGGCGGCGCTGAAGCGTGCGCAGCGGCTGCAGACGCTCGGCCTCGGCGGCAGTACCGAAGTGGACAAGGCGCAGTCGGCGCTGCAGACCGAACAGGCGCGTGCAACGGCACTCGCGGCGTTGCCGGCGCTGCAGGCGCAGACCCTGGCGCAACTGCTCGGCCGCACGCAGATCGATGCGGCCTGGCTTCGGCCCGCCGCGCTGCCGACCGTGCCGGCGGCGGCGAAGGCGCCGGCGCCGGCCGAGCTGCTGCGTACGCGGCCGGAGATCCGCCATGCCGAATGGGCCGTCGAACGCGCGGCCGGCGAACTCGGCATCGCCCGCGCCGAGCTCTGGCCGCAGCTCAACCTCGGCGGCTCGCTGACCTATGCGAGCAAGCTCGACGGCGACGAACTGCTGCCGCCGACCAGCATCCTGTCGGTAGGCCCGATGATTTCGATCCCGCTGCTGGACTGGGGCATGCGCCGCGCCGCGGCCGTCGCCCACGGCGAGCTGCTGGCCGCTGCGGTGATGCGCTATCGCGCCGCGGTCGTCGACGGCGCGGCCGAGGTGCAGAACAGTCTGGGTGCGCTCGATACCGCGCGTGCGCGGCATGCGGCGCTGGCCGCTCGCGTCGCCGGTGCGCCGCAGCGTCTGGCGCGCGTGCAGCGGCTGCAGGCGCTGGGACTGGCCGACGCGAGCGAGCTTGCCGAGGCCGAACGCGCCGAGACCGCACTGGAGTCCGAACGCCTCGATGCCCAGGCCGCGGCGCTGCAGGCGCTGGTCGCCGTGTACAAGGCCCTCGGCGGCGCGCCGCCGCCGCTGGACGCCGCGCCATGATGGGGCTTGCGCGCAAGACCTTGCGCTACGAGTGGCGGCGCTATCTGCCGGCGGCGCTGGCCGTCGCGTTCTCGGCGCTGCTGATCCTCGTGCAGGCCGCGCTGGTGCTGGGCGTGTTCGCCGGCGCCAGCGTCTACGTCACCGCTTCGGCCGGCGAGCTCTGGATCGGTTTTCCCGGCACGCAGAGTGTGGACATGGGCCGGCCGATTCCGGCCGTGGCTGAGCTGCAGGCGCGCCTGGATCCGGCCGTCGCACGCGTGGAGCCGCTGTACTGGGGCGAGGGCGACTGGCGCGGCACGCAGACGCGCGGCGGCGTGTCGGTGTATCTGAGCGGCATCGATCCGGCCGCAGCCGGCCTCGCGTTCGCGCGCGTGCTGAGTCCGGCGCAGCGTGCCGCGCTGCTGGAGCCCGGTGCGGTCATCGTCGATCAGGCCGATCTCGACAAGCTCGGCGCCACGGTCGGCACCCAGGCCGAAATCAACGGCCGCCACGTGCGCGTCGTCGCCGCGGTCGCCGGTCTGCGCGCGCTCGGCGGGATCAACGTGCTGGTGTCGCTGGCCACCGCGCGCGCATTGGATCCGGCCACCGGCGCCGCGCCGAGCTATCTGTTGCTGAAGCTCGCCGATCCGGCCCAGGCCTCCGCGGTCGCGCAGCGGCTGCAGCCGGCCACGGCGAATCCGCGCTATGCGGTCTGGGCGCGCGAGGACTTCGCCGCGCGCGCCGTGCGCTTCTGGCTGTTCGATACCGGTGCGGGGCTGGCCTTCGTGTTCGGCGCCTTGCTGGTCGCGCTCGTCGGCACGGTCGTGACGAGCCAGTCGCTGATGGGGGCGGTGTCCGGCAATCTGCGCGAATACGCGACCCTGCGCGCGCTCGGCGTCAGCCAGGCGGCCCTGCGCCGCGTCGTGCTGGAACAGGCGCTCTGGGTCGGCTGCGGCGGCCTCGTGCTCGCCGCCGGCATCGGCGCCGTGCTGCTGGCGATCGCGGCCGCGGCCGCCGTGCCGGTAGCCATCGACCTGCCGGGCAGCGCCGTGGTCGGCGCGCTCGTGCTGCTGGTCGCGCTCGGGTCGGGACTGGCCGCGATGCGCACGTTGCGCCGTGCCGATCCCATCGAGCTGCTGCGCTGACCATGAGCACCGATGCCGTCGTCGCCAGCGGTCTGAGCAAGTCGTATCTGAGCGGCAGCGTCGTCACGCCGGTGCTGCGCGGGCTGTCGCTGAGCCTGCGCGCCGGCGAGCTCTGCCTGATCGTCGGACCGTCGGGTTGTGGAAAAAGCACATTGCTGGCTTTGTTGAGCGGCCTGCTGCGGCCGGACCAGGGCCACGTCGTCGCGCTCGGCCGCGAGCTCGGCCGCCTCGACGCGGCCGAGCTGGACCGTTTCCGTCTGGACCATACCGGCTTCGTGTTCCAGGGCTTCAACCTGTTCCCGGCGCTGACCGCGCTGGAGCAGGTCGCGCTGCCGCTGGGCTATCTGGGGCGCAGTCACGATGCCGCCTTCGCGCGCGCCGCGGCGGCGCTGGACGAGGTCGGCATGGCCGCGCGCCGCGCATCGCGGCCGGCCGAGCTGTCCGGCGGCGAGAAGCAGCGCGTCGCGATCGCGCGCGCGCTGGCCAAGGATCCGGCCCTGCTGTTCGCCGACGAACCGACCAGCGCGCTGGACGCCGCCAACGGCCAGGTCGTCATCGATCTGCTGCACCGTGCGGCGCGCCGCCACGGCGCCTGCGTGGTCTGTGTCAGTCACGACCCGCGGCTGATCGGCCACGCCGACCGCGTGCTGCGCATGGAAGATGGCGTGCTGCTGTCGGACGAGCGCCATGCCGCACCGCTGCTTTCCGCTGCTACGGAGCGTTCCCCATGAGGCCTTACGCTGTCCCGCATCGCGTGCTGGCGCTTGCGCTGTGCGTCGCCGGCCTGTCCGGTTGCGGCCGCCCGGCGGCCGAGGCGCCGACGGCGGCGGCGGCCAGCCGCTACGCGGCGATGGCACGCGGCACCGTCGACGTCGAAGGCGGTCTGCTGACGGTGTATGCGCCGCGCGACGGCCACGTCGTCGCCGTGCCGGTCAGCGACGGCGACGCGGTGCGTGCCGGCGATCTGCTGGCCGCGCTCGATACGGCTGCGGCCGATCTGGCCGTCGCCACGGCCCAGGCCGAGGTCGCCCAGGCCCAGGCTCAACTGGCGGCGCAGTCGGCACGGCTGGACCCGGCCCAGCGCCGCGCCGAGCGTCTGGGCGCGGCACGTCGCGAAGGTCTGGCGACCGAACAGAGTGCCGACGATGCGCAAGCGCTGCAGCAGGGCCAGCGTGCCGAGCGCGACGTCGCCCAAAGTGCCGTGCTGCTGGCTCAGCAGCGCCTGAAGACCGCGCAGTGGGAGCACGGGCAGCGCGAGGTGCGCGCGCCGGTCGACGCCACGATCGCGCGGCGCCAGGTCACCGTCGGCAGCAGCGTGGTCGCGCAGCCGCCGAGCGAATTGTTCGTGTTGCTGCCGCGTCAGCCGCTGGTCGTGCGCGCGGAGATCGAACAGGATTTCGTCGAGCGCGTGCATGCGGGCATGAGCGCGGAGATCGTCGACGAGGTCGCGCCGGACAAGGTGTATGCGGCCAAGGTGCAGCGTCTCGGCGAGGTGTTCAGCCGCCGCGCCGGCAGCGATGCGCCGAACGAGCGTCAGGACGTGCGCGTGCTCGAATGCACGCTCGTGCTCAAGGATGCGTCCCTGCGCGTCGGTCAGCGCGTGCTCGTTCGCTTCATTGCCGGGACCTGAGTAACCTGTGAACCCGCCGATGCCGGAGCCGGCGGTGGTCGTGCGGGATCGTGCGCGTCGCGGGATGGCCGGATGCGCGCGGCAGAGGCGGGCAGTACGGCCGGGAACGGTGCCGCCGCCAGGGAGCGAGGTCTGCGCAGGAGGCAACGACATGTCGAGTTTGCTCCAATATCTGCAGCCGGCGCGCGATCGCTGCGCCTTCGCAGCCGCCTGTAAAAACAGGCTTTTTTTCATCGTGGAAAGACGGCAAGCAGATTGCATTGCGCCTGCGACTTCGTTTTGCGGGGCTCTCATGCCGAACGCGCTTTCCGCTTCCGCCGCCTGCCGCTCCCCGGGCCGTGTCACGTCATGATGGAGACGCGCACGGCCAACGAATTCCTGTTCCGCGGCGGCCGCTCCGGCGTGCTGCTGATCCACGGCCTGACCGGCACGCCCAGCGAAATGCGCCAGGTCGGCCGCGGCCTGCACAAGGCCGGCTACAGCGTCTACGGCATGCAGCTGGCCGGACACTGCGGCAGCGAGGCGGATCTGCTCGCGACCGGCTGGCAGGACTGGTACGCCAGCGTCGGCGACGCGGCCGGACGCTTCGGCGCCGGCCTCGACCGGCTGTTCGTCGGCGGGCTCTCGATGGGCGCACTGCTCGCGCTGAAGCTCGCCGCCGACCGTCCGCGACAGGTGGCCGGGCTCGCGCTGTACGGCACCACCTTGCGCTACGACGGCTGGGCCGTGCCGCGCATTTCGCGGCTGTCGTTCCTGCTGCCGCTGGTCACCGCGCTGGGGCTGGGGCGCGGCCGCCGCACGATGGAAGCGTTTCCGTACGGCATCCGCGACGAGCGCATTCGTGCGCGCATCGCCGGTGCGATGCTGTCGGGCGACAGCGTTGCGGCCGGTCTGGCCGGCAATCCCTGGCCGTCGCTGGCGCAGTTCCAGCGCCTGTCCTGGCGCGTGCGGCGCCAGCTGCACCAGGTGCGTGCGCCGAGTCTGCTCGTGCATGCGCGCGAGGACGACATAGCCAGTCTGGACAACGCGCGCGAAGTCGCCGCGCGCGTGCAGGGCCCCAGCGAACTGCTGATATTGGATCACAGCTATCACATGGTCACGGTCGACGCCGAGCGCGATCTCGTCGCGCGACGCAGTGCCGATTTCTTCCGCGCCATCGTCGTGGAGGCTCCCGAACGGGCCGCCGCCGCGCCGCTGGCCGCGCCCCTGGAGGCCGGTGCCTGACCGGACCGGCTGCGCCTGCCCTCAACCGACGAGGTTTCGCGTGACTACCGCCATCGAAGACGACGTTCGCCGCATCATCGCCACCGAAATGGACCTCGATCCCGCGCGCATCACGCGCGAGGCGACGCTCAAGCAGCTGGAGATTCCGTCGCTCGACGCGATCGAGATCATCTTCAAGCTCGAGGAACATTTCGACATCACCCTGCCGGACCGCGATCCGAATTTCGACACCGATTCGGTCGGCGGCCTCATCGACGCGGTCGAGCAGGCGCTCGCCGCCAAGAACGCTGCGCCGGCCGCCGCGCCGTGAGCGCCGTGCCGCGCGTCGTCATCACCGGCGCGGGCGCGGTGTCCGCGGCCGGCCTCGGCGCGCCAGCGCTGTGGCAGGCCATGCGTGACGCGCGCGGCCTGATCGCCACGCATACGGTGAGCTTCGATCCGACGCCGGCCAAACCGCGTCTCGCGGCCAGCCTCGCCGGCTTCGACGCCGCGGCGCATTTCGACGAGCGCCGCCTGATCCTCCTGGACCGGGTCAGCCAGTTCGCGCTGGTCGCCGCGCGCGAGGCCGTCGCCCAGGCCGGTATCGATTTCACGCGCGACGGCGTCGGCGAGCAAACGGCGGTGATCGTCGGCACCGGCATCGGCGGCGAACTCAGTCGCGACGAGCAATGCCAGAAGCTCTATCACGACGGCAGTCCGCGCATCCATCCGATGAGCATCGTGCGGCTGATGCCGAACGCGCCGGCCTCGCAGATCGGCATGGAGTTCGGTGCGATGGGGCCGACCTTCGCCGTTAGCAGCGCCTGCGCCTCGGCCAACCACGCCTTGTCGCAGGCGCTGGGCCTGCTGCGCAGCGGCCAGGCCGAGGTTGCATTGGCCGGCGGCAGCGAAGCCTGTCTGAGCTATGCGACGTTCAAGGCCTGGGAAGCCATGCGCGTGCTCGCCGACGACACCTGCCGGCCGTTTTCGCGCCAGCGCCGCGGCCTCGTGCTCGGCGAAGGCGCCGGCATGTTCGTGCTCGAAACCCTGGCGCACGCGCAGGCGCGCGGCGCGACCATACTGGCGGAGTTCGCGGGAGCGGGCATGAGCGCCGACGCCGGCGACATCGTCGCGCCGTCGGCGACGGGGGCGGCGCGCGCGATGACGCGCGCATTGGCCGATGCGCGGCTGGATCCGGCCGACGTCGACTACATCAACGCCCACGGCACCGGCACGCCGGCCAACGATCCGACCGAATGCGCGGCGATCCGCATGGCCTTCGGCGAAGGGGCGCAGGCGCTGGCCGTGTCGTCCACGAAAGGCGTGCACGGCCATGCGCTCGGCGCGGCCGGCGCGCTGGAGCTCATCGCCGTGCTCGGCGCCCTGCGCGAAGGCGTGGTGCCGCCGACGGCCAACCACGTCGAAGCCGATCCGCAGTGCGATCTGGACGTGGTGCCCAATGTCGCGCGCGAGCGGCGGGTGCGCGCCGCATTGTCGAATTCGTTCGCGTTCGGCGGCCTCAACGCCGTGCTGGCGCTGCGCGCGGCCTGAGCGAGGGCTTCAGTCCGGCTCGCTCGCGCCGCGCGTGATGCGGATGCCGAGCTTCTTGATGCGGTGCCAGAGACTGCGTTCCTTGATCCCGAGCAGTTCGGCCGCGCGCACCTGCACGCCGTTGCTGCGCTCCAGCGCACCGAGGATGTAGCGACGTTCGAGCTCGTCCAGGGTGCGTTCGAGATCGAAGCCGGTCTCGGGCAGATCCAGCGGCGCCGCGGCCGGGGCGGCCGCCGTCCGCGGCGCGACCGCCGGCAGCACGTAGGGCGGCAGGTCGCCGACGTCGATGCGCGGACCGCGCGAGGCGATCAGCGCGCGCTCCACGCAGTTGCGCAGCTCGCGCACGTTGCCGGGCCAGGCATATTCGTGCAGCCGCGCCAGCGCCTCGGCGCTGAACGCCGCACCGGGCCGGCCCATCTCCGGGCCGAGCAGACGCGCGAAATGCGCGGCGAGCAGCGCGATGTCGTCGCGCCGCTCGCGCAGCGGCGGCAGCGCGATCTGCACGACGTTGAGACGATAGAACAGATCCTCGCGGAACTGGCCCGCGGCCATCATCGCCGGCAGGTCGCGATTGCTCGCCGCGACGATGCGCACGTCCACCGCGGTCTCGCGCTGGCCGCCGACCGGCGTGACCACGCGGTCCTCGAGCACGCGCAGGATCTTGGCCTGCATGGCCAGCGGCATGTCGCCGATCTCGTCGAGGAACAGGGTGCCGCCGTCGGCGCGCGTGAAATGGCCGTCGCGCGCAGCGGCCGCGCCGGTGAACGCGCCTTTGACGTGGCCGAACAGTTCGCTCTCGAGCAGGGTCTCCGGAATCGCCGCGCAGTTCACCGCGATGAACGCGCGGCCGCGCCGCGGACCCGCATAGTGGATCGCGCGCGCGACGACTTCCTTGCCGGTGCCCGATTCGCCGGTCAGCAGCACGTTGGCGCGGTTCTGCGCGACGTCGCCGACGGCCTCGACCAGGCGCTGGTGCGCGGCGGAATTGCCGATCAGGCGCTCCAGGCCGTAGCGTGCGCCGAGCTCGCCCTTGAGCCGCGTGTTTTCATCGAGCGCGCGATGCAGGGCCAGCGCGTTGTGGATCACGCGCTGCAGCTCTTCCATCTCGAACGGCTTGCTGACGTAGTCGAAGGCGCCTTCCTTGATCAGGCTGACCGCGTCCTTGAGGCTCGCGTAGGCGGTCACCACCACGACCGGTATGTCGGCCCAGCGCTGCTTCATCGTGGCCAGCAGGCTGCGGCCGTCCATCTGCGGCATGCGCAGGTCGGTCATGACCACGTCGACGCGTTCGTTTTCCAGCAGCGCAAGCGCGGCGCGGCCGTCCTCGGCAGTGACGACGCGATGGCCGGCGCGCTGCAGCGCCAGTGCAAGGATTTCGCGGAAGCGCGCTTCGTCGTCGACGACGAGTATGGTGCTGCTCATGCGGCGGCTCCGTGCCAGCGGGGAAAGGTCAGGCGGAACAGGGCGCCGCCGCCGCTGCCGCTCGCGTAGCCGATGCTGCCGCCGTGGCCTTCCATGACGCTGTAGGCCTTGGCCAGACCCAGCCCGGTGCCGCGCGCCTTGGTCGTGAAGAACGGATTAAACAGGTGCTCGACGTCGGCCTCGGCCACACCCGGGCCGCTGTCCTCGACCTCGACCACGACGTTCTCGGCATCGGCCTGCTGGCGCAGGATCAGCTCGCCGCCGTCGTGCATCGCATCGAG
>Ga0247823_10003142_pt1 | contig 13482 bp, 10 predicted proteins | sample 13C_PalmiticAcid_2_FD_192426 | JGI IMG/M metagenome (GOLD analysis project Ga0247823, IMG submission 192426) | Soil microbial communities from agricultural site in Penn Yan, New York, United States - 13C_PalmiticAcid_Day30 | ecosystem: Environmental > Terrestrial > Soil > Agricultural land...
GCCGCGTCACCTGCGCCACGTCGTTGCGCTGACGCCACTCGGTCCACGCGGCCCGGACCTTCGGTGCCTGGTCCGGTGCACGTTCATCGCAGAAGGCCACGGTGGACTGGTTGGCGAGGTCGGTGGCAACCACGGCCGCGCGGGCGGTGGCGGTGGCGTCGGGGCCGGCCGCGGTGGCGGCGGCCGCGACGGACAGCGCGGCGGCGATCCCGAGTCGGATGTGTTTCATGTGCCGGCGATGCTAGGGGCCGCTCCGGGCGCGCGACATCCCTAACCCGTCTCGTCCCCTCCGCCGGCCGATGACGTAGAGTGGGCCCCCATCGAGAACAAGAAACCCGGGGAGGCCACGTGGTCGTCACGCAACCGATGCTGCTGCTTCGGTGGTTCAGCGCGGGCATCGCCGCGCTCGCATTCGCCACACCGTGTGCGGCAGGCATGGAGAAGGAAGGTCAGAGCACCCTGCCCGGGCTGTTCTTCGCCAGGCTTCCTCCCGGCGACGACGTCGTCTTGGCCCACTTCGAGAAGGCGGCCCACCTTCGGGCGCTGGTGCGGCATTGCGATGCCGGGCGGGACGTCTTCGCCCTTCGTTCAGGCGTGACGGGCAAGTGCAAGGCCGACGTGATCAAGTCGCCTTCGGGCGACATGGTGGAGGTGCAAATCACCGTCCAGGGCACCTTCCCGCCGTCCGACACCGCGGCCTACGACGTCTTCTCCACCTCGCCCCCGAAAACGCCACGGTGGACGACCCGGAAGATCTCCGGCGACGAACAGCGGGCCTTGAAGGCGACGCTGGCGGCCGATCCGAAGCGGTTCGGCGCCATGAAGCCGCACCTGAAGCTGTCCCGCGCCACGCTCGCGCACAAGCCTGGCGCGTCCGAGGCGGTGATCGTCGTGCCCGGCGAGGTGATCGACGATCCGGAGGCCTTCTACTACGAGCAGAAGCACCAGGTGTTCGTGAAGCGCGGCGGGGCCTATGTGCATGCGGGCGAGGTCCCCGGCACGCCGGCCGGCTTCGTCGACGCGGCCGGCGCCGGCCTTCCCGCCTTCCTGGTCGAGACGGGATGTGATGGCTGGTGCATTTCCCTGTGGGGCGTCTCCGGCGGCCTGCGGCAACTCGGCTCGTTCGGAGGCCATTGATGATTCGCTGCCCTGCTCCCTCGAAACGCCTGCTCGCCCTCGCCTGGGTCGGCCTGTGCGTGCCCGCCACGTTCGCGGCCGACACCCCCCCGCAGCCGGACGCCGCCGCGGAGATCGCCTACCCGACACCCCAGGCCGCGCTCGATGCACTGAGGGCGAAGCCCGGGGTCACGGTGCGCGAGGAGAACGACTGGTTCGTCCTCAAGGAACCGAACGGCCGGTCCTTCTGGTCCATCACCCAGCCGGCGCACCCGGCCCACCCCACGGTGGTCAAGCGGACGCTCGTGGAGGACACCGAAGGCATCCGCATGGTGATGCGCGTGAAATGCGGCGCACCGAAAGAGACCTGCGACCGGGTGGTGCAGCAATTCCAGCAGGGCGATGCCCGGGCCGTGGAGCAGCTGCGGCGGGCCTCGAAAGGCCCGCAGGGCTGACGACGCTCAGGCGCGGCGCCGCGCCACACCCGCGACGACACCGAAGCCCGCCAGCATCAGCGCGAGGGCACCGGGTTCCGGCACCGGCGACGCCACGTAGCTGAAGTCGTCCATCACGTAGAAGGCGTGCAGCGGGCTCGACACGACGACCGTGTCGACCGCGCCGTCCCAGCCCGCGTCGAGGAAGGACGGGGTGTCGGACAGCGACAGCGTCGTCGAGCTGGCCACGAGGCTGCCCTCGAAGTACAGGTCGAAGCGCACGGTGGCCTCGCCGTAGCCGGCGAACCAGGCGCCGTCGAACACGGTGGGCGCGTTGAAGCGGATGGTGCTGGCGGCGTCGTCGCTGCCCCAGCCCATCGTCACGCGGCCGGAGCCGGAGTGGGCGGTGTACGGCGACTGTTCGGTCGTCAGCACGGACCAGGCCGAGCCCGACCAGTCCAGGCCGCCGTACGAGGCGGGGATGGCCAGGTAGTCGTTGGCGCCGACGATGTCGTCGAAGCTCAGCACGGTGGCCGAGGCGAAGGGGGCGCAGAGCGCGAGCGCGGCGGCAGCTGCGAAGTGGCGAATCATGGGAAATCCTCTCGAAATCGTGGAATCGGTGGCGGGCCGGCGGCGAGGCGCCGGCCCGTGGCCGGGTGTCAGGCGCGCTGGCCCAGCGCCGGGTCGCTGACCGTGTGGCGGCCGGTCTCGACGCGGCCCGCGAAGCGGCGCACGTACTCGGGATGGCCGGTGACCTTGACGCTGAAGTCGTACCAGCAGTCGCTGGCCGCGACGGGCAGCCGCACGGTCAGTTCACCGCGGGCCGCGAGCGTGTGGGTGCGGGTCGACGCCACGTAGGCGTTGGCGCCGAGCGTGAACGTGCACGGCGCCGTGCCGGCGTTGACGTAGCGCAGCACCAGCTCGCCGGTGCGGCCGTCGCACAACACGTGCACGTCGGGCCGGGGCTGGCCGGCCGCGGCGGCGCGCAGCGCGCTGCCGGTGAAGTGGCGGTGGAAGCCGTTCGGGCCCAGCACCCACAGGTCGTACGCGCCACCGAGGGCGGGCGCCCAGGTGTCCGACAGCGACTTGCCGGCCTCGACCGTGTAGCGGCGCGGCACCGCGGCGAGGTTGTTGCGGTCGTAGACGTGGAACACCGCGGCCTGCAGGCCCGTGTTGCCGAACGTCAGTGCCACGCGCGTGGCGGCGAGGCTGGCGGCGCCCGGCTGGACCTCGCACGTGGTGGACAGCTCGTACGGCAGTGCACGCGACGGACGTGTGCCCGCCACCACCTGCGGCAGCTGAGGCGAGGCCGGCGGCGTGATCTGCTTGAGGCCTTCCTGCTGCTTGCGCAGTGCGTCGGCCTGGGCCTTGTCGCGCCGGCCGGTCAGCACCGGCAGCACTTCGGTGTTGGGGGTGGCGAAGTTGAATGCGGTGGTGAGGTCACCGCAGACGGCGCGGCGGAACGGGCTGATGTTCGGCTCCATCACCCCGAAGCGCGCCTCGAGGAAACGCAGCACGGAGGTGTGGTCGAACACCTGCGAATTGACCCAGCCGCCGCGGCTCCACGGCGAGATCACGTACATCGGCACGCGCGGGCCCGGGCCGTACACGCGGCCATCGGGGGCGGGCTGGCGCGTGCTGCCGGCCGGCTTCGGGTGGGTGTAGTACTCCGCGGCCAGCGCGCCTTCGGCGAGCGTGGTCTTGCCGGCGTAGCCGCCCTTGCCGTCCGGCGACGGGGCCGACGGCGACGGCGCATGGTCGAAGTAGCCGTCGTTCTCGTCGAAGTTCACGATGAGGACGGTCTTGCTCCACACCTCGGGCACGGCGGTCAGCGCGTCCAGCACTTCCTGCAGGAACCACGCGCCCTGCACGGGGCTCGACGGGCCGGGGTGCTCGCAGTAGATCGACGGGGCGTTGAGCCACGACACGCTCGGCAGCTTGCCTTCGCGGATGTCACGGCGGAACGCGTCGAGGTAGTTCTCGGGTTGCGTGCCGGGCAGCGTGTTGGCAATGCCCTTGTAGAGCGGGTTGTTCGCGTTGTCGGTGGCGGCGTCGTACGCGTGGTACGGCACGGCCTGGCCGGTGCTGGTGTACGGCTTGCCGGGCGAGCCGCCGCTGGAGACGGGGTAGCCCGAGGCGATGTTCGCGCGCTTGAACTGGCGGAACGCGCCGAGCATGTTGTCGCCCCATTCGTCGGGCATGTTCTGGTAGCTGATCCAGCTGATGCCGGCCTGTTCCAGGCGTTCGGCGTAGGTGGTCCAGGTGTAGCCCGTGTTGACGCCGCTCGCGAGGCCGTCGATGGCGTCCCATTCGTTCGTCACGAACGCGGTGCCCGTGGGGACGGCGCCGTTGGTGCCGGTCAGGAAGAACGAGCGGTTGGCGTCGGTGCCGGTGTGCATCGCGCAGTGGTACGCGTCGCAGATGGTGAAGGCGTTGGCCAGCGCGTACTGGAACGGGATCTCGGCTTCCTTGAAGTAGCCCATCGAGATCTGGTTCTTGTAGCGCGGCCACTGGTCCATGCGGCCGTGGTCCCAGGCCTGCTGGCTGTCGTTCCAGTCGTGCGGGGTGCCGCTCGCGCGCTGCGCGTTGCCGATGTCGCCGTTCAGGTGGAACGGCAGGATGACCTGGCCGGCGGCGTTGCGCTGCTGCCAGACGTTGCGGCTGTCGGGCAGCGGGATCGGGAAGCGGTCGGCGAAGCCGCGCACGCCCGGCAGCATGCCGAAGTAGTGGTCGAAGGCCCGGTTCTCCTGCATCAGGATCACGACGTGCTCGACGTCCCGGATGGTGCCGGTCGCGTTGTTCGCGGGGATGGCCAGCGCGCGCTGGATGGAGGGCGGGAAGGCGCCGAAGGTGGCGGCGGCGAAGCCGGCGGAGGCGCTGCCCCGCAAGAAGGTGCGTCGAGAAGTCATGGCGTACTGCGGCTGGGAGTAGAAGACGAGCAGGCCGCCGACGGGCTTGCTCACAAGCTGCGGGAGTCTCGGCCGGGGGGATGTCTTCGCCATGAACCGCGGTCAGGGGTGCATGATCCGTTCGGACTACACCCAGCGGGCTCGGCGACGGGCGGGGCGCGCAGCCAACCCCCTGGAGTCGCTGACTGGTTGTGATGCTTCAACAGGTTGTTCCCGGTGTTCATCCGGGACGCATCGCAACTAGTCCTTGCGGCCCGCTTGAAGAAGTGCGGCCTGGGCGCCCTCCGCGAGGCCGAACAGCACCTGGTTCAGCGGCGCGGGCAGACGGGACGCGTTGGCCTTCAATTTCATCGGGATCTGCGACGCCGGAATTCTTTCCCCCGTGCGTGCGGCGTAGTCGACGAAGAACAGCCACTTGTTCAGTTCTTCGATGTCCTCCATGACCGCGTCCCATGGCACCCGGGAGCCGCTGGCGGGCGGCGACACCAGCGCCCTCATCCCCTGGAAACGATCGTCGACGATGCGCTCGACGGAGAGCCCTGCCTCGGACGAGGAGGCACCGCCCTTGCCGCCAAGCACCCGCAGGAGCTCATCGCGAGAACGCTGTACTGCATCGCGCGCCTGGCGCTCCTGGATGGCGATGAGTTCCTTCACGTTCATCAACGTGGTTTCGCGGGACATGGCCTTGACGAGCCGCGCGAGCGGGTCGTCCGGTGCCGCCATCTCACGCGAGATCTTCAGTACCTGCGCCAAGTTCGACGTCTTCTGCAACCTGATGTCGGCGATGAAGTCTTCCCAGACCCTGGCGTACTCGGTGAGGTAGAGCCGACGGACCTCGGCCTCCGTTCGCTGAATCCCGTCCAATCTCGCGAAATTGGCGACCGCACCCTGGCCAGCACCCAGCACCCAGACCTCCTCATCGGCCAACTGGCGAGTCACTCGCCCCACCTCTCGCTGGAAACCCACGTGATAGCCGTCGAACGTGAAGGCACCGGGGACACCCTTGAACAGGGACTCTCCGCTGGCTCGGTCGAAGATCAACGCGGCACTCGAACCGCCTGCCCGTGCAAGGGTGAACTCCGGGAATTCGTCCACCGCGCTGCGACGCATGATCTGACCGTAGATTCGCTGGCCGAGTGACCGTGCGAGTTGCTGCGCGCGGCTCGCAGCCACCAGGGCCCGATCTTCCGGGATCGGAGACACCATGGCCCCCTCTGCCAAGAGCGCCTCGAGGTGCGACTCCATGGCTGCGCGCTGGTCGAACGTGACCGAGCGTGGCAGGTCCATCTCCCAGCTGGCCATGACATGCAGCTTGATCGCCCCGGAATCGAAGTGCTGGGGATCGTGGAACATGACATAGGTCTTCAACGCTTCGTACTGGCGTTCGGCGTTGGTGCTCCCACTCCGGAGTTGTGCTTCGAGGTCACGCACGAGGCGCGGCATCAAGCCGTCCACCAGCATGCGACGGTAGGCCTGCGCTGCGGCAGCACCGAGCTTTTTTTCCTGGCCCAGGCCGAACGCCATCGTCCCGTGAGATGCGCCATCATCCCACCCGCGCACGAGATCGCGCATGGCATCCAGCACGGACAGAAGTGGCAGCAAGTCCGACGACGTGCCGTCGGGCGCGGCTTGAACCACCCGCGCGACGTCATCCACGGCAAGAGCCACTCTGTCGACATGGCGGAGATTTGCAACGTAGGAAGCCACAAGCACCGCGATGAGAAGTGACGCGCAGAGCACCGGCACGACGTATGCGCCGTACGCCAGGGCCCGTTGCCGCCCTTCCGCGCGCCCCGCTTCCGCAGCCGGTGCATCGACGCCCGCAACGATGTCGGGGAACAGGCGCCGAACGAAGTGCGCGACCCCCACCGCTCGCGAGGGCGTGTCGCTCAGCCGCCGCAGGCCGAAGCGCGAGGTGAGGTCGGTGATCTCGAGATCGAGTGACCTGTCGTTCTGCGCGACCCCCGTGAAGTACACGCCTCTCACGCGACACGAATGCCCCCCTGTGTCGACCTCGTTCAAGCGAGCGAGATGGTGCTTCAGGATTCCACACAACACCTCGAACTGCAGAACAAGCGCACCGATCAGCATCCGCCGCGTGGGATCGGTTTCGTTCAGCATCGGGATCCACGACGCCTTCTTGAGCCGATCGCTGAGCGAGTCGATCCGAGCCTGCAAGCAAGCGAGTTCCGCGGGCGGGTCCGCACCGTCGCCACGCGACAGCCTGAATCCCCAGGGCTCCTGGAGTCGATCCGGCTCGCCTCGGGCGAACAGAGCAACGAACCCGGCCAGCAGGTCGCATTGGGTGACGACGATGTGGATGGGCACACCGCTGCCCGCCGCGGCCGCGAACCTCCTGACGCTTGTCGCAGCGCGTTCCAGATCCTCTGATGTGCCGGCGACCAGCTCCCTCGCCGAAACCGTGACGACCAACGCGTCCAACGGCCGCTGCGGCCTCAGATGACGCAGCAGCCGGAAGAGCACGCCCCCGTCATGCGGGCTTTCATTCGCCCGATCAGGGGTCGAGGGCACTTCCAGCACCATGACCCCCTCGACCCGCCACCATTGGCAAGGCGCCTGGGCCGCGGGACTGTCGGGGGCCAACGCCGGATCCCGCAACCGGTGGGCCCCCGAATGCCTGAGGAGGGTCGTCTTGCCTGCAGCAGGCTGGCCCACGACAACGATCCAGGGCAGCGCGAACGGGCGACGCCCCCCCGCCCCCGTGACCCGCCACCCTCGCTGGCTGTCGGGGGAATCCTTCGCGGTGACCGGCCTGCGACTCAGCAGATCCCGCCACACGGCGGCCAACTGCGGTCCGTAGATCGGATCGTCCGGCGTCAACTCGCCGCCGGAAACACGCCACCGCCGCCACGTCCGGGCCAGTGGCAGGGCCCATGAGAGCAACAAGGCCACGCCGATGAAGACGGATCGCGAAGCCTCGCTCTCGAGCGGCTGGACCGCTCCGATCGCCACGAGCGGTCCGATGATCCACACGCAGAACGCCAAGGCTGCACTTCCGAACAGCCCGAGCAGGAAGAACATGTTGATTCGCAGAACCTTCATCGACGTTCGTCCGCCGTACCGTCACCGGGTGCGAGACGGAGACCCTGGATCCGGGTGTAGACCACATCCGATCGCGGCTCGAGTCGGGCCAGCGCGACGAGGTAGACCCCGGCGACGGCCGCGACACAGAGCGATGCGGTCACCCAGACCGTGATGACCCGTCGGCGCCCCGGTGCCGCAGACGTCGCGTCCGGAACCGCGGGCGTTTCCACCCCATCGCTGCGTTGCCACGACAGCAACGCTTCTCGCATCGCAGCGATCGATGCGGAGTCCCTGCTGCCCGGCGCGACATCCCCGCCGAAGCCCGCGCCCATGAGCACGCATAGAAACTCCCGGAATTCGGAGCCGACCTCGGGATCCCGCGCCAATTCGAGGGTTCGAACCAGCAGGTCCGACGCATGCCGCAGCCGCTCGGCGACCACCTGGCCGAGCGGACGGCGGCTCCACTCTTCCAGCCCGGCCCAGTGCCGGGCCAGCACGGCCTCGTCGACCAACGTGCCCAGCAGCCTGCAGGCGACGGCCACGTGCTCACGTGGCAAGAGCCTCACCGCGGCCTGTTCCTCGAACGCCCAGATCAAGGCTAGGACGGAATCCTTGAACGCAGGGACGTCCGCGAGGCTGGACGTGAGCCGGACCTGCGCGGCAATCGACAGGCAGGGACTCGCTAGCGCGAGCAGGGAACTGCGCAGGAAATCGCGGCCTGCGGCATCCGGCCTGAACAGCGCAACCGAGTTCGTCGGGGTCGACGCGATCACCGGCACGGACGCGGTTGGCGGCGCCGGAGGGGCCTGCCTCGGTGCGGGAGCCGCGCCATCCTCCGGTGCGATGACCCGAAGGATTCCCGACACGAGCCTGCCGAGATGGACGCGGAAATCGATGCCCGAATCGATCCGCACGGCATTTCGATGCGCCAGCGCCGCCAGGGTCCTCGGCAGGGAGGCCTCACCCGGCATGGCGGTCTGGTCGATCAGCACCGGAATGACGACGATGTTCTTCTCGAGCGCGGTTTCAATCTCGACTCGAACCAGATCGTCCGGATCGCCCAGGCGGCCCGGGCCCTCTCCGGAGCCGCCCAGCCAGTGCCTTCCGATCACGACAAGTACCACCGCGCAGTCGCTGAGGATTTCCTTCACGTGCGCCCGGAAATCGCTGCCAGGAGGCACGCTGTCGATGTCGAAGAACACTTTGTCCGTGCCGAATCGAGCCTCCAGACCATCGAAGATCCGGCCCGCGATCGCCTGCGTGTCCTCGCGTCGATAGGAAACGAACACCTTTCCCATGCCCCTCCTCTCCAAGGTCGGTTCCGTGCACAGGGCACGTTGCGGCCTCGGATGGGCGGCTGGTGCCAATCGCCGATTCTGGGGCCTTGTTGCGACCATTGGCACGGAACGAGGCGCATCGACGCCCCTGAAACAGGGGAGTGCACCTCTTCCTGCATGGCTCCAGTCATGCCACCTCTCGGCGCGCGACCGGACAGGTTCGGTTGTTCAGGGCGTGAGCGCGCCGAAGGCCCAGCCGAGGGACAGCGATGCGGTCGGGGTGCCCCGCCCGCCGTCGCCCAGCGCCTGCAGGTAGCCGATGCCGGCCTTCACGCGCAGGCGGTCCTTGGGCACGATGCCTTCCCATTGCGCCCACACCTCGCCGCCGCCGACCGCGCCGCCGCGCACGTCCACCCCGCCGCCGCCCGCGGCGCCTGCGACGCCTTCGAGACCCAGGCGCACGCCGTTCATGCGCGGGGTCTTGGCCCCGACCCCGACGAGGCCGTAGGAGAAGGTCCCCGCCTTGCCCCAGGCGGCGCTGCCCGCCTGCGCGGTGCCGTACCAGGTGCCGTCGAAGTCGCGGGTGAAGGTGAGGCCCAGTCCGGTCACGTCGTCCTGGGTGCCGTCCTTGAAGTGGAGCTTCTGGAAGTGCGGCGTGGTGAGGTACCAGGCCATCTCGCGCACGGTGCCTTCGATGACCGAATACGGCGCGCGCGCACGCGACGGATTCTCGAGCGGCAACGACAGCGACAGGCGCACCTGCTGCGAGCGGTAGTGGCCGTCCGGTGCGGTGAGGTACGAGGCGTCGGCGCGCAGCGTCGGCCCCCAGGGCGTGATCCAGCGCAGCGTCGGTCCGGCGCGCAGCAGCCAGCCGCTGCCCGTGTCGACGTCACCGCCACCGCCCAGGCCGGCCGAGAGCTGGGCGCCGACGCGCAGGTTCTCGCTGAAGAGTCCCCAGTCGGCGCCGGCGTTGCCGAGGATCTCCATGTAGCCGTCCCGGCCGCCCGCGGCCGCGCCCGAGGCCTCGACGCCCCACCAGCGCCCCGGCGCCACGTAGCGGCGCAGGTCGGCGCCCGCCTTGTCGAGGCGGTCGGTCAACGGTGCGCCACTGCGGGTGCGGCTGCCACTGCGGAAGTTTCCCGTGCTCGCGCTCAGCGCGAACTCGTCGAACTTGAGGCCGCTTCGCGCGTCGGCCCGGCCGGGCAGGCCGGCGTCCGTGGGCAGGAAGCTGAGGAAGCTGTCGGACCGGCCGATGACGACGGTCCACTGGGTGTCCCGGACGTTGCCGCTCGGGAAGGTCACATGCGCCACGCCCAGGCCGGCGTACATCGGGCCGAAGTTGCGGCGCACCGACAGCTCGGGCCGCAGCATGAGCCCGCCCCCGGTGTCCGCTCCCTTGGCGCTGGCTCCCCCGCCCGCACCGGCGTAGAGGCCTGCGGCGAGATGCCATTGCGACGCGAAGAGCCGCCAGCGCCGCTGTGCCGTGACCCCGAGCGTGAACACGCCGCCGTAGTCGCCCTGCGCCGCGGCGTACACCGACGGGCCGAAGCCCCAGTCGGGGTTGACCGCGACCATGTACGTGCCGCCCAGCAGCGCCGTGCGGTCGCCGTTGGGCATCACGACCGGGGTCCAGTTGAATTCCATCGCCGCTTCGCGGCGCTCCGGGTAGGCCCAGGCCAGCGGCGCGGGGTCGGCCGGGGCGCCCATCGCTGCGCTGGCGGCGAGGCTCAGGACGGAGACGGCAAAGGCGGGGCGAAGGGGTGGGCGGGAGATGGGCATCAGGACAGGGGCAGCAATGACGCGGTTGGGCACGAGCGAACCGCAGGTTGTAGCACGCGGCTCGACGGGGGCCGGCGAGGAGGATCGGGGTGCCATCACCCGTTTCGATCGGCTCACTGCAGGAGCGCGGCAGCGTTGGTTCCTTGCGGAATGGCGATGGCGGAGGCCGGCTGGCGAGCCAGTTCGACGAAGGCCCGCACATAGTCGATGGCGGCGTCCGCCTCGCGGGCTCCCAGGAAGATCTGCTTGGCGATGCCGCGGGGGCCCAGCCGCACGGGCACCACGTCCATCCTGGTCGCATATTCCTCGACCAGCCAGCGCGGCAGGGCCGCCACGCCGCGGCCGCTGGCCACCATCTGCAGCATGATGTCCGTGGTTTCGATCGCCTTGTGCCGCTTGGGCGTGACACCGGCCGGCAACAGGAACTGGTTGTAGATGTCCAGGCGTTCGATGTCCACGGGGTAGCTGATGAGCACCTCCTGGGTCAGCTGCTGAGGCTTCACATGGGCCACCGAAGCCAGCGCATGGCCCTTGGCCACGACGAGCACCTGCTCGTAGTCGAACACCGGTTCGAATGTCAGCCCCGGCTTGAACAAGGGGTCCGGCGTGACCAGCAGGTCGATCTCGTAGCCGAAGAGCGCGCCGATCCCGCCGAACTGGAACTTCTGCTTGACGTCCACCTCCACGTCGGGCCATGCGGCCAGATAGGGCGAGACCACCTTGAGCAGCCATTGGTAGCAAGGGTGGCATTCCATGCCGATGCGCAGCGTGCCGCGTTCGCCCTGCGCGAACTGGCCCAGCCGCTCTTCGGCCAGGCCCAGCTGCGGCAGCACCCGGTTCGCCACCGCCAACAGGTACTGGCCGGCCTGGGTCAGACGCAGGCTTCGACCTTCGCGCAGCCAGATGTCGGTGCCCAGTTGCTGCTCCAGCTTCTTGATGCTGTGGCTCAGGGCCGACTGGGTGAGGTTCAGCACGCCCGCGGCGGCCGTCAACGACCCTTGTTTCTCGACCTGCTGGACGATGCTGAGGTGGAGGCGCTCCAGCATTTCAATGACTCCTGCTCATGGTTCGATGAGATTAAACCATTTTACTTCATCGACCCCGAACCCTAGCATTCGCTCCCATGACGCACCCACTCCGCCTCGTCGCCGTGTCCGGCGGGCTGCAACGCCCCTCCAGGTCGGCCGCCCTGGCAGAGCACCTGCTGGACCTGATCTCCGACGAACTGCCGTGCGAACAGCGTCTGGTCGAACTGGGGCAACTCGCACCTCGCCTGGCCGGTGCGGTCTGGCGCAACCACCTGCCCGACGCGGTGGAGCGGGAACTCATGGCGGTCGAGCAGGCTGACGTCCTGGTGGTCGCCACACCCGTCTTCCGCGGCGCCTACACGGGCCTGTTCAAGCACTTCTTCGACTTCGTCCATCAGGACGCCCTGGTCGACAAGCCCGTGCTGCTCGCTGCCACCGGGGGCAGCGAGCGCCATGCCCTGGTGATCGACCACCAGTTGCGGCCGCTGTTCAGCTTCTTCCAGGCGCGCACGTTGCCGCTGGGCGTGTACGCGACCGACAAGGATTTCGTGGACTACCGCGTGCGGGACGAGGCCCTGGTCGAGCGGGCCAGGCTGGCGGTCCGGCGGGCCTTGCCGTTGTTGGGCCTGGCCGATGGCGTGGCCGTGGCCTGAAACAGGAACGGCCTTTCTCTCAAGACAAACAGGTCACTGGATCGACATGAACGAAGAACTCACTTTCAACCTCAAGAGCATCTGTTTCGATGAGAACTACCACCCGTCGGACAGCACGCGCATCACCACCAACTTCGCCAACCTGGCCCGGGGGCAAAGCCGGCAGCAGAACCTGCGCAACACGCTGAGGATGATCGACAACCGCTTCAACGACCTCGCGCACTGGGACAACCCGGCGGGAGATCGCTACGCGGTCGAACTGGAAATCATCTCCGTCGAGATGAACATCGATGCCAGGAACGGCAACGATGCGTTTCCGTTGATCGAGATCCTGCAGACCCGCATCCTCGACAAGAAGACGAACAAGCGCATCGACGGCATCGTGGGGAACAATTTCTCCTCCTATGTGCGCGACTACGACTTCAGCGTCCTGCTTCCGGGGTACAACGTCGATCGAGCGGAGTTCGGCGTTCCGGACGATTTCGGAGACTTGCATGGCAAGCTGTTCCAGCAGTTCGCCAACTCGCGCGCCTACAAGGAGCGCTTCGGCAAGCCACCGGTGATCTGCATCAGCGCGTCGACCAGCAAGACCTATCAGCGGAGCGGCAACCAGCACCCCGTCCTGGGTGTCGAGTACCAGCAGAATGAACTGTCCTCGACCGACCAGTACTTCGCGAAGATGGGAATGCAGGTCCGCTTCTTCATGCCGCCGAAGAGCGTTGCGCCACTGGCCTTCTACTGCCACGGCGACCTGCTGGACGACTACACGAACCTCGAGCTGATCGGCACCATCAGCACCATGGAAACCTTCCAGAAGATCTATCGCCCGGAAATCTACAACGCCAATGCGGCAGCGGGGAACCTCTATCAACCGAGCCTGAAGAACCAGGATTACTCGTTGACGCAGATCGTTTACGACCGGGAGGAGCGCAGCCAACTGGCCGTCAAGCAGGGGAAATTCGCGGAGGAGCACTTCATCAAGCCGTACAAGAACGTCCTTGACCAATGGGCCGCCCGTTTCGCGCCCTGACCCACCCCCACTTTGCTTGAAAGGAATCCCCTGATGTTCGAAACCTCCATCGCCGGCAGCCTGCCGAAGCCCGCCTGGCTGGCCGAAACCAACAAGCTCTGGCCCCAGTGGCAGGCGGAGGGCGATGCACTTCGCCAGGCCAAGGCCGACGCGACCCTGCTGTGGATCAAGGCCCAGGAAGACGCCGGCCTGGACATCGTGTGCGACGGTG
>Ga0247823_10003143_pt1 | contig 13482 bp, 10 predicted proteins | sample 13C_PalmiticAcid_2_FD_192426 | JGI IMG/M metagenome (GOLD analysis project Ga0247823, IMG submission 192426) | Soil microbial communities from agricultural site in Penn Yan, New York, United States - 13C_PalmiticAcid_Day30 | ecosystem: Environmental > Terrestrial > Soil > Agricultural land...
CGCCAAGGTCGAGGCCGAGGAGACGGACTGGCCCAACCGGCGGCCCAAGGCCGCGTACTGGCTCGAGATGAAGGAGATCGTCGACATCCTCGGCGGGCGGCCCCCGCATACGTCGCCCGAGCCGGATCTGACGGGCATCAAGGCCAAGGATGTCAAGAGGGGGATTGAGCCCGTTTGAGGGGGCTCAGAATGGCCGTGTGGAATTTGAAGGCTGTGGCTTGGGCTATCTATCCTGTGGTGCGTGTGTGTGATTGTGATTTGGTGGGGGGATATTGCTTGGTTGCCTGCGTGCTAGGGGTGACTGTTTCCAAATCGCTATGTGCGCCTGTTCACTCTCGAGTACGTTGTTACCTAGATGGGACATCATTGTTTACGGGGCACAGAGGACGAAAGGAGGAGGAGTGGGGTGTCACTATGTAGGGCGGGGGAGATTGCCTGAAATGTGTGAGATTTGTTTCCAGAATATGTGCCGTCTTCAAGTCCATAATGCAATAGAGTGGATGTCAGCTGTTCAGGAGGGAGAACCTGTGTGTCGAGTCTCAGCTGTGAGAATGAGGCTCGACAAAATGTCAGATCTGACAAGCCTCCCCTGATTTCCCATACCACGATGACCTGATTTATTCAGCTGCGGGGACATTCCCAGGCGTGTGGCTCAAATTGGCACGGCTGAGTTACACAGCTGAAGCTGAGATGCAGATCCCCCAGTTTTGCACTCCCCGTTTGGTCCATCGGCATGGGGTTTGGAGAGGGGGTTGTGGTGGTGTGTGTGCTCAGTAATCGCACTTCTTGGCGGGGAGGGAGAGGGGGATGGGGTGCGGCCGCCGACAAGTTGGAGACGGCGCTGTTGGGGATCTAACACCTGGCTGAGCGGATGTTCCCTGTGGTCAGGGGGCTTGATGTTAGCTGCGTAGCATGCGGTAAGCTGACGGTGGGCGAAAAGGCGGGCCGCTTCGCGTGCAACCGACAGCGTTAGCTTCGCGTGGCATCCAATGGGGGAGCTTCTTCCCCGGTTTCGTCTTTTTCTCGAGAAGTTCCCTCAAGGTTCCCCCTCTTGGGGTTATTTTTCGCGATTGTGTTGAGTGATCAACCTGGGGTCGCCGATGCTCGTCTCGTAGCGGCCGCAGTGGAGTCTGTTCAATGAGTCGGGGATCAGCGCTAAGTTAGGTGGTCCAGGGCCTCGGCTACAGAGTACTGCGGTGCGCATTTCGCTGCCCTGCTGTTAATCCGTGGCGGAGGCGGATTGCGAGGCGCAAGCCTCGTTTGGTGTTTCTGATGGGATGCATCCACGATAAGGTTATTGACTTTTGCTGGACAAGACCGCCGAGAACTCGTCCCGGGAACCGAAGCAACCCACACTGCCAACAAAGCTTCGCTGGTGCCGTGCAGGGATGGACGGGCCCACAGGAAAAAACGAAAGGGCTGGCAACACAATCCCCGCCCCTGTCTGCAGCCATTGATCAAGCAAATGACGAGAAGAAAGGCCAAGAGATCTGGACTCGGGCAGGACGGGAGGTGCGTGGGAAAACCCGCTGCCCAGTTCCACAAAACGCTGTTATCACCGGCCCAAAACGAGAAGGCGCGGCGAGGTTAGATACCCGTTGTGGGCTAGGCAGCACAATGAGCGCTCCCTGTTAGTGGTCGGCCAGTCTCCAGCGCTGTCAGCTCGGTAGCATCGTCGATGAGGAGTCTTGAAGTGGCTCCTTCCTTCCCGCGTCTCTGCCGTTTCTCTTTCTCTTTCCCCGCGTGCAAGTGCAAGTGTGCCAGTGCCGTGGTGCCTGCTGTTCGTCGTTCATTTTTCTCCAGCGGACCCTGCAGTGCCATCGCGATAGCGTGGGCGGCCTTGAGGCTCACTCCTCGGCAGCAGCAGCGTGGCAGCGGGTTTTGAATTTTCGGACCCGTCCTCCTATCTGCCCTTTTGCGCTGTCTCTGTTTGCGTGTGACAGACGACTTCAAGCGAGATCGGCGGCTCCTTTTGCACCAAACCCGGCCTCGCCGTGGGAGGCCCTGTTGGAAGACTTGCCGGGACGGCTACTCCTCGAGCGCACCGTGAACGGGGACCTCAGTCATAGCGACGATGGTATCGTTCCTTTCGACGCTGCTCCTTGTGGGAGCGGCTGCCTCTCCAGCACGGGCGGCCATCGCGGCGTGGTTGACGACCGTCGCCCCTCAGATCATCGTCCAGAACGAGACAAGCAACCAGATCCACTACAGCGCCTGCAACAGCGTCAACGATCCCAAATACTCACCCACCGACGGCCGCGTGTTCTCTCTCTCGCACAAACCCAAGCTCGGCACGCCGCTGGCAGGAGTAGGATGGTGGACCGAGAAGATCACCGTGTACGTGCTCACTCATGGTCTCGGACAGAACGTCTGACTGACGTGCATGCCAGTGCCTCCATCTTCTACATTGATGAGGATGGCAACATCGCCAATGCCTTCTTCAACTGCAACATGACCACCGGCATGTTCCTGAGCCAGGGCAACTGGGTCGTCAGCAGCGGCGCACCGTCTATTCACTCTAACTCGGGGCTGGCTGCTATTGTCCTCGGCGCTGAGGCTGGCTACCGTGTCTACTATCACGACAGCGATGGTGCCATCAATGAACTTGGCTACACCAATGACGACGGTTGGAAGTATCTTGGTCTCATCTCCCACGACATCAACTCGTTGCCCGCACTGGGCGCCGCCTTCAGCAACAAGAACAACATCACCGTGGTGTCCCCGCGCGACGAGCAGAATATTGGCGTGACCAGGTACACCAAGGATGATACTTGGTACCGAAGTACGGCTCCGCCATGTCTGCTACCTTGCCATCTGCATTGCTAACGTTGGGTCCCAGCTACCCTGCCGCAGACGCTCCAGGGCAATCTTACAACCACCGAAACTAACCGGAGCGACATCGCCGTGAACCAGACAGCACCAGCCAACTTTACCCTGGCTGCCTGGGACGGCAAGACCACCAGCATTGGAATCAGCGTCGACAGCGCCTTCACACGCTACGTGTGGTACATCGGCAACGACAGCAGTCTCCATCAAGTGGGCAACCAGAATTTCACATGGACCCAGCGAACCAACCAATCTGACGCCTACTGGCCCCAAGCCGACAAGCCGAACGCCGAACTCGCCGTCGCCTCCGACTTCACGAGCAGCGCCGTGCGGCTCTACTACGTCGTCAAGGGGCAGCTGAGCGAACTCAAGTACGAAGACAAGGTCTGGAAGGCATGGTCGGCCGTCGCAGCACCACCCCCACAGCCGACTCAGTCAGCGGGCCCATTCCCGTCAAACTCGGCGGCTGCCTCGGCAGATTCCGGACTCTCCACTGGTGCCAAGGCCGGCATCGGTGTCGGCGTCTCCCTCGGCGCCATCGCTGTCAGTGCCATCATTGCTGTCCTCGTGCTTGCCCGGAGGAGGAAGAAGCAGCAGGGCTTCGAAGCACCGCCCTCCGCCTCTGCCGAGGAGGGATCCACCACTCTTGGTCCCGACACGCCTCTGCCGTCGTACGGCTCGCCGGCTCTCGCGCGTGCCTCGCCCGCCCAACAGGAGCCCTACGGGTGGGAAAAGACGGATCCCGTCCAGACGTATACCGACCACGAGCCGCAGCAGGTTCAGCAGCTCGACAGCAACGCAAGGTCCGAGCTGTTCGCGCCGCAGCCGCTGTACGAACTGCCTACTCAGACGTATTCCCACGAACTGTTGGCCGAGCAACCCAGGGAGAAGAATCAACAACCTCGAGAACCTTAATTTATGCGGAGGGAAATGGGCGATCTTTGGGAAAAGGAGGAGCCATCTGTCATGAAGCCAGAGTTTGAGGAAGTGCATTCTGGATTTAATCAAAAAAGGGCTGAATGCCCAAGATGGGAAGTTGGGACCTCTCTCATCTTTCTTGGATAGTCTCTCGCACAATTATTTCGCGATCTATCTCAATCTATTTCCACCAAGGGCCAAGTATTGCCCGTCATATTCCCTCACATCAGCATTTTTAGATACCAATTCAGGAGTCACGCGCTGAGCGAGTCTAATATCACCACTCTCAAGTCAGCATTGCCATGGCCAACTCGTTGATGTGTGAGCTGTGTTGCGAAGAAAGTAACAGTTGGCACATGTCGAAAATTCATGGAGCGAATCAACCTCGAACTCACGAGTTTTTTTATTGAGGGACGCAAGAGAGTCAAGTTCCCCGCCCACCCTCGCAGTCGTGTCACCAACACAGGACAGTCACTTTCCATGAGCCACTGTGTAGTACCACAAGACGTGGTCCATTTAGGACAAGCCTGATGATGGGACTGTCTCACCACACAGCCAGCTAGGTAGTAATAAAAAGACTGCCTAGGTAGCCAGCCAATGAAGGTGACACCGCCATCACATCCAGCCCAGCCAGGTCGTGCCAGGGAGAGAGAAAAAACAAACCGCCCCCCCTTTCAAAAGCCCAACCGCAATGTCAAGTACAGCACAGTAACACACACTTCCCGACCCCTCCCAACTCCAAACCAACGCCGTGGTATCAGTATCAGACCCCCGTATCGTTCATTCCCCGTATGTCGTCGGGAAGACAAGACAAGACAAACAAAAAATAGTCCAGCTCTCTATGACCGTGTGGTCTTCCGCTCTCCGTGGGGCTCGTGACAAGGGAAGCGGAGGGTTTTTAGCAATGAAGAAGAGAGCCCATATTCGGACATGAAATGCGGACAATGGCCCCACCCGAAAACAAGAAAAAGGGGAAGGAAAGAAGTAAAGCCCGCAGCGTGAGCGAGGTGGGCACGAAAGAAGACAGATATGCGTTTTTGTCCGGCTCCATGAAATAGCAAAACAATCCTCCATGAAAACTCCGTCTTAGAGGGCGCAGGGTAGGTAGCACCCTCAACGCCTCGCAGGGTTAACCCCAAACAAGTACGCCAGCTCGCGCTCACTGAGGCGCCCCAGACTCTTGCTCTGGCCCTCATCCAGCGCCGCCTCGACCAGTTTCCGCTTGTTCTCCTGCAGCGACAGGATCCGGTCCTCAATCGTCTCCTTGACCAAGATGCGGTGTACCTTCACCTCGCGCTGCTGGCCGATGCGGTGCGCGCGGTCGACAGCCTGCATCTCGGTGAAGGGATTCCAAAAGGGATCGCAGATGATGATGCGCGAGGCGGCAGTCAGGTTGAGCCCGGCGTTGCCCGCGCGCAGCGAGACCAACATGACCTTGTTGCGCGGGTTCTCGATGAAGTCCTGGACGGCCGCGTCGCGGGCGTTGCGGCTCATCTTGCCCGTGTAGCGGCAGAAGCGGAGGTTGAGTTTGTACTTGATCTGGCACTCGATGAGGTCGAGGAGGGCGGTCCACTGGGAGAAGATGATGGTCTTCTCGTCGGTTTCCTGGATCTGCTGGAGCAGCTCGATGACCTGAGTCACCTTGGCCGAGTCCTCCCAGTTGTCGCGGAGGTAGTGCATGTACCGGCGGTAGGCCTCCTTGTTCTTGTGCATGTCGACGCGGAGCTGCTTCAGCATGTGAGGCTTGATCTCCTCGGGCTTGGGCTTAGCTTTTGCTTTGCCTTCAGCCTTGCTGCGCTTCTTTGCCCTCTTGGCCAGCTTTCGGGCCATCTTGGCCTCCTTCGCGTCTTTGGACTTTCCGTTCGGCGCTTTGTTCGCGGCCTGAGAAATAGCGTCGAGTTCGGCGTCCAGTTCAGCGTCCAATTCGGCTTCGTTTTTGATATCATCATCCTCGTCTTCCACCTCCTCTTCGGCCTCGCTGTCGGCAACAATGAAGCCCGCGAGGTTCCCTGAAGAATCCACGTCAGATCCAGAATCATCGTCTAGAGTATCGTCCGAGTCGTCTGAATCGTCTGAATCATCCGAGTCGTCCGCGTCGGCCACGACCGGGAGATTTTCAGCATCCTCCGGCTCCAGAGTTTCGGGGGCGTGCACCTTCCGGAAGGCGGTAAGGGTGATGACCTTGGACGGCTCGACCGGCCCCCGGCACACGGGGCATTTGGCAGCCGCGTTCTCATCGCCATGCCGGATGTTGTCCTGTGCCGCGTTTTCGGTGAGCGAAGCGAAACACTCTGTGCAGGTGTCATGGCCACATGGAATGACAAGAAGCGGGTCTTGGACACCGTCATAGCAGATGGGACACTCAAATGCCTCGATGGCCTTGATGCGCGCCACCACATTGTCGTCCAGCTCCTTAGCCAGGGCTGTCATATCAGTATCCGTAAGAGAGGCGCCGGCAGAGTCAAACTCCGTCAAGTGTGGGTGGCAACAAGCCTGGCGAAGGCGCAACAGAAGAACAAGAATGTTGGAGTAGTTCTTGCCAACAGTCCCCGCGCGCAGAAACTTGTTGAACAGGACCTGGGATCTGGATTCGAGATCCTGGTAGAACTGTCTCTCATCGTCGGAGAAGACCACGTGTTCCGAGGTCTCCGTCTTCGAGGGCAGTGTCAAAATGGGCTTGCCGTCGATCATCGAGTTCTTCATCCGCCTCAGCATCATGGCCTTCAGGATGGCTTGGAGTTGCCGCATGGCATTGTCCCGGGTATAGTCCGAGACGTTGCTCTTTGGGCTTAAGCCCTTGAACGTCTGCTGGTTGTTAGAGTTCCACTTCTTTGATTTTGTGTTTGAGTGAACCATGGGAGTCTCTTACCCGTTGGAAGGTGGTGAAGTCACAATACGGCCTGATCCTGAGAAAGCGGATCAATGGGTACAACTCCGACACCCCGTTCATCATCGGGGTTCCGGTAAGACACCACCGGTAGGTGGCAGCGAGCTTGTGAACGGCCTTGGAACCCTGGGTGTCCTTGTTCTTGACGTATTGAGCCTCATCCAGGATAACGCGATAAAACTTGCTTCGCGGGTGAAGGAGGGGGCACTTTTTGGCGAGTTCCAAGTCATCTTCGGCTTCGTACCTAGCTGACGCCTTCCGTTGCTCGGTATGGTTGTTGTATCGCTTCCACTCGGCGGCAAGTGACCCGTATGTTGTGAGCACAATGTCGTACCTCTTCAGCTCAGAGTAGGGCTTCTTCTTTTGATGAAGAAGGAAGACGCTCATCTTGTGAGATCCCTTCAATTTCTTTTTGATTTCGAGCTCCCATTGCTTGATAAGCGAGACGGGGCCGACGATCAAGTTGGTCTGCAAAAGCGTCAGAGAAGTTCATGATGGATTTGGTCGCACCAGCTGAGAGAGTTCACAGACCTTGATGTTGTCAGGGGACTGCCGCGAGACCATCAAAGCAAGGGTCGAGATGGTCTTGCCCAGCCCCATGTCGTCTGCCAAGATGCCGCCCTTGTTCGTTCCTTCTTCCATGTCTGTCATCCATTTCAGTGCAACCTGTTGGTGGACGTAGAGAGGGTATTTCATCGCTTCAGGAGTTTCGCCACGTTCCTCCTCCGGGATATCCATGTCTGGGCGGATATTTGAAAGAAGCTGCTGGATATCTTCCTCCGTCTTCCTGGGATCGTTGACATAGTCATCGATGTAGTTGGAGAGCCGGGCGTCAAGGGGATTCCCGGCGTCATCAACCATATTGTTCCAGTCAAACCTGTTGACACGGTTGATGGTTGCGGCGAGGCTTCCCGGCAACGCCGATGACCCTGGCTGGGAGTAGTAGTTGCCGTTGGACATGAAACCTGGTCGGTTAAATCCCAGGGGTTGTACACCCGTTGCCATTGCCGATGGATACCGGTTCAAGGCGGAGTCGGGGTGTGTTCCGGGGGAGTGCAGTAAGTGGCCGATTGGACCGACAGGTGGCCAGACGGAGGAACCGCCTTGTTGTGCCATCGAAGCTTGTCGAGCCAGCTCAATCGCAGGAACAATGGACCCGTGACGGGAGCCTTCGTTCGTACCTAGCCCAGGTCGTGACATCGACGGGATTGTAGGCGGAAACGAAGAAAATGGGACCGCCGAGCTGAGGGAAGGGAGCGAGGGCCGGGAGAGGCGAGAAAGGTTCCCAAAGGATTGTCCACTGTGCCCAGCCCCAAACGCGTCGCTTTCATCATCGGAGTTTTCGTAGGTTCCAGGCATTCGGTATCGGTGTTCTGCCGGCTCCCGCTTGATAGTAGAAGATATCGAGGAGTGGCTATCACTGCGCTGCCCCGGCATGGATCCTGGTTCAGTCTTGACCAAGGAATGAGGCCTCGTCGCCAGAGCTGGGCCAGACTCCCGCTTGATGTGATCCGGTGGACCAGGTGTCCATGATGGAAGCTGAGAAGCCCTGCCCAAGATCCGGTTGAAAGCATTGTTAGTTTGGCTCAACTGGGATGGCGGTGTAAAAGGTGATCCGCTCCCCGAGGGGGATGGGCGTCCATTCAGCTGCCTCGCCAACGCGGCATCTCTGTCCACTGCTGCCTTTCGACGGCCCGCACGTTTCTCCTCTTCTAACTGCCGTTGGACGGTTGATCGCCACTCGTTATCGTCGTCGCTGGATTAGGTTGTCAGCATTGGACACAGATTCCAGAATTACTGGACCAGCTCCAGCGTGTCCTAAAGAAAACAGTGAAGCCAACTCACCCAGTCAAGTCAATAACCTGGAGATCGTCATCACCGAAACCCCCGAAGCCGGAACTGAAACCCCCACGACCCGGGCTCGGACTCGCCCGTCTTGATTTGGCGATTCCCCAATGTGAGGGACCGAGATCGAGATGCGAGCTCCCGATAGAGCGTTTCCGCGTCGGGTTGCCTGAGTTTGAGCCATATCCCTCTCCTGGGCTTGAGCCCATCGAATTTGAATTGCTGGAAGACGCCGGTGTATCCTGGGTTCGGTGGTAGTCTGGGTGCGGCGTCAGTCCCCAATGTTTATGACAGTCGAGCCAATGCGGAGGACTATAACCACATACCTCCCAACCGGCTGGTCCCATAGATGCTGTTCATGTTTGCACTCGATGACGGGACTAAGTAAACGCAAAAGATCAGTAAACGCAATCGCTGCGGCTGTAGAATCGGAGGGGTGCGAACCTTTGCCCCTCGCCTCCCCGAGTTGACCTTTGAGACCTGTGATCGTAGCCCTGACCGCTGCAATCTCCTGCTTGGTGGAACTCGCCTCCGGAAGGTCGAGCAGTGACGCCAGCACTGCCTGCTGAATGCTCAGCTCTTCCGAGAGATGCTCGATGATGGCGGGGTTGTTGTCGGCCGGGCCGTCCGCAGGGGACAGAGCGGCCGAGGCTGAAGCTTCGTTTGTCGCGGTAGCCATTGTCTGGGTCGCATACTAGTGCTCGCACCTAGCGGAGCGTCTCTCCAGGGTGACCGAAGGGTGGCTGCAGGCAGAAACGGCCACAGCGGCGAACAAGACCGCTTCGTTGGACGAGGGACGGCTTGGTAGGGCGAAATCTGCAGGGCGATGCGCGGGCTGCCGCAGAGCACAAGGCTTCCGCCCAAAATCGGAAGGAAACGCAAAGATTACCGCACGGTGCGGCCTCCAGAGCCCGTTCACCGACCGACGATGTCAAGAAGAGGGAATTCCGAGGTCACTACCACGTCAGGAAAGCGTCGCCTGTAGACCCAGAAATAGGACTCGAGATGTGTGTGCGCTCAGCTTTGGCGTGGCTGCCTCAAAGAAGCGACAAAGGCGACCTGAAATGGAAATCTGGCGGCTGAGAACCGGGGAAGCCCCGCCAACGCGACCAACTCGCAAGGAACGTTGGTTGTCAACTGAATGAATGAGTGGACGGTCGACCAACTGCAGACCGACTTGCACAGGTGAGATGTTTGGGTTGTGCGTGCCCCCAATTCCCGCAGTTGAGAACGACCGAGGTTCCGGAATGGCAGTGGGAGTTGCCTAGAATTGCGGGAACGAATGGGTTTGATGGAAGCACGGAAGGTGGAAGCTGTCGCCTTGCGCATTCCCGAATCTCTGGATCAGAATCTCGGCATTGCCACTTCTGAGCTTGGAAAGTGGAAACGCCCTGGCGCGTTCACCGTGTCGCCAGTCGCGCACGGCTCCGACACACGGCCCGTTAGCGCGTCAACCCCTGACTCCTTGCCCCACCCATTTATCTGTGGGTGGGGGACCACTGTGGAGGACCAGCCCGAGAACCGGGATCCTGAATTCCATTGTTCATGGTCGGCCAGATCTGCACATTTGAGAAACAGTTCTTTGTCACACAACAAAAGTTCCAGATAATAACAGTTGACAGTGGTGCATTTCAGGTGTATTTTGAGTAAACCGAGTTTCAGTTCACGGCTTCGACTGAATCCCTTGTTTTGAAGACCGGAAAACTGGTTTGTATGTTCCAGTCCCAACATTCAGTGATGCTTGTCTGGGGATGGGATTCCAACATTGGGTGGGACAAAGTGATTATGCTCGCTCAAAAGTACAACACTGCATGCCTTCAGACCGCCCAAAAACTCCCAATACCCAAAATCACGCCAGGTACCCAACGCCGTGTAACACCAGAGACAACAGAACAACCCCAACCAACACAGCTCCCTGCAACGGTTGGTCTCCGCGCATACCACAAGAGGGCAAACAAACCAACTGCACAACCCGCTCACTTGCTCGAGGAACCACCCTGGTCATTGTTCTCCCCATCACCCTTGCCATGGCCAGTCACCTTCCCCCACCACCCGGACACCTTTCCAGAGAACCAGTCCCAAAAGTCCTTGACAGACGACCCGACTTGGTCAATAGGCGAGGTGTCATCTCCGTCTTGGTTGTCGCCGTCCCCATTACCGCTCGAGTCAGAGGGTTGCTGAGTGGGCTGCGGCGGCGGCGCTGGCTGGTCAACGCCAACCGCGTTCGTCGGCGCGACCGGTTCGGCGCTGCTTGTCGAGACAGGGTTCACCAGGATGGGGTTTGTCGTTGGTTCCTGTTTGATTGATGTTGATGTTGAGGTGGAGGTAGAAGGCGAGGCTGAGATCAAAACCGAGGTGGAGATTGTGTGTGTCGGTGGGTCAGCCGGTGTATCTAGACCCGCGGCGCCTGGGTCATCGTGCAGCCCTATCGTTTTCAAGGGGAGACGAAGAGTGCCGTTGTTGGGGGCCGGGTCAATACCGACCGAGTCGCAGAGCATGTTGTAGACCTCGATGTTTTCTGGATGGTCAGCACAAGGGCCCTCACAAAACGGGACGGTGGCACTTACGGAACGCCTCAACCCTGCTGTTGGGCTGGTGTGGGAAGGCGGGACCCCGAGCAATGAAAATTGCCCTCATCAGGGGATGCTCGTGATCGTAGCCATGAAGGCCTCTCGGCCGATAGACGCTGCCCTTGGCCTGTGCCTCTTTCACGTTCATCTCGTCCATCTTGACGAGCGCCCAACCAGCCTCAGGTACAATCCACAGCGGAGCGATACGCTCATTGTTGGAAAAGTGGTATCGATCTGGCATGTCCACATCCCGAAGGTACACTTCAAGATTCGGATTCCCCTTGGTCTTCTGGAGCACGTCCTCGTAGATGCTCTGGAGGTCATCGGGGTTCTTAGGACGCAGCCCAATTAGGGGCCAGCCATCCGTGTGTTCGATCTTGCTCATGTCCACCACATCTTCGAGCTGGACAAGGCGTGAGATGTCGGTCGTCGCCATGCCGTGGTCAGAGACGACGATAATATTGACGATGTCTGTCAGGTTCCGCTCTTCCAAACCCTTGAACATGTTGTCGAGCATCTTGTCCACTTTGCGGATGGTAAACTCAATCTCAGTGCTGTTCGGACCATACTTGTGCCCATCCGAATCAACATTTGGCACATAGGCCGCGATGACCTGCGGGCGATCTGCATCGGGCATGTCCAAGAAGCCGAGGACCCTGTCGACCTTCCTCGTGAGCAGCTCTTTCCCATTGTACTTGTCCACGTACGTGGGCTCGACGCTGAGGATGTGTGCTTCACTTCCCGGCCACATGTGGATGGCCGTCTTGAGCCCTTGCCTCTGCGCCGTGACCCAGAACGGCTCGCCATTCCACCACTTCGGGTCCATGCTCCGTTTGGGATCGACGTAGTAGAACTCCTCCTGAAGCGTAGGGTCCCAAAAGCTATTGCCCACGACACCGTGAGACTCCGGGTAGAGTCCTGTGGCGAGGGTGTAGTGATTCGGGAAAGTGACGCTCGGGAAGGACGGCAACATATAGAGGGGCGATACGCCTTCCTTGACCAAGGCGCTAAGCCTCGGCGTCAGACCCCTCTTGAGGAAGTCGGCGCGGAAGCCGTCCAAGCTGATAATGATGGTGGTGGGCGCAAACAAGGCGGTGCCGTTGCTGACGATGGTCTGGCTGTGTCGTGAACTCCTCCGCTCCAGCGACAACTTCCAGGCAACCAGGACGAGGATTGCAAAGGCGACGGCAATAATCGCGTAGAGCAACAGCCAGCGGCGACAGTTGCGTTTCCGTTTCATCTTGATGTCGGTGACGTGCAGCAGGTGCTTCCGGTCGACCTCGTCGCTGTCCTCCCGATCGCTGCTATCGCCGGTCGAGCTGCCGTCCTTCATGCCGCCCTCCTCCATTTCATACATCAGCTCGCCATCTTCGCCGTGCTCAGCCTCAGCCAACAGCCGGTCCCTCTTCACCCTCCTCCTCTGCCGCCGAGCCCTCCTCTTCTCCAGCCCCAAATCCTCCGCCGACTCGGCCGGCTGCACGGACGGACTCCTCGACCTCGACAGCGACGTCTCGCTCAGCCGCCTGGTCAGCAGCCTCAACGGATTCGGTATCGGCAAGTTGGACCCCCTGCGCTGCGTGTCCTGCCTCCTCCGGCTCTCCGTGACCAATTGATCCAGCTCTTCCTCCTCCATCAGGACGAGCCTGTCGTGCGCGCGCAGTTCCCGGCTGTTCCTCGCGCGCCTGAGGCGCTCGTCGTCGTCGCTGTCGGTGTCCTGGTCGCTGCGGATGGACATTGCGTCGGCATCGTATTCGGAAGGCGAAAGGAGCGAAGGGTCGCGGGCGCCCAGGGCGGCGATGTTCAGCGGTTGGAGAGGCATGTTGGGCGGGTTGGCGACTCTCCCATTTGCACTGTGGATTGGAACCTCTTCAGGTCTGCCGGAGGTCAGTCAACCATGGCAGGAGACTGCGAGAGCAGTTCGAGGATGAGCGGAAGGGGGGGGATTTTTCTCTCGTTGATGGGAAGTTGAGACAGAGATAACATCCTGGTCTGACAAGATTGATTGGCGTTTGATTGGTGCGGTCCCTCGGCAGGCTCCATATTTCCAGCAGGGGCTGTCACTGGACCTCGACCGACTCCCGCTCTGAGCCGCTCTTGCAGCAGATCCCCCGCTCCATCTTTTTGACAGCTTTATCACCACGGTTCACCATCAGCATCAACACCAGCCAACACGCGCCCAAAGTGGGAGCCACAAGGAGATAATAGACTGCGGCTCTGCAATTAGTCTTCTGACTAAGGAATGGTTACCCCTGCTGCTAAACTACATCGCTGTTCACTTTACTGTCTGAGGCTTCAAAGTTCGAACTCTATCCACAATTCAATGACTCCGTTATGGGCCGCCCGAGTGGTCCGCTCGCTAGACCCGGTCTCAAACCCAGTTCAACTCCCATCAACACCAGCAATACCCATAATTCTCCTCCCACACCACCCCCTTCC
>Ga0247823_10003144_pt1 | contig 13481 bp, 10 predicted proteins | sample 13C_PalmiticAcid_2_FD_192426 | JGI IMG/M metagenome (GOLD analysis project Ga0247823, IMG submission 192426) | Soil microbial communities from agricultural site in Penn Yan, New York, United States - 13C_PalmiticAcid_Day30 | ecosystem: Environmental > Terrestrial > Soil > Agricultural land...
CAACCCACAATGACGCCCCCAGCGAGTCCCTACTTGCCGCGATTCACGCCAGCGCCCGACTGTCTGACCAACTTGTATCGCACAACAACAGAGTGCGGTCCGGAAAAGACGCCCTGCACCTATTTCCATCTCGGCAAGCCCTGGCCGCGAGACACCTGTTTGCCAAATCAGCGGCACCCAGCCACAGGTTGTCCAGTGTCATACACAAGTGTGAGTTGTGCCACGTCAATTGAAGGCGCCAGCAAAACAGCCTTCACGTTGCAATGTTGTCCGGAGTGAGTAATGCCCACGGCCCCGTTCCACACAAGGAGAGCAGCAGACCTGACAGTTCCGGCGATGCCGCAACAGAGGATACGGCTTTTCCTGGCTGTACCCACCCCCAAATCCAACTTCTGCCGGCGCCGCGGGGTTGTTCCACTTCGATACGTTCTCCTGCGTTGCGCCAACACCCACTCTCCCAGGAACCGACAGTCCACCGTGGACCGTGCCCGCGACCGAAGTCCTCACCTCCTACATTGGGACAACCCCAGTCATAGGAGGCCAGAACCCCATCCTGGCCACCATCAACCCGGCTTCGGACCTCCTGGTCGCAAGCGTCGCCGTCGTGAAGTACCAAGTCTCCGTCGGGACCACGTGCGCCCCGGACTGCGACAACCCCTGGCGCAGCGGCGATCCGTGGCCGCTGCCGTCGCCATCATCGCAAACAGAGCCCAATATACGCGGAGACCAGGATCGCACGACGTTGGCTTTCACCTATATCTTTGGCATTGCCTTTGGGTGCGCCGTCTTTGGTCCTCTCATCTACTGGGGCGTCGGTTGCTTGGTTAAGAGGTTGCGGGGGACGTCAAAGCCCGTGAACCTGGGCGCAGAACAGAAGATTCCGCTGGAGCGTTGGGCGTGAGACTGGGGCAGGGGCAATGGCTGTCGGCGGGTCTTGGTAGTGAGAGAAGTAAGTGGCTTACCATGACAGGTTTGGGGCGTGCGGTTGAACCAACGTTTAGCGTCAAGGGCAGTGGATTGTCGGCTTCCAAATCTCTCTTTCGTTTTTGTTAAGTGATTTCAATTGGTCTGTTGGATGTCCTTTGCCTGCCAGTGCCTGGCGGTTGGGTTGTTGGGCGTGGAATGTAAGGTAGGTGGAGGTTGAGGCAAAAAGGGGCAGGGGCTCACCCACCCCCAAACACCAAAAAGTCAAGTCTTGATCGTTGATCGGGAATTGAGCCCGACGTGGGGGTCGAACCCACAACCTTGAGATGTTGGAGAACCCGTAAGAGTCTCACGCTCTACCGATTGAGCTAGCCGGGCAGGCTAATTTGTTGTTGACATGACTCGCGGGGTGGGTTTACGAAAGGGTGGATTCTCGAGGGACCCACGAGAAACAGTACTGAGTGAGGGAGGGACAGCAGGTCACCAATATACAAGGGTATTCATTAACTGAGCCTTACTTGGCAGGTAATCGTAGGTTTAGTGCCTATCGGGTCCTGGAGTCGAGATGCTATTAGGAAGGGCAGGATCCTGCATCATTCTATGTTGAGATGCCCGAATTCACAACATCACTCCAACTCCCAAGCTTCTTCAATCAACCTATCAGGTGACAAGGTAGAATGAATCGATTTAGGCGCTAATTAGTCGACGGTGATTGTGTCTGAGTTCTTATCAATACCAATGTTCTCACATCCGCGTCCCGTCCTCCTTCCCCTCGCTCGCGCCAACTTCAACATCAAAATGTCACCCACCATCAATGGATCACCGGCGGTACTGAGTCAAGGCTAGAATTTCTCCTGAAAACTGGCCGCCGGCCGGGGCTACGGACGTCCCGCAGGCTCGCCCTCCTCAAGCACCGCGTCTCTGGCCGCTGCTTCGAGACGCAGCCTCTCCCATTCCTGGTATGCCTCATGTTCCCTCTTCCGTCTTTCTTTGGAACCACGCAACTTCGCCGCTCTCCAATCCTCACGCGAAAGGTAGTTGAAGGTATCCACGACGTCCTTTGTCCGGCGGTCGCCGTGATGTAGTGGGCGTAGACGGCGCTCCCATGGATCACGGTAAACGCCCGTTGCTTCAGTAGCTTGCTCCGGATCCACCCGTTGGCGGCTTGCCTCGTCCGGGAGGATCGGGAGTGGACAATGGTGCGGCGGTGTTGCCTCGGAGAGGAGGAACTGGACCAGTTCCTCCTTTTGGCTCTCAAGGAGGCGGCAGATGCGGTAGATTATCATACGCCTGTCGGCATGTACGTAGATGGCATTTGGCTGGAATCGAGTCAGTACCTACTTGCTGCCTGCCCGTACTCAAAGCGCCGCCGCTGTTTCTCACATCGACGTCTTTGGCCGACTCTGGGTCACGCCGGTCAAACAGGAGAACCCCGCCTAGGATCCGGGCCTCGGCCCAATACCCAACGCTGTCGGCAACTCCCCCAGGATATTGATCGAAATCAAAATACCACGAGTGGCAAAACAGAGTCTCGGGAAATGTGCGGGGGTAGGGCACCTTGGCGAAGTCCCCAAGTGGGCGCCACCGGCCGAGGGCATCGTCTTTGTGCCGGGTACCCGTGGCATCGTGGGCATAGAGCCAGGCGGCGATTGCGTGAACAGCCCTAGCAACCAGCTCGATCAGGCGTGTTGAAAAACTCGGCGTCCCCGGAGATGCCGACTGGTAAGCGCTCAGGACCTAGGAACGAAACCATTAGCGGGGATGTGATGCTATATCGGGAATGTTCTCGCACTTCCGAAGGCATAAGTAAAGACCCAAGATCAAAGGAGGAGAGTAGTCCCTCAGTCTCCTCTGCAACGCCAGAGCACAACTTTTTGTGCTCATTCAAGAGTGGATGATGCAGGCAGAGGCATCCTGCATACCGATCCCAGGCGACATCCGCAAGAGGAAGCCCGTCAACGATCTGGCCGTAAGTTTGCTTCGCAGCGGAGCTCGACAAGATGTTGGCGACGGCGCAAGCCAAAACTTCGCGATGGGGGGTCCCAAGCGTTGAAATGGGCTGCTTGGGCGGCCTAGGCGAAGCGCTGAGGGCGCCCATAGACGTACCATCCAAGTTGGGCTGGGGAAAGGCGTGAAGAAGGTAGCTGTGGGAGGCGAACTGGTTGTAGGTAGGTAACTGGCGAAGGCGGGGGGTGCCTGCTTGGGATGTATTAGTTAAGATGATGGTCAACCACCACATCCAAGACAACGGAGGAGGCAGAGCGGGGGTGTCCGTTCAGGGGGGTAACCAACAGCGGGGCTCTGGCATTGACGTGCAAATCGGTTGGATGCGGCGGGGCCCGTTGCGTTGGGTGACGCACTTTGAATTCCGTACCTCAGTTTTGGGCGCGAGGGTACATGTACGGAATACCTGGCGAATGTGGCACCTGCCAATGCGGCGGTGGGCCGAGGGGCGCAGGACACGGCCGAGCGGGCTTGGTGAGGCGGCCCGCTGTCATCTAACGGAAACCAACGGCACGGGCCGTGGCCAACATCCGAAGTGAGACCAGACGTCTTCATGATCGCTCGAGGACCTGGCCCGGGCGCCGCCCCCTGGCCTCAAGAGGAGCAGACCTGCTAGTCTAACTGAGGCCCAGCATCCAAAGGACCCGAAATAGCGGTTTTCCAAATCACAACATGCAGGCCCAGACATTGCATTGACCCAACCCGGAGAGACCGGGGCAGCGGAAAGGCGGGCAGTCCGTGGGTGGCCCGGGCGCGCGGGCCGCACATTTCAGGTGGCCAGTCGCGCATTCCGGGAGGCCTATCTCTCTTTCTCCTCAGGGGTAGTAAACAAATGTGGTTGCCCCGAAACCAGATGATGCAGAGCCAGCTGAAGGGTACGGGGCAGGCGCCGGTTCCTTACAAGGTGGACGAAGCGTCCCACAGGTCGAAGAGACCGAACGGACCGGATGCGGCCACGCAGCCCAACAGAGGGCAAGCGCCGCCTCCCCACAAGGCAAAGGAAGCTTCTAGCACCCAGTGCTGGCGGACCCAGGCGCCGAGAGCCAGGAAGGGAAGGCAATGCTCAGAGAAGTTGAATTACAAGATTTGAAATTCCTCCAGGAGAAGTGCACCGGCCGCGCAACGCTGGAGCTACTCGTGCAACAGGGTAACTCCAAGGGCCTGACTGCGGCGAGTCAATCCAAAGACAGCTCACAGTTTGCTCGGGAGACGTTGGCGCAGATTGATAGCCAATTCAAGGTCATCCCTTCGCTGTGCAAGATCATCGTCAGATTCTACTCCGGAAGCCCAACCCCCGAAGTTGCCGAGCTGATGCAAGGGTATGGCTGGGCCATCTTGGCTGGGCGATGAAAGACGAACGACATCTCATCGGCGAGTGGGGGCTGAGAGTGCCTGGTAGCTGAGGAAGCCGGAGCTGGAAGATCTGGGTATGGTGAAAGGGAGTTGAGGGGTTGCAACGGAGACAACCGAACACCCACTTCAGTGGAGCTCAGAGAGTATGGTTTTCCACTTTTTTAGTTCAACCTTTCGCCAGGGCAGGAGGCGCCTGATCAAACACAAGGTAGCCTTGCCTCAGCAATAGAGGGAAACCAGGGGTCCAAGTCCATGGCAAGGAAGAGACATCTGGGCCAACACGGCCTGGCCCCGGAGGACGGTATTGCAAGTCAGCTTGACAGGTGGGGAAAGAATGACCTTGCGTCAACACACCATACCCTGCGTCCTGATCACGTTGGAGATGAAAGGACCTGAGGTCAACGGTGAACATGAACGGGGTGTCGCCGGCGAGCGCAGCGGTGAGCTTTGTGGCATTGGTTCGTTCGTCAGAAATGCAAGGAGGTTGTTCCTGGAATGATCAACTGCTTTCTTCCTTCGCTCCAGGGTCATGTCACGCCAGTTCTGGTGAAGGTCGTCGGCTCGGCCCAGGGCCCAGATATCAAATGCTTGGCCCCCGCAGTGGGGAAGGTTGCGCTGGATGCGGTACAAGTTCTTGCGTCACTCCATCGTTGAACATGGCAGTGACGAGGCATCAAAGTCACTGCAACTGAGGACAGCACCGGGTTAAGCTTCCGGGACAGGCAGGGCTCGGTTGCCCGAATGGCGACACCCAATAGAGCGGGTTGTCGCCTCCGCTTCCGCCGGCGAGATCCGAAGCCGGATTAGCTGCCTCTGGGAGAACTTTGTCCGGGCCCTCGTTCGGGTTGGCCTGTTCGACTCTCATGTCAGTTCAGTCTCGTTCAGCTGGCTCGAAGGGCAATGTCCTTACCACGAACAAATTTCCTCCGATGCGTTTCTAGTACCGTTATCTTTTGGGGAGACTAATTATAGTTGAATGCTCTCTCACTAGAACACATTTTTTCCGGATGCGACCAGGCCATGGACTGGATGTAATCAGTGTGGCCCTTCAGCGTCGACACGTACTGGCCCGTCGCCGGACCTTAGATCTTGACTGTAAGGTCCGACCTGCCCGACGCGAGCCGGGCCGCATCGTGCGACCAGGCGACTGACTTGGGTTTCTCGGCGTGGGCAGCTATTGGCATCTTGTTGCCGCCTGTTTGCCGAGTTACACTGTCTGTTGTGTCCTCGGAGTTCTGTATCACCGTCGCAGGGTTGGAAGCTTTCGGTGTTGTGGCAGCTGGCTTGATTGTAGGACCCCCAGCAGACGGTTCGAGAATGACCCCCGAGTCCCATTGCGCGGTCGCGCGGTACTCGTCGGCGAGCCTAGGACTGCCCGGGTTGCTCGGTTTGGCCAACGGGACCCTACACCGGCGTAGTGAGCAACTGGAAGGCTATTTCCTATTATGTGACTAGAAACCACTTACACAGGTTCAGAGTTCGGCACCCCCGGCGACAGCCGCCAGCTCGGTGCCATCCAAGAATGCTTGATCGCTTCGTGGGCCAGCGGCCGAAGCTTCGGATCCCGATCCATGATTGCCCTGACAAAATCACGGCCCTCCTGGGTTGTTCCGTCGCCGGCAAGTGCATCCTCGGAGTCGAATCTCGCTCCGCGATGGAAATATTCTAAAACGACCACTTATAATTCAAATAGGGGGGGTGTAAGTTGTAGGTGTAGATGCTACGATGTAGGGTATTATCACTTTTGCGACCTGACTACGGTACCTAGAGATTGCAACCCACTAGCCTCAAGAGCAATGATTGACAGCAGCTCCTCAGATGTCTAACCTCAAGCCGACCTGCAAGTGACTTAGGCTGTGCTACTCTCTAGGGGCTTCGAACTAATGATGCCAATAACATTACAAGCTTTCCGTCACAGGAGATCAACAGCCCTCTCAAAGCGCGCACGACATCTTACCCCTCAGCTCGCTCACCTTGTCCAGCTTGGTTTTGACCTCCCCTAGGCTCTTGTACTCCTTCTCTGTCAACGAGCGCCTCGCGCCCGCCGCCTTCTTGAACCCAGTGCGCCTGACCCCGGCTCCCGCCAGGGCCAAGAAGACCTCCCCAAAGGCGTTCTCGCGGTCGTTCACCATGTCGTAGACGGACACGGCGGCGTCACCCACGGTCCCGATCAGGCGGAGCAGCGCGCTGGCGCTCACCAGGGCGGGGCCGGCGACCTCGCCCACGACGGGGATGAAGAAGAGCAGGCCGCTAATGAAGCTGACGATGAAGTCCTCGCGCTCGCGCCGGATGATCTCGTCGGCCCTCTCGACGACCTGCTGCATGCTGGCGATGGCCTGCTCGGCCGTGAAGGCCGGGAGCGAGGTGGCGTCGACCACGTCCGAGGGCAGGGTGAGCTCGTCGAAGAGGCCGAACTGCCGTACCGTCTTGATGCGCGCGAGCATGTCGCGCGCCTTGTCGAACGAGTCGCCGATGAGCTTCTTGGGGTTGTAGTTCTCGATCTTGTCGTCGTTGGCGGCGGGGAAGTTGCGGAACCGGATGTGCCTCTCTTCCTCGCACTCCCTGACGTGCTCGCCCGCGTACTGGCAGCCGTTGCCAGGCTTCATAAGCCGCTTGTCGAACCGGATCCAGGACGGGTCGATGCCCCACGTCTCGGCAATATCGGCGTAGAAGCCCGTGGCATTGGTGAGGGTGTAGGTGGTCCGGGGCACGACGGTGTTGCTGATCATAGACTGCTCGAACTCGATCTTGGGGCACTTTTCCATGTCGACCGTCCCCATTCCGCTCTTGCAGTCATCGTCGACGACACAGCCGACGCCACAGGTGGCGTAGTGGCAGTCTTTGCAGCATGTGAGTTGCTTTGTCTCCTGGCACTTGAAGTACTTGTCGACCTTGTTGCTGGCCATGAAGTTGTTGATCTGGTCGGGCACCTGCGCCTTGGCGGATTTCTCGTACGTCTTGAACTTGCCGTCATAGCCGTTGTCGAGCAGTTCCTTGTACTTGACCAGAGCGCCCTCAAAGATAGCAACCTGTATGTCGAGAAGGTACCGCTCGACGCAGTGGGCAGGCACCGAGTCCTTGCGCTCCTCGAGCTGCGCGAGTGTGGTGTAGGTGCCTCCACAGAGTGCCCAATACTTCGAATCGATATACTCGCTCTCGTCGATGTCATCGTCGTCGCGCCCGCTTCCACTGCGAGTCGCGGTCGTCAGCGTCAGAAGGCTTGGGGAAGGGACGAGACAAACTGTGCTGGAAGTTTGTGTTGTCAGACTTACTCCCAGAAACCCTGCAGGTCAACAGCCCAGTCCGTGGTGCCCGCAAACCAATACTGATCGTAGATGTTGGATCGAGTCCACTTCGTATAGTCGTCCATGTACGCTACCCACTCGGTGTCGTTGTAGACCAAGAAATTGGAGCCCTTGGTCTTCCACTGCCTATTGACCCGGCCCGTGGCAATAATCTCCTTGATCTCGGCGTTGGAAATGTAGCCGCTGACCCCCTTACAGCGTCCTGGGGCGGCGTTGGAGGTGCGGTTGTTCCCCTTAAACTGACGGTTCTTCGAGTCGCACCCGGCTTGCTCCATCTTAAAGGACCGGCCGTAGCTAGTCACGCCGACCACAACCTTATCAGATGGGGCGCCCGGGTCGGTGTGTGTAATTACCGTATGTTTGTTGACGTGGGGAGCGTGCCATGTAGGGCCCAAGAGAAGTGTTGTTTTTTCTCTGCCACTGCGTTCCGCCATTGGTACCTAAAGTAGCTGATTCCCTTGCGCTCTTGATTCCGAGCTCAAAGGCTCGCCCGTGGGGTAGACAGACCCTTCTAGTGCCCAAGCCTCCGTGTACTCCTGGTGCATCATGGCGTCCATCTCGGTGGCGGTCATGACCTGACCACCATTGTTCAGATCGATCAGGTACACGTTCTCCGCCGCAGCGCCTAAAAGAATCGTGCTCCTCGACAGCGCCATACCACCCCGTCAAGCTGTCGTCGGCACGGACGACAAAGATTTCCTTGACATCGAGAAAAGCATCCAAATCGTTGACTTCAAAATGGTAAAAGGAATCGTCCGTGTTATCGCGCTCAAACTGGAGGCGCTTGATGAGCGGCGCAGACGGGTGGAAGTGGCGAAACCGGCTTGTCCCGATGGAGATGATGTCCATGTCCCAGTTGACCCAGACATAGCGGCCGTCGGCACCGATCTCGGAAAAGGCCCGCTCGTAAAGCGTTAGGTTCCGGGCTTCGCGGCAGGCCTGGAGTGTTCCTGGCACCGGCGTCGACGAGACGAGGTGCAGATGCGCCTCCTGGCCTGAGCCGCGCCAATCCACGCGGACCTCAACGGTACGGGGCTCGACGGTGGACTGCCAGATGAGAGCGCGGAGCTCAATCGGCAAAAGCGGAAATGAGTGGAAGGTGTCCATGCTGCCGTGACGGCGAAGGAATCCGCTGAACCGAAGCTGACACTGTCAGTCGTCAGGTCTTCGCAGTCATTGACTCGAGACGGAGGGTGCCAAGGCAAAGGAAGGCAAAGGGGAAATCCACCCGTGCATTTCCCCAAGCGCCAAGCGCCAAGCGCTGTTGGGCTCAGGGTTAGACTGCTGGGAAAGGCAAGCTTTGCTCGCCAATAGAGTCCTTTTACGTTATCTCGGCTTGTGACTCAAGCCCGCGCAGGCACCGCGGCCGCCGACCCGGGCGTGACCTTCCGGATTTGCGATGTGCGCTGTTGAATGTTCACTACCTGGTAACTCAGGAACCCGCGGCCCCCAACTGGCCCACTTGTCTTCAGCCAAGCCAATGAGCCCAATGAACCGCCAGGCAGTAACGTGACGGTGGTACCCAGTAAGGGAGGTGATTCTAACCTTCCAAGGTTGTTATACCCAAATCAGGTAGTCCGCCCGTTTGCCGTTGGTTGGCCCCTGTCGCCAAGAGCCCGGACCTGCATGCGGGCCGCGCTAAGTTCCGGACCACCAGCGCCGATCCCGTCGCAAGGTTCTCCGGCAAGTATCTTGCAGTATTGTTGCGGTAGCAATTCAAAGATTGGAACTCAGATTGGGGTCGGAAAAATCAGTAAATGGAGGCAATTTTTTCTCGCCATCGCCAACAACCTCTGGCGACACCGACAAACACCCAGCCTCCCGTCCGCTGCCACACCCCTTCTTCATTTACCATCGCAGTCCTTGTTGAGAACCAAAAGTCAGCAACCATCAATCGCGGCGCTTGCGGCCATGAAAACCTCCATCTCCCTCTCCTTTGCAGCGATCGCCTCCCGATACGTCGCTGCCGACCAGTACCCGCTCCTGCAGTGGGACCCGGCGACCGCGAAAGACTGCGTCGATTGGTACGACAACGCCGGCCAAGGCAGGTCTTGCGAAGAGGTCCGCAACCTTTTCAGCATCACCCCAGAGCAGTTCCACGAGTGGAACCCGTCGGTCGGCCTCGACTGCACGCCATGGAATGACTGGCAGTCGTACTGCATCGTCACCCAGCGGCGACTGGAAACCGACCCGCCGCCGGCGGCAACAACGTCGACAACAAAGGTGACCACAAAAACCACTACGAGCAGCAGCAGCACGCTCGGTCCCTCCCCCACCGCCTGGGCTGAGAGGGGCTGCTACGTCGAGGACCCCAAGCTGCCGCTCCTCGAGCAAAACATCAGCGGAACCGGCGGCGATGCATCCTTGACCATCGGAAAATGCAAGAACAGCTGCTACCTCGCGGCGTACCCCTTTGCCGGCGTGCAGGAGGGCAACCAGTGCTGGTGCGGGACCTACGTAGGCGGCGAGTGGGCGCGGAACCAGTCCGACTGCAACATCCCGTGCACGGGCGACAAGACCGCATTTTGTGGTGGCAAGGGCCTCCTCAACATCTTCCAGGCGCTGGAAAACCAGGTGGTTTCACCGGTGTCGGTTACTCGCTCCGGCACTCTCACCGCCGTCGGGACCGCCATCGCCACCGCTAGCACGGCCAGCTCCGGGGCCATGAGGAACATTGCCATGTTTGTTTGAAAAATGGAATCAGTGGATGTCAATGGTGGTTTTGGTCTTGCTGTAAATATGCTCCATTACGGCGGTTCTGGTAAATTTATTGGGGAGTAACCTTGGATAAAACTGAACCGGCATCTTATCGACAAGTTAAGGACGAGCCTGTGTGACCGTGGCGCAGCAGCTGAGCCTCAACCCCCGGTCACAGAATGCCGGCCACATGCAGTAGGCTCAAATTTGCCAACGTGGTTGGGCAGGAGCTTCGAGGCAGACTCGAGCATGTCGCCAAGCAGAAAGACAACAACCCGCCCTAGCGGAGGCCGCGCCGCCACATGCCAATCTCGCCCCGACCAGCGCCCACCGGAGCCTCTAACGCGCCACGGGCAGTACCCCCACCGCCAGGAAAGCCGCCTGCGCCTAGCTCATCATGACCGATTGTTTTTTCGGGTGCCCCCAAGCCGCCGCAGGCAGCTCCTGCGGCAGGGACGCCGACACCGGCCATCAGCAGCCAGCGCCTTGCGATTCCACACGCCCGGCAAGGCCCTCCGAGTCCAACTAGTACCCAGGCGTCACACAAAGCGAAGCCCCCCCAGCCACAGGCACAACCGCGGGCAAAGCCACAGGTACAGGCACGCAAGTTGCCTCCGGGCGGCAAGCCTCCCGAAGCTTCGCAGTCACGTCCTGGCCCTGCGAGTACCTCCAAGCCAACAGCGACGCCCCTACAGTGTCTGCAACTGCCTATCCGATCCGGTCAACCCCAATTTAGTGCGGTGACAAAACCAAAGTCGCAGCAAGGGCCTACGAGGTCGATGTAGGAGGTGGTTTAGAGCCTCAGATAGAGCGCTAGTTCTTTAGAGGAGAAGAAGAATATCAAGTGGCCTTTAGTATTGGTATATTTCCCTTCGTTTTGCTTTTATTTCTCTCCTTTATTTTCTTCGTTCCCTTTTTCTTCTGCTTCTTCTTTTCCCTCTTATTTTCAGCGCCAGATTTTCGTACCTTCTTCGGTGTTAACGGCCCGGGCTTTGCCCAGCGTCCGCCTGATCTTCGTGAAGCGCCCGCCCCGGGCCCCAGTTCTGACGAGTCGGCAACTTGCCCTAAAAAAGAACCTGAGATCCAAGTCCGGAAACACGTTTTCGCCCTCCCAGTGATAACGACGGCTTCTAGTCTTCGTTGTTGTTCGGAGGGTGCGGTTTTCTGTTCTCATAGCTACCAGTCTTGCCCCCTTCTAAGCAGCCAGGCAACTCTTAGGCGCAAAACTAATGCGATGGTCTTGGTGGCACAAGTCGAGTTTGGGCGTTTATCTTGCTCAGAGATTCTACCTGTCTCGAAAATCATGGCGTCACGGCTGAGTCGTGCACTGACGAAGGTAGCTTTCTGAAACCCCGGACCGGAGCGTGCAACAGCCCGTTTAACCTTCTAACACGGCTCGCCAAGCGACACGTCGATCTTGACAAGTGGGCCAACCAAAAGCGTGGCTTATGCCCCTTGCATGAACATCCAGGACAACCTTCCCGACAACGACGGCACGAGGCTCGTCCTTGGATGCCGCTAGGGGACTCGCGGGTTGTACAAAAGATCAAGGGCCCTTGCTCCGATCGCATCGCAAGAGGAAAGTCCAGTCGTTGATCGATTCTTGTCTTTCGTCATTCATTTGCTTCCATTCGCTCTTTTGCACAAAATTTCGCAATAATGGCTACCTCGCGCCTCTCCTTCCTCCTTTCTTTGGTGTCTTTGGTGGCTGCGCAGAACTGCACACTTCAATTCGATGGTCGGGTTCCAGCTGACCTTGCCGCCCTCGACTTTGATGCGCCCAATGACATTTTCAGCGAAAGCTTCGTCATCGGTCAGGGGCTTACCTTCAGCCAAGCTCTGCGCCTGCTGCCAGTGGGTGCTGGGTCCTTGGTTCGTTTAGACCCCTTTTTCCACTGATATGCACGCCCGCTCATGCGGTCGCCAGTTTGATCTCGACGCTGGCGCAGAACCAGTCGAGGTCCTCATCAGCGACAACTCCATCTTCAATGACCAAGTCGGATTCCGCCGCGCCGAACTCATCCCTGTGAGCAACAATGGCGCAGACGCGAGCACCCAAGGCGTCAAGACGCTCCACTTCAGCGTCCTTAAGGATGTTGTGCGCCCGCTGAACCTCTCCCACGAGTACCAGCTGGCATTTCTCGAGAGCCAGGACTTCAGCACAAACCAGTTTGTTCTCAAGACCGGAACGATCCTTGGGCAAAACACCGCAGACCCGGACACGCTCCAGCTCTTTGGCAACCTCAACGACGGCCAACTGCTGTTTAGCACAGCGTTCACCCCTGGCACTTTCCACAACTTTGCCCTGCAACTTGACTTCAACGCATTGTATGAAGCTCTTGCCTTTTAACCACGGCATTTGATGTAAGACGCTGACCAAACGATAGGACGACCCAAGTGTTCTTTTCCCGAGGCGAAGATGCCCTCGTGTCTGTGACCGACGTCCTCCAGAACGATGTCAGCGGCCAAGGCCAGTTCCACTTTGGAGTCCTCAAGAAGCCCGTTGGCGGCGTCGGCGACATCACCAAGAACGGTTTCCAGCCAGCTGGGATCAACGAGGGCATAATCTATGGGGGCATCTTCCAGGAGGACAGCGCTGATGGCTGCATCAGCTTGACGCCATGAGATGCCTTGTTTCATCTTCCCGTGGAGAGCGGAAAATGGGCTACATAATGTCTTTTATTGTCAGTAGTGTAATGTACAGTACCTTCTCTATTGTCTCTATTCTCCTGTGACATTGTGCCAACATTGGTGCTGCTCTCAGGCTGGTCGGTGCAAAGTTGCAATCCATGTCAAGCAAGAGCTTTGGGGTCACATCAGCAACAGTTGGGCTGCGAGATCATCCCGCACATGGATTCCCTTTGGGGCTTTGCTCTTAAAGAATAAGGCCAATTCTCCATGTGCTTGGTTTAGGTGCATTCAAGGTTGGGCTTTCAGTGCACGTGAGTCAAAACTTGATGCAAAACATATTCTCCTTCCTCGACGCAGCCCCAGGGCCATCTACCTCTACGCTGCAGCTCCCTCTACCTTCCGGTCCGGAAAGTAATCCCACGCCCCCTCCACACCCCCCCCTCGCACCCAACGGACCATGACCCTCAGAATTTCCTCGTCCTGCCCCATCTCCTCCCCCACAGTCTTCTTGATCTTGTCCGGGATCTTGACCCCGCCCGGCTCCATCATCCTCTCCACCGAATCCAG
>Ga0247823_10003145_pt1 | contig 13479 bp, 14 predicted proteins | sample 13C_PalmiticAcid_2_FD_192426 | JGI IMG/M metagenome (GOLD analysis project Ga0247823, IMG submission 192426) | Soil microbial communities from agricultural site in Penn Yan, New York, United States - 13C_PalmiticAcid_Day30 | ecosystem: Environmental > Terrestrial > Soil > Agricultural land...
GCGCAACATGACGCACAAGGAACTTGCACTGGCCGAAATGCATCGGACCCTCAAGCCGGGGGGCAAATTGCTGGTGCTGGAGTTTTCCCGGGTGGCGAAACCGCTCGAGAAGGCTTATGACTGGTACTCGTTCAACGTGTTGCCCAAACTGGGCAAGCTGGTGGCCAACGACGAGAGCAGCTATCGCTACCTGGCCGAGTCCATCCGCATGCACCCGGGGCAGGAAGCGTTGAGGCAGATGATGCGCACGGCCGGATTCGGCCATGTGGACGTGCACAACCTCAGCGCCGGGGTGGTGGCCTTGCACATGGGCATCAAGTGTTGAAATGGTTTTTGGGTTTTTCTGTTGTTTGAAGGAGGCAAAGGCATGAACAAGTTGTGGTCGGTGTTGCTGGTGTTCGCGATGGCGCTGGGCACCCAGGATGTGTGGGCCAAGCGCATGGGCGGTGGCATGTCGTTCGGCAAGCAGTCGGGCAATGTGACGCAGCGCAACAGCGCGCCGCCGTCCCAGCAGGCCACGCCGCAACAGGCGCCGGCTCAGAACGCGGCGGCGGCCCGTCCGGCAACCGCCACGCCCGCTGCGGCGGCAGCGCCCAAGCGGCCCTGGGGCGCCATGCTCGGCGGTCTGGCTGCGGGTCTGGGCCTGGCCTGGCTGGCTTCTTCGCTGGGCCTGGGCGAGGCCTTCGGCCAGGTTCTGCTGTTTGCGCTGCTGGCCATGGTGGTCATGGCGGTGATCGGCATGGTGATGCGACGACGCGCGCCCGCCGCCCAGGCGGGTGGCATGGCGTACCAGGGTGCCGGCCCGACCGGCCACTCCCAGTACGAACCGGCCACGCCGCGCAGCTACAGCCCGCAGAACGTCGGCAACGACGCCTCCGCTCGGCCCTGGGAGCGCAGCGGCCCGGCGGCGCTGGACCACGCCCACCGCCCCTCGGGCGGCTCCATGATCGGTTCGGCCCTTGGCGGCAGCCAGAGCTGGGGCGTTCCGGCGGGTTTTGATGCCGAAGGTTTCCTCAAGGCCTCCAAGGCCAACTTCGTGAGCCTGCAGGACGCCTGGGACCGTTCCGACATCCCTGCGCTGCGCGCGATGATGACCGACGGCATGCTCGAGGAGATCCGCCACCAGCTGGCCGAGCGCGAGCAGGCCCGTGGCGGCGCCAACAAGACCGAGGTCGTGATGCTGGACGCGCAACTGCTCGGCATCGAGGAATTGCAGGGCGAGTACATGGCCAGCGTGGAGTTCTCGGGCCTGATCCGCGAGGACGCATCGGCCGGCCCGAACCCGTTCCGCGAAGTCTGGAACATCACCCGGCCCAAGAACGGCCCTGGCGGCTGGCTGGTGGCCGGCGTGCAAGCGCTGCAGTAAGGCGCCGCAGAGGGCTGGCACAGCCCTCCCGATGCACGCTGGCGCGTGCCTCGTGCTTTATCCGTCAAAATCGGGTGGTCATGAAAAATGAACCACCCGATTCTTCTTCCGGGGCCGGTGCGGCCGCCGCCCCCATGAACTTCCTGCAATCGCTGCTCGGCGCGGTTCGCCCGCCCGAGTGGATGGTCGACGAACTGCAGAACCGCGTGGTGCTGTTCCTCAACCACGTGCTCATGCAGGAAAAAGCCGCCCAGGATCGCCTGCGCCGCCAGAAGGGCAAGCCCGTGCGCGTGCAGTGGGGCGATTTCCACCTCACGCTCGCGCCCACCGCCGCCGGCCTGCTGGAGCGTTGCGCCCCCGATGCGGCCCCCGAACTGAGCGTCACGCTCACCCAGCGCTCTCCCTTGGCGCTGGCCCAGAGCGTGCTGGCCGGCCAGAAGCCGGGCGTGGACATCCAGGGCGATGTGCAACTGGCCGCCGAGGTGGCCTGGCTGGTGGACAACGTGCGCTGGGACGTGGAGGAAGACCTGTCCCGCATCGTCGGCGACGCGCCTGCCCACACGCTGGTGCGATTCGCCCAGTCGGCGGCCCAGGCGGTCAAGGCCTTCGTGGAACGCCTGCCCGCTGGCCGTGCGGCTCCAGGTGGCGACGCGTCGACGCCTCCGCGCGCCGACGGAACCACGGCATGAGCCGGCTCTTTCGCGGTGCCTTCATCGTCTGGGTGGTGTTGCGCTACGGCCTGGACGAGCTGGTGCTCTCGAGCTTCGAGCGCCCGGCCATCCGCCTGCTGACCCGCATCGTCTCCATCGGCCGCAACCTCGATGCGCCGCGCGGCGCCCGCCTGCGGGAAGCCCTGGAGCGCCTGGGCCCGATCTTCGTGAAGTTCGGCCAGGTGCTGTCGACGCGGCGCGACCTGCTGCCGCCGGACATCGCCGACGAACTGGCGCGCCTGCAGGACCGGGTGCCCCCGTTCCCCAGCGAGGTCGCGGTCGCCAGCATCGAGCGCGCCTTCGGCAAACCCCTGTCCTCGGTTTTTTCCCACTTCGAGCGGGTGCCGGTCGCCAGCGCCTCCGTCGCTCAGGTGCATTTCGCCACCCTGCTGGACGGCCGCCACGGCGGGCGCGAGGTCGCGGTGAAGGTGCTGCGCCCGAACATGCGCCCGGTGATCGACAAGGACCTCAGCCTCATGCGCATGATGGCCGGCTGGGTCGAGCGCCTCTCGGCCGACGGCAAGCGCCTCAAGCCGCGCGAGGTGGTCGCCGAGTTCGACAAATACCTGCACGACGAGCTGGACCTGCTGCGCGAAGCCGCCAACGCCGCCCAGCTGCGCCGCAACATGCAGGGGCTGGACCTCGTGCTGATCCCGGAAATGCTCTGGGACTACTGCCACACCGAGGTGATGGTGATGGAGCGCATGGACGGCACGCCCATCAACCGCGTCGAGGAACTGCGCGCCCGGGGGGTGGACATCCCCAAGCTGGCGCGCGACGGCGTCACCATCTTCTTCACCCAGGTGTTTCGCGACGGCTTCTTCCACGCCGACATGCACCCGGGCAACATCCAGGTCAGCACCGCGCCGGACACCTTCGGGCGCTACATCTCGCTCGATTTCGGCATCGTGGGCACGCTCACCGAGTTCGACAAGGAGTACCTGGCGCAGAACTTCACCGCCTTCTTCCGGCGCGACTACAAGCGCGTGGCCGAACTGCACATCGAATCGGGCTGGGTGCCCGCGGAAACGCGCGTGGACGAGCTCGAATCGGCGATCCGCGCGGTGTGCGAACCCTATTTCGACCGGCCCCTGAAGGAAATCTCGCTGGGCATGGTGCTCATGCGCCTGTTCCAGACCTCGCGCCGCTTCCAGGTGGAGATCCAGCCCCAACTGGTGCTGCTGCAGAAAACCCTGCTCAACATCGAGGGCCTGGGGCGCCAGCTCGACCCCGAGCTCGACCTCTGGAGCACGGCCAAGCCCTTCCTGGAGAAGTGGATGGTGGAGCAGGTCGGCCCGCAGAAGCTGCTGCAGCAGCTCAAGGCCGAAGCCCCGCACTACGCGAAGCTGTTGCCGACTCTGCCGCGCCTGCTGCACGACTACCTGCAGCACAAGCCGCACGAGCTGCGGCGCGAGCTCGACACCCTGGTGGCCGAACAGCGCCGCACCAACCGCCTGCTGCAGGGCATCATCTACGGCGGCGTGGGCTTCGTGCTGGGCCTGATCCTGATGCAGGTGCTGCTGCGGGTGCGCCTCTGGTAGGTCGGGCCGCTGGGCGCCGACACCCGGCGCACGGGGGATACCCCCTCAATTTATAATGACGGGTTTTGTTCCACGTCCCGCACGGGAACGTCCGGCGCCGTCCGGGGGCGATTTCCACCCCCTGGCGCTCCCGCCCTCATTCAGGTCCACGCCATGCCTATCTATGCCTACAAGTGCGAGTCCTGCGGCCATGCCAAGGACGTGCTGCAGAAAATCTCCGACGAGCCGCTCAGCGTCTGCCCGGCCTGTGGCCAGGCCAGCTTCAAGAAGCAGCTCACCGCGGCCGGTTTCCAGCTCAAGGGCTCCGGCTGGTACGTGACCGATTTCCGCGAAGGCAACAAGACCGCCGCGCCCGCGCCTGCTTCAACGGGCGACGCAGCGGCCGCACCCGCCACCGCACCTGCATCCGCCGCCCCGGCGCCTGCCGCTGCACCCGCGCCGGCGGCTCCGGCCAGCCCGCCGGCCAGCTCCACCTGAGCGCTTCCTGATGCCCTCCTTGCGCAAATGGCTGTTCTCGGGCCTTCTGGTCCTGGTGCCCCTGATCATCACCCTCTGGGTGCTGGAGTGGGTGGTCACCACGCTCGACCAGACCTTGCGCATCCTGCCCACCAGCTGGCAGCCCGATCAGTTGCTCGGGGTGCACATCCCCGGCCTGGGCGTGCTGTTCGCGCTCGTGGTCGTGCTCTCCATCGGCGCACTGGCCTCCAACATCATCGGCAACAAGCTGGTGAGCTGGTGGCACGCCCTGCTGCACCGCATTCCGGTGGTGCGCTCCATCTATTCGGGCGTCAAGCAGGTCTCCGACACGCTGTTCTCCGAGAAGGGCAATGCCTTTCGCAAGGCCCTGCTGGTGCAGTGGCCGCACGAGGGCATGTGGACCATCGCGTTCCTCACCGGCTCGCCGGCCGGTGACGTGCTGACCCACCTGCAGTCCATGCCCGGCGGCGCCGAGCACGATGAGTTCTTCAGCGTGTACGTGCCCACCACCCCCAACCCGACCGGTGGCTACTTCGCCATGGTGCGCCGCAGCGCCTGTGTGGAGCTGCAGATGAGCGTGGACGAAGCGCTGACCTACATCGTGTCCATGGGCGTGATCGTGCCCGGTGGGCCGAAGAACCCGCACCTCAAGGTGGCCGCCGACGGCGCCATCACCGAAACCCCTTGAATGTTCCCCCTCGGGCCTGCCCGCGAACCTGTTGAAAGAAGAGTCGAAATGGCGATGCGTACCCACTATTGCGGTCTGGTGACCGAAGCCCAATTGGGCCAAACCGTTCAGCTGTGCGGCTGGGTCAACCGCCGCCGCGACCACGGTGGCGTGATCTTCATCGACCTGCGCGACCGTGAAGGCTATGTGCAGGTGGTGTGCGACCCCGATCGCGCCGAGATGTTCAAGACCGCCGAAGACGTGCGCAACGAGTTCTGCGTGCAGGTCACGGGCGTGGTGCGTGCGCGCCCGGAAGGCACCACCAACGACAAGCTCAAGAGCGGCCAGATCGAGGTGCTGTGCCACGAACTGAAGGTGCTCAACGCCTCGGTCACGCCGCCGTTCCAGCTCGACGACGAGAACCTGTCGGAAACCACGCGCCTCACGCACCGCGTGCTCGACCTGCGCCGCCCCTACATGCAGAACAACCTGATGCTGCGCTACCGCGTGGCCATGGAAGTGCGCAAGTTCCTCGACGCCAACGGCTTCATCGACATCGAGACCCCGATGCTGACCAAGAGCACGCCCGAAGGCGCGCGCGACTACCTCGTGCCCAGCCGCGTGCACGACGGCCACTTCTTCGCGCTGCCGCAGTCGCCCCAGCTGTTCAAGCAGCTGCTGATGGTGGCCGGTTTCGACCGCTACTACCAGATCACCAAGTGCTTCCGTGACGAGGACCTGCGCGCCGACCGCCAGCCCGAGTTCACCCAGATCGATATCGAAACCTCCTTCCTGACCGAGGAGGACATCCGCGACATGTTCCAGGGCATGATCAAGACCGTGTTCCAGAACACGCTCGGCGTGGATCTGGGCGAGTTCCCGGTCATGGCCTACAGCGAGGCCATGCAGCGCTTCGGCTCCGACAAGCCCGACCTGCGCGTCAAGCTCGAGTTCACCGAGCTGACCGACGTGATGGGCGACGTGGACTTCAAGGTCTTCTCCGCCCCCGCCACCATGAAGGGCGGTCGTGTGGTCGCCCTGTGCGTGCGCGGTGGTGCCGAGATGAGCCGCAGCGAGATCGATGCCTACACCGAGTTCGTGAAGATCTACGGTGCCAAGGGCCTGGCCTGGATCAAGGTCAACGACGCCGCCCAGGGCCGCGACGGCCTGCAGAGCCCGATCGTCAAGAACCTGCACGACAAGGCCGTGGCCGACATCCTCTCGCGCACCGGCGCGCAGAACGGCGACATCATCTTCTTCGGTGCCGACAAGGCCAAGGTGGTCAACGACGCCATCGGCGCGCTGCGCCTGAAGATCGGCCACAGCGAGCTGGGCAAGAAGAACGGCCTGTTCGAGAGCCGCTGGGCCCCGATGTGGGTGGTCGACTTCCCGATGTTCGAGCACGACGAGGAAGCCGACCGCTGGACCGCGGTGCACCACCCCTTCACCGCACCGAAGGACGGCCACGAGGACTGGATGGTGACCGCGCCCGAGAAGTGCATTGCCAAGGGCTACGACATGGTGCTCAACGGCTGGGAGATCGGTGGCGGTTCCGTCCGCATCCACACCGCCGCCGTGCAGCAGAAGGTGTTCGACGCGCTCAAGATCACGCCCGAAGAGGCCCAGCTCAAGTTCGGCTTCCTGCTGGATGCGCTGCAGTACGGTGCGCCGCCCCACGGCGGCCTGGCCTTCGGCCTGGACCGCATCGTCACCCTCATGACCGGTGCCGAGTCGATCCGCGACGTGATCGCCTTCCCCAAGACCCAGCGCGCCCAGTGCCTGCTGACCCAGGCCCCCAGCCCGGTGGACGAGAAGCAACTGCGCGAGCTTCACATCCGCCTGCGCAACGTCGATCTGGCCAAGGCCTGACGCGTCTGTAGGACACCTCCGAAAGGGGCGCCGAGTGCGCCCCTTTTTCTTGTATCAATGCGCTGATTGCGTCGATCTGTCTTCAAGTTTCGCCATTCCTTCGGGGTAACATGGCCTTTTGAAAGGAGTTCCCTCATGCCCAAGATCCGTACGACCTCCCTCGATGGGAAGGAAAAGCTCGTGGCCGACCTCCAGCGCGTGATCGCCGACGCCGAAGAGCTGATGCAGGCCACCGCCCACCAGACCGAAGGCAAGGTGGTGGAACTGCGTGACCGCATCAACGAAAACCTGCGCGAGGCGCGCCACAAGCTGGCCGATGCCGAGGACGCCATCAAGGAAAAGACCCTTGAAATGGCCCGCGCCACCGACGACTACGTGCACGAGAACCCCTGGTCCTCGATCGGCGCCGCCGCTGGCCTGGGCCTGCTGGTCGGTCTGCTCATCAGCCGCCGCTGATCGGGACGATCCGCTCCATGGCCACGCCGCAGCGTTTTTCTTCCTCTGTCCGGGGACTGGCTTCCACCGTCCTGGAGCTGGTGCAGATCCGGCTGGAGCTGTTCAGCATCGAAGCCCAGGAAGAGGTGCTGCGTGTCGGCGCGTTGCTGGTCTATGGCGCGGTGGCCGTGGCCTTCCTCAGCCTGGGCGTGGTGCTGCTGGCCCTGCTGATCACGGTCGCCCTGTGGGACACCCACCGCCTCTTGGCGCTGGGTATCTTCACGGGGCTGTTTCTTGTGACCGGGGCCGTGGCGGCATGGCTGGCGCGGGAGCGCGTGCGTTCGGGCACCTACCTGTTCTCGGCCAGTGTCGAGGAACTGAAGCAGGACCGAGACAGCCTGCGCGCCGCCAAGGAGGACGCTTGAACCCGCGTGCCGTCTTGCTGGCGAGGCGGCGGGAGCGGCTGGTGCTGCGCTCCCGGCTCCTTCGCCGGCAGATCACGCAGGAGTTGCACGCCGTGCAGCCCGCGCTGACCTGGGTGGACCGCCTGCAGGACGCCACGCTCTGGCTGCGCGGCAACCCGGTGATCGCGGCCGCCGGCAGCCTGCTGCTGGCCGTGTGGCGCCCGCGCCGCGCGGCGAGCTTCGGCATGCGCCTGTGGTCGGCCTGGAAGTTCGTGCAGGGCCTGCGCGGGGCCGTGCGCCGCTAGAACCCGTTCGTCCCGTGAAGATCCCGCAATCGGTGCTGGTGGTGATCCACACCCCGGCATGGGAGGTGCTGCTGATCGAGCGCGCCGATGCCCCCGGTTTCTGGCAATCCGTCACCGGCTCCAAGGACAGCGAGGCCGAGAGCTTCGAGGCCACGGCGGTGCGCGAGGTGTGGGAAGAGACCGGTCTGGATGCCCGGGCACCCGGCCACGTGCTGCGCGACTGGGCGCTGGAGAACGTCTACGAAATCTACCCGCAGTGGCGCCACCGCTACGCGCCGGGCATCACCCACAACACCGAGCACCTCTTCGGCCTGTGCGTTCCCCGCGCGGTGCCGGTGCGCTTGAGCGCGCGCGAGCACCGCGATCAGGTGTGGCTGCCCTGGGCGCAGGCGGCCGAACGCTGTTTCTCGCCCTCGAACGCCGAGGCGATCGGTTGGCTGCCCCGCCTTGGTGGCATGATTTGTTCATGAGCATCGTCAGGATCGCGACCTACAACATCCACAAGGGTGTGCAGGGCCTCGGGCCGGGGCGCCGGCTGGAGATCCACAACATCGCCCACGCGGTGGAGCAGTTCGACGCCGACATCGTCTGCCTGCAGGAGGTGCGGCGCCACAACCGCAAGCTCGAAAAGCACTTCACCCGCTGGCCCGAGCTGGATCAGGCGGGTTACCTCTCTCCCGAGGGCTACGAATCGGTCTACCGGACCAACGCGATCACCCGCCATGGCGAGCACGGCAATGCGCTGCTCTCGCGCTGGCCGGTGATCGACACCAAACACTCCGACGTCTCGGACCACCGCTTCGAGCAACGTGGCCTGCTGCACGTGCAGCTGCTGGTCGACGGCGTCGATGTGCATGTCGTGGTGGTGCACCTGGGTCTGATCCACGCCAGCCGCGAGCGCCAGGTGCAGCGCCTGGGCGAGTACATCGCCACCGCCGTGCCGCCGAGCGCGCCGCTGGTGGTGGCCGGTGACTTCAACGACTGGGGCGCGCAATTGCTGCGGCCCATGGCGGCCCTGGACCTGCGCACCTTCGAGGGCATCCGCCTGGCCACCTACCCCTCGCGGTTGCCGCTGCTGCACCTGGACCGCATCTTCGCGCGCGGCCTGCGGCCGGTCTCCGCCCACGTGCCGCACGGCCGGGTGTGGTCGCGCATGTCCGACCACCTGCCGCTGATCGCCGAGCTGGAGCTGTGAGCGCGCCGCCCCCTCGCACCGCGAGCGCGCGGCACGCACCCATGCGAAGGGGCCACCAGCTGCTGTTGCTGCAAGGCGGGGTGGAGTTCTTCCCCGCGCTGGTCGAGGCCATGGACGCCGCGCGCATGGTGGTGCACCTGGAAACCTACATCTTCGAGTTCGCGGGCTCGGCGCTCAGCGTGGCCGAAGCGCTGGAGCGCGCGGCGCGGCGCGGCGTGGTGGTGCGCCTGCTCATCGACGGCGTGGGCACGCCGTCGGTGCCCCCCGAGTGGCAGCGACGGTTCGCCGAGGCCGGCGTGGTGATGCGCATCTACGCGCCGCTGGGCCGGCTCGGCCTGCTGGCGCCGCGCAACTGGCGTCGGCTGCACCGCAAGCTGTGCGTGGTGGACGGCGTGGTGGGTTTCTGCGGCGGCATCAACATCATCGACGACCAGGACGACGTGGCGCTCGGCCGGCTGACCGCGCCCCGGCTGGACTTCGCGCTGCGCGTGGCCGGCCCGCTGGTGGACGATATGGTCGACACCATGGAGCAACTCTGGTGGCGCACGCTGGCCGCCCGCCGGGTGCGCCAGCGCGAGTTCAAGGCCGCGTGGGATGCGCTGCGGGCCTCGCGCCCGGTGGGCGATTTCTCCCGCCTGCTGCAGAAGATCGAGGCCCTGGCCGAAGCGCGGGACGACGCGCGGGTGGAAGGCCCCTACGGCGAGTCCATGCCGTCGCCGCTGGGCGTGGACGGCGCGCGTGCCACGCTGCTGCTGCGCGACAACGTGACCCACCGGCACGACATCGAGCGCGCCTACCTCAAAGCCATCGGCGAGGCGCGCCAGGAAGTGGTGATCGCCAACGCGTATTTCATTCCCGGGCGCAAGCTGCGCCGCGCGCTCACGCTGGCCGCCGCGCGCGGCGTGCGCGTGCGCCTGTTGCTGCAGGGCCGCTACGAGCACTTCCTGCAGTACCGCGCGGCGCGCCCGGTGTACCAGCGGCTGGTGGACGCCGGCATCGAGGTCCACGAGTACGCACCCAGCGCCCTGCACGCCAAAGTGGCGGTGGTGGACCGGCGCTGGTCCACCGTGGGCTCCACCAACCTCGACCCGCTGTCCCTGCTGCTGGCGCGCGAGGCCAATGTGATGACCAACGACCGGCGCTTCTCCGGCCTGCTGCACAGCTACCTCGACGGCCTGGTGCAGCACACCGGCGAACTGCTCGACGCCGGCGCGCTCAACCGGCGACCCTGGGCGCAGCGGCAGCTCGACCGCATCGCCTTCGCGGTCATGCGGATCACGCTGTTCGTGACGGGCCACCGATACTAGAACCGTCCCCATGCCCGACGACCTGATCGTCCAGCGGCCCGAAGGGCTGTACTGCCCACCGGGCGACTTCTACATCGACCCCTGGCGCCGCGTGGAGCGCGCCGTCATCACCCATGCCCACGCCGACCACGCGCGCACCGGCCACGCGCACTACCTGGCCACGGCGGTGTCCGAAGGCCTGCTGCGCGCGCGGCTGGGATCAGGCATCGCCCTGCAAGGCCTGGCCTACGGCGAGACCGTGGAGCACCACGGCGTGCGCGTCTCGCTGCACCCCGCGGGCCATGTGCTGGGCTCGGCGCAAGTCCGGGTGGAGCACCGGGGCCGCGTGTGGGTGGCCAGCGGCGACTACCGCACCACACCGGCCGGCGCCGTGCCCGACCGCACCTGCGCGCCCTTCGAGTCGGTGCGTTGCGACGTGTTCATCACCGAATCCACCTTCGGCCTGCCGATCTACCGCTGGCGGCCCGATGCCGAGCTGTTCGGCGAGATCAACCGCTGGTGGCAGGACAACGCCGAGACCGGTCGCGCCAGCGTGCTGTCCTGCTACAGCCTGGGCAAGGCGCAGCGCATCCTGGCCGGGGTGGACGCGTCCATCGGCCCCATCGTGTGCCACGGCGCGGCCGAGCCGCTGAACCGCGCCTACCGCGCCGCCGGCATCCCGCTGCCCGAGACCTTGTCGGTGAGCGAGGTCAGCGATCCCGCTGTCCTGCGCCGCGCCCTGGTGCTGTGCCCGGGCTCCGCGCTGGGCACGCCCTGGATCAAGCGCTTCGGCGATTTCTCCGACGCCTTTGCCAGCGGGTGGATGCAGGTGCGCGGGTGGCGGCGGCGTGGTGGCCTGGACCGGGGCTTCGTGCTCAGCGACCACGCCGACTGGCCCGGGCTGCTGAGCGCCATCGGGGCCACCGGGGCAGAACGCATCATCGTCACCCACGGCAGCGTGCCGGTGCTGGTGCGCTACCTGCAGGAGCAGGGCCTGCAGGCCGAGAGCTTCGACACCGAGTACGGCGACGAGACCGAGGCCGCCGCATGAAGCGCTTCGCGGCCCTGTTCGACGAACTCGACGCGACCACGGCGACCAGCGCCAAGGTGGCCGCGCTGCGCCGCTACCTGGCCGAGGTGGACGACGCCGACGCGGCCTGGGCGGTGTACTTCCTGGCCGGCGGCAAGCCGCGCCAGCTCATCCGCACGGCCCAGCTGCGCGCGCAGGCCATCGCCGTCTCGGGCCTGCCGGAGTGGTTGTTCGAGGCCAGCTACCAGGCGGTGGGCGATCTGGCCGAGACCATCGCGCTGGTGCTGCCCTTGCCGCCACCGGCCGAGGGCCAGCAGACCCGGTTGAGCGAGTGGATGGAAGAGCGGCTGCTGCCCCTGCGCGGGCAAGGGGACGAGGCGGTGGCCCAGGCCCTGGGTGCCTGGTGGCGCGAACTCGATGCCGCCGGGCGCTTTCTGCTCGTCAAGCTGGTGGGCGGGGGCTTTCGCGTCGGCGTGAGCAAGCTGCTGGTGCAGCGCGCAATCGCGGCGCACGCCGGGCTGGACGCCAAGCTCGTGGCCGCACGCATGATGGGCTACACCGACAGCAAACGCCCGCCCACGCCGGCGCTGTACCGCGCCCTGGTGGCACCGGCCGAGACGCGCGGCGAGGCGCAGGGGGCGCGCGACCCGAGCCAACCCTATCCCTTCTTCCTGGCCAGCCCGCTGAGCGCAGACGCTGGCGACGATCTGTTGTCGATGGAGATCGCGAGCGCCGGCACCGCCCAGACCATGGAGGCCCGCCTGGGCCCCGCCAGCGACTGGCTGGCCGAGTGGAAGTTCGACGGCATCCGGGGCCAGATCGTCAAGCGCGTCGGGCAGGTGTGGGTCTGGTCGCGCGGTGAGGAACTGATGAGCGAGCGCTTTCCAGAGCTGCAGGCGCTCGCGCAGCGCTGGCCCGACGGCACCGTGCTGGACGGCGAAATCCTGGTCTGGGACGACCGCGCGGCCGCGCCCCGGCTGCCGGGCAGCGAGCGTCCGGGCGGCCCCGCGCCCTTTGCCCTGCTGCAGCAGCGCATCGGCCGCAAGACGCTGGGCCCCAAGGTGCTGGCCGAGGCGCCGGTCGGCTTCATGGCCTACGACCTGCTGGAAGCCGGCCACGAAGACCTGCGCCAGGTGCCGCAGCACGAGCGCCGCCGGCGTCTGGAGGCGCTGGCCGACACCCTCAACGCCACGCCCGGCCCGCGCCTGTGGCTCTCGCCCCGCATCCCGGCCGACGACTGGGCCACGCTGGCCCGCTGGCGGGCGCAGGCGAGGGCGCTGGATGTCGAGGGCCTGATGCTCAAGCACCGCGAGAGCGCCTACGGCACGGGCCGGCAGAAACGCGGCGACGGGCAGGGCCTGCTCGCCTGGTGGAAATGGAAGATCGATCCGCTGACGATCGACGGCGTGCTGATCTATGCCCAGGCCGGCCATGGGCGCCGCGCCTCGGTCTACACCGACTACACCTTCGCGGTGTGGAACCGCCCGCCGGTGGATGCGGCCGAGGCCCAGTCGGTCGTCGAGGCGATCGCGCAGCGCCGCCCGGCCGATCCCGAGGGCCTGCAACTGGTGGCCTTCACCAAGGCCTACTCGGGCCTGACCGACGAGGAGTTCAAGGCGGTCGATGCGGTGATCCGCCGCAACACCCTGGAGAAATTCGGTCCCGTGCGCAGCGTGCGGCCCACGCTGGTGTTCGAGCTGGCCTTCGAAGGCATCGCGCGCAGCGCCCGCCACAAGAGCGGGGTGGCGCTGCGGTTTCCGCGCATGCAGCGCATCCGCGACGACAAGCCGCTGCACGAGGCCAACACCCTGCAGGACCTGGAACAACTGCTGGCCAGCAAGGCCGGCTGAGGCCCCCGGGGCGCAAAGCCCCCAGGCCGGGTGCCCCCGGGAGGACCGGTGTTAGCATGCCCCAATGCTGACGAAAACCGCATCCGACATGACCCCCGCAGCTCCCCCTGACGACGACGAAGGCGTGCCCGTGTCCGTCAAGATCCGTGAGCGCGTGAAGGCCGCGCGCCAGCGCTTCCACTCCAACGACAACATCGCCGAGTTCATCCAGCCCGGTGAGCTGGAGAAGCTGCTCGACGAAGTGACCGAGAAGATGCAGGGCGTGCTCGATGCCATGGTCATCGACACCGAGAACGACCACAACACCGGCGACACCGCGCGCCGCGTGGCCAAGATGTACCTCA
>Ga0247823_10003147_pt1 | contig 13475 bp, 10 predicted proteins | sample 13C_PalmiticAcid_2_FD_192426 | JGI IMG/M metagenome (GOLD analysis project Ga0247823, IMG submission 192426) | Soil microbial communities from agricultural site in Penn Yan, New York, United States - 13C_PalmiticAcid_Day30 | ecosystem: Environmental > Terrestrial > Soil > Agricultural land...
GCCCAGCCGCGCGACCAGCGTCTTCATCGACCCCGCGGTGTCGCTGCCGTGGCAGCGCATCCTGAACGCGCGCGGCTGGGCCGCGCCCGACTGGCCGGCCGAGTTTGGCGGACCGGGATGGGACGAGATGCAGCGCTATCTCTTCGCCGCCGAATGCGCGCGCGCCGGGGCACCGAATCTTGCGCCGATGGGGCTCAAGATGGTCGCACCGGTGATCATGCACTATGGCAGCGCCGAGCAGCGGGCGCATTATCTGCCGCGTATCCTGTCGGGCGCGGATTATTGGTGCCAGGGCTTTTCGGAGCCGGGTGCGGGATCGGATCTCGCGTCGCTCCAGCTCCGTGCAACGCCCGACGGCAGCGACTATGTGCTGAACGGGTCGAAAATCTGGACGACCCATGCGCATTTCGCAAACCGGATGTTCGCGCTCGTGCGCACGTCGAACGACGGCAAGCCGCAGGCGGGGATCAGTTTCCTGCTGCTCGACATGGCGACGCCTGGCATCAGCGTCGAACCGATCCGCACGCTCGCGGGCGACCACGAACTCAACCAGGTTTTCTTCGACGATGTCCGCGTACCGCAGGCGAACCGGCTCGGCGCCGAAAATGCGGGCTGGTCGGTCGCCAAGCATCTGCTGACCTTCGAACGCGGCGGAAAATATGCGCCGGCGCTGATCGGCCGGCTCGAACGGCTGCGCGGGCAGGGGGGTATTGATCCGGTGCTGCGCGCGCGCCTCGATCGCGAGGCGATCGGGCTCACCGCCTTGCAGGCGCTCGAACTCAAGGCGATGCGCGGGCTCGGCGGCAGCGCGGCGCTCTATGCGTCAGTGCTCAAGGTCCTCGGCACCGAAACCGCGCAGCGGATCGATGTGCTGGCGTGCGAGATCGCCGGCTATTCGGCCTGGGCCGACGCCGATGGACAGGCGCCCGCCGACGTCGCGGTCGCGGTACCGCGCTATCTCAACGATCGGGCGGCGAGCATCTATGCCGGCTCGAACGAGATCCAGCGCGACCTGATCGCGCGCCACATGCTTGGCTGATCAGGCGGCGGTTTCGGCAAAGCGCGCCAGATGATCGGTCTGCGGCCCCATCGCCGCGGCGATCGCCAGCGCGCGCTTGAAATGACCGCCCAGGCGCAATTCCTCGGTCAGTCCCATCGCGCCGTGGATCTGCACCGCGCTTTCGCCGACGATACGGACCGCGTCACATGTTTCGACGCATGCGGCGCTGACCAGCGCGGCACGGTCGCCGCGATCCTGTTCGACGCCAAGAATGGCGGCTTCGGTGAGCGCAGCGGCTTTCATCATCGCGAGCTGCATGTCGGCCGCGCGGTGGCGCAGCGCCTGGAATGAGCCGATCGGCATTCCGAACTGCTGGCGCTGGTCCAGATAGCCGGCGCTGTCCGCGACCATGCGCTGGATCAGCCCCACCGCCTCGGCGCAACGCGCGGCGAGCATCATGTCATTGGCGGCGGCGGTCCTGGACCGCGCCGCCATGCCCGACGCGAGCCGCTCGGCATCATCGGCGTTCAAGGCGAAACCGAGGTCGGCGGTGACGCTGCCATCGAGCATGATGCGATGCCGCTGATCGACCTTGTCACGGTCCGCAGCAATCAGCAGGATGGCATTGCTATCGGCGAGCAGGAACAGGTCCGCCTCGGCGCCCCCGGCCACCAGCGCCGCGCTGCCGCGGACGATCGCGCCATCTTCGACCGACGGCATGCTGGCGGTCGAGGCGGGGCAAATGATCGCCGCGCGAAGCGTTCCGGCCGCGAGGCCGGGCAAGGCATCGTGGCCGGGCACCGTCCGTCCGAGCAGCCATGTTGCGATAGCATGCGACAGCCAATCGGCGCCCGCAAGCGCCGGGCCCAGCTCGGCCATGACCAGCGCGATATCGAGCATCCCGCCGCCGAAACCGCCCGCCGCGTCGGGCACCGCAATCCCGCCCAGTCCCAGGACGTCGGACAGGTCCCGCCATCCGGGCCGCCCCTTGTCGGCAAGAAAGCGCTGAAGGCTGCCTTGCAACAATTGCTGGTCGGGGCTGAGCGGCAGGTCGAGCATCACATCAAATCCCATCGGTCATGCGCTTGTTCGTCACTTTGCCTCTCCCGCTGTCCACCTGCGGCATATCCCGCGAGCGGTCTAGCTGACGGGCGTAACAGGTCGCTCCCGGCAAGACACCCCGATCAAGATGGCGGGTTGCGTTTCATTTTCGAACCCGCTTTACGGCGACCGCCGAAGTTCGCTAGCATGGCGTGATGGCTTGAAAAGAGCTGGTCCGGTCAGTGACAAGTGGGAGACAAGGCCGGATGTATGATTTGTTGACAGGTCTATCGGTGATCGAGGCGTCGTCCTTTGTCGCGTCGCCCACCGCGGGCCTCTACTGCGCGCAGATGGGCGCCGAGGTGATCCGGGTCGACCAGATCGGCGGCGGCCCCGACTTTCGTCGCTGGCCGGTGACCGACGCCAATGATTCGCTCTATTGGGAAAATCTCAACCGCGCGAAGAAATCACTCGCGCTCGATCTCGGCCGCCTCGAAGGGCGCGAGCTGCTGCAGGAACTCGTGCGCGCGACCGGCCAGTTCATCACCAATTTTCCGGTGAACGGCTTCCTGTCGCATGCGGTGCTGGCGGACGCCCGCGCCGACCTGATCACCGTTCGCGTCATGGGCTGGCCCGACGGATCGCCCGCGCTCGACTATACGGTCAACAACAGCGTCGGTTACCCGATGCTCACCGGCAGCGGTCCCGATCCGGTCAATCACGTGCTGCCCGCGTGGGACCTGCTGACGGGCGCCTATGCCGCCTTCGCGCTGCTCGCGGCGATCCAGCGCCGCAGCATGACGGGCGAGGGCGGTGAGGTTCGTATCCCGCTGTCCGATGTCGCGATCGGCACCGTCGCCAACCTCGGCGGTGTCGCCGAAATGCTCTATACGGGCGCGAACCGTCCGCGCCTCGGCAATGCCGTCTATGGCCTTTTCGGGCGCGATTTCGTGACGCGTGACGGCCAGCGGACGATGATCGTCGTCGTGACCCCGCGCCAATGGGACAACCTGGTTACCGCACTCAAGCTGAACGATGCCATCGCCGCGATCGAGGCGACACGGGGCATATCCTTTGCCAGCGACGATGGCCTTCGCTTCACGCATCGCGACGCGCTTTATCCGCTGTTCGAGTGCGCGATCGGCGCGCGCACGCACGCCGACCTCGCCGCCGCTTTCGACGCCGGGGGCATCGTCCATTCGCCCTATCGCACGATGTACGATGCGGTGCAGGACCCGACGCTCGTTGCCGACAATCCGATCTTTGGCGCCGCCGACAACCCTAGCGGTTTTACCTATCCCGCCGCCGGCGCCTTTGCGACATTGCCGCGGCACGACCGCCAGCCGCCGCGTGCCGCGCCGCGCAATGGCCAGCATAGCGAGGAAATCCTGAGCGGCCGCCTGTCGCTTTCGTCGGGCGAGATTGCGCGGCTGGTCGATGCCGGTATCGTCGGCGTCGAATGATTGGAGAATCACCGATATGACCCTTCGCCGCGCCGCCATCGTCGCCCCGATCCGCACCGCCGTCGGCAAGTTCGGCGGTAGCCTCGCCAGCCTCGACGCGGGACAGCTCGGTGCGGTGGTGCTGAAGGCGCTCGTCGAGCGGACGAAGATCGATCCCGCGCGCGTCGACGATGTCGTTTTTTCGCAGGGCTATGGCAATGGCGAGGCGCCGAGCATCGGCCACTGGTCGTGGCTCGCCGCGGGGCTGCCGCTCGAAGTGCCGGGCTACCAGCTCGACCGCCGCTGCGGGTCAGGGCTGCAGGCCGTCGCGAACGCCGCGATGATGGTCCAGACGGGCATGTCCGACGTCGTCGTCGCGGGCGGCGTCGAATCGATGTCGAACGTCGAACATTACAGCATCGACGTCCGCAAGGGCGTACGCGCGGGCAATCTCACGCTCCACGACCGGCTGACGCGGGGGCGGCTGATGTCGCAGCCGATCGAACGCTTCGGGGTGATCAGCGGGATGATCGAAACCGCCGAAAACCTCGCGAAGGATTATGACATCAGCCGCGAGGCGGCCGACGCCTATGCGGTGCGCAGCCACCAGCGCGCCGCGGCAGCATGGGAAAAGGGCCTGTTCGACGACGAGCTTGTCCCGGTCGCCGTCCCGCAGCGCAAGGGTGATCCGGTGATCTTCGCGCATGACGAGGGCTACCGCGCCGACGCGACGCGCGAATCGCTCGGCGCATTGAAGGCGATCGAGGCGAAGACGATCCCCGGCGCGGTCGTCACCGCGGGCAATGCCAGCCAGCAGAACGACGCCGCCGCCGCTTGTCTCGTCGTCGCGGAGGACAAGCTCGAAGAACTCGGACTCGAGCCTATCGCCTGGTTCCACGGCTGGGCGGCCGCCGGCTGCGACCCCAGCCGGATGGGCATCGGCCCCGTCCCCGCGGTCGAGCGGCTGCTCGCGCGCACCGGTTTGGGCTGGAACGACATCGATCTTGTCGAGCTCAACGAGGCCTTCGCGCCGCAGGTGCTCGCGTGCCTCAAAGGCTGGGGCTGGTCCGACGACGATAGCCGGAACGAGATTTTGAACGTCAACGGGTCGGGCATCTCGCTCGGCCATCCGATCGGCGCGACGGGCGGGCGCATCCTCGCCAATCTGACGCGCGAACTGGTGCGCCGCGACGGTCGCTATGGGCTCGAGACGATGTGCATCGGCGGCGGCCAGGGAATCGCGGCGATCTTCGAGCGCGCCGCCTGACCATGTTGCGTCAGGCCCTGACAGCCGCGCAAGCTTATCGCGGCGCGGCACAGACCGCGCTCGCCGCGCGGCTGGCGGCGCGGCCGATCGACAGCGAGCAGCGCGCGGCGCACGGCTTTGCATGGGTCGCGACGACGGTCGCGGCGCTCGAGGCGGTGCTGGACTGGTGCGAGTCCGGGCAGGGTTCGAACCCGGTCGATGCAAGGATTGCGGCGCTCGCCTTTGCCGAAGCGATCGGCCAACTCATCGGCGGGCTGCCGATGGGGCAGAATGAAATCTTCCGGCCGGCCGATCTGGGGCTGGGCGCCGCGGCGCGAATGCTTGCCGAGGCCTGCGCGGCGCTGCTCGATGCCGACCATGCCGGGGCGCGCGCCGAAGTCGCCGCCGCGCTCGCGGCGGGGCATTGGCCAAGCGAGACGCTGCACGACGCCGATCTCGACGCGATCCGCGACCAGTACCGGCGTTTCACCGACGCCGAAATTCTTCCCAATGCGCACGGCTGGCACCTCGCCAACGACCTGATTCCCGATGCGACGGTACAGGCGATGGCCGACCTCGGTACCTTCGGCGTCTGCATCCCCGAGGAATATGGCGGGCTCGGGCTTTCGAAGCTGGTGATGTGCATTGTCACCGAAGAATTGTCGCGTGGGTGGATCGGCGCGGGGTCGCTCGGCACGCGGTCGGAGATCGCGGGCGAGCTGATCGCGACGGGTGGCACCGACGCACAGAAGGCGCAGTGGTTGCCTAGAATCGCGAGCGGCGAGATATTGCCGACCGCAGTGTTCACCGAACCCGATGTCGGGTCGGACCTCGGTTCGCTCCAGACGCGCGCGCGGCAGGATGCGAAAGGCCAATGGGTGATCGACGGTGCGAAGACCTGGATCACCCATGCGGCGCGGTCGGACCTGATGACCTTGCTCGCGCGGACGCTCCCCAATGCGAAAGGCTATGCTGGCCTCTCCATGTTGCTGGTGCCGAAGCCACGTGGCACGGGCGACGATGCGTTTCCCGCTGACGGCATGAGCGGGAGCGAGATCGAGGTGCTCGGCTATCGAGGGATGCGCGAATATGCGCTGCAGTTCGATGCGATGCGGGCGCCCGCCGACGCGCTGCTCGGCGGGGAGGAGGGGCAGGGATTCAAGCAGCTGATGCGCACCTTCGAGGGCGCCCGCATCCAGACCGCGGCGCGCGCGGTCGGCGTCGCGCGGCGGGCGCTCGAACTGGGACTGGATTATGCGCTCGCACGCAAGCAGTTCGGCCAGGCGATCGTCCATTTCCCGCGCGTCGCCGACAAGCTCGCGATGAGCCTTGTCGATTTCGTCGCCGCGCGTGAGCTCAGCTACGCCGCCGCGCGCGCGAAGGACAGCGGCAAGCGCTGCGACATCGAGGCGGGGATGGCGAAATTGCTCGCCGCGCGCGCCGCCTGGTCGAACGCCGATGCGAGCCTGCAGATCCACGGCGGCAACGGCTATGCGCTCGAATATGAGATCAGCCGCATCCTGTGCGATGCGCGAATCCTCAACATCTTTGAGGGTGCGGCGGAGATCCAGGCGCAGGTGATCGCGCGCGGCCTCGTCGAAGGCCGCAACTGACGCTAGGCAGCCAGCCAGAGCAAAGGCTGGCGGATCGGGAAGTTGCGCACGACCTCGCCGATTGCGGGATCGGGGTTCAGCCGCTGCCAGAGGTTCAGCCAGTCGGTGCGGTCTTGCGCGAGGCCGCCGAAGAGCAGGCTTGGATGGCGCACGGGAAAGCCGCCGAAATATTCGATGTCGGGGGCGAATGGCCATGCTCCCTTGTCGGCGATATAGGGCGCCATCCACGCGATCGCGCCGCCGATCGAGCGCCCGTCGGGGGTCTTCCAGTCGATCAGGCCGCCCGTTCCGCCCGCGAGCAGCCAAGCCGAGGCGGCGAGCACGTCGAGATTGAACAGCGAATAGGCGTAAGGCTTGGTGCGCGCGAGTTCCAGCGGCTGGCGACCGTCGGGTTCGATCTGGGTCGGGATGATGATGGACTGGAGCCGGGTGCGCGCGTCGTCGAGCACATCGTTGCGGCCGAGCAGTGCGGCAAAGGAAGCAGCCTGCAGCAGCCAACAAGTCCCGTGGTTGTTCCTTTCGTCGCGTTCGGTGGTGCCGAAGGGCGATGTGGTGAGCCATTCGAGATAATCGGTGAACCAGCTCTCGACGCCCGCCCGGATGGCCGCATAGCCCGGCGCCTCCTTGCGCGCGAACAGCGCCGCGGCGCGGGCGACCTCGACGATCTGAAGCGTGTCGATGACGCCGATCGCGCGGCCGGTGTTGATGCCGATGATGGCCTGCGCATGGTTGAGATTGGTGGCCATCCGCGTCGCGGGGTCGACGAACCAGGCGGCGACATGGCGCATCGCGGCATCGGCAAAGCGCGTCTCGCCGGTGAGATCCCACAGCGCGGCGAGCGCTGGCACGGTGCGGCCAAAGGCGAGCAGCGCGTCGCGATGGCCATCGAACTTGTTGGGGTTCGAGCGGCCATCGCGGCGTATATAAGGGCCGCCGGGGTTCGCGGGGTCCGGCCACCAATAGTCGCCTTCGGAATAATAGTCCTGCGGCCCCGCCGGGCTGCGCGATGCGGGGATGGCGGCAATGGTGCGCGGCGGTGCGGCGAGCAGCGCCCCGGCTTGCGGCAGCAGGCGTCGGCGCTCGATCGCGCGGATGTCGAGCGCGCCGGATTTTGGCCGCGCCCATGCCGCGGGTGCGGCGAGCAGCGCGGTGAGCAGCAGGGAACGGCGCGCGATCATCGCTTCATCCTCTAGGGGATGCGATAGCGCAGCAACAGGTCGCCGCTGGCGGCGCGCGGATAGACTCCGGGCCCCCAGACACTGTCGGCACGGACGAGCAGTTCGTCGAGCGTTTCGGCGGGCCAGCCGATTTCCTCGTACGGCCATTCGGCGGCGCGGCCGCGAAAGGCGGCGACATGGTCGGTCGCCTTGCGCAGCGAGCGCCCCTTTTCCTCGGCCCGGTAGAGATTGACGCCGAGGCACGCCGCGCTGTCGGCGAGCGTGTAGGCGGCGCCCAGCGCGTAAAGCGAATAATGGAAGCTGCGCGTCCGCCCGAGTTCGGCGGGAAGCGCGCCCGACGGGTCGATTTGCCGTTCGATGCGCGCCTTGGGGAAGGCCGCGACGATCTTTCGCGCGATGTCGGGCTTCCGTGCGAACAGCGCAAAGCGCGCGACCTGCGCGTCGTACCACAGACCGTGGTTGTTCGACGCCTCGCCCTCGGCCTTGCCGTTCGGGCTTTCGAGCATCCAATCGACATAGCGCACGAACCAGTTTTCGAGCGCGGCCACCTCGGCCGGCGTCAGCGTGCCCGATGGTGCGATCAGCCCCGCCGCGTCGATCACCGCGATGAAACTCGCGCCGTCGAGCACGCCCTCGGGCCGGCCTTCGGAGATGCCCGGCACCGCCTGCGCATAATTCATGTGCGGGTTCATCGCCGTTGCCGGATCGAGAAACCATGTGCGGATCACCCGCGCCGCGCCGTCGGCATATTTGGGCTCGCCGCTGTAATAGTAAGCGAGTGCCAGCGTATCGGCGTCGCGCGTCATGCGGCTCAGCGCGGCGCGGTCGAAGCGATTCGTCTCGATTTCGGGATTGGTGTCGCCATCGCGGCGCACATAAGCGTCTTTGGGATTGGCGGGGTTCGGCCACCAGTAGCGGGCGAGGCTCACATAGTCGTGGCGGTCGCCCGACACGGGGATGCGGCGCTTGTCCATCACCGACGCGGGCTTCGCCGCAAGCGCCTTGTCGGCGCGCGCGATCAAGTCGCGATAGGCGGCGGACACCGCCGGATCGTGCGGGAGCGCGGCCTTGATCGCTTCAAGGTCGCCGGGGAGCAGGGTGAAGGTGCGGCGGCCGCCAAAGGCGGCGGCATAGCCTTCGCTCGCCTCGCAGTCGGGCGCTGCGGCGGGCAAGGAAAAAGCCGCCGCCGCAGACGGGAAAGTCGCGGCGACGGCCAGTATAGCCCAAGGGAGGGCTAAGGCGAAGCGCTTCACCGGCGGATCCGGAAGCCGAAGAAATATTGGGTACCGCTGCAGACCAGCAAGACCGATGGCGACTTCATTTTCTTCCCTTCATGCCGCCTCCGGTGCCGGCCGCGACCCGGTTGATACCGGTGCTACCTTTATATGTATTACAACTACAAGATGTAATACAACTATGGAAGGGCAAGTCAATGCTCTTGCCCCGATTCGTCATGCGAAGCGGCAGGGGAACGGAGGCCTGTTTTATATGGAAAAAATCAGCGACGCGGACGTTTCCGCGCGAGATCGTACATCGCCGTGCCGGCGAGCAGGAAGGCGCCCGAGCCGTAGAATTGCGTTTCCTTCGCCGATACGCTGTCGGGGCGGTCGCCGACCTGCTGGACCCAGCCGAGCATGCCGTCGGGCTGGACCGCGCCTTGCAGTGCATGCCAGCCCCGCACCGCCGCCGGTTCATAGGTCGCGCGGTCGAGCAGGCCGGTATCGACGCCCCATGCAAAGGCATAGGTGAAAAAGGCGGTTCCGCTCGATTCGGGCAGCGTGCCCGGATCCTTATCGAGCAGCGACGCGGGCCAATATCCGTCGGCCTTTTGCAGCGTGACGAGCTTGGCCGACATGTCCCTGAACAGCGTTTCGTAGGTGGGGCGCTGCGGGTCGTCCTTGTCCATCACCTGCAGCATCCGCACGAGGCCGCCCATCACCCAGCCGTTGCCGCGGCTCCAGAACAGCTTGCGGCCTTTCGCGTCGCGCATGTCGAAAAAGCGGCTGTCGCGAAAATAGAGATTCTCCGACGGATCGAAGAGATAGTCGGTCGTCGCCTTGAACTCGGCATGCGCGAAGTCGGCGTAACGCTTGTCGCCGGTCGCCTTGGCCAGCCGCAGCAACGTGGGTGGTGCCATGAACAAGGCGTCGCACCAGCACCAGCGGTCGGTGCATTTCGACGTCCCCTTGCCCGGCGCGACGGGAATGAATTCGAGGCTGATGGTGGGGCGGTTGGCGAGCACATGGTCGAAATAGGCCCGCGTCGGTGCCATCGCCTCCTTGCCCGCGCCATGGCGCGAAGCCCAGAGCCACGCCTGGCCGATCAGCTGATCGTCGGCGTGGAAGGCGAGATCGCCGAGTTGCCATTTCTCGGCACGGCCGAGGTCGAGCAGCGGCTTCGCATAGCGCTTGTCGCGGCTCGCAAGCTCGGTCAGCGCGATCCAAAAGGTCGCCTGCTGCCAATCGCGCGGTTTCTGAACGCTCTTCCGCGCCGCGGGCATCGCCGCCCAGTTCGTGCGGTTGGCAAGCTGCCAGTCGGCGACGCGGCGCGTCTGGGCAAGGATCGCCGCCGGTTTTGGCATGACGGGCGCGGCGTCGGCAACCACCGCGGGCGCGCTGATCAGGGCAAGCGGGGCAAAGAGGCTCAGCGACATGTCAAATCCTTTGCGGCGGGTAAGGCGATCAATGCGAAGGAGATGGCGCTCGCCATGGCCAGCCGTCCGCCTCGCTTCACATCCATCTCCCTGGCATCTCCCTGGCGATGGCCGGGCCATCGCCCTTGATACCGGTAACAATCTCTTTCCTTTTCCGGCGAGCATGTCAATAATGTTGTCACACAACTAACCACCTGGCGTAGAGGGGATGGAATGCCGAAGATCGTGTCAGCCCGGGTGATCACCACCTGTCCGGGACGAAATTTCACGACGTTGAAGATCGAGTGCGACGACGGAACCACCGGCGTCGGCGACGCGACACTGAACGGCCGCGAGCTCGCAGTGGTCAGCTACCTCGCCGACCATATCGCGCCCTGCCTGATCGGGCGCGACGCGCACCGGATCGAGGATATGTGGCAATATCTCTACAAGGGCGCCTATTGGCGGCGCGGGCCGGTGACAATGGCGGCGATCGCGGCGGTCGACATGGCGCTGTGGGACATCAAGGGCAAGATCGCGGGGCTTCCGGTCTATCAGCTGCTCGGCGGCGCATCGCGCGAGGGGTGCATGGTCTATGGCCATGCCAATGGCGTGGACGTGGCCGATACGATCGACGCGGCGCTCGATTACCAGCATCAGGGCTACAAGGCGATCCGGCTGCAATGCGGCGTGCCGGGGATGGCGTCGACCTATGGCGTCAGCAAGGACCGTTATTTCTATGAGCCCGCCGACAATGACCTGCCCACCGAGAATATCTGGTCGACGAGCAAATATCTGCGCATTGTGCCCGAATTGTTCGCGGCGGCGCGCGAGGCGCTGGGCTGGGACGTGCATCTGCTCCACGACGTCCACCACCGGCTGACCCCGATCGAGGCGGCGCGGCTCGGCAAGGATCTGGAGCCGTACCGCCCCTTCTGGATCGAGGACCCGACCCCGGCCGAGGATCAGGAGGCATTCCGCCTGATCCGCCAGCACACGACCACGCCGCTAGCGGTAGGGGAGATTTTCTCCTCGATCTGGGACTGCAAGGCGCTGATCGAAAACCGGCTGATCGACTATATCCGCGCGACGGTGCTCCATGCGGGCGGCATCACCCATATGCGCCAGATCGCTGCGCTTGCCGATCTCCACCAGGTGCGCACCGGCTGCCACGGAGCGACCGACCTGTCGCCGGTGACGATGGCGGCGGCGCTGCATCTCGGGCTCGCGATCCCCAATTTCGGCATCCAGGAATATATGCGCCACACCCTCGAAACCGACGCGGTCTTCCCGCACGCCTATCGCTTTGAGGGCGGCATGCTCCATCCCGGCGACACGCCCGGCCTCGGGGTCGATATCGACGAGGCGCTCGCCGAAACCTTTCCCTACGCCCGCGCCTATCTGCCGGTGAACCGGCTCGAGGACGGGACGATGTGGAGCTGGTGATGCGCCTTCTCCTTGGTCTTGCGCTGCTGGCGACCCCGGCGGCCGCGCAGGAGCGTCGGCCGCTGCGTCCGGCGACGGCGGAGGAGCAGAAGGCGCGTACGGCGGTCGTCATCGCCGACTATCGCTTTGACGACCTGCTCTGGGAAAACGACCGCATCGCGCACCGCATCTATGGCCGCGCGCTCGAAAAGGCCGAACCGCCGTCCTCGTCGGGGATCGATGCGTGGGGAAAGCGCGTGCGCTGGCCCTGGATGGACCGCCAGCTGCGCACGGGCGATCAGCACACCGATCATGGCGAGGGGCTCGATTTCTATCATGTCGGGACCGGACGCGGGACCGGCGGCCTCGGCATCTGGTACGACAACAAGCTATGGACCTCGCGCAACTATGTGCGGCCCCGGATCCTGCGCGCGCGCGGCGACGTCGCCGATTTCATCGTCGATTACGACCCATGGCCGGTCGATACGCTGCGCATCGTGCGCGAAACGCGGCGCTTCACGCTGCCCGCGGGGACCAATTTTACCCGCATGACCTCGACCATCGATGCGAGCAATGGTGGCGAGCTGATCGTCGGCATCGGCATTTCAAAACGGTCGGTGGGCGGGACCAGGCTGGGCGAGATCGGCAAGGACAGCGCCGGCGCGCGCCTGACATGGTGGGGCCCCGCCGATGGCGAAGGAGAGGGTGGCAAGGGGCGTATGGCGGCGGCGGTGATCGTCGATCCCGCCGCCTTCGCGGGCTTTGCCGAGGATGCCGACAATTATCTGATCCTCATCCGCGCCCAGCCGGGGCAACCGTTCGTCTATTATAGCGGCGCGGCGTGGGATCGCGGCGGCGATTTTGCGACGAAGGCGCAATGGCAAGCCTATGTCGACGCGCAGCGACCCGATTTCGGACCCGTGAGTCAGCGCTAGCCAGTGTGACGGAGCGATGATAGGCACCCGCCCATGGCGGTAACCAAGGCAGCATCGCTGGCGGACGATCTGGTCCAGCGCTTCGAGGAGCGTATCGAGAAGGGCGATATGCCGCCCGGGTCGCGCTTTCCGACCGAAAAGGCGATCACCGAGGATTTCGGTGTCAGCCGCACCGTCGTGCGCGAAGCCTATTCGCGGCTCGCGGCGCGCGGCCTGCTCATATCGCGGCGCGGGTCGGGCGCCTATGTTCCCGATGGCGCCCAATATCGCGCGTTCCAGGTCACCGCCGAGGAGGTCGGCGAAATCGACGATGTGCTGAAGCTGCTCGAAATGCGCATGGGTTTCGAGGCCGAGATGGCGGACCTCGCCGCGCGGCGCCGGACCGACGAGGATCTTGCCGAACTCCGCCGCGCGCTGGACGCGATGGAGGAAAGCAGCGATGTCGACGCCTCGGTGGCGGCCGACGCGGCCTTTCACGCGGCGATCGCGCGCGCCACGGGCAATCCTTATTTCCTGCGCTTCACCCAATTTCTCGGCGTCCGGCTCGTCCCCTCGCGGCGGCTGTATCTGCAGGGCGACGATCCGGTCCGGCACCAGCATTATGCCCACACCATCAATCGCGATCACGAGGCGATCGTCATCGCGATCGAGGCGGGCGACCCCGCCGCCGCGCGCCGCGCCGCGCGCCGCCATATCGAAAAATCGATCCTGCGCTATCGCACGCTGAAGGAAAGCGGCGGGGAACTGCCGACGGGTTAGCGGCGCTCGGGTTCGGTCCCTCCGCCCAGCGCCTGATAGAGCGCGACATAGCTGGTCAGCCGATCGGTGCGCAACTGGATGAGCGCGAGATCGACCGTCAGCAGCGCGCGCTGGGCATCGATCTGTTCGAGATAGGGCGAATAGCCGGCACGGTAGCGGTTGGTCGCATGGCGCAGGGCGTCGGCGACCGCGGCGCGCTGCTGA
>Ga0247823_10003150_pt1 | contig 13470 bp, 17 predicted proteins | sample 13C_PalmiticAcid_2_FD_192426 | JGI IMG/M metagenome (GOLD analysis project Ga0247823, IMG submission 192426) | Soil microbial communities from agricultural site in Penn Yan, New York, United States - 13C_PalmiticAcid_Day30 | ecosystem: Environmental > Terrestrial > Soil > Agricultural land...
TCTGTCAGCCAATAAAGGTCGCTCATGATCAGTCTCCTTGCGGGGCCTGAATCACATCCGACGCATCAAATCAATGGGTCCTGACCCTAGCTTCGAGGCGATCGCCGGAGGCTGGTTCAAGGACAGCCAGCAAGCCTATTATCTTGACAGCGCAGCCCCGATGCCGGCGCTCGCGGTCGTAAAGGCCGACCTGAGGAGTTTCGAGGTGCTGGGCGGCGCCTATGCTCGAGACGCGAAGGGTCTTATTGTCGAAGGGAAACGGAAGCGGGACATCGCCGATCCCCACGTCGTTGTTGCGCTCGGTCATGCTTTCGCCCGCATGGGCCAAGTCCTGCTCTATCGTGGCAGGCCCGTCGCGCGGTCCGGCAAGGTAGATGGCGCTACTGCGCGCGGCGTGCACGACGAGGTGCTGATCGACGCCGGCGGCCACCTGCTGATCGGCAGTCGCTATCGCAAACCCGTTCCCGGTCTCGATCCCGCGACATTCCGGTTTCTCAACAGGCGCTTCGCTGTCGACAGCGACCACGTCTATGCATTGACGGACGACGCGCTTCTCGTCTGCCATGAGGTCGATCGGGCCTCCATCTCGACTGACGGCGGCTATGCTGTCCGCGACAGACATGCCCGGTTCCACATGTCGGGCTCGTCCGTGTACCGAACGCCTCTCGCGGAAGATCAAGGAAGCACTTCGACCCTGTAGCTGGGGTCCGTTCCGGCAAAGGTCGGAATTACACCGTAAGTGCCACCGGCTGTTGCCCCGGTTGAACCCTTATGGGGTCCGGCTTCTGGACGCCTGATCTGCGGGGGGATTGATGTGCCAAACAGACTATAGTTCAAGCGCGCCAAAAGCTACCGTTGGTGAGAATCTGACGGCGCGTTTGTAAATTGCCACTTGTGAGAGGATTTCAGAGGAGTTGTGATGAGAAAGCCAGACATCCCGACAGATACCCGTTTTCATATCGATAAGCTTTTGGAGCAGTCGGGGCAGCAATTTTCTTCAGGTGATTTGCAAGCCTCTCTTCGCACAGCACTTCAGGCTTGGGAGCTGATACCCGAACCCAAGGAGAAGTGGGACTACTATCCTCAGAGCCTATCATCCGGTTTTGTCATCGATTTCGCTGATCTTGGCGATGAGGAAAGTTGCCTCCGATGGATCGAAACAATGGCTCTCATGTACGACGATCCAAACCGTGAAGATCACCAAGTGCTTATGCAAGAAGCCGAAGCCATGTACAAACTTGGCGATATCGACAGAGCGTTCCGCGCCTTTTCTCGGATCGAGGAAATATATGGCAGAAAGGGCTTTGCGGGTCACCAAAAGGCTTATCTGGATTTTCTTGACCGAGAGGGAGCCCGACGAGCCGGTGGTGACTCCTGAACTGAGGTGGGGCGGCAACAACAATTGCAGCCTCTATACCGCAATCGGCCGGGACCGGACTTCACCCGTGTCATTTTGCCCTCTACCGGAACCGGCCTCAGAAAGGGAGATCCTATGCCTTGGGAGCGTTTGCGTACAACAGGAAGCCTGTTACGTTCGGCGTGAAATTCAAGTATCGATCCTGAGCATGCTGCAACCCTTCCCCTGAAGGAGAACGACAATCCAATTTCGACAGTATATTTTAGCTGTTCTGCTCTCAGCACTTCCTGTCATGAGCATTGCGCGGGGAGCAGCCGCTGACGTCGAAACACGTGATTGGATATTGAGCGGCTTTGAACTGATCGAAGCACTTGAAGGCAGATCGGGCGATGAAATGTCTGGTGAGGCTGGCCACATCCTGTCGAATGCTCGCGCCATCGCCTATATCACCGGTGTCGCAGACGCCACGAGCGGCACGCGATGGTGTGGAGCCGGCAATATTCTTCCCCATGAGCTTGTCGACCGCGCCTATGCCTATCTTCGCACCCTTGCGTCAGACCGGCTGAAAGGGAGCGCATCATCGCTTGTGGTGGAGGGGTTAGCCGAGGCGTTCCCGTGTCGCGCAAACTGAGGGAGCTTCGCGGGCGATGCGGATTTTGACAATTTCTGCCTCAAGAAGAGGATAAACACGATGCTCATGGACAAGCTCTCCCCCAAATACGCTCCTTACACATTCGATGGACTGCCGACGCTCTACGGCGTAGATGGATTTTGGGAAACGGCGCTCCCGATGCCGCAGACCTCCACGCTCTGGCATTCTCTCGTTGCGTTGCCTCATCCCCGCCGGGGCTATTCCAGCTTCGCCGAACCGGGCGAGGTGCCAGTTTCTTTTGAGAACGACGACGGCGAAGGCGACTCCCCTGATCCCATCATGCTTGAAACGGCACGGTGGCTTATCGAGAACGATGAGGAAGTAGAGCGGGTCATTATCGACACGATCTTGAGCGACATGCCAAGGTTGCGCGACATCCAGAGCGGTATCGTACTGGGGGACGAGGATAAGCCGATTCCTGAAAGCTGTGACGAGCCGATGCTGCGTCAGATGGTCCGGCTGCTTCATCTTACGCTGCCTCCAATTAAGGGTAAGCTTCCCTATTTCGGGGCGGAACTGGCATGTACATGGGATCGGGAGCATGGCTATGGCGTCATGTTCCACGGCACCAATATCGTGAAGTCCGGCGGAGGCGATATCCCGAACCTCTCGTGGATCGCCAATCGCCACGCCGAAGGGCGCACCTGAAATTTGGATGTCGCGGTTTGGGGAGATTGCGACAGCTCGGCGGCTTATATGCCATAAGCGGACGTAACTCGTTCGACGTCACAATGGCCGCAAGGCAATGCCGGTTAGAAATACTGTGACAGAAAAGGCAGAAGATGAATCATTTCGATATACTTGGCCGCAGCATTGCCGACCCAGTTGTCGAGTCTTACCTGGCCGAGCACGAAAAGCTGGACTCTACCGATTTTCGTACGAATGCGGAGATGGGATTTTTCGGCGGCTTCGACAGCGGGTTCGGTCTGCAGGTGGAAAGCCTTTCCGCATATAGTGCCCAATTCGAAGAGGTACGGTCGAGAAGCCTGCCGGACGATGAGGAAAGGATCGTCTCCAGGCTGTCATTTACCGGACTGGATGCGATCAGGGCGGTGCAACGCGCCTATCCGGCGGCGCTGCCATTTGGTTTGACGTTTGGAGACAGCAGCGCGGTCGTGGCTGAGAAGCTCGGGACTGGTCCGTTTAGGGAAGCCAAGAGCAGCACACTGCCAGAATATTCAGCCGAACGCTTCGATCATTCCCACACTGTCGGCAATATGGTTGTGATCGCAAAATATGACGCGGACTTGCGATTGATGGCCGTTTACCTAATGCCGGCTGACCGCAATATGGTCAGGGGCAGGCGCCAAAAAGCGTCCTTCCCAAAACAGAAGATCATGCCTGGCAATGTCGATAAGGTCGAAGCATTGCGAGGCCAGATTCCGACGCCACGCTGGCGGAGATCAATGGTCGAGGGAGACGAGCTTTTCAACGAAGCCGATATCGCCGTGGCTGAAGCGGCACTGAATGCGTTCGTCGACACGGTGAAGGCCGCTACCAGCCAGCGGGATGCGCAGGCTATCCAGGCGGCGGTCAAGGACATCGTTCTTGCGATCAATGAGATCAACGGCAGAAGCAGGATGATCGAAACACTGGAGCGCGACGAACTTGGTGTCCTGATTGACGCGGTGGTGCGGGCATCAGGCCTCAGTCTCCCGGATGATGAAGATATCACCGCGCAATGGCGGGAGTGGTAACGGGACGCGTGTCGCGGCCCGACCCTCAAAGATTAGCCGGCCACTCTCGTCAACGACACAAACGGCAGTCTCCTTCTGTGAGACGTCCAATCCGACATACTGCTTCATCGTGATGTCCTCCCGTTGTTACCGGGACCAGTCCGCCACCACAGAGGAGACTGGGATATGCCGGCAGCAATTACGCTATCGTGTGGTGTTTGACCCCACCATCGGCGCTGACGGTTGACCCCGGCCACACCGGAGAAACCACAAATTGATCAGCATGTTAACCTACCATGATCGGAGTCATTTGTCCGAGCCGGAAGAGGTCAAACTTCAACGCTTAATCACATGCTGCGGAGTTTGAGCTGGCCGGGATGCAGTGACTTGTCAAAGGCGGTGACAATATTGCCGCTGAAGTCTGCTTCCTCGGCCAGCTGAGCGCCAGAAGATACGGTTCAGTCGATGGCGAGACCGATACGCGCCTTGTCCTTCGATACCATGATCGTCACGATCCGCCCCGAGACGCTTTGCGCGGGGACAAACCCGTTCTTCCCCATCTGTTCCGGAAACCGGCTGTCGGCGGAATTGTGGCGGTTGTCACCCAGTACGAAGTAATGCCCCACCGGCACCTTGAACGGACCTGCGTTGTCCATGCCGGCGGAAGAAGCGGCATCGCTCATTCCGATCCGGTAGCGCCGCCCGCCGGGCGCGATTTCCTCCAACACCCGCACTTCCTTGTCGAAGATGTCCTTGAACGCGCCATCGATCCGAGCTTGTGGAAGAGCATTTCCGTCGATGAACACCACACCATCACGCAATTCGACGGTTTCGCCGGGCAGGCCGATCAGGCGTTTGACGTAGATCGTAGGTTTGTCGGAATAATTCGGTACGGTTTCGAATGTGATGATGTCGCCTCGCTTCGGCGTTTCTCCTTCGGCATAGCGCTTGCGGACAACCATTTCGCGTTCGAGCAATGTCGGGGTCATGGATGTCGATGGTTGGATGAACACATGCAGGCCGCAAAAATCCCGGCGAAGGCGTTCTGTGTTGCAATCGGATGGTGCGACCGCGGCGAGACCGGCCGCGGCCTTTTCGGCCAGAATGGCCAACTGCTTGGGATCGCTCTCCCAAGCGCCGCCTTGTGCCAGATACAGCGGATAGGCGGGCTGGATAAAGGCCGTGAACTCTTGCACCCTCTTTGAGGGCACCTGCGCGTATGCGGCCATCGACATCGCCAGCACGGCCGTCGACAATAAAGCGTAAATCCGAACCTGCACCATCACCGATCCCCATCGTCTCCACATGAAATGGTCTATCACGGGCGATACATAACGTGGATGACATGTTCATCTCCGAAAGGGCAGATTTGCCGCAAATGTATCTCAGTAGCCGTGGGTCGCCCCGATAGCTCCCAGTTAAGCACATTTTGTTTTCCAGTTGCCAATCACGTTGTAAAGTCATTGGCGTGCGACCATTTTGCCTCTTAGAGAAACGTACGGCAGAGGTATTGTTGTTCCACCACGCACAGGGGCTCACCGCGAGGATAAACACTTTCGCGGAAGTCCTGCGCGCCGAAGGCCACTCGGTGCATAGCCGGACCTGTTCGGCGCAAGCAAGTTCGGGACTGTCGACGAGGGTGTTGCTCACATCGACAAAGTCGGGTTCGTCGAACTGCGAGAGTGAGGCCTGGAACGCAACAGTCGCAAGGGTAGATCCGTCGCCTCCCGCGATTTCGAAGCCTGGCCATCAACGACGTCGTCGTTCAAAACAAGTTCAGCGACCATTTCACGGGCGGACCGTCGCGCTTCGGCTATTCCCTCCGCAAGCGAAGGAAATTCAATACCCTCATGGTCCTCTTCGTAGGTGTCTACGTCGCGGAGATGAAAGAAAAACCTCATCGGTACGATCTCTAAACCCGACCGGGAGACGGATCAAACGATGCCTTCACCATGTCGACGATCGCACTTATCTGGTTAGGCTCTTTCGCCTTGGTATCGCCGGACTGATGACGTCATGTCCGTTCATTGTCAGACCTGCCTGGTCCGGATCACGGCATTCGTGGCCATCGCGCAAGTTTCTGATCTGGTCGGGTATCGAAGTGGCTACGTCCGCGCTGGGAGTCTCATATGAAGTTGGTCGAAACGCCGGAGTTCTCCGTTGAAGCAAATCCGATGTTTGAAAATGTCCGCGTCTTTGCAGGATCAATTGGATTACGTCATCATCCGGAGACGGCGTTCTCGCCACAGATGAGCGTGTGGTCGTCCAAGCGTGAGAGAAAATCGCCCGAAAAATGGCTCGGCGAACGCCTCAAGGACGATGGCGGCAAGATCGTCGAGCGAAAGACAGTCACCTTCGCTGGCATGACGGGCGAGATGAGCAAGGTAAAGGATCGGCTTGAGGATTGGGAGACTAAGGAAAAGCGCGACTGGTACCGCCTGCGTACACTTCTGGTGTCGGCCGATGGCTCCACATGGTACCACGCGACCGCCATGGCCAGCGCACCTGAGCTCGTCGAGATCGAGACTGATTTTGAGCGTCTGCTGGGGTCCATCCGCCTAAAGCTCGAAGGCAATGAGGTGAACGAAGCAAGAGCTGTGGCGGAAGCCGAGCGGGCAGCCGTCTTTGAAAGACTGAAGGACAACATGGAGCGGGTGTCAGCTATCCGTATCCAGCAAAGCCATGAAGAACGGCGTATTGAAAATGCAGCCGCAGCGAAGGCACCCGTGGCCAGTATCGAGGAGCGCTTCAACGAGGCGATTACTGACGCTGGTCTGCAGGATAAGCGTGACGCCCTGCGTCAAATCATAATGCCGACGGTTGCCATGGTCGAATGCGATGCCGCCGACGGCAACATCGCTGGACTGAGCCGCATCGGCGGTGGTCCGGACCTGCCTGCCGACGTAGATTGGCCGCTCGACGACAACGGCTTGCACCTCAATTATCTTGCCCAGATCAATCTCGCTGACGTGCCTGATCGACCGGAAGAGCTACCGGCATCCGGGCTGATCTCCTTCTTCACGGGAACGGACTACACGGATTGGCGCGTCCTCTACACACCGGCGGACGCAACTCTCACGCCCCATACAGTTTCGGAAGACGCGATGGAAACAGCAATCTCGGTATCGCAGATGATCGTCTGGGATAGCGACCTCAAGCGGTTTGTACCAAACGGACAGGCTGTCGACGGACTATCGGTCAGCACGGACGAGGCCGGTCGCATGACATTCAGCCGTGACGGGGTACCCGTCAGGGCTTTCGCCTCCGAATACGAGTTCAGCCGCTCGGCGCAGACGCTGCGCTTCGAACGCTCTTTGAGCGCTCCCTTCGGCCAGCCCGGCGAGAACAACAACCCAAAGGTCTATGCTGATCTCGGCATCGAAGACCCATCTGATTTTTCCATAGCGATTGGCGACCGCTTTGAAATTGGAGATGGACCGCAGCACCAGATGTTCGGAATAACCGGCGTTCGCGAGCTCTCTGCGATCCAGAAAATGGCTGCGAAACATGCAGCACAAAACGGCTGGTCTGATATATCCGCGCCCGATGGCTGGTTTATCCTCGTCAAGCTCGCATCCGGAGGCGAAGCAGATTTCAGCTTCGGCGACCACGGCGACTACATTTTCATGGTCCATCGAAAGGACGCCGCGCGAGCCGATTTCTCGCGGGTCTACGCCTTTGTCGAGTCCGGTTGAGGAAAAGGGATCAGAACCTTGATCTTTAGTTTAAAGTGCAATCGCATGTGAAAGACAGGCGCGCGCGCGTTAACAACAGAACGGGAACCGCATCAACAGCAGCGGGTTCCTGCCAACTCATCAGGCTGAAAACCAGTCACCAATATGCCTTCAGATGGCTTTATCGAAGGCGTCTGCCTCAGCTATCGTCTTCCTGACGGATACCGACTGGTGCCAACCAATTTTCCGCGCTGCGCTACAGACGCCAAAGCTGCCGCCTCCGCGACAAGTACCTGAACAAGAACTGCAAGCAGCCCGACCCCGCCAATGGCGACCATCAGCAGCCTTTTATCTGCCGCTGTTGCGACAGCACCGAGAGCGATTGCCGACAGCAGCCCCTGAACAAGGATGAGCATTCGGCGATCGATACGATGAAGACCAAGCCCAACCCGTACGCGACCTGCGTCAGCGTCACGATGAGCCCGACGGTCGAAGAAGAGATTCCGAGGTCGCGTCCCATCACATCGAGCAGGAGGTGCGGGTAGTAGATATTCGCCGCGCTCACTACCGTTGCCTTATCCATCGCCAAGTCTTCCGCTCTCCTGTTCACTTCCATCTGAAACCACTTGGCGGGTCATAGATCTAGGCCGCGTCCCCATAAACGGGGTTCATGTAGCGCGCGGATTATGATTCACTCCCCTTGAAGGGAGATCTTCCTGCGCCGTCACGAACTGAGCGACGAGGAATGGGCTATCATTGAACCTCTGCTTCCGACCAACAGCCGTGGAGTGAAACGCGTTGATGACCGCCGGGTAATCAATGGCATCCTTTGGCGGTTTAGGACGGGTTCGTCCTGGCGCGATGTGCCGGAGCGCTTTGGCCCACGACGCTCTACAATCGCTTCTCTCGCTGGCGAAAGGCAGGTTTCTGGGATCAACTTCTTGATGCCGTGTCAGAGCGTTATGCGGGTGACATCGTGATGATCGACAGCTCCTGCGTTCGCGTTCACCAGCACGGTGCCAACGCGAAAAAGGGGGCTCTGCCGATCCTTGCATGGGACGTTCCCGTGGCGGCCTGACCACCAAAATCCATGCGCTCGTCGATGCCGATGGACGGCCTGTTCGGCTGGAGTTGACTGCAGGCCACGCTGCCGACGCTCCCATAGCCGAAAGGTTGCTGAGCGGGTTGCAGCCGGTGCGACGCTCCTTGCGGATAAGGCTTATGACACCGATGCGATCCGTCACTTTGCCAAGCAACCGAAATGCTGGGCAAACATCCCTCCCAAAGCCAACCGCAAGCAGACCTTCAGCTTCAGCCGCTGGGTCTATCGCCAGCGCAACCAGGTCGAACGCTTTTTCAATCGTATCAAGCAGATGCGCGGCCTTGCCACACGATATGACCGCCGGGCCGACAACTACCCTTCAGCAATCAAGCTCGCAGCGACAAGGATATGGATTACATCATTTAACGAGTCCGCGCCCTAGTCCTAAGTTAGAACCAGTTTCGAAGTTGGAGATAGGTAGCGATTGTGAAACGTGTGAGCTTGTGGAATGCCAGTGGCGCGTCGGTCGATGCGATCGGCGACTGGTGGTCGCTCCTGATCGTCCGGGATGCTTTTGACGGTGCGCGCCGGTTCGGCGAGTACCAGAGCGGCCTTGGCATTAGCAAGGGCGTGTATTGTCGACACGACTACGTCATCTTGTGTCACGAGGCATATTCGACACCGCGCCAGCGTCCGATGGAACGGCTTATTGAGAATATCTTTTGACGGAGAAAGGGCGAGACTTATTCCCTGTCATCGTCGCCCTCAGGCAATGGGGGGAAGACCACCTATTCGGTGGCGGTGAAAAGCGTTCTTCCTTGGGGGATCGAGAGAACGGTGCGCCAGTCGCCAGGCTCGAAATCCGATCGGCAGACAGCCGATCCCTCGCCTGGAATGACACGCGGGTCACCACCTGATTATAGTAAAGGTCGGCTTGCAGCGCAGTAACTGAATGATCGCCTGTGGGGCGGCAGCGTATCGCGTATCCATGCCTCAGCCGATGATTTCGACGCAGAAATCGATGAAGGCGCGGACCTTGGCCGGCACATGATGGCGGGAGGGATAAAAGCAGTGCAGCGGGAAGGTCTCGTCCGGCCAGTCCGGATAAAGGTCGACCAGTTGCCCACTGTCGAGATAGGGCGTCATGCCGAGCGAGAAGACTTGGGCTATTCCGATCCCGGCAAGGCAGGTGGCGAGCGTCGTGCCGGCATCATTGACAAGGACGCGGCCCCGAGTCTCGATCGGCACCACCTTCTTACCGCGCCGCAGCTCCCATTCGAAGGGCTTCCCAGTCAGCGCATCCTGATACTGGATGCAGGTGTGGTCAGCGAGGTCCGCGGGCAGCTTCGGCGTGCCATGTTTCTCGAGATAGGAGGGCGCTGCGACCGTGATGACCCGCGTGCGAAAAAGTTGCCGGGCAATCAGCGAGCTCTTCGCCGGGATCTCGCCGAAGCGCACCGCCACATCCATGCCGTCGGCAACGAGATCACCGATGTCGTTGCGTGTCACTATCTCGATTTTCAAGTTCGGATAGCGATCGAGAAAGATGCCGAGCTTCGGCCCGAGGATCAGCCGGGAAAAATAAGGATCGACATTGACTCGCAGCCGCCCGCGCACCGCCTGCGCTGTTCCGGCGGCATAGGCGGCCGCTTCCTCGATCCCGCCAAGCAGCGGCACCACCTGCTCGTAGAAACGCGCACCGTCATCGGTCAGCCGCAGTGATCGTGTTGTCCGGTCGAGTAGGCGTACGCCGATCCGGCTCTCAAGCCGCGCCACGGCACGGCTGACACCCGATGCCGTCAGCCCGAGCGCCTCGCCTGCCCGCGCAAAGCTGCCGCTCTCGACCACCGCAGCCAGCACGCTCACGCCATTCAGCAATCGCCCGTCAAACATCATTTCGTTCCTGATTTTTAGTCAGGAATTATCTGACAAAAGCGCAATTCAGTCAAAGGCGCTTTAGGCGCATCTTTATGGTCATCGCGGCACAGGCCGCTGTCAAAAGGAGTTCGAAAATGTTTGCTGTAACCGGAATAACAGGCCAGGTCGGCGCAGTGGTCGGCGCGAAATTGCTGGAGCGCGGATTGCCCCTTCGAGCCGTCATGCGAAATGAGGAGAAAGCAGGAAGCTGGCGTGAACGCGGCGCGGAGATCGCCATTGCCGAGATGACGGATGCAGCGGCGCTTGCTGCCGGTTTTGCAGAAGTGGAAGCTGTTTTTCTGCTGATACCTCCGACTTTCGATCCCGCTCCTGGTTTCCCGCAGGTTAAAATTGTCGTTGAAGCCTTGAAGACGGCCTTGGTGAAAGCGGCGCCGAAGAAGGTCGTCTGCCTTTCCACGATCGGCGCTCAGGCAACGGAAGAAAATCTCCTGACACAACTGGGGCTCGTCGAGCAGGGTCTGTCCGAGCTATCAATGCCTGTTACCTTTCTTCGCGCCGCCTGGTTCATGGAGAACTCGGCGTGGGATATTGCCCCGGCGCGAGATGGTGTGATGCCAAGCTTCCTGCAGCCGCTCGACAAGCCCGTTCCAATGGTGGCTGTTCGTGATGTGGGCACGGTCGCTGCCGAAATGTTGCAGGAGAAATGGACTGGCAAGCGCATCGTTGAACTCGAAGGTCCCTACCGCATCACGCCGCTGCAGATGGCCGAAGCCTTTTCCACGGTGCTTGGCCGTCCGGTGCGTGCAGAGAAGGTCGAACGGGATGCGTGGAAGGGCATGTTCCGCAGTCAGGGCATGCAGCATCCCCGACCACGGATGCGCATGCTCGACGGCTTCAACGAAGGCTGGATCGAGTTTGAGGCAGGCGAGGCCGCATCCCGCAAGGGCGAGACCACCTTTAAAACCGCCATTCGCTCGCTGATCGAACGTAGTTGATAAATAGGCCGAAGTTGTCGCATCCTCCCTAATAACTACTACCGTCTTCTACCGCAGGACGGGGTAGCGCTTGCGGCAATGATCCTCAATCAGGTTTGGGAGTCGCCTAGCCGGTCGGAGGGATAGCTCATCCACATCTTCCAGGCAGATGCGCAAACAGTGTACTCATCTGCCTGGATGTCAGTCGTATTCGCCGTGAAAGGACTCGAACCGCCCGTTCAGGCGGCTTATACCTGCATTGAATTTTCCAATGCTCCGCCTCGCAAACAAGCCTACGGCAATTCACAGGTCGTATGTGTCGTCGAACGAAAGAAGCACAAGTCAATGAAATCTGCTTTCCGTGCTACGCCTATTCCTGTCTCCCTCAGCACCGTTTTGGCCTTAGTGGGTTGCTCCGCAGGCTCTGAGGTTCCCCAAGGTCGGTGCGATCCAGTAGCCACACGGGCGCTGGTCGGGCAACCAAAGCCGAGCGACGAGGACGCTGAGCAACGCACCGGAGCAACCATCGTCCGCCAAATTGCACCCGGTCAGGCCGTCACCCATGATCTCCGAGATACCAGGGTGACTCTCGAGACCGATCCGACCTCCGGCCGCGTGGTGGCGGCGACCTGCGGTTAAGAATGTGGAAGATCTTGGGGCGCTCCTGTGGAGAATGGCCGGGCGCCTGTCAAGAGCCCGGCCGTTTGGCTTCATTGCCGGGGCAATCAGAGAAGGCCCTCTGAGAGCGGTTCGCGGGTGCGCTTTAGCGTCGACGGCATGGCAGACTTGTGGCCTTGTCGCTGTCGAACTGCGTCTGCTCGGCCTGCTCCTCGACACATTCGGCTGTTTGCCGCGCCTTCGTAAATGCGAGGGTTGAACTAATTCACCGAGGCAGGAAACCGCTTGACGGCGTTCGCCATCTTCCGCCTCAGCTGTTGGTAATCACACGACGCTGGTCATCTCAAGGACTTTGGGCGTCGCGTGGAAAAGGCGCAGTGACTTCAAGTGTTCCTTCGAGCACAGGACAGCTCATGGTGGGAGCAAACATTGACACCCTCGCGCAATGCCTTTGCTCTTGAGCAGAACCGGACCATCGGCACGTGCTTCGGTTCTCTATGCAGGCCCACAAGCGGAAGACGTCGATATCAGTGCTCGTAATTCTGGAAGGTCCGAGCCGCATCCAGCGTGCCGCGGGCTTGACCCGGTGTCTCGGATATCGGACTTAGTTCAGGCTGTGTAGGCATTCATGCTTCCGACAGCGCGACGGAGGCCGATGCGGGGGCTGGATTGACACAGAGTAACGCATGGTTGAAAGCGATTTTTGCCCAGACGACGGGCGGCATCGCCCTGACCGATCTCGATGGCAGTTTCGTCACCGTCAATCAAAGATATTGCGAGATTGTCGGGTACTCGGAGCCAGAACTCCTCAAGATGCGCATGCAGGATATCACGCATCCGGAAGACCTACCCGGGAACCTCGCGCAGTTCCATCGGATGGTGGAGACCGGCAGTAGCTTCGACATCGAGAAACGATACATCCGACGGGATGGCACTCTTGTATGGGTGTCCAACTCGGTCTCCGTCATACGGAGCGACAGCGGCAAGATAACACAGGCCGTGACGGTCACTATCGATGTGACGGAACGGAAACGAGGCCAGGAGGAGGCCGCTGATGACCGTTTTCGCTACGAGCGGGTTGCATGCTCTTGAAGGGTCAGAACTGGCGACCCCCCTTTTTGACCACGCGATAACAACGATTTGTCGGTCTTGCGCTCAGGTAATCTCGCCTCCGTCCAAACATCATTCGTTCAGACGATCAACCAAACGCTTCATGAGTTCCATTCGTTCATGAAGAATCGCCACGATGAGGGCGGGCGCATCCTCTCGAGGCAGACAAAAGACGTAGTGGTGTTGGCATCGCGCCATTCGTAACGCCGGATAAAGCGCGCTCATATCCTTGAAAGGACCTTTGCCCTCGGCAAGGTTTGCGATACCTCGCTCCAAACCCGAGACGTAGCGGCGTACCTGGGCAGCACCCCATTGCGCACGTGTATAGCGGATGACCGAACGTAGATCCGATTCCGCCTCCGCGGTAAGAATGTAGGCCGTCAAGCACGACCCTCGGCAATCTCCTCGTCGAGGATCTCACCTACGGTTTTGGTCGACAGTCTTCCGGCGAGCCCCTCATTGACGCGCGTGTTCATCAACGTCTTCAGC
>Ga0247823_10003151_pt1 | contig 13468 bp, 22 predicted proteins | sample 13C_PalmiticAcid_2_FD_192426 | JGI IMG/M metagenome (GOLD analysis project Ga0247823, IMG submission 192426) | Soil microbial communities from agricultural site in Penn Yan, New York, United States - 13C_PalmiticAcid_Day30 | ecosystem: Environmental > Terrestrial > Soil > Agricultural land...
GGGTAAGTTTTTTCTTTATTTCTGTTTTTTTCTTGGTGTCCGTTGGTGGTGTTGGTGGCGTTTGTTGTAAGGTGAGGTGGGTGGTAGTGAGTGGGGTGAGCTGGTGAGGACGCGGTGAGGCGTGACTGTGTTGTAGGAGCTGTCGCTGGGAGAGGGTTGGGGTGTACTGACGGGTGCTGATTCCCTTACCAAGGGCCTCGTTCATCCCCCTCGTCAAGAAGCTGTTCCGCCGCCCCAAGCACGAGGACGAGTCCGCCAACCGGACCGAGTACGCCTTCAAGAAGAGCAAGAGCCTCGTCGCGCGCATCCTGGCGTCGACACACCGCCCGGGCCTCGGCACCCTCGCCTTCTTTGTTTTTGGCGTGCTGTATGTCTTTACGAACGAGGTCTCGCTGCGCGTCGGCAGGACCGTGTCGAAGCGGCTGCGGCGGCTGGTTGCCAAGGTCGAGGACGGCCGGGAGGAGGTGACCGAGGACGACGTCAAGGTGCTGCAGGGCTGGAGGTGGAGGATCTTGAACTGGAGCGAGTGAGGAGATCGTGTTTGATGTTTCGAGGGCAACGCTTTGTTGGCATGGCGTTGGGGTGGCACATGATGAACTGAATGACTGAACGCTGTGATGAAGATTGTGGGAAACATGGTTGTCTCAAATGACTTTGGTTTTCCCCTTGCATTCCAGGGCCTATGAGTGACTTGACAGAGTGCAGATTCTTCGTCTAGTAACAGCATCTTCCATCATGCAACAACGCGGCAGGGTATTTTCGTGACTGTCAGTTATTTTATTCTCTAATCCTGCGAGAGCCAGGTATCCACCACCACGCAACCCGGGCTTTCCACTAGCGAGCATCCCGCGAACACAACCTGCGTGTCTCTTGTACTCGGCCATTCAATTGTACCCCTTGAAAAGCCTGGCTTGCCAGCCTGGAGCTCATCAAGCCCCTGTGTCGATACGTTCGGGTTCGTATACAGCCACATAGCGGCGGTAGAATGCGGATTTCCCAATAAGGTCATCAAGTGTCTCACAGAACCATTGATACAAGATAATAGGCGACCCATCCCAGCGTTCTTTGTCCTCCTGTGTCGTCGCGGCAAGCGACGCCTCCGCGTGAAGCCACGCATCGTCATGGAAATTGATGAGTAAACTCAGAGTGTGGCGGAAAGGCGACGACCGTCCTCTCACCGGCACGTTGTACTTGTCGAAGATGGCTTGGAAGTTGCTCTGCTCGGCGCGCTTTCTCTCCATGACGGCTTCGTATCTGGCTCCAAAGTTTTGAGCGTCTTCGCGGCAGTCGTCGCAGATCCCGGGGAACGTCAGGGCTTCGAGGCCGTTCCAGTCGCTGGCCGGAAGGCCCCGTTCCCGAAAAAGGACGAGGCACGGGTTGAGTACCGGAACTCGTTTCCCTCTCACCGTGGTCATTGTCACCAACGTTCGGTAACACACGACCACGAGTGGGCGAATGAATGTTCCATCCGGGTCGGGGGACCATTCCCTTCCGCAGCAACCCCACCGGATAAGTGCCTCGGTGCACATGGTCAATGAAGCTCGGTGGATTGGACGCACAGCTGTGTTGTGCGTTGGTTGATGAGAGTGTGACAAATCGAGGGTGGCTTAACGATGGCTGAATCGACGACTGATGAATGGTGCAGGAATGTCGACACTGGCGAACCCCAGAGGGTGCTGTGTCAAGTTTATACTTCGAAGCATTTCACTTGACAGACCTGATATTTCTTGTTTGCATCATGTAAACAAAGCTTCCCTGGTCATTCAGGTTGTTCACAAGACTTGTCTCGTGATGATGTAGCTCGCTTTGAACAGTACCTAGGTACTTTTCGCGGCCATATGCCCCACCGATATCAAAGACAAGTTGTCAGGTGCGTGCCGAAAAGCCAGGTTGCCTTAGGTACCTTATCTCTTTAGCTGGGTACCGAGTTAGATACCTGCTCTAATTCGACCTGGCACAGCAATCATGGTGATGCTATCTGACAGACAAGCAGGAACTTTTTCTGTGTCTCAAGCTCCTACCTACCTTCTGCCTTGAGCCTTCATGTTCTTAACAACAAACGTTAATCCGCACGACCGCTTGTTGCCAAGTGCAGAACTCCTACAAAGCATCACGAAGTGTCTTGAGCTGTCATGAACAATGTGGCAATAATGTGATGACTGGCAGATTTATCTCATAGACACCAGCTAGGTTTAAATCATCTGTCCAGCATCTGATTCCTCCAGAAAAGAGCACCTCTCGAACCAGTTCCATCAAGCTGATACACCGACCCTTTGCCCGCCCGGGGTTCGTTGCGTTGGCGCTGCTTTAAAAATTTTCCCCATACCAGGTAACCTCTACATGCCGTGCGAACCCTATATGTAATCAGTAGATATTCCTCCTAGCAACTCAAGATCAAAGATGCTCACCGTGTCTTACTATGGGAAAACACGTCATAGAGAACGTATGGAATGGACTACCGCTCCAGCACAGGCTTCCTCAAGCCGAAATCAACGAAGCGGACTTCTTCCAGCAAAGACACACGCCTACGCCTCCACGTTGGAAGAGTGTCTAAGGTACCTTCAAGGGTAACTTGACGGTCTACGCAACTTGAACTCACACGCCCCAAACCAGGGTGGCCTCCTTCTCGCCAAGCAGGAGCGTCACCGAGTCGTCAACGCGGAAGTCGCCTGACCACAAGATGCGAAGACTTGGGAATCCAATTTCACATTGCCCTCGAGCGGGAATGGTTGCAAGAGGTGGACGTCAACAGCATGACAAGAATGATGATATTATATTCGGCCGCGGTGCCACGCAAGCACCCCCAGGGGTTATGAGACAGCCGTACCCGGCTTTGCTGCTTCGCCATTTCTCAACTCTTGTTGGCTTTCAGAAACTAGCTCCTGCACCATTGAGTTCCACTGCCTCAGCTGGCGTGTATTGTGCGATTCGTGGGGAAGGGGTTCGACGAAACTCTTGCACGACACGTCGCTGCCGGTGCCGGGATCGGAGCGGAGCACGCCCCAAGACAACAACAGGCGTTGCATGGGCGCTTTGAGGGGTGGGATCGAGGCCGTCAACACGCCAATGGTCAGTTCCATGCCCCAGAGGATGTCCTGCTCGACGTTCATCTTGGCCGTCGGCCCTTTGCCCAGGAAGCCCATGATCAGGAACAAGCGCGCGACGGCGATCCCCGTGGCGCCCATTCCGGCCCCCATGAGGCAGGCGATAAGGATCTTTTCATGCAAAGAACGGCGGAGGGTGCGGATAAAGGTGACGGGGAGCAGCGAGAGGATGAGGTCGGACGCGATCGTGAAGCCTTCGTTTGAGAAATTCGAGATGGCGTCAGCAACGAGGGCCCGGCAGAGATCTCGTCAACCGGGGAGGCAGCTTACCGCTATAGACGTAGCCGTAGGCCATAAAGTTCGGCGGAGGGATGCATGTCGCGGTAGGCGTAGGTGCCCACCGGGCCGAGATGGGCCTGCACATGACGAGATGCATCGTGGTGCCAACCACAAGCATACACGCCTGGACGGCGATGATGCCCCACAACGTCACCCTCCACGGCAGCGAGTCCTTGAGGCGGAGAAGCAGCAAGGCGACCGAGATGCGGGTTACGTTGAGCGCCCAGACCCAGAGCACTCCGTCTGCGACGACAAGCGGGCCCATCGTCCAAGGATTCGGGACGAAGCCCTCGAGCCCCCGGCCATAGTGGTACATTGCCACGTCGACTCCATACCAGGCAATGGTGAGGACCTGCGAAAACAGTTAGTCGCCTTTCTTGACTATCGATTGCCAAGTCTAGTCGAAGAAGGGCTTAGCTCCCCCAAAAAATGGTGCCAGTGGACCTTACCAAAGCAGCGAGAAGGGTGAAGTCGTCAGCACCGATACGCCGGACTGGCCACAGCCGCCAGTAGATGCGCAGCCCCGTCGTGATGCACGCGATGCCGAGAAACGTGCCAACGGGGGCGAGGGCAGACGCGTCGTTCCGCGCGCCGGCCTGGCGACTCGGGTCTGCCAGCGGCGGAGGGGAGGTCATCGTCACCTCCTGTGGCCGACTTGCTGCTTTTCGATGGAAGACTGGGTTCAAGGAGATGCGTCGATAGGAGAGCGAGATCGAATGGGACCGGAGTGGGTCTCTGATTAAAAAAGTTAGGTTCGAGAGGAAGGCTTCCAACTTGAAGGCCTGGCTGGGAGTCCGGGACGCGGACGGGACGGGGACGGCTGGAAACCCAAATCGCTCTGATTGGGGCGCTTGCAAAGGTTGTGTGAGCGGCAACAGCTGTGCAACCAACAGCACACCGGTTGATCGGTTGCGAGTTGTTGCTTGTTCTGTTGCACCCAAACTCGGAAACCCAAGCCTTGAAGTCTGAGCCGATTGCAACGCATCTGGCAAGTCACCATTGAAACCCTGCATACCTAAACCTTGCAGGGCGTGAGGGATGTCCGGGCCGTTCCTCAGCCATGCGGGCAGAAGTGGGCACCCCGCTGTCGAAGAGCAAGGATATGACGACCAGATATCCTAGACGCGTTAGCTCGCTGTGCAGCTCCGCCAGGGTCACCAGCCAGACATTTGCTGATTGGCTCTACCAAGAACCGGGACGAGGCGGGGACTTTTTGGACATGTCCGTGCCAACGACGGCTCGTGGTTTCGGCAGGCACCGGAATGTTCTACCGGCGCCTGGCCCCCACTTCCTCTTCGTGGAAGGCTGGGGCTGCTAGCCACCTCATGGAGACTGGGGGGCGGGGATGGCTGCACGACAAGCATGTTGGAGAAAACGTGGGATAAATTGGCTCCCGCACGGTGGTGAACGACTCCTTGGAGAGGCAGTCTTCTTCACAAGTCCACCGCTGAATAGCTACCTGCTCCATCCTTCCATTGGCACTCTGCTCAGCTCACAATCAACATGCGGACATTCTTGGCCCCTCTACTGCTCTGGAGCGCGAGCTCGCTCGCCTCCCTCGCCTGTGCCAAACAGTGCTCGTACGTGGATATGCCACAGATCATCGCTCATACTGGCACGCCGGTGGGAAAAGAAAAGATGTACGATGGAGGTCAGATCATTGCCCTGTTTCATCAACCTTTTACCGAACTGCAAACCACCAAGACAGCTCACTAACACAGACCCTCCTTGTCCTTCACAGTGAACCTGTACATCTCCAAGCCAGACTGTAAGAAGCCCAAGGTGGGCGTTCTGTATCTCACAGACGTGTTTGGCATTCAGCACGCGCAGAACAAGCTGTAGGTATTTATGAAAGACGCCGGGGAGAAAAAAAGGACAGAGGGACTGATGAGCAACCTCGTACGCAGGCTAGCCGACTCGTTCGCACGAGCGGGTTTCCTCGTCGTCGCCCCTGACATGTTCGACGGCAACCCGGCCCCCATGGACTTCAACACGCCCGGTTTCAACGCAACCGAGTTCACGCTTCTTCACGGACCCAGTGCGACGGATCCCATCCTCGCCAAGGCGGTGGCGTACTTGCAGACGACGGGCGTCGAGAAGATCGCCACGACGGGCTACTGCTATGGTGGTCGCTACGCCTTCCGCATGCTTGCTGCCGGCAAGGGTGTCGATGCCGGATTTGCCGCCCATCCCAGTCTCCTGGAGGACTCTGAGATTAATGCCATCACACGTCCAATCAGTGTTGCTGCTGCTGGTAAGATCTTGGCCCCACTCCCTTTCCCCGGAGAGCCTCTCCAGTTGCCTCTCTTTGTCTGAGACCTTTCTCGACTAACCCGATCCGATCTAGAAATCGACGCTATGCTAGTGCCCGAGAGACGCTCCGTCATCGAGGCCATGCTGGCCAACACCGCTCAGCCATACCAACTCAACTTGTACGGCGGCACCTCGCACGGGTTCGGTGTGCGGGCCAACGTGTCGGACCCGGAGCAAAAGTTTGGCAAGGAAGCCGCTTTCTACCAGGCGGTCAGGTGGTTCAATGCTTGGGCTGGCGGGGCGTTGTGAGAGGGGAGGGAGACTTGGACCTACAAAGGCCTGCTCCGTCGAGGAGGAGCTCGTATCTAGCCTCGTCCGTCGCTTCCATCCCTAATCTTGACTTCCAGCAATAAGTTTGCCATTTTCGGCGAAATTCGTTAGACCTTGCGGAAGTAACATGACTCAAATCTACTTGAGAAAGCGTTGGGGGCAACCACAGGAGGCATATTGAAGAAATTTGAACCCTTTGGTTTGCGCTCGTCGCTTGATTTTCCCTTAATCAAGTCGTATTGAACGACACCGCCTGTGGTTCCATCGGGCTGATTGACGACCACATGAATGTTGCCCAACCGAATGTTGATACCATCGTTCGTGTAGCCTGGGGATGCCGACCCCCAATGCCCACGCCTTAGTGGTTTCGGTCATAACTAGATGTGCCTAAGATCCGTGGCTTAGAGCTCGAGTCTTTAGCCTCACCACATCTACGTCAACTAACAGCTCGGAGGGTATTTCACAGATGGCCAGACACAAATTGGAGAGAGCAGCGGGGCGTACCGCAGTTGGCGCGCATACATGGCACTTGTCGCCTCTGTTGGACAAACCTCCTGGGCTGGCCTTAGCTGCAACTTGCTGCAACATATTGCTTGTGGTAGTTTAAATGCATTGAGGCACCTAGGGCTCTCAGAATTTGCGCGCTGCTAATGTACAACGGCAGTCGTACCTTGGTACGGGTAGGTAGGTACTCAAGGTACCAACCAAGGCTGTCCAGCAGCCCATATCCTGCCCAACACTGAACGAAAACCCCGCGTTTGTTTGTCTAACAGACCCATCCTAAGAATGCTATCATTCAGATGCTGTCGAGTTCCCAACCGTTGCGTGCCTCTATTCAATGGCAGACTGAAGACTCCTCAGACAACTCGAAGTTCGACGGTTCCAGGGAGTGACGATGGCAATACTCTTCCTTGGCCAGGGCCTCTCTAGCCGCACAGTACTCCTGAAAGCATACAAGAGCAGTTTCGCGGGCCGAGATTTCCTCCTCCTCCGTCCTGGCATTGATGGGCTCCAGTGCCCACTCCCACATTCTGCTCCAACAAAACGCAACCTTGGAAAGCCCGTCCATCGAACTTGAATCACGCTCGGCGACGTGATCCATGGGGTTTGTTGAAAGGCGTTTTTCAATTTGTTTCCTCAGTGCCTCAACCCTGGCCGTATTGCTAGGGAGTTGGCAGTTGCTGCAGACCCCGGGATATTCTTCGTGTTTGCCCATTGGCCAACTTGACATTGAGCGCGATGTCAAGTCTTGACAAGGCGTCAACATCTTTGCTGACCTCCCGTTCTTGTCAACAAAACCGGTGGAGGCTCTTTCGCAGATCAACAGGAGCCGAGGCTTGAATTCCGGATACGATGCTGGCCCAGAGGACCATGGGCTTTTGCAGCACGGCCATATGATTGGCGGCTCCAAACACATTGTTGGGGGATATTTGGTGGGTGTTTAAGCTCCGCTGAGGGAACTGTGATGTCGTGAGGTTGTCAATGTCAAAAGCTGAGGACGACAGCGTTTGTACCTATGGAAGCGTCCAGGAAGTATGTGAGTTGATGTGAAGCGTGCGATCGATCAAAATCTCATGGCCTACTTTGTATCTTATATTCCCATTGCCCCTTTGCTTCAAGGTGTAGTTGCCTTGGACATGTGCGCGCACAAACCCGTGATCCAGTTTAGGCACGAGGAAGAGCAAGCCTCTTCCAACACAAAGAGAGAAAACCTTCCAAGCGAGCCATGGGTATAACCGTTACTTAGGAGAACTACCAACGGATCTGAGTGCGTCTGGTTTTCCTGAGGTCACTCGCAAGCGTTTTCTTTTCCATCTCACGCCTTTATTGACCTGCACGTGTCCCTGTGCAAAACGTTCACGCTGAGCACACCTATCTCGTGATTTGGGTGAGTTTGACTTTTATTTGTGAGATACCCATTTTGCCAGGGCGTGTATAAAAATTTAGGGGAGTCTGTGGCGGTATTGGGTTGCCGAGGAGCGTTGCTTTGCGTTGCGTTGATCTTGTAGAGGGGAGAGGGGGACACGACGGCATGCCCAAACACAAACATGGCTCGCCGTCATCTACGAGAGTGTCTGATGCTGGCTATTCCCCGCCGCCTCGGGTACTTGCAGAACGTGTCAATTCAGCTAGGAGAGCGCTCATGGAGGCAAAATGGCAACACAGCAGCGTGGCACCGTGGCAGCAGGAGTGGCAGCCGTCAACTGAGATCCGAGACCCAACACCAACACATAAGGTAGACTTGCGATCCGGGGCGAGGGGCTGATCATTACTGCTGCTACCTCGTTTGCGGTTATGCCTAATTGCGCTCCCCCAAAGGAGGCCTCGCTGCAGAGAATTACGATTGGTCGTTGGGGCTTAGAGTCAGGTTCCATGTCCTGCCGCAGCAATCCCACTTGATCTCAGCTTCGGTGCACATGGCGGAGGGGAATCGGAATATACGAGATCCCGTATGTACTGGCTGTTGAGATAGCGATGTCTTGTTGGTTGCTTGTCACTCGACAGAGTTACTCCGACAGTTGACTTAGATGTTCGGGTGCGACAGCCTTGCAGTGGCAGCTTGGGTGGCTCTTATAGCCGAGTCCTCGTACAGGGGACACCCCACTCTATCTTTATCTCACACAAACCCAGAGATGTGTCACGCTATTGGGGGGTTGTTCCTTGCGCACTTAATATATGTTGTGTTGGAGGCTGCTACCAAGGCCCCCCCATGCCAACACAAAGGACCGAAGGATTCATGGACAATGGCTAACTGGAAGTGAACAAACCCCATGATGCATCAGGTGTCAAAGCACACTCGATCCACGAGTTCGCCAGCATTATTTTCCCCTCCACCTCCTTCTGTTATCCCGCCCATTTCGCGCAGGTGACAAACACTGGTCACCACTCTCAGCACCAACCCCCCTTGGCGCGAGCGAATTGCAGATGGGAGCCGCGGAGGGTTTGGAAGAAGGGTGGATTTAAGGTAGTGCACGACACCCCCGGCCGGTTCTCTGACCTGTGTGACCCGTCTGACCCGTCACCACGCCTGGACTGGACAACTTGCCCCTACCTCCCCACGTCTGATTTGATTGTTGTCAGTGGTGCAATTGACATTGACGACTGCCTAGCCGGATGTGTCTGGTGAAACTTACATGCGCGGACATGGCGAATTACGGGAACAAGAATGCATCGGCCGACGAGCCGAAGAGCCAGGTCCGCAACTCAAAAAGGGCGTCCAGATCTTTCGTCTTGGACGAAACCGTCACGGCCGGGTCGTGCCATCCATGCGTTCTCTTGGTCCAGGTTTCACGAAGCGCTTCCCCTACTTGTCGGCAGCTATCAAAGTCGATAATGACCCATGTCCCGTCCTCCTCCAGCATGATGTTGGCGGGCGTAATGTCGTTGTGGATTAGGCCCAGCGAATGGAGGTGCTGATACCCCCCAAAATGCCGTCTAGATGCGCTTTCATGTTCCCGTCGACAAGCGGCCGCCCGCTCAGCAAGAAGGCGAATTTGTTCAGATGCTGAGGGGTGACTCTGCTAGCCAATGTCGAGGCATATCTTTTGAAGCAGAGGCCCGAGACTCGTCCTTGGGTTTCTAGGCAGCCACGGTACGAGGCGACGTTTGGATGGGGGTGTTTTCTCAGGATTTCGCACACCTCGACTTCGCGGTGGATCCGTCTCTCAAGGTCTGGTGCACCGGCGAAGTCGAAAAGGCTCGGTGTCTTGATATAGCAGCTCTGCTTCGAGGCGACTCGGACCATCCAAGGCTGCACTTGTGGCCCTCTACCATCGGTCTCCACTCGCTTGACATCGTAGAGCTCGGAGAGAGTCAGTGGGAAACGTCGGCGATCCTGCCACTTGCCAATGTACACGATGGAGTTGTATCGCACGATGCCTCTGACACAGTCGAACTCGAGTTTGTTGCCGGTCACCCTGAATGCCTCACTAGACTGAAGAATCTCCATGTTGCAGACGGAGAAGGCAAGATTGCGGTGTAAAAGCGGCCTGAGAGCGGATTGTGGAGGGTTGTGGACTGGAGTTGATGGGATTGCAAGTTTGTGCAGGAAAACCGTTGCTCAGCAATCTCAGATATTGTTGTTGGAGGCTGCAGGCTGCAGGGTGGCGACCTGCTGTCACAGGCTGCGGGCAGCTCGCCGTCTCTTCCCTGGAGCCCTGCCGCACAGTTAACCCCCACAGGCCGCTCGCGATTGTCCAACTCCAGTCTGTGGCAGAGTTATGCTCAAGTCAACGTTTGGAGACGGCGACGTACATCGCTACATTGTCCCCTGAGAGGTTGATCGTGCTCGAATCCTTGATGAACATATCCGCGACCTGCTTTGACCATACGAGGTTGGTCCGTGAGCATCTTGCAAAGTGACCCGCTCATTAAGGGCTCTTCTAGTTCGTGGTTTGCCTGTAGATTTGAGAGACCATGGAGGAGAACCGCAGGGGGCATATTGAGGAAATCCGTAGGTTCGAGCTCGCCGCTATTTTTTTTTACCTTATTGAAGTCCTATTGAACGACACCGCGGGTGGTTTATCTTCCTCCTTTTCTGCATTGACGGGCACCAAAGCCCAGAGTCACATTCTCCCTGTCGAGACGAAACCTGAACATGCCGCACAGGGGTGTCCGTAAGGCCATTATTGACTGGTTTCCTCAGTTCTTCAACATTAGCAGCGTTGGTATTGACGCAGATTGCCACTGTACCTTGAAAGGGAGATTCAAGCACATTCTTGCAGAGACACACAGGCGATAGGGAGTCGGCTGGTTGCACGCAATGGGGATCATTCTGGTGTAGTGGTCATTGTTAATGGTTGGATGGAAGTCAAGAACGAACGTGACCAAGACAATCTGAGGGATCATGTTGGAGTTGAATACGAGTTAGGCACTGTGGAAGGCCACAAGACAGTCTTGCATTTTGTAGTAGTACCTAGGAGCATGTGGTGTCCGACATATTATATCTTGACGGGCAATTTGCATCACAAACTGGATGGGCTAGGGACTCCATGTGCGATATCCCATCCGCTCGTTGTACCACTTCCGTTTGGCGAGCTCTTCGAGCAGGCTGCATTGCTCTGTGAAATATCCCAAAGTTTTCGTGTTGCTCTCCTCCTCATCCTCCAGCAGTTGGCTCAGCGCCATTGAGGCCCAACCCCACATACATCGTCGGCAACTTACGAGACGGTACAGCGTTAATTCGAGACTTGCCGGTGGCAAGTTTTGTTCTATACCAGCTCTTGCAGTCGGGGCTTTGAACTCTTCTTCCTTTTCGTCAACCAAGCGGTCCATATCGGCGGCGTACTTGTCGGCAGCTTTGGTCGCTCGTTCTCGGGCATCTTCTGGTTTTTCGGTGAGGCAGTTGTCGCAACGACCCGGATATGTCGGGACCTCGATGTTGGGGTCCGCAGGCGGGATCCCGCGTACTAGGTTTGGGCAGGCTCTTAACTCTATGAGCTTCACGTCGTATTTGTCCGCTTCTGCTTGAACAAGGATTGCCTCGGGGCAAAAGAAGAGAATTGGAGGCTTGAAATATTGGCTGCTTCCAACAGGACGCCATTCCTTCTCGCAACAGAACAGCTTAATGTCGGCCGCTATGCACATGACGAAAGAAAATTGGAATGTGGTGTCCGCAGAAAGTGAATTGGTGGTTGTTAGGATATTGGCGCTTGTCTGTTGGTTCTCGCTCGAGGGCCTTGACTGTAGGTGCGACGGCACTCAGGTGGCAGCTTACCTACCTAGCTAGGTGGCTTTTATAGCCGAGTGCCCAAACAAGGCAGTTCCTTTCTTTATCCCATATCAACCTAAGGACACAATATCTGGGCGTTATCTCCTAAACACCTGATGCTACAGTGTAAAACCTGCCAACAAGGGGGTCAAATCCAACACCAACACAAAGCTTCGCGGACAATGGCCGAGATATGTGAACAAAGCTCGGGATGCACCAACTGTCAAGACACTCAAGCCACGAGCTCGCCACTATCACTACCCCGTTTTCTTCTTTATCTTACTTGCAGGATTGTGCGCGAGTAGCACACCTCGGTTAGCACCAACCCCTGACCCTGATGTCACCGGGTTGGCTTCAGGTGGCTCCTCGCCAACCAGGAGAACATGGCCCGCTAATTATTCCACACTCCATGAAATTTGGAGGAACATAGAGCAATCGGTTAGGTCCAAAAAGCAAACTGTCAGCGGCCCTGTAACCAAAGAGGTAATCTTGAGGTCTTCGGGGTCCCCCCCTTGCGAATCGTAGCACACGAGATGTGGTCTGGTATCAAGATTGAAATCAGGATGCCTGGCCCTTACCAAGACATTGTAGTTAGATAAAAAGGAGGTATTGACTGGGAACTACCAGGAGCCGGTCGCAGGTTTGAGCACCAATACGGAATGAATGGTGTGAAAACGTGGGCTGACCTTGTCACTGGCGGGGAGCTGCCGCGGTGGTGTGCTGGGGTGGTGTGGGTATACCAGGGGTAAGGGGCGGAGGTGATCTCGGGGCACTGCTTTTAACAGTGTCCAAGTTTAAGTCATTATGGCTCAAGTATTGGTGCGACGGACCCGGCCTGAGGGTCAGAACTCAGGGCGGCAGGAGAACCCTCACAAATGCACCTTGAAGATTACCAGACAATCTTGACAGACAAGTCGTCAACTGTACATGACCCCCCTTTTCGGGGCATCCACCTGGCCGGTCGAAAAGGAGCAATGCCCCTTGTCGTCGCCTTCAAAACTTGTAACCCCCCACTGCAGCAGCTCCAGACCCGCCATCTTGTCATACGGGACGGGGTGACAGGCAGCCGAGATGGCTGCACTGCAGCTCCCTGCCACAGGCATGTTTGAGCCCAGCCGCCGAGAGCCCGAAAAGAGCAGGAACAAGACCATGGCGACGCCTACAATGATGACAGAAACCACGCCCGCCGGGGACCACCCGCAAGTGGTGTAGTCAAATGCAGGCACTCGCTTGGTCGTGCCAGCCTCCATGCTGATGGTCTCAACCGAATCGCGGTAGATCTCCACAAAGACGAGAAATATGCTCTGCGAGATGAGCCAGTGCAGCAGCCCCGAGATCACCAACAAAGGGAGCGAATATCGGTACGGCAGCTGCAGAAAGTAGGTGGTGCGCTGGGCACCCACCGGAGACGACGACACTCGCAGGCCCTTCCGGTACCGTGCGTAGCTGTCCCACTCGGTGGCCAGCGAGATGGACGTGAAGAGGCCGTTGTAGGTGAAGTAGAGCAGGGACATGACCACCTGCGGGGTGTTGGCCAGGACAACACTGCCCAGAAGACTGCCCCAGCCCCGGCCCATGGTGACCGTCTGCATGATCGTCTTGCTGCTCAGCGTCCCGAGTCCCAGGGCCATCAGCGATGAGAAGTCCTTGGCGCCGCTGATGGGCGCAATCCCGACCATGTAGAGGGCCGCACAGAGCATGATGGCGAGGACATACCTGAAAAAGCGTCAGTCTTTCGAAGCTCTTCACCTAGCACACCCAACACAGAAAAAAAAAAAACTCACATCACAAC
>Ga0247823_10003152_pt1 | contig 13468 bp, 13 predicted proteins | sample 13C_PalmiticAcid_2_FD_192426 | JGI IMG/M metagenome (GOLD analysis project Ga0247823, IMG submission 192426) | Soil microbial communities from agricultural site in Penn Yan, New York, United States - 13C_PalmiticAcid_Day30 | ecosystem: Environmental > Terrestrial > Soil > Agricultural land...
CATGTCGTGCAATCCGGCGATCGGTGGATTGGGCAAGGGGCATCTGGTGCGTGAGGTCGACGCGCTCGACGGGCTGATCGGCCGCGCAGCGGATCAGGCCGCAATCCACTATCGCCTGCTCAACCGCTCCAAGGGCCCCGCCGTGCAGGGCCCGCGCGTCCAGGCCGACCGCAAGCGTTATGCCGCCGCGATCCAGACGATGCTCGCGCAGCAGGTGGGCCTCGATATAGTTGCGGGCGAGGCCGTCGGTCTGATTGTCGACCAGGGGCGGGTGGTCGGCGTGCAGCTCGGCGACGAGAGCTTGCGTGCCGCCGCGGTCGTCATCGCGAGTGGCACCTTCCTGGGCGGGCGCATCTTCCGCGGCGAGGAGCGCGAGACCGGTGGCCGGGTCGGCGAACGTGCCGCAACGGCGCTGGGTGTCCAGCTGCGCGAGCTTGCCCTGCCGATCACCCGTCTCAAGACCGGCACACCGCCGCGTCTCGACGGCCGCACGATCGATTGGGGCGCGCTTGAGGAGCAGCCCTCAGACGCTGAGTCGTGGCGCATGTCGCCGCTCACCACCACGCCGCGCCTGCCACAGCTCGTCTGTGCGATTACCCGCACGACGCAGCAGACCCACGACATCATCCGTGGCGGGCTCGACCGCTCACCCCTGTTCAGTGGGGCGATCGAGGCCGGCGGCCCGCGCTACTGTCCGTCGATCGAGGACAAGATCTTCCGCTTCGGCGATCGCGACGGGCACCAGATTTTCCTCGAGCCCGAGGGACTGGACACCAATCTTGTCTATCCCAACGGCCTCTCGACCTCGCTGCCCACCGATGTTCAAGCGGCCATGATCGCCTCGATCCCCGGACTCGCGCGCGCGACGATCGTCACGCCGGGCTATGCCGTGGAGTATGATCATGTCGATCCACGCGCGCTGGAGGCATCGCTGGAGAGCCGTGACGTGCCGGGCCTGTTCTGCGCGGGGCAGATCAACGGCACGACCGGCTATGAGGAAGCTGCCGCGCAGGGGCTGGTCGCTGGGGTCAACGCCGCTGCGCTGGCACTGGGCAGCGCGCCGATGATCCTGCCGCGCGAGTTTAGCTATATCGGTGTGATGATCGACGACCTCACCTTGCAGGGCGTGACCGAACCCTACCGTATGCTCACCGCGCGCGCCGAATATCGCCTGCGTCTGCGCGCGGACAATGCCGAGACCCGGCTCGGCGCGATCGGCGAGGGGGCGGGGTGCATTGGTGAGGCGCGTCGCGCGCATTTCGCACGCCGTCGTGAAGCCCGCGCGGTGCTCGACACCCGCTTCGCCGCGCCACGCACCGCGCATGAACTCGGGAAGGCCGGCGCCCCGGTGTCGCAGGACGGCGCGCGGCGCAGCGCGTTCGAATGGCTCCGCTTCCCCGGCGTCGGCATCGCACATCTCGATATCGACGCGACCGGCATCGATCCCGACCTGCTCGCCGAACTGACCGAGGATGCGCGTTACGCTCCCTATCTCGAACGGCAGGCGGCGGAGCAGGAGGCGATGGCCCGCTCCGACGGCACGCCGATTGCCGCGGCGTTGAACTATGCTGCCATCCCTGGCCTTTCAAACGAGATGGTCGAACGACTCTCGCTCGCCCGTCCGGCGACGGTGGGGGATGCGGCGCGGGTGCGCGGTATCACCCCCGCGGCGCTCACCGCGATCATGCTGCACGTCCGGCGGGCCGCATGACCGAGGACGAGGCACGGGGTTGGGTCCGCGAGCGTTACGGTGTTTCACGTGAAACACGGCTCGCCGCGTTCGTCGAACAGCTGTGCGATGAGGCGGCGAAGCAGAATCTGATCGCCCCTTCGACGCTCGATCAGGTCTGGGCGCGGCACATTGTCGATTCGGCCCAACTCCTCGCGCACGCCCCGGACAACGGCATCTGGCTCGATATCGGTAGCGGGGCAGGGCTACCCGGTCTCGTCATCGCGCTGCTCCGCGACGCGCCGGTCGAACTGGTCGAGCCGCGCAAGCTGCGCACCGATTTCCTATCGCGCGCCGCTGCGGAGCTGGGCCTCTCCAATGTGACCGTCCACACTGCCAAGATCGAACGCACCAGCGGTCCGGCCAACGTGATCACCGCCCGCGCCGTCGCTCCGCTCACCGATCTCTTCCGCATCGCCCGGCATCGATCCACACATTCCACAGTCTGGGTGCTCCCAAAGGGCCGAAATGCGCAATCGGAGGTGGAAGAGGCGCGCCGCAACTGGCATGGTTCGTTCCACGTGGAACCGAGCATCACGGCTCCTGATTCACTTATCGTCGTCGCCAAGGGGGTCCGCCCGAGATGATCTGCATCGCCATCGCGAACCAGAAGGGTGGGGTGGGCAAGACCACCAGCGCGATCAATGTCGGTACCGCGCTCGCGGCGACCGGCCAGCGGGTGCTACTCCTCGACCTTGACCCGCAGGGCAATTGCTCGACCGGGCTTGGCATCGGCCGCGCCGATCGCGAGCGCTCCACCTATGACCTGCTGGTTGGGGATGTGACGCTGGAGGAGGTGGTGGTCGCCACGCGCGTTCCCGGCCTCGACATCGTCCCGGCGACGGTCGACCTGTCGGGCGCCGAGATCGAGCTGATCGAGTTCGACGCGCGTACGCATCGGCTCGACAGCGCGATCGATCGCAGCGAGCAGCGCTGGGACGTGATCCTGATCGATTGCCCGCCTTCGTTGGGTCTGCTGACGATCAACGCGATGGTCGCCTCCGACGCGCTGCTGGTGCCGCTGCAATGCGAGTTCTTCGCGCTTGAGGGGCTCAGCCAGTTGCTCAGCACGGTCGAGCGCATCCGCAGCCGCTTCAACCCCGGCCTGTCGATCCTTGGCGTCGTCCTCACCATGTACGACCGCCGCAATCGCCTGACCGATCAGGTCGCCGACGATGTCCGTGCGGTTCTTGGCCGCGTGGTGTTCGACACGGTGATCCCGCGCAACGTTCGCCTCTCCGAAGCGCCGAGCCATGGGCTGCCCGCGCTGATCTATGATCACCGCTGCGCTGGCTCCGAAGCCTATATCGCGCTCGCCCGCGAAGTGATCGACCGCCTGCCAAGGTTGAGGAAGGCCGCATGACCGACGAAACCACGCCTCCTGCTTCCGTCACTCCGCTGCGTAAGGCGCCGCGCCCGCATCTCGGCCGCGGCCTCAGCGCCCTGCTGGGCGATGCCGAGCGTGAGGAGCCGGTCCGCGCCGGCGCCGAACATTCGCCCGGCGTGCGGATGCTTCCGGTCAGCTCGCTCGCCCCGCATCCCGAGCAGCCGCGCCGTCATTTCGACGAGGACGCGCTTGAGGAGCTCGCCAAGTCGATCGGCATGCGCGGGCTGATCCAGCCGATCGTCGTGCGGCCCAACGGCAAGGAATATCAGATCGTCGCCGGCGAGCGCCGTTGGCGCGCCGCCCAGCGCGCGCGGCTGCACGAGGTGCCGGTGATCGTCCGCGACCTGGACGAGGCCGAGACGCTCGAGATCGCGATCATCGAGAATATCCAGCGCGAGGATCTGAACGCGATCGAGGAGGCTGAGGCCTATGCCCGCCTGATCGGCCAGTTCGGCCATACCCAGGAAGTGCTGGCGAAGATCGTCCACAAGTCGCGCAGCCACATCGCGAACCTGCTGCGCCTGCTCGATTTGCCGCCAAGCGTACGTCAGCGGGTAGTCGAGGGCGCGCTGACGATGGGCCATGCCCGCGCACTGATCGGCGCGCCCGATCCCGAGAAGCTCGCGCGCATCGTCGTCGAGCGCGATCTGTCAGTGCGCGAGACTGAGAAGCTCGCGCGCGAGGCCAAGCCGCGTGCGGCGGGGAAGGGGGGGGCTTCATCCTCCGATCTCGGCGCCAATGCCGACATTGCGGCGCTGGAGCGCCAGCTCGGCGACGTGCTCGGCCTCAATGTGAAGATCAGCTATGGCGACAAGGGCGGCGCGATGACGCTCGCCTATTCGACGCTCGACCAGCTCGACATGATATGCCAGCGGCTGACTGGTGAGAAAATATAGGTTTATCAGATATTTGGTGTCACATTGCGTCGGTTTCGATGGGGGCGCTCGTGAAGTCCTGCACCGGCAGGGTGCTTAGCTGCCGCGATCTGCCACAACCGCTCTTCGCACGGTGATCTCGGTACGTGTCTCGCGTTCCGTCTCGCCATCTACGCGCCTGGTTTCCAGCTTGGTGATGGCGCTACGCCGCTGAACATCCCCTGCCGAATTGGTCTCGAACGTCACCGACAGGGTCCCGGAGACCTGCTGCCGCGCACGGTCGCGCTGTGCGGCTTCCAACGTTACCGGCGTTCGAGTGATTTCTCCGGTCACCACGTCGGATTCGGCACGGGCTCGATTCACGGCGTCGGGGTCGATCTGGAGTGTCACGGTGAAGGTTGGGCCATCCGGGCCATTCGCCGAGCGCGTCAGCGTTCCCGGATTCCGCGTGCCTGGCTCCCAATATGCCGCGCCGTCGCGTAGCGTGATCGATCGCAGATCATAAGCCTCGATTGTCGCCAACACCGATTCCGGGTCGCATTCGATCCGGAACGCGTTCCAGGTGAAGATCCAGCGCCCGCAATCGGCACGGGTCAGGCCGGCTGCCTTTAGCCACACCGCGATCCGCGCCTCGATTTCCGGACGATTACTGAGCTGGGCCGGGCCATTCACCGGTTTCAGGACTCGCGCGGGGAACTGCCATTCGCGCGCCCGATCATCGGCACTGGCACTCGACGGCAGGTCATATTCCAGCTCGACGCTGTCACTATCTACCCTGACCACGCGCTCGACGATGCTTGTCCGGCCGTTTGAACTGCCGGATGATCCGTCGGTCGTCTCCGATTCCGTTTGATAGCTTCGGGTGATCTCATGAGCGTCGCCTGCCTGTGGCTCGGATTGCGTGGAAGCGGGTGGGGCAAGCGTCAGGACTGCCGCCACGATCCGCATACCCATCACCGCCCCCGTGCCGCTGCCCGTGCGAGCGTCACGAGCGCCTCATCGGCGATGACCTGGCCTGCATTGCCGCCAGCCCGTGTCATGCCGCGCTCCGCCTCACGCACGCGCTCCACGGCGCGCGCCAGCATCGGACTGGTCCAGCGGCGCAGCGCGATCTTGGTGCTCATCTCTTCTTTGAAGAAGACGCGGTGTTTCTTGACCACCTCGTCGGCTGACGCGCCGCGGTCGATATCGGCGCGCATCTCGGCCAGGTTCATCAGCCGCCGGACGAGCTGGCGTAGTAGCGGGATCGCGGAGACCCCGGCCTGTTCCAGCCGGGCAAGCTCGACGCCGATCTCGGCCGCACGGCCCTCGACAACGGCTTCGATCGCGCTCTGCATCTCTGCGTCGCCCAGATCGGCGCCGATCGCCTCCAGCGCCGCCATTCCGGCCTCACGCGGGCGATCCGGTGCTGCGTCGAGATAGATGGAAAGCTTCTCGATCTCGCGCGCCAGTACCGCGCGATCGCCGCCCGACAATGCCGCCAGTCGCTCGGCGGTGCCGCCCACTAGCCTCAGGCCGTTCTCGCGTGCGATTCCCGCGGCCAGCTGGGCGGCGTTGCGCGCGTCGGGCATGTAGCAGGCGTGCGCCATGGCATTGGGCGCGGCGAGGACGAGCTTGAGCAGCCGTCCGGTGCCTTTGAGGCCCCCGCCGACTGCGACGACGGGGTTTCCCGCGACCTCGGCGTCGAGCAGCAGCCGCACGGCCTCGGTTCCGTCATCGTCGATTCCGGCGATACGGACATAGCGCGCGCCGCCGAACAGCGAGAGCGAGGCCGCTTCCCCTGCCAGCCGCCCCGGATCGCCCTTGAGCGTACCGCCCTCGATATCGATGCGCTCGGCCTCGGCGCCCATCGCCCGGCCCAGCCGGGCGGCTAGGTCGTTGGCACCGGCCTCGTCGGGACCGTAGAGCAGGAACAGGCGAATATCTGGCCCCGGCTTGTCCAGCCGGGCGCGGATCTGGGCCTCGCTGGCCTTCACTTGGTTTCGGTGGCGCGTGCGTAGCGGGCGAGGCGCGCGACGATCTGGTCGGCGACGATCCCCGACAGCCGCTCCAGCGCGCTCTTCTCGGCCGCGATCGTCGCATATTCGGAGCCCGCGACGTCGATGCCGGCGTCGGAGCCCGCGGTGGCGTCGAGCACGACCTGTCCGGTGGCGAGCTCGACGAGCTGATACCGCGCGCGCAAGGTGCGCCGTTCGCGCGTCACAACATCGTCGCGGCGCACGCCCAGCCCCTCGATACGGTCATCGAGCTTGATGTCGAGCCGATAGGCGGGGGTGCCGCTGCGCGTCGCCTCGATCCGGTCGCGCACCGCATTGGCGACCAGCCAGCCGCTCTCACCCTCGATCGGTGCAACCTCGACCCCCGACAGCATTGTCTGCACCGGACCGCCCACGCCGCCGCCATAGAGCGGCCGCAGCCCGCAGCCGCCAAGGGCCGGGGCCAGCGCCGTCAGCGCGAGCAGGGCTGCGGCAAGCCTCATGCGACGATATTCACCAGACGGTCCGGCACGACGATCACCTTTCGGGGAGTGGCGCCTTCCAGAATGCGCTGCACATTCGGGTTTGCCAAGGCCATCGCCTCCAGCGCGTCCTTCGCTTCGCCCTTCGGTGCCTTCACCGTGTCGCGCAGCTTGCCGTTGACCTGCAGCGCGATCGTCACTTCGTCCTCGACCAGCAGCGCCGGATCGACCTGCGGCCAATCGGCGTCCGCGATCAGGCCCTCATTGCCCATCGCCGCCCACAGCTCCTCGGCGATATGCGGAACCATCGGGGCGGCGAGCTTGATCAGCGCAACGATATCGTCGTCGTGGATCAACGGCGCTTTCTCAAGCGCGCCGACGAAGGTGTAGAGCTTGGCTACCGCCTTGTTGAACTGCAGCGCCTCGATGTCCGCGGCCACGCCGGCAACCATCTGGTGGCGCAGCCGCTCGAGCGCCCGCGATCCGTCATTGGGTTTGAATTCGAACGATCCATCCGCCGGAAGCGGCGTCATATTCGCCTGGGTGACCCGCCACAGCCGCTGGACGAAGCGCCAGGCGCCTTCGATGCCGTTCTCGGTCCACTCCAAATCGCGCTCGGGCGGCGAATCCGACAGCACGAACCAGCGCACCGCGTCCGCGCCATACTGATCGACGATCGGCTCGGGATCGACGGTGTTCTTCTTGGACTTGGACATCTTCTCGATGCGGCCAGTGGTCACCGGTCCGCCGTTCGAGCTTTCAATCCAGATTTCGCCCTTGCGGGTGATCTCGCCCGGCGACAGCCAGCGGCCATCGGCGGACTTATAGGTCTCGTGCGTCACCATCCCCTGGGTGAACAGCCCTGCGAACGGCTCGGCGATGTCGATCAGGCCGATGCGCTTGAGCGCACGCGTCCAGAAGCGGGCATAGAGCAGGTGCAGGATCGCATGCTCGACCCCGCCGATATACTGGTTCACCGGCAGCCACTGCTCGGCGATCTTGCGGTCGAACGGCTTGTCGCCGGGCTGGCTGGCGAAGCGGATGAAATACCACGACGAGTCGACAAAGGTGTCGAGCGTGTCGGTCTCACGCCGCGCCGCGTGGCCGCAGCGCGGGCAATCGACATGGCGCCAGGTCGGGTGCCGATCGAGCGGGTTGCCCGGAATGTCGAAGCTGACGTCCTCGGGCAGCACCACCGGAAGCTGCTTCTTGGGCACCGGTACCACGCCGCACACTTCGCAATGGATGATCGGGATCGGCGTGCCCCAATAGCGCTGGCGGCTCACGCCCCAGTCGCGCAGGCGCCAAACCGTCGTGCCCTTGCCCCAGCCGCCGGCCTCGGCGCGGGTGATGACTTCGCGCTTGGCGTCGGGCACGTCCATCCCGTCGAGGAAGTGCGAGTTCACCAGCGTTCCCGGACCCGAATAGGCTTCGGCGTCGTTGAAGTCGGGCGCGGTCTTGTCGCCGTCCGAGACGACGCGGCGGATCGGCAACCCGTATTTGGTCGAGAATTCAAAGTCGCGCTGGTCGTGCGCCGGCACCCCGAACACCGCGCCGGTGCCGTAATCCATGAGCACGAAATTCGCGATATAGACCGGCAATTCCCAAGCGGGATCAAAGGGATGCGTCGCGCGGATGCCGGTGTCGAAGCCCAGCTTCTCCTGCGTTTCCAGCTCGGCCGCGGTGGTCCCGCCGAGCTTGCACTGCGCGATGAACGCTTCGGCTTCCGGGCTGGTCTGCGCCAGTTTCCGCGCGATCGGATGGTCCGCCGCGATCGCCACGAAGCTCGACCCGAAAATCGTGTCGGGCCGGGTGGTGAACACCTCGACTTCGCCGCCATCGGACAGCTTGAACCGGAACTGCAAGCCTTCGGACTTACCGATCCAGTTTTCCTGCATCAGCCGGACCTTGTCGGGCCATTTGTCGAGCGTGCCGAGGCCGTCGAGCAGCTCGTCGGCGAAGTCGGTGATCTTGAGGAACCACTGGTTGAGCTTCTTCTTCTCGACCAATGCCCCCGATCGCCAGCCGCGGCCGTCGATCACCTGCTCGTTGGCGAGCACGGTCATGTCGACCGGATCCCAGTTGACCGTCGATTCCTTGCGATAAACCAGCCCGTTTTCAAGGAGATCGAGGAACAGCGCCTGCTCGTGCCCGTAATAATCGGGCTCGCACGTCGCCAGCTCGCGGCTCCAGTCGATGGCGAGGCCGAGGCGTTTGAGCTGCGCGCGCATCGTCGCGATATTGTCGCGCGTCCAGCCGCCGGGATGGACCTTCTTCTCCATCGCCGCATTTTCGGCCGGCATGCCGAACGCGTCCCATCCCATCGGGTGGAGCACTTCCATGCCGCGCATCCGGCGATAGCGCGTCAGCACGTCGCCCATGGTGTAGTTGCGGACATGCCCCATATGGATGCGCCCCGAGGGATAGGGGAACATCTCGAGCACGTAGGATTTGGGCTTGGGCGAGTTATCGTCCGCGGCGAAGGTGCCGCGTTCTTCCCACAGCTTCTGCCACGCAGAATCAGCTTTCAGCGCGTTGAACCGCGACACATTTCTTCCTTCATTTCGGAGCGGCGGGCCGTCCCGCCAGCCCTTAATCCGCGACGATCGCCGCGCGGCGCAGGTCGCGGGCGCGGGTCAGGATGATGTCTTCCAGCTTCTGCACGGTCGCAGCCTCGACCGGCACATCGACCCACTGGCCGTTGCGGTTGGCCTGACGCTGCGCGCTGACGCGAAGTGCATCGGCGCGCAGATCCTGGTCGAGGATCGCCACCGTCAGCTTCATCCGCTCGGTCTGGAGATTGGGGTTCACATACCAGTCGGTGACGATCACGCCGCCGTTCGAATCGGTCTGCATGATCGGCGCGAACGACACGGTGTCGAGCGCCGCGCGCCACAGATAGGCGTTGACGCCGATCGTCGTGACCTTCGACGCGGCGAGATCCGTGCGGGGACGTTCCTTGCCACCGCCGCATGCGGCGAGCGGAGCCGTAAGGCTCAGGGCAAGGCTGCCCAGGATCGCGGTGCGCAACAGGCGGTTCATCGGCATCTTCCTATGGGAAACTCTAAGGGTGGCGAGCATCTATAGATCGTCATGCGAACGCCGCAAGCGCAAGCCGCTGTCCGTCCTTCTGGGTGCCCCCTGTGCGCCTCATGCAACACTTATGGGGAAAAGCGATTCCACCGGTGGCACATCGCGACCGAATCATGGTAGGCGCCGAGTCACGGTAGGGGATGAAATGAGCGTTCGGCGACTCATGACTGGCATCGGGATCGGCGCGCTGGGCGCAGCCGGCCTTGTCGTCGCGCCCGCGCTTCTCGCCCAGACTGCGCCGCAGCAGCGAATCGTCGCCGCCAAGCGCGCGACCTCGATCTCCAGCATCGGGACCTTCACCCCTGCGGCCGCAGACCCCAAGCTTGCCGCTGTCCTCGCGCGCAGCGGCCTTGGCGGCAGCGGCTTCCGTTTCACGCCGGCCGATTCGGCGCGCTCGACCAACCGCAGCGTCACTGTCGCGGTACGCGCGCGCACTGCCCGCCCGGCCGCCGCGGTCGCGGATCGTGGTGCCGCGGCACCCGCCGCCGTCACGCTTCAGCCGATCGCCTATAATCTCGGCGTTTCGGTGGGCTGGAAGCGCTTCGCCGTCTCGGGCGATCTCTCCAAGCTCGATCTGGCTGGTCAGCCGGGCAGCCGCGAGGCGGTCGATCTGGGCCTGACCTATACCGGCAAGCGCGCCTCGGGCCGTATCAAGGCGGGTGCTGAGCGTCCGCTTGAGAACGCACCCCGCCTGATCGCGGCCGATCCCAGCTATTCGATCGATGTCGGCGGCTCCTATTCGCTGACCCGCAACCTCGATCTCACCGCGGGCGTGCGGTACAAGTCCGAAGAGAATCGCCTGCCGCAGCTGACCGACAATCGCCGCGACAGCCAGGCGGTCTATGTCGGCACCGCGATCCGCTTCTAATCGACCCAGGCGTCGATTCCGGCCCAGCCATGAACCTCTAGCGGGCTGAGCGCGCGCCACCGGCGTTCGTTCATTCCGCCAAGCGCGATGATTCGCGCGTTCAATCCGCGAATCAGGAGTCCGAGTCGCGCGGGACCAAGCGTCCGTGCGCCGGGGTGCGAGCGAGTCGGATGAACCGGCGACACAAAGAGCAGCTTTGCGCCATTGCGAATCGCCGCGATCGCTTCGCGCCGCGAATGGACCGGAGCGGTCAGCGCGTTGCGGTGGCGGCCGTGGCTTGGGGCGAATCCCAAACGCTCCTCGCCAGCGACGACCAGCATCAGCCGCCGGTGTTGCGCGATGCGCCGTATCTTCTCGAACAGCGCCCGGCGTTCGCCGCCCGGCAGTTGATAGTGCCGCAGGATCACACCCGATCCCTTTGGCAGCGCGCTCAGCGCCTCCCACAAACCTTCGCCCAGCCGCGGATCGGTCATCAGCCAGCGCCGGGGCAGTTCCTTGGCAAGGGAGGGGTGGCGGCGGCGCATTGCCCCTCCTATAGCCGCGCGCATGGCATCCGACACCGCTGCAACGCGCCTTTCCGCCATCCGTGACCATATCGCCCGCGCCGCGAACACCGCGCGCCGCGATCCCGCGGACGTGACCCTCATCGCCGTGTCCAAGACGCACGAGGCCGATGCGATCCGCCCGCTGATCGCGGCGGGCCAGCGCGTGTTCGGCGAGAATCGCGTGCAGGAGGCGGCGGCGAAATGGCCCGCGCTGCGCGAGGAGACGCCGGGGATCGAACTTCACCTTGTCGGTCAGCTGCAGTCGAACAAGGCCGAGGACGCCGTTGCGCTGTTCGATGCGATCCATTCGGTCGATCGCCCGTCGCTCGTCACCGCGCTGGCGAAGGCGATGGACAAGGCCGATCGCCGGCCGGCTTGCTTCATTCAGGTCAATATTGGCGACGAGGACCAGAAGGGCGGCTGCGCGGTCGCAGAGCTTCCGGCGCTTCTCGCGGCGGCGCGCGCCGCCAATCTGCCGATCGCAGGGCTGATGGCGGTTCCGCCTCTCGGCGTCGATTCCGCGCCCTATTTCGCGCTGCTGGCAAAGCTTGCACGCGACCATGACGTCACCGGCCTCAGCATCGGCATGTCGGATGATTTCGAGACCGCAGTCACGCTCGGCGCCACGCATGTCCGCGTCGGCACCGCCCTGTTCGGAGCACGTGAATGAGCCTTCCCATTCGTTTCGACGCGATCATTTTCGATTTCGACGGGGTGCTGCTCGAAAGCGAATATGCGGGCAACAAGCAGGTCGCCGAATATCTCACCGGGATCGGCCATCCGACCACGCCCGAGGAGTCGATGGCGAACTTCATGGGATTCTCGGGCCGCGAGTTCCTCGATGCGGTCGAGCGCTGGATCGGCCGGCCGCTGCCCGCCGACTTCTACGACGCGCGCGCGATCGAGGATCAGCGGGCGCTGGAGGAGGGGATCGAAGCGGTGGTCGGCGCGGTCGCCTTCATCCGCTCGCTTCCCGATTCGCTCCCGCGGGCGATCGCCTCATCGAGCATGACGCCGTGGATCGTCGGGCATCTCGACCATCTCGGCGTGCGCGATGCGTTCGGCGACAAGATCTTCAGCGGCCGTGAGCATGTGACGCGCGGCAAGCCTGCACCGGACATCTATCTCCACGCCGCGCAGGTGCTGGGGGTCGATATCACGCGTTGCGCGATCCTTGAGGATTCGCCGGTGGGCGCGACCGGGGCGGTCGCTTCGGGCGCGCATGTCATCGGGCTATGCGCGGGCAGCCATTGCGGCGTTGGACACGACGAACGCCTGCGCGCGATCGGCGTGCAGGACATCGCGCATGATTTCGGCGAGGTCGCCCGGCTGCTCGCCTAGCAGCCTCGTTTCAGCATGAAGTCGCGCAGGGCGATCGCATCCTCGAGCGCGTTGTGCGGCACCGCGCTTGCCTTTGCGGCGTCGAACCCCGGCGCGTCGCACAACTCGAAGGTGATGCGCGCGATCGGGTGGCGGTATCCCGGGCGCGCGATCAGCGCCATTGCGGCGTGGGCAATGTCCTCGGGCCAGTCGGCGATCACCACCGGGTCGGGATCATCGGCGAGATAGGCGGCGAGCGAGCGTCCCAGCGTTTCGCGGTCCACCGGCGCAATGTTCAGCACGGGCAGCACATGCGCCGCGACCCACGGCGTTGGCTCGGGGCAATCAAGCGCGGCGTAGAAGGGCGCACCCCCATCCTCCGGTGCCAGTGCCAGCGCGATCAGCGGCCCGCCGAACCCGTTGAACTCGGCGTCCAGATAATAACGCACTAAAGCTGATGCCCGGTGCGGTCGCGCTTGGTGGCGAGATAGCGTTCGTTGTGCGGGTTGGGCGGCAGGCTGTGGGCCACCCGCTCGGCGACGGCGATGCCCGCGGCTTCGAGTCCCGCGACCTTGGCCGGATTATTGGTCAACAGCCGCACCCGGTCCTGACCCAGCAGCTTGAGCATCCGCCCCGCCACGCCGAAATCGCGCGCATCGACCGCGAAGCCCAGCCGCGTATTGGCATCGACCGTGTCGAACCCCTGATCCTGCAGCGCATAGGCGCGCAGCTTGTTGATCAGCCCGATCCCGCGCCCTTCCTGCCGTAGATAGAGCAGCACGCCCCAGCCGCTGTCGGCGATTGCATGGATCGCGGCGTGGAGCTGCGGCCCGCAATCGCATTTGAGGCTGCCGAGCACGTCGCCGGTCAGGCACTCGCTGTGCAGCCGCACCAACGGCGGTGCGCCCGTTGGCTGGCCGATCAGCAGCGCAACATGCTCGTCGGGCGATTCAGGCGTGCGGAAGGCGACGATCTCGGTGTCCTCCGCGCCCGCGACGGGCAGGCGCGCGCGCGTCACGATCCGCAGGCGCGCGGGATCCTCATGCGCGACGATGTCAGCGGGGGTGATCGCGTCCGCCGCGGCGCCCTCGCGGATGAAGAAGGCGGGCACCAGTCCGGCGATCCGCGCGAGCCGCAGTGCAGCACCCGCCGCATCGGACACGGGAACCGGAATCGCGCGGAACGGCCCTTTC